>ERZ857840.4786-NODE-4786-length-10002-cov-2.370162_pt1 | contig 10002 bp, 11 predicted proteins | sample MGYA00519760_ERZ857840 | MGnify/ENA primary metagenome ERZ857840 (study PRJEB31778, sample SAMEA3449371) | human gut metagenome | biome: human gut; feature: human-associated habitat; material: faeces | place: United Kingdom | collected 2010/2012 ... | reverse complement strand
ACCACTAGCTATTCCGCGAAAGGTGTGGTAATGTTTGTTGCTAACAAGGGGTGAAGTGATGGCAACGGCAAGGGATAACCTGGCAAGAAAACAGATTTACATACCGGCAACGCAACCGGAGGAGGAAATCGTCCTGCGGGTTGCTGCCTACTGCCGTGTCAGTACCGATTCGGACGATCAGCTGAATAGCTTCGCCGCCCAGAATGCCCACTACAACAATCTCATTAAATCCCATGACAGGTGGGAATTGGTGGACATCTATGCGGATGAGGGTATCACCGGTACATCCGCAAAGAAACGGGGAGACTTCCAGCGGATGCTGGAGGACTGCCGAAAGGGAAAGATCGATAAGATCCTTGTAAAATCTATCTCCCGATTCGCCAGAAATACAAAGGACTGTCTGGAGGCGGTTCGGGAACTGCGGACATTGGGAATCAGCATCTTCTTCGAGGAGCATAACATCGATACCAGGATGGTATCCAGCGAGATGCTGACCTCCGTAATTGCTGCATGTGCCCAGGCGGAGAGCGAATCCATTTCCCAGAATATGAAATGGAGCATCCAGAAGAAGATGCAAAATGGAACCTATGTAGCTTCCAGTGTACCATTTGGATTCCGCAGGATAAATGGAAACCTTGTGATCGAAGAAGCGGAGGCTAGATATGTTAGATTCGCATTCAGCAATTATCTGGCAGGGAAAAGTACATCCGATATTGCAAAAGAGTTTACCGCTCAGAGTGCAGCAGACCCTGCGCTGGGCAGCAGGAAATGGTCCTTTCAGGCTATTGTGGAAATGCTGAAGAATGAAAAATACATTGGGGATGCGATGTACCAGAAGACATATATGACGGATACCCTCCCAAGGCAATGCCTGCGGAACAGGGGAGAGCGGGACCGGTATTACGCATCCGACACCCATCCGGGGATTATTGACCGCCAGTCGTATGATGCTGTCCAGCATTTGCTTTGGCAAAGAAGCGAAAAGCATGTTCCGCATACAGTGAATACCTCCCCTTTGGGCGGCAGATTTATCTGCGGCAAGTGCGGGGCAGGTTTCCGAAGGAAGCAGAACAAGGGAAACGCCGTTTTTTCCTGCATGTCTCATGTACAAGACTTGAGTTCCTGCGATATGCCACCGATCCCAGAGGACGCAGTCATGCAGGCATTCCTTCGGTTGTATGATAACCTCAAGCATGGGGAAATCCTACAGTTCATACAGAAAACTTTGTCCGCGATCCGCAGCCGAAAGATGCTGTGGAGTACAGACATTGTGGAATTGAATCAAAAAATATCGGACATATCCAGCCAGAGTCACAAATTGTCCACGCTGAACCGGCGGGGCATGGTTGACTCTGATATTTTTATATCCAAAAGCAATCAGCTGGCAGAGCAGCTTCGCAACGCCAAGCAGCAGAAAGAAAGAATTCTTCAGCAGGAGGATCGCAGCATCCTCGACAGTACCGAGCAACTGCTGGAAACAATAGAAGCCGGTCCGGAAGTGCTGGAAGCCTTCGATGAGGAGCTGTTCTGCGAGCTGATTGACAAAATCATTGTGGAGAGCAATGTAAAAATCCGTTTCCGGCTGAAGAACGGGCTGGAGCTGCCGGAGACAATAGAAAGGATGGTGCGGTAAATGGGCTCCAATCGGGCGCTGCCATTTGGCTACAAGATGGAATTCGGCCGGGTTGTGATCTTCCCGGAGGAGGCAAGTTTGGTTACATACCTGTTTGACCAGTATCTGCTGGGGGCTTCCTATAAAGGGCTGTCAGACGAAATGAACGGGTACGGTGTTCACTATGACGGCGAGAAGCCTTGGAACAAAAATATGATAGCCCGGATATTGCGGGACTGCCGATACACCGGCGAAGGTGGGTTTCCAAAGATAATCGATTCGTCCGTCTACCAGCGCTCCGAGGAAAAGCGCAGGCAGAAAGCCACTGCCCCAGAAAAAACAGATGCACAGAAAATTCTGCGGCGCAAATGCGGCTGTCGAATCACAGCCCACATAGAGCATGAGGTTCTGTACCTGCTGAATCACCTTGCCGCCCACCCAGAGCAGATCGCAACACCCGATTCCCCCAAAGCCCCGCTCTCACGGTTGAAAGAGTTGAAATCCGAACTTGATGAGCTGATCAGCCAGCTTCCTGTGGATGAGGAGCGGGCTTGGGCGGTGCTGCAGGAGGCAGCGGCGGCGATGTATGAAGCTATGGACCCCAGAGAATACGAAACCCAGCGCATGCGGCGGGTATTCCAGAGAGAGAAACCACGCTCCGAATTGGATGCCAATCTCATCGCTGCGAACATATCCGCAGTCATGGTGGACAGCAATGGAAACGTAAAAATCCGGCTGAAAAACGATCAGATTATTGAAAGAGGTGAGCAAGTTGAGTGATCCCAAGAGAATCGTTACCTTAATTCCCGCAAAGCCATTGGCAGAACGGCAGGCTATGAAGCGGCAGCTTCGGGTTGCTGCCTACTGCCGGGTTTCCACAGAGGAAGAAGAACAGCAGTCCAGCTACGAGGCTCAATGTACCTACTATACGGATAAAATCATGACCAATCCCGAGTGGACTATGGCGGGGATTTTTGCCGACGAGGGTATCACAGGCACTTCCACTAAGAAGCGTGACAATTTCAATCGGATGATTCGCAGGTGCAAAGCGAAGAAGATTGACCTGATTCTGACAAAGTCCATCTCCCGATTCGCACGGAACACCCTGGATACCATCAATTACACCCGTATGCTTCGGGCAATGGGCATTGGTGTGATCTTTGAGAAAGAAAATATCAACACGCTGGATATGGACAGCGAGATGCTGATTACTATGCTGGGCGCCTTTGCCCAGGCGGAAAGTGAGTCCATCTCCCGAAATGTGGCCTGGGGCAAACGTCAGGCAATCCGGGAGGGCAAGGTTCATGTGAATTTCAAACGCCTCTATGGGTACGTCCTGCGGGAAGATGGAATCCCCGATATTGATTCAGAAAAAGCAAATGTGGTCAGACTTATTTTCGAACGGTATGTGGCAGGGGACAGTTTGCGCATGATTACCTATCGACTGAATAATGCGGGAATTTTGAACCCGTCAGGAGAACCCGAGTGGAAGTCAGCTACCATCAGATCGATACTTATGAACGAAAAATACTGCGGCGATGTGCTTGGACAGAAGACGTTCAAGGAAGGTGTCATCGGGGGAAAAGTTCAGAAGAATACCGGGCAACTCCCACAGGTGCTGATACAGAACAATCACCCCGCAATTATCAGCCGGGAGCTGTTCTATGCGGTTCAGGAGGAAACAAAGCGCCGGACTGCGGCAAAGAGCCCTTCCACGAAGTCCCCCACAGGAAGGTCCAGCTATACAAGCAAATATGCCCTGTCAGAACGGCTTGTATGCGGGGAGTGCGGTACCTTATACCGAAGGTGTACCTGGAACGGAAAAGAGCAAAAACGGATCGTCTGGCGATGCGTTAGCCGATTGGACTATGGGAAAAAATACTGTCATAACTCCCCCACGATGGATGAGGTCCCTCTTCAAAAAACAATTATGGCGGCATTGAATACAAAAATGCCTCCCAAGCTGGATGTGGTAACACAGATTACCGATGCCTTGCTGCAGGAGGCCGTGCCTTCAAGGGGCAGTGCAATGACCCTCGGAGAGGTGAAACGAAGGATCGAGGAGCTTACGGCGGAATTCGATCAGCTTCTGGAACTGAATGCCTGTGGTAATAAAGCCGACAGGCGGTTTGCAGAAATCGCCAAAGAGATGGCAGAACTGAAACGACAGCAGGAGCGTATCGCCGCCCAGCTCCGCAATAACCAGGAAGCGCAGGAGCGTGCGCATACAATAGTAGCTGCTCTGGATCAGGAGGATCACCATTTAAACGAGTGGGATGAAGAAATGATCCGGCAGCTTGTACATACAGTAAAGGTGATCTCCGCCGATCATATCAGAGTGTACCTAAATGACGGCACGGAAATTGATCAGACGGTCAGCCCTTGACAGAAAGCGGAATCGTGGTATAATGAACATAGAAAAGGGCGCTGCCGATAGACGGTTAGCCCCCTAGTAAGTGCATTGAAGTAATCGCCGTACTTGTCAGGGTGCCGGCGGTTACTTCTTTTTTATGATCGTAATGATCAGACCGGCAAAGGAAATGAGTACCAGTAAGAGCTGGAACAGCTCTTCATATGTAACCACATTCACATCACCACCCCCTTCCGGCAAGGACAGGGGGCAAAGAAGGATCACCCCCTGTTGTCAGGGGGCCAACCGCCTACCGCGGTGCGTCGCGCAGCGAATCAGAATTCTCTGATTGCCGGTGGCAATCACACCATTATCTAAACTGGCAGCGCCCGGTTCCAGATGGAACCATGAATATTCTATCAGATGACAATATTTTTGTCAAAACATATTTTCGACATTGCCAACTGCTGACGCGGTTGGCTTTTTTCTTTGTGGGAGGTGCAAATCCATGGTGCATAGCGAATTGACTATGGGCAGCTTGTTCGATGGAATCGGCGGCTTCCCGCTGGCGGCGGTGCGCAATGGCATCCGGCCGGTGTGGGCCAGCGAAATTGAAGCCTTTCCAATTGAAGTAACCAAGCTGCGGTTCCCCAAAATGATACATGTGGGGGACATTACAAAACTGAACGGCGCGAAACTGCCGCCGGTAGATATTATTTGCGGAGGCAGTCCTTGCCAGGACTGTCTGTGGCCGGGGCGCGAGCCGGTTTAGCTGGTGCCCGCTCCGGCCTGTTTATGGAACAAGTCAGAGTGATAAAGGAGATGAGAGCAACTGACATACAGCGAGGAAGATCAATTAAGCATATTCGACCTAGATTCGGAGTTTGGGAAAATGTCCCTGGAGCTTTCTCCAGCGGATCCCCCAAAGGGGAGGATTTCCGGATTGTCCTCGAAGAATTCCTCCGAATTAGTTTCGATTCCGTTCATGTCCCTAGACCTTACACCGGGCGCTGGGAATCTGCTGGACGAATTCTATTGGGAGATTCTTTCTCCCTGGCGTGGAGAGTCTTTGATACTCAATACTGGCCCCGCAGCGGCGCCGCCGGATCTATCTTGTGGTCGATTTTGGAGGCGAAACCGCACCCAAGATACTTTTTGACCAAGAGAGCCTGTGCCGGGATTATTCGGCGGGCATCCGAACGGGGGAAGCCCCTGCCGGAGCAACTGCGGATCGCCCTTGAAATCCAGGCAGGGCTCCGGGAAGATAATCATCAGCCCACACTGGGTGGAGCGGTGGCATTCGCCGCCAACCAGCGGGATGAGGTACGGGATCTGCATGCTGTAAGAAGTGCATTGGGTGCCCAACCGGGTATGAAGCAGCAGACCTTCATTGCCAGTGACGTTGTCACCAAAGGAAATGGGGATTGCTTCTTGACAGAGAATGTGCATACCGCGCTTTCTGCTGGCGGAGGACAGGCAGGCCAGGGGTATCCCTGTGGGTTCGCGGCGGGGTTCTGTTCGGAGTCGTCCAAGAGCGCCCGGGGGATCGGCTATCAGGAAGAATGCGCCCCTACGCTGAAAGCGGTGGAGAAAGGCCCCAGCATCATGTGCCTGAACGATCAGGGTGGACAGGTTATGGACTGTACGGAGAATATCACCGGAACACCCCAAGCCCAGATGCATAGCTATCAGCCGCTGATCCTGGAATCCAATCAGGAACACGCGCGGGTACGAACAGATGGGATATCTCCAACGCTTCCTGCTTCCATGGGCACGGGTGGAGGGTATGTGCCCATGGTGTATGAAAATCATGGTATAGATGCCCGATACACCGGGCCACATGAAGTGTCCCCAACAATTTCAGCCCGATGTGGTACGGGCGGAAATAATGTTCCGCTTGTAGAAGAATCACCGACAGCCTTTTGTATATCCGGGAACATTGTTGACCGGAAACCCCATAATGGCGGCAATGGACTTGGCATCAATGAAGACGTGGCATTCTCCCTGACAACAGCGGATCGCCATGCGGTCTTCAGCCGCCAGCGGGTGGATGTGTTTGCAGAGAACGAGGTTGCCAGCACGGAGAGCGCCCGACAGCATAAAGATGCCACGGATCTGGTGATCCAGCCTCCTGCTGACGAGGAGGAAACATGTATCCTGCGCGGCACCAACCTGATTCGCCGCTTGACGCCCCTTGAGTGCGAGCGTTTGCAGGGTTTCCCGGACGGGTGGACAAACATCCCAGGGGCTTCGGATTCCGCCCGTTACAAGGCCCTGGGGAACAGTGTGGCCATCCCCTGCGTGGAGTACGTTATGCGGGGAATCGCAATCGTCCTGCGAAGCGAACGCAGGAGGCGAGTCTGGATTGTGATTCTCATTGTTGTGCCCAAAAGCAGAAGCGCCGGAATCTGAATGAAACCGGCGCTCCTGTTGTTATTTGATTTCTTGCTCAATGTTGTCAAAGAGGTCGTCATCGAAGAACTGCCGCAGGGTAATCCCCAGCCCGTCGCAGAGCTTCTGCAGGGAAACGACACCGGGGTTTTTGCTCTTAGAGTTAAGCATGCTGTAAACCGTGGAGGGGGATACCCCGGAACTTCCGGCAAGAGCATTGATGGCGATGCCTCTTTCCTCACATAGTGCCAGAATTCTGGCGGCGACTGCTTCTTTGGCGTTCATAAAACATCATCCTTCTGTACGATATATCGCTGACTGTATTCTATAAAAAGTTGGGATATATCGAGTGGGATATATCGCAATTATGCTGAGCCTGTGGTAAAATATGCGATATATCGTAAAATGAGGAGGAAGATTTTATGGATTTGAGAGCGAAAACCTGCTGCTTTACGGGGCATCGAAGCCTGAGCGGTGAGGAAAAGTTGAAAGCGGCTGTTCGTTTACGGGAAATCATTGCGGAACAGATCAAGGCTGGGGTTGTGTTTTATGGAGCGGGAGGCGCAAGGGGGTTCGATACTCTTGCGGCGCAGACGGTTCTGGACATGAAAAAAGAATACCCTCAGCTGCGCCTGATTCTGGTGTTGCCCTGTGAAGATCAGACCAGAGGATGGCGCAGTGAGGATATTGCGGTTTATGAGGACATCAAGCGCAGAAGCGATAAGGTTGTGTATGTGTCTCGGGAATACACTCAGGACTGCATGCACCGGCGCAACCGCCATCTGGTGGATCACAGCGGAACCTGTATCTGCTACCTGACAAGAAGCACAGGTGGAACGGCATACACCGTAGATTACGCCCGAAAGAGGGGGCTTCACGTTATCAATGTTGCGAACGACTTTTAAGCAACACAGCTTTTCAGATACTTCATTCTCCCTCATTTTTTGGATGAGTTTCGGTGTGGGAGAATTTCCATAGGTGAGAAGGTCCGGCCCAATGACCGGCTCCTCTCACCTTTTCTTTTTACAATCAAAATCACTATGGAGGTAATCATCATGGCACAACAGAACGCATTATCCAGGCATCAGTTTAGGGAAACCGAATTCAATGGGAAGGATTACAAATTCAATTATCAGCCCGGAGAATTCGTTGCCACCATCGACTGCAAACGGTGGGGCAAACGGAAGAAGCTGATCACCTACATGACATTTGCGGACGGCCGCAGGGTTGTAGCCCCAACCTGGCCACGGAGCCGGTATGAGGGGCTGGCAAATATGGAGGTTGGCTCCAGAATCCGTGTGCTGTATGAGGAGAACCGAAGCGGAACGCTCTGCATCCGTCGTGCAGTCCTTCTGGCGGAACCAAGTGAGATAATCTCACGATCGGAATTGATTCAGCTCATGGAGCAGCGCGGTTGACAGGCCGGTTTTGAAGCGGTAAAATGGGGAATCATAAAGAAGCGAGGTGATTCCCATGTGCGGAAGATTTTATGTGCCGGAAGATGACAGCGCCGAAACGATCCGGGCCATTTTGGAGTATCTGGAACACCGTAATGTGAAGGTGAAAACAGGGGATGTCTTTCCGGGAGATGTTGCAGCGGTGGTTGCCAGCAACAGGCATTTGGAGCCGCAGCCCTTTGCCATGGAATGGGGATATCACCTCTCCGATGGAAAACGGATCATCAATGCCAGAAGTGAGACCGCCGCACAGAAGGCCATGTTTGCCGATGGCATTCGCCAGCGCCGGTGCCTGATCCCGGCCCAACACTACTATGAGTGGGAAAAGGCAGACGGCAGAAAAGTGAAATATGCCATTGAGCCAAAAGATTCAGTTGGATTTTTCCTTGCGGCAATCTATCGCATGGAAGCGGGAAAGCCTGTGTTCACTGTTCTAACCCGAAATGCGGCTGAAAGATATCGCCTTTATCCACGAACGAATGCCGGTGATTCTGCCTAACGAGACAGCAGGGGATTGGCTGAATCCCAAATATAATGGCGATGATATTTTGAAGACAGCTATGACCCAAATGGAATATGAGGCTTGCTGAGATGACGGCGCATGACCAAAAAGGTCATGCATTGTTTATTTGAAGAAGGAATGCTGTGCTTTTTTCTTTGAAGCGGTATTCAGTGCTTCCGGCGTCAATAGTTGAAACCAATTGGAACCTAAACATGCTGTCTTCGTGAGCAAGCTTCCGCGAACGGTAGTATTTCTGATAGAAAAGGGGTTCTTTTTGTGAAATTAAAGGCAAATAGCTTGACCAAGTTCGCTTAAACGAATATAATGATAGTGGTTTAGTATAATCGAAAACAATTGTGAGGTGTAGCCGGTGAACGGATATATGACGGCACGGGAAGCCGCTGAAAAGTGGGGCGTAACGCCGCGGCAGGTGCAGATTCTATGTAAAGAAAACCGTATTCCTGGCGCTTCACGCATGAGCCGAATTTGGGTTATTCCGAAAGATGCGGAAAAGCCGACCATTGACAAGCACACAAAAGGAGGAAAGGCTGATGGCACAAAATACAAAATGGAAAAATCAGCATATTGACCTTTCTTCTGCTCCTTGGAGAATGCATGAGTTCTTTGCGGGAAGCGGACTTGTTGCATATGGCCTGAAGGGAATGTTTGCTCCTGTTTGGGCTAACGATATCAGTGACCAAAAAGCGGCGGTTTATACTGCAAACTTTGGAAACCAGCACTTTGTTCTGGACGATATAAAAAATGTGAACGGCGCTGATTTGCCGTATGCGAATTTGTCTTGGGCTAGCTTTCCTTGCCAGGATTTGTCTCTAGCGGGATCGTTGGGGGGAATTCATGCTTCTCGCAGCGGTCTTGTCTGGGAATGGCTTCGTGTTTTAGATGAAATGCTTGAGAAGCCAAAAATTCTTGTGCTTGAGAATGTTGTCGGACTATTATCGACCAAAGGCGGTGAAAACTACAGCGCTCTTCATCATGCCTTGGTGGAACGTGGCTATCGGTGCGGTGCGATTGTGATAAACGCCTCTTATTTTGTTCCGCAATCAAGACCGAGAGTTTTTATAATTGCAGTTCAAAAGGATTGCAAAATTCCAGATAATTTGGTCGGAGACGGGCCTTGCTGGCTTCATAACAAAGCCGCTACTGAGTTAGGACAGCGCTTACCTGATTGGATTTGGTGGAACACAGAGAAACCTCCGCGTCGGCATCTATTGGTAAAAGACATCGTTGAAGAGGACGTTCCGTTCGACAAAGACTATGTCCTTCGTCTTGTTCCTGGACGCCATCAGGCTAAGTTAGACGTACACGAGACAGTCTATGCCACTGGTTATCGGCGTACTCGTCACGGACAGCAGCAATTAGAACTGCGTTGCGATGGAATTGCCGGATGCCTTCGGACGCCAGAGGGTGGTAGCAGCAAACAGTATTTGGTTGTTAAAAAGGATGGCGTTACTCATGCGAGGCTTTTGACTGTTCGTGAAGCTGCCCGTCTGATGGGTGCGCCAGACAGCTTTATTTTGCCCGGCAGCTACAACGAAGGCTATAAGGCGATGGGCGACGCAGTGGCTATGCCTGTTGCTAAGTTCCTTGGAGAGCGTTTCTTAACGAAGATTGCGGAGGCGGTGTATCATGATTAGTCCAGAAGAACGGCTGAAAACGTTTCAGACTGAAA
>ERZ857840.4784-NODE-4784-length-10004-cov-6.892250_pt1 | contig 10004 bp, 9 predicted proteins | sample MGYA00519760_ERZ857840 | MGnify/ENA primary metagenome ERZ857840 (study PRJEB31778, sample SAMEA3449371) | human gut metagenome | biome: human gut; feature: human-associated habitat; material: faeces | place: United Kingdom | collected 2010/2012 ... | reverse complement strand
GCGTAGCTTCGCGCGGCAACGGCCTGCGCGCGCAGCGCGTCCGGCTCAAAGGACGCCGGCATCTCCCCGGCGACGACGCCGGGAAGGTATTCCGCCATGGAGAGCGTTTCCACTTCGCCGCCGCGCAGCAGGGTGACGCCCGTGAGAGCATCAAAACCGGGAAAAGCGTCCGCGGCACTCTCCGGCGCGGCGGACGCGGCGGGGGAAATCTCCGGCAGCGCCTCGCCCCCAGAGATACCGGCGGCGTACTGCACCGTGACCGGCAGCAGCAGGGAAAAGAGCAGCGACAACACGCTCATCAGCATACAGTGCTTCATCCTATATACCCCTCTCTTGACGATAAACCAAAAGGAGTATAAAATACCATTCATACTCCCTCGTTCCCGGCGCCGGACAAGCGGCGCTCACGGGAAACTCTATGAGGACAGGGGCTTTCCTATGCAGAAAAACGCATGGACATATACGATGGCGGGGACCGTGTTCGCCGCGGTCGCCGTTATGCTGCACTGGCTTCAGGTGCAGAAGATCTTCGATCCCGAAACCGGCCTTCCGACGCTCCACGCGCCGATCACGACGCTGCTCGTCGTGGTTCTCGTTCTCGTCGCCGCGGCACTCTGGTGGCTGTCGGGCCGCATGAAGACCGACTGCGCCCCCGAAGAACCGGAGGACGCGCTCGCCCTGCCGCATCGCGAGACCGGCTGGATCCTTATCGCCGCGGCGGCCCTCGCCGCGCTCGGCTCGGCGTACCTCTTCTTCAAGGAGGACAGCACGCTTATGAAGGCTGCGGCGCTGCTTGGCATCCTGTCCGCGCCCGTGCTCGCCATGATGCCGCAGATCCCCCGCTGGGGCGGCTTCGGCGCGGCGCTCAGCGTGCTGCCGGTGCTGTTTTTCTGTCTGTGGCTCGTGGTGTTCTATAAGGAAAACGCCGCGAACCCGATCCTCTGGTCGTACGGTATGGAGATCCTTGCCATTGCGATGTGCCTTCTCGCGGTGTTCCGGCTGAGCGCGTATCTTTTCTACCGCGCCAAGCCGCGCCGGGCGATCTTCGCATGCATGCTCGCGCTCATAACGAGCCTCGCCACGCTCACCGACAGCGTCTCTCTCGGCGCGCGCGCCGTGCTCGGCGGCTGGGGTATCGGCACCGCGGTCATGTGCTGGATCATCATCAACAACTTCGTTCCTCCCGCGCCGGAGGAAGATACATATTAAAAAAGCCCTCGTGTAAAGGGAAACCCCTCCGTCAAAAACTTCGTTTTTGCCACCTCCCCTGTTAGGGGAGGCAAGTAAGCTATCGGAAAACCGGCTTGGCTCCCCTAACAGGGGAGCTGTCAGCGAAGCTGACTGAGGGGTTCGCGCAGAAAAAGCGCCCGCAGGAAAATGTTCCTGCGGGCGCTTTTGCGTCATTTGCCTTATTTCGTATGCACCGTAAGCTGGGGATAGGGGATGTCGATGCCCTTTTCATCGAAGAGCAGTTTGAGAGAGCGGTTGAGCGCGCGGCGCGCGGCGAAAATGTTCTCCTCCGTTGCGGAGACAATGAACTTGAGCACAACGCCGCTCCCGGCGAGCTCCTCCACGCCGAGATACTGCGGCACGTCGAGAAATATACCCCGGTTCTCTTCATACATGGCGGGCAGCGCGTCGGTGATCACGGCCTCCACGGCGCGCAGGTCGGCGTCATAGCCAATGGAGATCGTGCTCACCGCCACAGACGTTTCCTGCGAGCGGTTCTGGAAATTCCGGATCTCGGAATTGTTGATGATCTTGTGGTTGCCGCCGGAATCCTCGAGCGTCGTGGTGCGCACACTGATGTCTACGACCTTGCCGCGGAAATCGTCGAGCACGAGGATATCGCCGACGTTGTAGCGCCCTTCGGCGATGAGGAAAATGCCCGTGAGCACATCCTCAATGAGCGACTGCGCGCCGAAGCCGATAATGAGCGTTACAACGCCGACGCTTGCGAGCGAGGCCGTTACGTCCACGCCGAGCGCGCGCAGCCCGAAGAAGACCGAGAGCAGCACGGCCGTATAGGAGAGAATGCTCCGCGTGAGCGAGCACACCGTCCTCGCGCGCGTCTCCTTCGGCTGCTTTAAGAGAAGGGCGAACACGCCGTAGCCGATCCAGATGAAGCCCAGATGCCGGAACATGTCGGCCAGCCCCGGCATGAGCGGGCGCAGAACATAGCCCAGCGCGCAGAGCACAACGGAAACGATCAGCAGAACGGGGAATTTTTTGACGGGTTTCATGAAGCAGCCTCCTTATACGGCGTTGTGCGGACGGTCTCGGCAAAGTCAAAGGGCTCGGTCTCGCCGTCCGGCAGGAAATATACATGGATGGTCACAAGCTCCGCATGCTCCTCCGGCAGCGGGAGAGTGACAATGCAGCTGTAGTCGTTTTTCTCGATGGACGCGGCGGAGGGATCAAAGCCCTCGACCTCCGGCCAGACAAAAACGGTGTCCGCGTCGAGTGTGGTTAGATCGTTTCCGACAATCGCGTCGGGGATCGTGCCGCCCTCGGTGGGAGTGAGATAAACGCTCACCGTGTCGCCCTCGGCGTCGTAGCCGCAGGCGATCGTGAAGCGCTGCGCGGCGGGACGCTCGGCGGCGAGCGTTTCCACGCGCCCGTCGGCGTGCGTGATCGTAACGCGCACCGACAGCGTGCTTTCCACGGCGCTGTCGGCATAGAAATCCGGGTGCGCCTCACGCACGGAGGAATACGTCTCGCGCATCGTATGGTATTTGCCGCTCTCAATGCTGCTTTCCGGAATGGGGTATGTGCTCACCTCGTCCGGAAAGTTGGGATCAAAGAATGTGATCTCTGCGGAAACGATGTCTTCCGGCACGGGGAAACGCACCTCGACCTCGCAAAGCGAGGCGAACGAGAAATACCGCAGCGTGGGATCCGGCGCAGAGGCGGGCTCTTCCGCGGGCGTCTCGGTGGGGGCGGGCGCGGCGGTCACGACCGGCGCGGCGGAGATCCTGTCCAATGTGGACGGCGAACAGGTCCAGCGCTTTTCCATCCGCATCGACCGCGTCGACCCGGACGCAAAAAACGGCCGGAATCTGCTCATCACGGTGACGGACGAGGCGCTGCTGGCGAAGACCGGCGGCATCGTACAGGGCATGAGCGGCAGCCCGATCCTGCAAAACGGGAAGCTGGTGGGCGCGGTGACGCACGTGCTGGTGAACGACCCGACGATGGGGTATGGCGTACTGATCGAGAATATGCTGGACGCGGGAAAATAACAAAAGTGCCCACACCAAATTGGTGTGGGCATTTGTCCAGATCAGGTGTTACTCCACATTTCAGCAAAGGCTTTGACGGCTTTTCTGTCTTCTGCTGTTCGACCTCTCCACCGCCATCCGTCCAGAACTTCGAGGTAGTCCATAATTCTTAATACTACGGGTTTATAAATTCTTTGTGCCCTGACATTCTCAATCAAATTGACAGAGACGCTCTCCGTTGTATATCGACCGAAACGGTTGAGCCTTATCACACTTACGCATTCGCTATTTACTCCCAAGGTTTTGTCATCGATATACACTTTCGTTCCCCCGGAGAATGCTTTTGAACCATACAATACTTTCCCGTTTTCGCATGTATGCTTAGCTTTGATATTTCCAACAGCACAAAATCTCCAATTCTTGTTTATATCCACATTCTCACCTCCCAATGACACAGTTTTCAGCCATGAGCAAAACACAGGAAACGCAGTAATTGCAATGGTTCCCGGCCATGGCTGAAGCCAAAAATCACTCAAATGGTATAGAAAGCGGAGCCCCTTTTGGGTAAAATTGACTTGAGAGAAAACCAACCAGAAAGGGGCTGGCCGCTATCTACCGACAGGAAATCATTCAGGATGTGACGCTGTTCACATCCCAAAGCGCCGCCATGTTTTATGACAAGCTTTTCAGCAGCTTGGACTTCACGCTGCCCAGGGCGGCAACCGGGCGGCGGGGCTTCCCCAAAGAAGCCATGGTCTGCGCTTTTATCGTTATGAAATGCGAGGGCTTCGCGCAGATCACAGATTTGGTGGATTATCTGGACAACAATCGCCTCATTGCCCACTACTGCGGGTTCAATATCATGAAGCCGCTGCCGTCCTACTGGACGTATGACCGTTTCCTCAAAAAAATGGATAACGCTGCATTGAAAGAAATCATGGCGGCACAGGTGAAGAAACTCTATGAGATGGGGATCGTGGACGCCTCATTTATTGGTCTGGACTCCACACCCGTCATGGCAAACACGAAGCAGAACAACCCGAAATCCTTTGCAAAGAACAAGTTCTCCAAGGAAAACCATCCCAAAAGCGATCTGGACTGCGCCCTCGGCGTCCACTCGGCCTCCAACCAGCACAACGAGCGGCGGTATGAGTTCTACTGGGGGTACAAGAGCCATGTGCTGGTGGACTGCATCTCCGGCCTGCCGCTCTACGAGCTGACCACACCGGGCAATGTCGCCGATTCCTCCGTCGCCGCTGATATCCTCGCAGCTGCGAATCAGACGGTTTCTTTGAAAGAATGCACCTTCCTTGCCGACAAGGGCTACGATGTGAAAAGCATCTACAATACCGTAAAAACGGTCTATGAGGGCGAGGCATTTATCCCTCTCAATCCACGCGGTACGAAAGATTTAAAGGCACTTCCTGCCGGTAATCCGGTCTGCGAGGCCGGGTTCGCCATGCACAAGGACGGCAAAACCACCGACAATGGGCGTACCCGCCAGAAATACTGCTGCCCGTTCCGCCAGTCCAAGACCAGCGTTTGCCCCTGCAACCACAAAAACTGGAACAACGGCAAGAAAAACCGGGGCTGCACGAAATATAAAACCGTTCCCGATGACTACAGACTTTCCGTTGACCGTAGCTGCCTCTGTTTCAAGAGAACATACGCCTTGCGTACAGAGTGCGAGCGTTACAATTCTCGCTTCAAATCCACAGGTCAGGAACGGCTGTGGGTGCGCAATGGAACCAGCGCGGCAAACCTCAATACGCTGGCTCATATCTCTGCCCTGACTGTTGCGTTGGCCGCCGTTCTGCACGGCTCTCACTCCTACCGTTCTGCCAAACAGCTTCGGCGTTCCGCCTGATCTACCTGTTCCATACCTTTTTTAGGCGCGGGGTCTACCGCGCTACGGTTTTTGCGTCCTTGAGACGCCCCAAGCTCTTTTGATTCCCAGTTGCCGTGTTTGCAGGCTGCTCCTTCTGCCCGTTTTGCTCATCTCTACACAGTTTTTTATATTGTAGCACAGTTTCCGTCAATTTTGTGGAAATAACAAAATAATTTCTGCCAGAGGCCAAAGGCCTCTGGCTTTTTTTGCTTGGATGTGATACAATGCGTGCACACTACAAAAACGCGGCTGCGTGGAGATAGATACCTTCCCTACGAAAGGAGATGTTCATGATGTTCAACAATCTGTATGGAACCAAACATTTTCAGGGGGATCGTATGTTCTGAGTCCCCCTGCACCAACAGGAGGAACAAATGCAGAATATCACATTAAAAAAGATCGATGAAACCAATTTTCTCTCCGCATTCGGGCTGAAGCTGCGGGAGGGACAGGAGCGATTCGTGTCGCATCCGGTCCGGAGCCTTGCGCAGGCCTACGTGTATTATCACCAGTGCACGCCCTTCGGGATCTTCTGTGACGAGCAGATGGTCGGCTATGTGATGGTCATCTATGACTATGATCTGGCTGAGTATGACATCTGGCACATGATGATCGACAAGGACCGGCAGGGGCTGGGATATGGGACGGCCGCGCTGCAGCGCTGTCTGGAATACATCGCGAAGAAGCCCTTCGGGGATTCCGACAGGGTCGTGCTGACCTGCCACCGGGAAAACGGCGCGGCGCTCGCGCTCTATCGGAAATTCGGCTTTGCGGAAACTGGCAATGCGGATGACGAGGAGATCGAACTGGCCATGCGCGTAAACCATTAAACACCGGAGCCGCCGTACAGAGAGCTGTGCGGCGGCTTTTTCTCGTGTTTTTCCCGCTTCCCCGGTTGACATTTGCCGAAACGTCTGCTATCATGAGTATAACCTTTTTAAGGAGAACGAAACGATGTTCACTTCTGTTTTTGCATCCTACTATTACTTTACTGTCGTCAGATAGTAAGGTCAATTTGTGATGCGCAGAAGAGTTGGTAATTTGCATGCGGCACAGAATTGACTGTGCCGCATTTTTTATTGTACTGGAGGTCAAAACCATGATTGTCGTATTGAAGCACAACGTCCCGGACGAAAAGCGGAATCAACTCATTACCTGGCTGCGGAACCAGCAAATCGATGTGCACCCCTCGCTCGGCGAGTATCAGACCGTGCTGGGTCTGGTCGGCGATACGAGCCGGATCGATATGTCGCTGCTGGAAAGTCTGGATATCGTCGATTCCGTCAAGCGCGTGTCCGACCCGTTCAAGTGCTGCAACCGCAAGTTCCACCCCGACGACACCGTCGTGAGCGTGGGCGACGCGAAGTTCGGCGGCGGGCATTTCGCCATGATCGCGGGGCCGTGCTCCGTGGAATCCGAGGAGCAGATCGTCTATATCGCCAAGGCCGTCAAGGCCGCGGGCGCGCAGCTGCTGCGCGGCGGCGCATTCAAGCCGCGGACCTCCCCCTATGACTTCCAGGGTCTGCACGGCGAGGGTATCCGCCTGCTGGAGATCGCCAAGCAGGAGACGGGGCTGCCCATCGTGACGGAGCTCATGAATATCAAGCATCTGCCGCTGTTTGACAACGTCGACGTCATCCAGATCGGCGCGCGCAACATGCAGAACTACGACCTGCTCAAGGAGATGGGCTCGGTCAAAAAGCCGATTTTGCTCAAGCGCGGGCTTGCCAACACGCTCAAGGAGCTGCTGATGAGCGCGGAATATATCATGGCCAGCGGCAACGACAATGTCATTCTCTGTGAGCGCGGCATCCGCACGTTTGACGACTATACCAGAAACACGCTTGATCTGGCAGCCGTCCCGATGCTGCACGAGCTGTCGCATCTGCCGGTCATCGTTGACCCCAGCCATTCCACAGGCATCAACCGACTCGTGCCGCCGATGACGCTGGCGGCGGCCGCCTGCGGGGCCGACGGCGTGATCGTCGAGGTTCACAACGACCCCATCCATGCCCTGTGCGACGGTGCGCAGTCTCTGACCTGCGAGCAGTTTGCAGAGGTCGCCCGCAAGGTGCGCGCAGTGCGCGAGGCGGTAGCAGAATGACGGTCGGAATTGTGGGTCTTGGGCTGATCGGAGGCTCGTTTGCAAAAGCCTATCACGCTGCCGGATGGATCGTCTATGGCTATGATACAGACGCAAGCATGCTTGCCTTTGCGCAGCTGGCAGACGCGGTGAACGAACCGCTTACGATGGATACGATCGGCTCGTGCGACTTGGTACTCTTGTGCGTCCGGCCGCTCGCCGCAATCGACTATCTGCGCGAGGCTGCGCCGCATATCGGCAGGAAACCCATCGTGATCGACTGCTGCGGCACGAAGCGCGTGGTTTGCGCGGCAGCGTTCACACTGGCGGAACAGTACCGCTTCACCTATCTCGGCGGACATCCAATGGCCGGCACGCAGTATTCCGGCTTCGGCCACGCGCGCGCAAATCTTTACCACAACGCACCGATGGTCATTGTCCCGCCGGCTTTTGATAACATTGAACTGCTCTCCCGCGTGCAGGAGTTACTGCGACCGGCAGGCTTCGGCAGCTACTCGGTCACGACAGCTGAAAAGCATGACGAAATGATCGCTTTTACCTCACAGATGGCGCATCTCGTCTCGAACGCATATATCAAAAGTCCGACGGCAAGGGCACACAAGGGCTTTTCTGCCGGAAGCTACAAGGATATGACCCGCGTGGCGTGGCTGAACGCGCCGATGTGGTCGGAACTGTTCCTGGAAAACCGCGACAATATGCTCCATGAACTGGACTGCCTGATGGACAGGCTGATGGAATACCGGACAGCGATTGCCGAAGACGACCCCGATGCGCTGACGCAGCTGTTGGAAGATGGAAAAAAGCGCAAGGAGGAGGTCGATGGACGATGAAGACAGTCTCTGTCTCCGCCTCGCGGCAGTATGAGATTTTGATTGAACGCGGACTGCTGCGCCGCGCCGGCGAACTGGTTCGCAGCGTGACGAACGCGGGAACGGTCATGCTCGTCTCGGACGATTCCGTATGGCCCTTGTATGGCGAAACAGTACAGAAAAGCCTCGCGGAATCCGGTTTTTCCGTATGCCGGTTCGTATTTCCGCACGGAGAGAATTCCAAGTGCGCGAAAACGTATCTGGCGCTTCTGAATGCGCTGTGTGAAAACCGGCTGACAAGGGCAGACGCAGTCGTCGCGCTCGGCGGCGGCGTAGTAGGCGATCTGACAGGCTTTGCGGCCTCTACCTATCTGCGCGGGATCGGGTTTATCCAGATCCCGACGACGCTGCTGGCCATGGTCGATTCCTCCGTCGGCGGCAAAACGGCCATCGATCTGCCTGCCGGGAAAAATCTGGCCGGGACGTTTTACCAGCCGTGGCTCGTGCTCTGCGACCCGGACTGTCTGGATTCCCTGCCGGACGAAATTTTCCACGATGGCTGCGCGGAGGTCATCAAATATGCGGTGCTTGGAAATGCACCGTTTTTCGAGGAATTGAACTGCACGCCGCCGCATGCGCAGCTGGAGCATATTATCGAAACGTGTGTGCGGATGAAGCGCGATATCGTCGCGCAGGATGAATTTGACCGCGGACAGCGGCAGCTGCTCAATCTTGGCCACACGTTCGGCCACGGGATCGAGGCCTGCAGCGGCTTCGCGGTGAGCCATGGCTCCGCCGTGGCCATTGGGATGGCTATGATGGTCCGCGCGGCGGCGGCCTTCGGGCTCTGCACGGAAAAGACGCGCGACACGGTGGTGGACATCCTGCGGCAGTATGATCTGCCGGTCGACTGCGCGTTCCGTGCGGAGGACATGCTCCCGACGATCCTGCACGACAAAAAGGCCGCCGGGGATACGATCAATCTGATCGTCCCGACCGCCGTCGGGCAGTGCCGGATCATGAAGACGCCTGCCTCCGAGATCATGGACTGGCTCCGGGCCGGAGGCGCGCGATGAACCGGACGCTGCTGCCCGGACCGCGCACCGGCGCGGTCCGGATCCCGGCCTCAAAATCGCAGGCGCACCGGATGCTCATCTGCGCCGCGTTGTCCCGGACGCCGGGGCACCTTATGCTGGACGGCTTCAGCGAGGATATCGAGGCGACGATGCAGTGCCTGCGGGCGCTGGGGGCGAAGATCGAAGCGGAGGCGGACGGGCTTTGGATCGAGCCGCCCGCGGTCTACCCTGCACAGGCTGCGCTGGACGCGGGAGAAAGCGGCTCGACGCTGCGGTTTTTGCTGCCGGTCCTCGGGGCGCTGGGCGTCCGCACGCAGATCCGGATGCACGGCAGGCTGCCGGAGCGTCCGCTTAGCCCGCTGTGGGAGCTGCTGGAGGCGCACGGGATGCAGCTGCGGCGGGAGGATGATCTTCTGCACGTGTGCGGGCAGCTGCAGGCGGGCAGCTATGCCCTGCCCGGCAATGTCTCGTCGCAATTCGTGTCCGGACTTCTGTTTGCGCTACCGCTGCTTGCGGAGGACAGCGTGCTTACGGTCACCGGGCAGCTGCAGTCGGCGCGGTACGTCGCCATGACGGAGCAGGCGCTGCGCGCGGCCGGGATCCATTTTGAAAAAAACAGCCAGTGCTGGACGATCCCCGGCGGGCAGCGGTATGCCGCGCCAGACCGGCAGCTGGTCGAGGGCGACTGGTCGAACGCGGCGTTTTTCCTGTGCATGGGCGCGCTGTCGCGGCAGGGTGTCTGCGTGTCCGGGTTGGATCCTGCATCCCTGCAGGCTGACCGGGCCATCACGGAGATCCTGACGCGCTTCGGCGCGGAGGTAAACATCGAGGGCGATACGGTCACGGTCCGGCGCGGCGCGCTGCGCGGCATCACGCTCGACGCGGGGCCGGTCCCGGATCTGGTGC
>ERZ857840.4779-NODE-4779-length-10018-cov-3.216100_pt1 | contig 10018 bp, 8 predicted proteins | sample MGYA00519760_ERZ857840 | MGnify/ENA primary metagenome ERZ857840 (study PRJEB31778, sample SAMEA3449371) | human gut metagenome | biome: human gut; feature: human-associated habitat; material: faeces | place: United Kingdom | collected 2010/2012 ... | reverse complement strand
GGCTTGTCGGCGGTGAGGCCGTCCTCATACATGGCGTAAAGGATGCGGCGGTGAACGGGCTTCAGGCCGTCGCGCACGTCGGGCAGCGCTCTGCCGACGATGACGGACATGGCGTATTCAATGTAGCTGGACTGCATTTCGCCGACCAGTTCGGATTCGGTAATGACCTGATTCGGGAATGCGATATCCTCGGGCTTATAGTCTCTGTTGTGTCCCATTTTCCGTCACCTCCTTATATATCAAGATTCACAACGTATTTTGCGTTGGATTCTATCCATTCGCGGCGAGGCTCGACCTCTTCGCCCATGAGGACGTTGAATATCTGGTCTGCCGCCACGGCATCTTCAAGGGTAATGCGGCGCAGGGAGCGGGTCTCGGGATCCATCGTGGTCTCCCAAAGCTCGTGCGCGTCCATTTCGCCGAGACCTTTGAAGCGGTTGATTTCGACTTTGACGTTCGGATTGTCGCCCCTCATCTCGGCGGAGATGCGGTCACGCTCCTCGTCGGAGTAGGCGACTCTCTGAGTCTTGCCCCTGCTGAGCTTATAGAGCGGGGGCACTGCGGAGTAAACATAGCCGTGCTCGATGAGCGGGCGCATATAGCGGAAGAAGAAGGTCAGCAACAGAGTCCTGATATGGGCGCCGTCGACATCGGCATCCGCCATGATGATTATCTTGTGGTAACGCAGCTTCTCAATGTTGAATTCCTCGCCGATGCCTGCGCCGAGCGCAACTATCATCGGGTAGAGCTTGTCGTTGCCGTAAATCTTATCCGACCTTGCCTTCTCGACGTTGAGCATCTTGCCCCACATTGCAAGAATGGCCTGGAAGCGGGAGTCCCTGCCCTGGATAGCGGAGCCGGCAGCGGAATCGCCCTCGACGATATATATTTCGCAAAGGGACGGGTCACGTTCGTTGCAGTCCTGGAGCTTGTCGGGCATCTGACCTGATTCAAGCCCCGTCTTTCTGCGGACGGATTCCCTCGCCTTCCTTGCGGCCTCGCGGGCTCTGTTGGCGGTGAGTGCCTTGTCGAGGATGGCCTTGCCGGTGGCGGGATTCTCCTCAAGATACTGCTCAAGCGCCTCGGAAACTATCGAGTTGACAAGAGTTCTTATCTCGCTGTTGCCGAGCTTCGCCTTGGTCTGACCCTCGAACTGAGCGTTGGTCAGCTTGACGGAGATAACGCAGGAGATACCCTCCCTGCAATCCTCGCCGGAGACCTTGTCGTCACCCTTGAGGATATTCATCTTTTTGCCGTATTTGTTGAGCGCCGCGGTCAGCGCGCGCTTGAAGCCGTCCTCGTGCATACCGCCCTCGGGGGTGTGGACGTTGTTTGCAAAGGAAACTATGACTTCGTTGTATGTGTCGGTATACTGCATGGCGATCTCTGCCATTGCGTCGTCCTTCTTGCCCGACATATAGATAACGTCCTCGTGGACAGGAGTTTTATTGGTGTTGAGGAAGGTGACGAATTCCCTTATGCCGCCCTCGTAGCAGAGGACGTCTTTCCTGTCCTTCTCCTCCTTGTCGGCGGATTCCTCGCGCTTGTCCTCAATCGTTATTTTAAGACCGGCGTTGAGGAACGCCTCCTCGCGCAGGCGCTTGTGGAGCGTCTCATAGTCGTAGGCCGTGGTGTCGGTGAACATCTCGGGGTCGGGCTTGAAGCGAACGCAGGTGCCCGTGCGGTCGGTGTCGCCGACTATGGTCATCGGCTCGGTGATATAGCCCCTCGAGAACTTCATGCGGTGGATCTTGCCGTTCTTGTGGACATAGACCTCGAGCCACTCGGAGAGGGCGTTGACGACCGACGCGCCGACGCCGTGCAAGCCGCCGGAGACCTTATAGCCGCCGCCGCCGAATTTGCCGCCCGCATGCAGGACGGTGAAGACGACCTCAAGGGCGCTCTTGCCCGTCTGCTCCTGGATATCGACGGGGATGCCTCGGCCGTTATCCGTGACGGATATCACGTTGCCCGGCTCAATGGCGACCTCGATATGGGTGCAGTAGCCCGCGAGAGCCTCGTCTATCGAGTTGTCGACTATTTCATATACAAGATGGTGCAGGCCGGAGGCGCTGGTCGAGCCGATATACATACCCGGTCTCTTGCGGACAGCCTCAAGACCCTCGAGTACCTGGATCTGACTTGCGTCATAATCCTCCGTGACGGCCGTATTCATCTCGCCGCCGACGGTTATCTCTTCGGTTTCAAATTCGTTATTATTCTGAATATCCAAGATTACGCCTCCCGTTTACATTCCGAGGTTTGACATTACGCTTCTCTTTTTCTTCGCCTTTTTGGGCTTGTATTTCGGCGGATTCTCCAGCCTCATCTTTGCGCTCTTGCTCGACTCAAGATACTTGTTGACCTGTATGACGGGCGACATCATATCCTCGCACATATAGTCAATGCAGTTTGCGAGCAGCTGCTGGTCGTTATTCATCGAGCCGAGTATGGTGACGGCGATGATGCTCTGAGTCTCGTTCGTGCCGTCCTCATAGATATCGTTGAGCAGGTTAAAGAGCTTCTTCATCTTGACGGGGTTATTCTCCCTGATAACGTCAAGCACTACGGCGTTGCCGTGGTTGAGGAAGAAATCCTCGGGCAGGAACTGACCGTATTTCTCACAGTTTGACTTGTATTCCTCTCTCAGCTCGGGGTAGACCGAGGTGAAGCGGTTGCCGAGGGTGTTGGGGTCATAGGATACCGAGCCGCTCTTCGCCGCCGCCTTTGAGACGGGGGTGGGGAGCTTGCTCTTGATGGGCTTTGCGGTCTTTGTGCCGAAAATGCCCGTGATGGTCTCGTTGAATTCATTGACCGCGGAGCGAATGTCCTTATCGGTCGCAGTCTCGGGGTCAAGCAGCCATGAATCATACTGGCGATAGTCGCTGTCGATTATCTCGCCGTCCTCTTTTACGGCGGCGGAGACGGATATCTTCTTGTTGAAATACTCAAATCTGAGAGCCTTGCCCTCGCCCTTGTATTCAACGGCGCATTTGCCGTTATCGTCCTTTATCTCTCCGCTCTTGTCAACGGGTTCGAGCCCGCAGCTGTTGATAAGCTCTGCAAGGCCTTTGCATACTCCGGCAAGCACGGTCTTGGTATCAGCCATAGTAATAACTCCTTTGTTTTTGATAATTTCAGATAGTTTATTTTATCACACAAAAAGTCAATCATATTGTCGAATTAGAAGATATATTTAAATATATAAATAAAATATCTATAAATTATAATATAGATATAGTTATATAGGGCTTTTCCCGCCCTTAAATAAAATGTTGACTATCCGCGCGGGATATGATAATATTATTTAATTGTAAAACATTATAATGGAAGCGTGTGCCCCGTTCGGCTGACCGACGGTGTGTATACTTTACTATTTTTTGGAGTGAACGATATGAAGAAAAAAGTCCTTGTCCTTTTCGGCGGCGTTTCGAGCGAGCATGAGGTCTCGCTGAATTCCGCGAAGTCCGTCATTGACAACATCCCCCGCGACCGATACGACGTGCTGCCCATGGGCATAACCTCCGACGGCAGCTTCTATCTCTACAGCGGCGATATAGCCGACCTGCCCGAGGATAAATGGCTCGCCGACCCTTCAAAGCTCGAGAGCGCCGTTATATCCTGCGACAGAGCGCATCACGGCATAATCCACACCGCCACAGGCGAGGTCGAGCGCGTCGACGCCGTTTTCCCCGTCCTGCACGGCATGAACGGCGAGGACGGCACTATCCAGGGTCTCCTCACGATAGCGGGCATTCCTTTTGTGGGCTGCAACACCGAGGCAAGCGCCGTGTGCATGGATAAGGCCGTCACGAACGCCCTTGCCGATTTCTACGGCATCCCGCAGGCAAAATGGACCGCCTTTGACCGTCACGCCTACGCAGCGGATAAAGCGCTCCTGCTCAAGACCGCCGCGGATAAGCTCGGCTTCCCGATATTCGTGAAGCCCGCCAACACCGGCTCCTCCGTCGGCGTTACCAAGGTCTGCTCCTTCGACGAGCTTGCCCCCGCCTGCGAAAAGGCGTTTGAATTCGATAAAAAGATAGTCCTCGAGGAGGGTATTGACGGCGTCGAGATCGAATGCGCCGTGCTCGGCAACGAGGAGCCTATAGCCTCCGTCGTCGGCGAAATAGTGCCCTGCAACGATTTCTATGATTACGACGCCAAATATCTTGCGGGCGACAGCGAGCTGCATATCCCCGCCCGCCTGCCCGAGGAGAAGCTCGAGGCCGTCAGAGCCGCCGCCGTCAACGCCTTCAGGTCGTTCGGCTGCTCGGGTCTGACGAGAGTCGATTTCTTCGTGCGCCGCAGCGACGGCGAGATACTGCTCAACGAGCCGAACACCATCCCCGGCTTCACCGAGATAAGCATGTATCCCAAGCTCTTCGCGGCTTCGGGCATTCCTTACCCCGAGCTGCTCGACAAGCTGATAAACTACGCAATCGAAAGACAGTAAAATGATGAAAAAAGTATTAGTTACCATTACCGACAGCCACTGCTCCGACGGCGAGGATTATTCGCTGGAGCTGACAACGTCGGGTGAATACGCCGAGACCGAGGACGGCTTCATCCTCGCTTACGACGAGGCGGATGAGGAGCTTGACGGCTGCATGACGGAGCTTCGCTTCTCTTTCGGCGGCAGGATAGCCATGCGGCGCGTCGGCAAATACAACACCGAGATGGTCTTTGAGCAGCAGCAGCGCCACATCTGCTACTACACCACCCCCTACGGTGAGCTGATGATGGGCATTTATACAAAGAGCGTCACCTTCGAGCCGCTCGAGAACGGCGGCAGACTGCGCTTCGCTGGCCGGGCAGGACGGCAGCCGGTACGCAGCCCATGCCGAAAGGCTGTCGAAAAAGCTGGCCTCGGAAAACGAGTTGGATATAACCTTCACTCTCAAATAAGCCAAAGGAGAAATATAAAATGTCACTTTTAGTTAAACAGGCGATCGCCGAGCTGCGTACTGCCATCATGGACGCCGCGGGCAGGGCGGTCGCGGACGGTGAATTCCCCGCCGTGCCCCTGAGCGACTTCAACGTGGAAGTGCCCGCCAACAGGGATTTCGGCGATTATTCCGCAAACGCCGCCATGGCTTGGGCGAGGGATCTGCACTGCGCCCCCCGTAAGATAGCTCAGGCTCTCATCGACAGAATGGAGCTTTGCGACACCTTCTTTGAGAGGTGCGAGGTCGCGGGCGCGGGCTTCCTCAATTTCTATCTCCGCAGCAGCTTCAACGCCTGCATAATCCAGGATATCCTCGAGAAGGGCGACTCCTACGGCCGCTCCGACTACGGCAGGGGCAAGAAGATAAACGTCGAATTCGTCTCCGCAAACCCCACCGGCCCCATGCACATGGGCAACGCCCGCGGCGGCGCTTTGGGCGACTGCCTTGCCGCTGTGCTTGATTTCGCCGGCTACGACGTCAGCCGTGAATTTTATGTCAACGATGCCGGCAATCAGATCGCCAAATTCGGGCTTTCGCTCGATATCAGATATCAGCAGCTCTTTCTCGGCGAGGATGCCGTTCAACTGCCCGAGGACAGCTACCACGGTGAGGATATCATCGAGCGCGCCAAGGAATTCGCCGCCGTTAACGGCGATAAATATATGTCCGCCTCCGAGCAGGAGCGCAGGCAGGCTCTCATCGACTTTGCTCTGCCCAAGAACATAGCAGCGATGAAAGAGAATATGGCGAAATACCGCATCAATTACGACACATGGTTCCTCGAAAGCACCCTCCACAACGACGGCGAGCTTGAGGAAACGCTGAATATCATGAGAGACAAGGGTCTGACCTATGAGAAGGACGGCGCCCTTTGGTATAAAAATAAAGAAGTCCTCGCCGCCAAGCTCCGTGAGCAGGGCAAGAGCGAGGAGGAGATAGAGCGCCTTGAGCTCAAGGACGAGGTGCTCATACGCACTAACGGCAACCCGACCTATTTCGCCGCCGATATCGCCTATCACCGCAACAAGCTGCAAATAAGGGGCTTTGATAAGGCTATAGACGTTTGGGGCGCGGATCATCACGGCCACGTCGCCAGGATGAAGGGCGCGCTCGACGCCATCGGCTGCAACGGCGACGACCTTGATATTATCCTTATGCAGCTCGTGCGCCTGACCCGCGACGGCGAAGTTGTCAGGATGAGCAAGCGCTCGGGCAAGGCGATAACCCTCGTCGACCTGCTCGAGGAGATCCCCATTGACGCGGTACGCTTCCTCTTCAATATGAGAGAACCCGGCTCGCAGATGGATTTCGACCTCGATCTTGCCGTTGAGCAAAGCTCGCAGAATCCCGTCTACTACTGCCAGTACGCCCACGCCAGGATCTGCAGCATTCTCCGCAAGCTCGCCTCCGAGGGCGTTGAGCCGAGGGAGTGCACCATCCCCGAGCTGGCGCTGCTGACCGCCCCCGAGGAGAAGGAGCTTATCAAGCATCTCTCCGGTCTGACGGACGAAATAATCGCCTCGGCGAAGAACTACGACCCCGCCAAGATAACCCGCTACGCCATGGAGCTTGCAACCCTCTTCCACAAGTTCTACAACGCCTGCCGCGTCGGCGTTGAGGATGAATCCCTCATGCAGGCAAGGCTCAGCCTCTGCCTTTGCGTTCGCACCGTTCTTCGCAACGTGCTGACCATGTTCAGCATCTCCGTGCCCGAAAGCATGTAATAAAAAATGGAGAAATTAAAATGAATATTTATTTCAGAAGAATAATCAACGCGGTCATCGCCTCCGCATTCACCTGCTATTTCGGCGTATATTCGCTTGTCGGCGGCGTGAATAAGCAGCCCCCCGAGGTGCCCGAGGACTTCACCCCCGTGCTGCGCTTCGCCGTTTGCAGCGACGTCCACCTCAGCGGCGAGGAGAATCAGGCGAACGCCAAGCGCTTCACCGCTCTCTATAACGACACCTACGACTACGCGGCGACCCAGAGCTACAAGGGCTTCGACGCAGTCATAGTTGCCGGCGACATGACCGGCGGCGGCAGAGAGCCTGAGTATGAGATGTTCATGAAGATCATAAATGACAACACCGTGGGCGATACTCAGACACTTGTCTGCATGGGCAACCATGAATTCATCGAGTACCGTGACTACGACGCCACCATCGGCTACGACGTCTATAAGAAGTTCGTCAGCGAGGATGTGGATACCCACACCGTCATCAACGGCTACCACTTCATCGGCGTATCTTATGCCGACGACGGCAAGACCTTCAAGAGCAAGGTCGAGTGGCTCAAGGCGGAGCTTGACAAGGCCGTTGCCGACACCCCCGACAAGCCCATCTTCGTATTCCAGCATCCGCACCCGACCCTCACCGTCTACGGCAGCGTGAATTGGTCGGATCTCGATATCAAAACAACGCTTATGAAGTACCCGCAGGTGGTCGATTTCTCGGGTCACTCACATTACGCCTCCTGCGACCCCCGCTCGATAAATCAGACCTCGTTCACCTCCGTGGGCACCGGCTCGCTCGGGGCGCTTATGAGCAACCTTGACTACATCAGCGGCGATGTCGATATGCCGGGTGAGACCGCAGCTTTCTGGCTTGCCGAGGTCGACGCCGAGGGCAACCTGCTTCTCAAGCTCTACGACGCCGTCAGCCACCGCTTCTTTGACGACGTGCAGTATTATATCCCCAACGTCGCAAATAAGGGCACAAAGTATTATTCCTGGGGCAACCTCCGCTCCATCGACACCGCACCGCAGTTCCCGCAGGGTGCGAAAGTCAGCGTGTCGACTGACTCAGAGGGAGAAACCGTCCTCAACTTCCCGAACGCCAAAGGCTGCTTTGACGCGGAGAATTACCGTATCACCGTCAAATCGGGCGCTAAAACCGTTTGGAGCGACACCGTGGTATCAAACTACGGCCGTGCGGACCTGACCGAAATGGAGGTCAATGTCGGCAAACTCGACAAAGGCGAATATACCGTAACCATCGCCCCCTACAGCCCCTATTCCAAAGGCGGCAAAGCCCTCACCACCAACATGGTCATTGCGTGATGTCCCTCGGCCGCAAAGAATTACATAAAGTCAACCCCGACCTTTACTCAAAAGGCCGGGGTTTTCGTTTGCCTCCGAAACCACAACAAACCGCAATATATTTGCCTTTTCCAAGTATGCCACCGACAGTTCGCTTGCAGTTATGGGCTCCTTTTGAAAGGAGCATGGGGATTGTCGGGTAGGCGCTAAAGCCAAAATGCTGCTGACGGTATAACAAAATGCTTTCAATTCATTCGTAGGGGACGACGTCCTCGGCGTCCCGCAAGCAAAACAGTTGTGTAAATTGAACACCGTTAGGGGCGAACTGTGTTCGCCCGCTGAAAACACATTGCTGACAGTTAAAACCTCCTTCTCCTTGAGGAGAAGGTGTCGAGCTTGCGAGGCGGATGATGTGTGCCGAAATCAATTAACACTATAAAATCAATCCTCCGTCACTAAATCGGAGACTAAAACTCTTGGCTCACATAATTCAAATGGGCGGCCCCGCAAGGCCGCCCATACCGTTCGCCGTCAAAACCGCAAACAAATTTTCACACTGTCTGTTTCATTATTCCGGCAATTCCTCTGCCGGCGTGAATTCTAACGAGTAATCCTCCGGCAGCTCCGTAATATTGACATACTCAAGGTCAATATACTCCGAGGCGATCTCATACACCTCGTCCCGCAGCGGGCGCACCTCAATGTCGACCTTGTTTGTGACATCGTTCGCGTCCGCAGTCACAATATCATATTTATTCTCCGAGCTGTTGAGCCGCTCGAAAATGCTGTCCGCGGCGGCTTGCAGCGTCTCAAGCGAGAATTTGACCGGCTTATAGTTAATTTTAACGCCGTCCCGCTCCTCTTCGGTATTTGCCAGCTTTTTGAATTCGTCCTCCGTGAGATTCACATAGACCTTGCCGTCATCAATGTAGATCCCGCCGAAAACCTTGTCCGAGAATTCGGCTTTGACCTTGTCCGCCACGTCGCTCGCCTTGCGCTGCCTGTCAACGGTCGGCGGCTCGGCGGTTGTCGACGCTCCGTCAATCGAATTTTGCTGCCCGCAGGCGGCGGACAAAATCAGTATCAAAAGCACCGTAAGAACCAAAACAAACTTTTTCATTTCATAGCCTCCTTACATACCTCTTCGCTCCGCCGCATGAGCTTTTAACTTCAAATTTCTCCTCAATATATTCCCTAATAATATTCTAACCAAACCCGTGCGAAATGTCAACGCTTTTTCTCATTTTCGCAATTTTATGCCGCCTCAAAGCGCTGTTCCCTTTTTCGGAATGAAAAAGTTGCTCATATCGGCTCGTTCAAGCTTCAGGAGGGCCGCTTTCTTATCAACGCCGCCCGCATACCCGGTCAGGCTGCCGCTCGTGCCTACAACGCGGTGGCAGGGAATAATGACGGATATCTCGTTGTGCCCTACAGCGCCGCCGACCGCCTGCGCGGACATTTTTGCTATCCCCTGCTTGTCGGCAAGCTGCCGCGCGATCTCACCGTAGGTCACGGTCTGCCCATAGGGGATCTGTAAAAGGATCTCCCACACCGACTGCCTGAACGCGGAGCCGATAGGATGCAGCGGTGGCATGAAGTCGGGCTCCCTGCCGGTAAAATAAATATCGAGCCAGCGCTTGGCTTCTTTCAAGATAGGCGTTTCTCGCTCAATATGCTCGTCAGGCAGGTTGTCGGCAAAGTATTTTTCGCCGTCGAACCAAAGGCCGGTCAGCCCGATCTCGTCAGCCGCCAGCAGAATGCCACCCAGCGGTGAATCGTAATGTTGAATATAAAACATAATCCACACCTCAAAAATATAGAATATAAACAAAATTAAAAGTGCTATGCTCAAGTAGTCAAAGAACGAATTCCGCGCCTACGATAATTCAAGTAACCGCACATCAAAACAAAACCTCTGCGCCGTACCTGTGCACTGCCAATCCTAGGATAATTATAACACAGTTTTTCTCTGATGGAAAGTCCGTAATTCTTCAAAACGGTCGTTGTTCCGTATTCCCCTGTTAAAACGCAA
>ERZ857840.4778-NODE-4778-length-10022-cov-2.446273_pt1 | contig 10022 bp, 7 predicted proteins | sample MGYA00519760_ERZ857840 | MGnify/ENA primary metagenome ERZ857840 (study PRJEB31778, sample SAMEA3449371) | human gut metagenome | biome: human gut; feature: human-associated habitat; material: faeces | place: United Kingdom | collected 2010/2012 ... | reverse complement strand
CCAGACACATTAAAGCCACTCTCGACAGCAGATCTGGATCATTTTTACCGTGCAATTGCACAAAATAAGGACGGAATTGCTGTTCTCTATGAAGCGGCGGATAGTCAGGTGGATGAGGATGCACTTCACGGAACCGTTTACTTAAAGTGTGAGAATGCACCGTGTGATGTGTATTTTGATGCGGAAAATTTGAATGTTGGAAGCGATGCACAAAGCTTAGCTGCGATGCGTCTTGGCATTCGTATCACATCGGATTCTGGTACAAATACATATCTTTTTTTGCTGGATGAGCTAGGATCTGCTGCAGGAGCACAGTCAAGGGCAACAATACCTACTTCATCATCTGTAGTTTCGTCGATATCGTCAGGCGGACAGGCGGCTTACGTGTCTGACCCATCAACCACGATTTCCCAATATATGTCTTATAAAAATAGTTCATACAAATATGATGCGGGCGCATCTGTTCTTGTCTCGCTAGAGACCGATGAAGTGGCATCAGTAGAATATTGGCTTTATCTTGAAGGATGTGATGAGCAGTGCTTTAATCCAGTGCAAAATAAGGATGCCGGACTTATGCTCGCGTTTGTTGGAGTGGATGAATCACAGAAGGGAGAGGCAAAATGAAGCAGGCGTTTCGAAATTGGTTTTTGTGTGTCACAGCAATCGCAGCGCTTCTTTCATTAACTGCGGCTACTTATGCATGGTTTACATCTAATCAGGAAGTTTCAACAACAAGGGCATCGGCACGTACAGCAGAAGAAAGCTTAGAGCTTCAAATTAGCAGTGACGGCAGCACTTTTTCCAATGCGTCACCTGTTTCGATTGCGCAGGTTAATCAGACTTCACTGACTAATCTTTTGCCTGTCTCTACGGCAGATTTGACGAATTTTGTCTATTCGCCATCGACTGTGTCAGATATGGCGGTGACTTTTGAGCCTGTCACTGATGAGCAGTATTATTATCACGGAAGAATCTACCTGCGTGCGCTGGCACAGGGATTATCATCAGACACGACACTTTCTCTTTATCTTGATCAGACAGATGGTCTTCTTGGAAAAGATGTAAATGGAACGCTGTTAAATGCATCGAGACTAGGACTTGTTTTTAACAACGACTACACTTCCTCTGTAATTCTTCGTCTGTCAGAGTCACAAAACGCATCAGGACAGCAGATTTTTAATACAGTTGTCGGCGGTGTGACACTTGGAGCGAATCAAGTACTCTCATGGAATGGAAGCAGCGTTTTTGCTGTGGCTGATCCAAGTGTGCAGATCGCTGATTATACAGTTACATTTGGTGCGTCGGATATGAGTGTTCCACAGAGGCCACTATGTGTGATGAATTTGAATCAAATTTATCCGGTAGATGTCTATTTCTATTTGGAAGGCTGTGATTCAGACTGCTCTGATGCAATCACGCACAATGAGGCCGATCTGTATCTGGCATTTTACGGCATTTCGGGCCGGGAAGGAGACAGATGATGAAGGGAAAAAAGTTGGGACGTTCGCAAAAAGAGAGCAGCAATCAAGCAAAGGCACAGGCTCGTTTGGAACGATCTCGTGTCCGCACATCAATCCTACTTTTGTTGTTGGCACTTGTTGCAGTGACTGCAACGACAGTTGCATGGTTTTCGATTGCAGATAGAGCGAGGGTGCGCACAATGAGTCTTGATATTATATCAGGTGTGGATCTTAGAATGGATCTTGATGCACATGATACAATTGAAGCATATAAAAAAACGCTGTCATTTGAAGAGATTGCATCGCGCATTCAAAAGGAAAAGGGTTTTTCAATGAAGGAAGTACCGCTAGAACCGGTTACGACGATTGATCAGCGCAGCTTTACTTTTGAAAGCGGGGCGGCTGCGTCAGCAAAAAGTGGTGCATATCTGGAGTTTACGCTTCACTTTATGGCAGCGAAGGATATGATAGTACATTTGACGAGTGCAGACAGTTCGAAAAACATCAGAGACGGAACTGCAATCTTGTCAGATACATCATCGCTTTCTGAGGCAATGCGTATTTCATTTGAGGCTGACGGTATATGTTATGTGTATGATCCGGGATTAGGTGATACGATGACAAAGACAACGTCTGCAAGAACCTTTGGTCTATTGCCGTCAGAGCAAATGATATTAAATGAAAATAATGCCATGTTTTCGCTTAAGGAAGGTGAGGATAAGGCAGTTTTGGTACACATCTGGTTAGAAGGAACAGACCCGCTGTGTACAGATGAATTAAAATCGGCTGAGTATGCGATTAGGCTTCGTTTTACAGGAACAAATTCCTCGAATCAGGCCTTTGACCACTAATATAGTTCACATCACGTGAACACTAATTAACATTACGAAGCAACAAAAATGAGAGGACAAAAAAGAAAATGAATGCAGTGAAACGAGCAGCAAATGTATTATTAAGTGTAATCCTGTGGGCAGTCATTTTGGTGGCAGCGCTTTATGCTTTTACGACAATGGCAACTAGGGATAATCAGAATGTATCAAATCTCTTTGGGTATACGCCGTTAGTAGTAAAATCTGATTCAATGGCACCAACATTTGAGACTGGAGACTTGATTGTGATCAAAAAGTGCGATCCACAGACGTTAAAGGAAGGAGATATCATCTGTTTCCACACAATCATAAACAACGAATATGCACTTAATACGCACCGTATCAAGAGCATCGAGGCAGTAGGCGATGCAAGAAGCTATACGACAATCGGTGATAACAATAATGGTATTGCAGATCAGCATGTGATTTCCGATGGTGATATTGTCGGAAAATATGTGACAAGTATTCCGAAGATCGGAAAAGTAATGGACTTTTTATCAGGAAGTACAGGCTTCTTGATTGTAATCGTGCTTCCAATGCTGCTGTTCTTTATTTATCAGGTATATCATCTGATTACTATAAGCATTAACTTAAAGAAGGCAATTGCAGTTGAGACTGCGAAAGAGCAGGAGAGTGCTAATATGCAGGCAGCAAAGGACGCAGAGGCAGCACTTGCAGAGGCAAAGCGTATGCGTGAGGAGGCAGAGGCAATTCGTGCACAGGCGCAGGCAGACCTTGAAAAGGCAAAGCAGGCATCTGATGAGAGCAAAAGCGGGAAGGAGTAATTGTGAGTGAATTCTTAAAATTTGCCTATGAGGTTTTGTCTCAGGTCGTTTACAATATTGTGACATGGCTGGCAGGTTTTTTGACGTTATTTATCACCGGCTGGGTACAGTATTTTAATATCTTTTTTACATATTTTCCAACGCTTAGCATTACAGGAAAAATTCTCTCTGTAATCTTAATGCTGATTTTAATTAGCATTCCAATTTTACTTCTTATAATTATTGTGCGTCATGCGATTCTTCGTCATCAGCTTAAAACAGATAAGAGTGACAATGCAGCGCTTTACAAGGAGATTGGACGTTTAAATAAGCAGGTTTTGTCTCTGATGGATGAGAAAAACAGCATTTTAGCACTTAAGGTTAATGCGATGGGCGGAACTGAGCGTATTCCGTATATGGGTGCATCAGCGCTTACAGATGATGTGATTCCAACAGTTGATGCCGTTACAAACAGCGCATCTGCTGCAAGTGCAGCCAATCCCAATATGCCGCTTCCAGGAACTGCAGCGCTTGCAGCGGCAGCGGCACAGTCCCATGGAAAGCTTTCTACAGGAACTAGTGTTGGTGCAGGAGCACCAATTGTTCAGGCTGTTTTATCTGAAGCGAAGCTTAACATTGAGCATCGTTTCCCGAAATTAACCCTTGTGGATGAAAAGTATGCAGCGCTTACACCTCCTGAATATGATAACGAGATTTCGCTTCAGGAGTTTGCAGAAGGATACCGCCGATATGCAGCCAGCCAGATGAAACTTTACTACACACCTGAGATTGTGCGCCGTTTTGTTGCAGGTATGGCAGCCAGCAAGCTTCTGATTTTGGAAGGTATCTCAGGTACTGGTAAAACTAGTCTTCCATATTCGTTTAGCCGTTATCTGTCTAATCCGTCAACTATTGTATCGGTACAGCCATCATTTCGTGATCGCACGGAGCTGCTTGGTTATTTCAATGAGTTTTCAAAGCGCTTTAACGAGACTGAGTTTTTGCGTGCGCTGTATGAGGCGAACTACAGACCAGACCCAACGCTTATTGTGCTTGATGAGATGAACCTAGCGCGAATTGAGTATTATTTTGCTGAAATGCTTTCTGTACTTGAAATGCCAAATAAGGACGAGTGGGTGCTTGACCTTGTGCCTACAGCATGGGATGGCGATCCAGTTAAGATGGATGGCGGTAAAATTCATGTGGCTGATTCTACATGGTTTATCGGAACAGCAAATAATGATGATTCCACGTTCACGATTACTGATAAGGTATATGACCGTGCGATGCCAATAGAATTAAATGAGCGTGCCGATGCATTTGAGTGCGAGCTTCAGCCACATTGCAATGTGACGGCAGAGCATCTCGAGTATCTGTTTCAAAAGGCACAGGTGGATTATCCGATCAGTGATGAGTTGATGAATAAGATGCAAAAACTTGATAATTATCTTATTACACGTTTCAAGCTTTCATTTGGAAACCGTATTATGAAGCAGCTTTATGATTTCATCCCGGTTTATGTAGCCTGCGGCGGAACTGAGCTAGGAGGCATGGATTATATCGTTGCGCGAAAGGTACTTAAGAAATTTGAAAGTATGAACGTAACCTTTGTTAGAGACGAGATTACAGGGCTGATCACTTATATTGATAAGCTGTTTGGAAAAGCTGAAATGCAGGATAGTAAGGCATACTTGAGACGTATACAAAATTTGTACTAACAGTTCTTTTAACTTTGGGGAGTCAGGATGGCAAATACGATCAATGATTTATATACGAAATATACGAATAAAGTAGAACGAACTCTGGAAAATGACAGGTATTTCCAATACCTGTTTGAGATTGTTCAGGCAGGAAATAACACGATCCATCAAAACAATCGTGTCCTTCATAAGGTAGTTGACGAGCGGTGGCTTACAGTTGTAGAAGAAGGTCTAACGTCGATTTTTAATATCGTGGATAAGCCGCGCCGTTTCATCGCAACGACTGAAGAAGTTGTTCCAGTGGCATTGGCCAGGAAGATCACAGCAGACAGCGTGCGTCACCTTAGCCAGAATACGCAGTTTATTACAACAAATGCAAAGGGCGACATACAGCCAACGAAGGTTTTGAATGTAACAACAGAAGAAAGCTTTGATTTGTATGAGAATCGTTTTGTCTATCATCTGATTCAGCGCCTCTTTGCGTTTGTTGATAAGAGAACGGATGTTATTTTCTGGTCTACAGGTGATGAGACATGCAATACGCTGTGTATGGAGAGCAAAATAGACGATGCCTATGAAGAGATTTCCTACAAGGTTGAGATGACTGTCAAAAACCGCCAGAGTTTTGCCGAAAATGACAATGACAACATGGATCTTTTTAAGAGAATCGACCGTGTACGCCGTATGTCAAGAACACTTCGCGCAAGCTCTTTTTGTGATATTATGAATGGATGTGCGAAGGTAAAAAGCCCGATTCAGCGAACAAATTTGATGATGAAGGATCCAGATTACAGAAATTGCTACAAGCTGTGGCAGTTTATCGAAAGCTACGATGAGGTGGGCTACAGCATAGAGGAGCAGGATACGGCACTTGAGTTTGATGAAGAGTATCAGACACAGATGTACATCAATTTGATTACAAATTATACGATATTTAAGAGTCTTATTGAATCAGATCCTAGAAAGCTTACCGAGATTGCAACGAAAAAGCGCAAGCCAGTTAAACCAAAGTTTATCAAAAAAATTCAGGAAGAAATTGTGGATAACTGTGATATCCCAGATGTCGAAGTAAGAAAGGTCTTTATCGAGGAGGTCACACAGGCTCAGCTTGATGCCGAGGCAAAGTTAGCAGAGGAGACTGCCAACAGAGAAGAGCTTGAAAATAGCCTAATGCAGTTACAGGAGTCTGCATCTGATTTAGAGTGGCAGCTTGATGCGCTGCAGCAGCAGATGGACGAGCTAGAACAAAAGCGTGCCCAGATCGAAGAGCAAAAAAATGCACTAGAGGCAAAGCTTGTCGAGGAGCAGAAAGCAAAAGAAGAGCTTCAGGCGGCAATAGAAAAAGCCGATGCTGAGGCAAGGGCTGCAATCGACAATGCACAGACCGAGGCAAAGCAGGCAATAGAGGCAGCGCAGAGCGAAGCTGAGGAAGCAAAGAAAAATGCCGAGGTAGAAGTTGCGGCAGCTAAGAGCGAGGCAACAAAGGCAAAGGAAGAAGCTGAGGCGCAAATTACTGTAGCAAAGGAGCAGTTAAAAGCGGCACAGGATGAAGCAAGAAAGACGGTTGAGAGCACGCAGAGCGAGGCAGAAAGACAGGTTGCACAGGCAAGAGAAGAGGCAGCAGCTCAGATTGAAACTGCCAAGAGCGAGTCGAAGGCCCAGATTGATTTGATTGAGCGTCAGGCAAAAGAGCGAATCGAATCCATTCAAAGCGAAACTGCAGCTCAAATCGAGTCGATTCAAAGTCAGTCGAAAGAGCAGATTGAGTCGATTCAGAGTCAGTCCAATGATGCAATTGACCGCACCAACAAAGAGGCAAGTGAGCACATTGAGAACATCGAAACTGAGTCTGCTAAAAAAATAGAAGAGCTTCAGTCAAAGCTCAAACAAGCACTCGAGCAGGCAGAAAAAGATCGCATTGACAAGGAGAAAGCACTTGAAAAAGCAAAGGCAAACTCGTTGTCTCATTATATTGTAAATGCACTTCGAGGTCGTAAAGCAGCTGCAGATACTTCAACTGATATTGTAAATGCTGAAAATGACGAGCATGATAAATCAGATCAGAAAGAGGATGAAAACAAATAATGATAAGAAAGATAATCTGCGGAGTCATCAATACGCTTTCTGTTCTTGTCATAGCGGCAGCAATTGTAATTTTGTGTATGGTTCTTTTTACTGAGCCTGGAAAGCCACCTAATATTTTTGGCTTTACAATGCTTCGTATCACGACAGGAAGTATGGAACCAACATATGCGACTGACACACTGCTTGTAGTAAAAAAAACAGATCCAAAAGAAATCATGGAGGGGGATGTGATCTCCTTTTACTCAACTGATCCGGCACTTGAGGGAGCAGTCAACACGCACCGCGTGGTTTCGATTAGCCAAGATGGAGACAGTTACATCTATACAACAAAGGGAGATGCGAATAATGCAGCAGATTTGTATGATGAGCAGTCACGCTATTTGATTGGAAAAGTGATTTGGTCATCGCTTTTTCTTGGAAAGCTTTCGCGTCTGGCAGCAAATCCGTTAATCTTTATTCCGCTCATTTTGATTCCGCTGGTAGCAATATTGATTACAAACCTTGGCCATACAGTTCGCCTTGCAAAAACGATTGCAAAAGAGGAAGAGGAGGCAGCGGTCAAAGAAGCGATCCAGGCACTTCGGGCAGAACGAGAACAAAAGAAGTGAGCCATACAGTTCACACATCGTGCTAAATATTACAGCCAAGTCCGAAGGTGAATGGCTTTCACGAGCCGGACACTTGGAGCAGGTCTTTCAAAGTAATGTTTGATAATAAAGAATGTAAAAGGAACCTGCGGAGTTTGGTCCGGCGACGAAACCATTGCACCTTCGGACTTTCGTAACATGGTAGCATGACGCGTGAACTGCTTACAGTGGCTCAAGCGGCTTATTGACTTTAAAGAACGTGAATGATATAATCGTAACGAAAAAAGCTAGAATCTACAGGTGGTCTAGAAAGGATATAATACCTATGCAGGGACGTACACACAATTGTGGTCAGTTAAGACTGGCAAATGTCGGCGAGGAAGTAAAGCTTGTCGGCTGGTATGAAAATCTCCGTAAGGTCAGCAAGAATCTTGGATTTTTGATTTTGAGAGACTTTTACGGAACAACACAGATTGTAGTAGAGACAGAGGAAATCATGGAGCAGCTGTCTTCTATCAACTATGAGTCTACAATCGAAATTATTGGAACTGTAAGAGAGCGCAGTTCTAAGAACGCAAATCTTCCAACAGGAGAGATCGAGGTAGTTCCAAGTAAGCTTACAGTTCTTGGAAAGTGCCGTTACAACGAGCTTCCGTTCCAGATTAACCATTCAAAGGAAGCAGATGAGAATGTTCGTCTGAAATATCGTTATCTGGATCTGAGAAATCCGCAGGTTAAGTCGAAGATTGTTTTGAGAAGCAAGGTTGTTGCAGATCTTCGTGCATCTATGATTGGTCATGATTTTATGGAAATCACAACACCAATCCTTACATGTTCTTCTCCAGAGGGTGCAAGAGATTATCTTGTTCCGGCAAGAAATCATCCTGGCAAGTTTTATGCTCTTCCACAGGCTCCGCAGCAGTTCAAGCAGCTTCTTATGACCTCTGGAATTGACCGTTATTTCCAGATCGCTCCGTGCTTCCGTGATGAGGATGCAAGAGCAGACCGTTCTCCGGGTGAGTTTTATCAGCTTGATATGGAGATGGCATTTGCTGATCAGGAAGACGTATTTGAGATCCTTGAGGATGTCCTTCCGCCAATCTTTGCAAAGTATGGTATTTACCATGAGGCATCAAAGCCGCCGTTTAAGAGAATCCCATATCTTGAGGCAATGGACAAGTATGGTTCTGATAAGCCGGATCTTCGTATCAGTCTGATCGTTCAGGATGCTACAGAAGTGCTTGCAGAATGTGGCTTCGGTCCATTTGCAGGAAATAAGGTAAAGGCAGTCGTTGCTGAAAACTTCAAGGGTACCAGAAAGCAGATCGATAAGATGTGTGCTGATGTTGAGGTAGTAAGCGGTCAGAAGGCATATTGGTTCCGTTTAGATGACAAGGGCGAGCTGACTGGAGGAATCTCCAAGTTTGTTGTTGATCACAAGGATGCAGTTGTGAGCGCACTTGGCTTAAAGGCAGGTGATTTCGTTGCACTGTCTGCAGGTGACTTAAAGACTGCTCAGAAGACAGCAGGTGTCATCCGTAAGACAATCGGTACTTCATTCGAAGGCTATATGAAGAAGGATTGCTATGAGTTCTGCTGGGTTGTTGACTTCCCGATGTATGAGATCGGTGAGGAGTCTGGCGAATTAGAGTTCTGCCATAATCCATTCTCTATGCCGCAGGGTGGTTTACAGGCACTTGAGACTATGAATCCGCTTGATATTCTTGCTTACCAGTATGATTTAGTCTGCAACGGCGTAGAGCTTTCATCAGGCGCTGTTCGTAACCACGATCCAGAGATTATGGTTAAGGCATTCCAGTTAGTTGGTCTCGGCGAGGAAGATGTAAAGGCAAAGTTCCCGGCTATGTATAACGCATTTTGCTATGGTGCTCCGCCGCATGCAGGAATTGCACCAGGTGTTGACCGTATGATCATGCTGATTGCAGGTGAGGACAGCATCCGTGAAATCATTCCATTCCCAATGAACAAGAATGCACAGGATGTTATGATGGGCGCACCGGCTACAGTAAGCGAGAAGCAGCTGGCAGATGTTCATATTAAAATCGTAGAGGACAAGAAAGACGAGTAAGTTGTTTTCTTGCATATATTATTAAGAAGCAGGAGAAAATCAAGACGATTTTCTCCTGCTTCTTTTGATCCTAGTATCATTTTATAGTTTCTGCTCAGAGAGCCAGGTTAGAAAGCTTTTTGCCATAGAAAGCTGTGCTGGCGACATATTCCGCAGTAATTCACTAATATTTTCCCACTCATCTTTTGTATCTTCATGTAGTGTTCCAACTAGAAATTCGTCTGGTGTAGTATCTAATGCAGCAGCAAGCCGCATAATTACTTCAATAGAGGGAATCGAAATACTTCGCTCAATGTTCGATAAATATTTTTGACCTAAATCAGCTTGTTCTTCAACCTCAAACTGTGTTAGTTTTAGTTCTTTTCGTCTACGGGCAATTCGTCTGCCAATTTCTTTATAGTCTATTTCCATACGGACCTCCTTGTTTATATATTTATGGAAAACCGATAATGGTGGTTCCTTTTTGTT
>ERZ857840.4777-NODE-4777-length-10022-cov-4.382061_pt1 | contig 10022 bp, 9 predicted proteins | sample MGYA00519760_ERZ857840 | MGnify/ENA primary metagenome ERZ857840 (study PRJEB31778, sample SAMEA3449371) | human gut metagenome | biome: human gut; feature: human-associated habitat; material: faeces | place: United Kingdom | collected 2010/2012 ... | reverse complement strand
AGATTCGGAGATTCAAAAAATTCCAGGCCTTACGCTCTATAGCTTACGGACACTGGCCATTTCCACCAGCTCCGCATTCATTTCCAGACGAATCGGAACATCCTCCATAGAACGGCTTCTCATATCAATTTTCCCGTTAAGCAGCATGATCAGGGTCCTCCCCAGCAGCCTGCGGGGAACACGCATTGTGGTAAGCGTAGGCTCCATTATGCTGCAGATACTGCGCCCGTCAAAACCGATAACCGATACATCATCCGGCACGGTATACCCTGCCCGCTTCAAGGCCCTGTACACGGGAATTGCCAGCATATCATTCTCCACCAGCAGCGCTGTGGGCGGCTTCACGCCGCTCTTCCACAATCCCTCCAGATACGCCTGGGCCTCAAGTCCCGAACCATTGGTTACGATATTCCATTCCGGACACATCTTCACTTCCAGATCCTCACAGGCATAGGAAAAACAGCGGCGCCTCTCCACAAGGGAGCTGCGGGATGTTCCCGAAGATACATATCCGATTTCAGTATGCCCTTTTTCCAGCAGATAACGGACGGCCGTATAGATTCCCTGACGGTTATTCACCGTAACGGAGCTGGCCCTGATATCCGGATCGTAGCAGTCCAGCATCACATACGGAATATCCGTCCCATCCAGCTCCTTCTTCAGCCCCGGACTCATCATATCGGCATAAACCACCATTCCCGCATACTGCTCTTTTTTTATACTCTCCCGAAGCCTCCCCGCCTTCTCATCATACATATGTATGATGGAAAAATGGTATCCGAGCCGCCTGGCCTCCCGTTCCGCGCCCTCAATTACCGGCGGAAAAAAAGCGCCCTCATCCCCTTCCTCCTGATGATCGGCAAGAATAATATAAGCAATATTTTTGGCGGATACCGCACTGCCGCCCGTTTCCGCTTCCTCCGCCTCTTTGATCATATAACCATAACCCATTTCCTGAATTCTGGAAAGGAGCGACCCGCGAAGCTCATCGCTTATTCCCGGCTTATGATTCAGGACAAGCGACATGGTTGCTGTAGATACACCCAGTAATTTAGCCAGTTCCTTGGATTTAATTGCCACGATTTTCCCCTCTTTTACAAAATATACGAAACCGTTGGGAAATGATGAAAAATCACGCCTGACAATTTCGTATAATTCGTTTATAAATTTTATTTATAATATTATTGTACCGTATTTTTAAATATTTTCAAGCATTAACAGGTATACTAATTAACAAACTTTGAAGGTTCATTTTAGCCATTTCTGCCCATTCGGCCAAAATGTCCCAAGGTTTGCCAAAATACGTCTGTTCAGCCGGTGCAAGACTGACCAGGCAGACATGAAATATATAGAAAAGAGAGGAAGAAAGACATGAAGGAAGAAAAAAGACCTTATCATGACGGACTTTCATTTCCCAGCGCTAACGTTCCCGGCATCACCCCGGAATCCGCCTTTACGGACGGATATCTGACAGCGCTCCATAATATGGATAATACCGGATCTGCAGACAGCGTAAATATCGATGAGGACGGGAAGGCCTCCGATATGGATGATCAGTCCGTAATGTCCGGTGATGGCTGTAATCCGGTAAACAAGGATTCGGAAATGAACCGCGCCCATGATGATGATGCAGGATGGATTTTCCCGGGAGTATATCCTAATTCCGGAATGCCCGGCACCTCGCCGGGAGCTTACCCCGGAATCATTCCCCCCTTCTACTTTCCCGGCGCCGGAGGGACTCCTGATCTGTAGCCTTCCATCAGACGCAGAAACGCCGCCCTGTCAGCGTAATCGTTCCTGTCTTTCAGGGACGGTTATGCCGGCCGGGCGGCGTTTTATATTCCATTTTTATGTGAATACTCTGTCTTACAGCCCGCAGATTTCATCGATTTTTTTCAGCTCATCCTCTGTAAAATCTATTTTGTGGACGATCTGAATATTCTCCGTTATCTGGGAAGGCCTGGATGCCCCGATCAGGACGCTGGTCACTTCTCCGTCCCTCAGGATCCAGGATAAAGCCATCTGAGCCAGGCTTTGTCCTCTTCCCGCCGCAATTTCGTTCAGGGCGCGGATTTGTCCCAGTGTCTCTTCCGTCAGCGCAGATTCCGTCAGGAATCTTCCGTCTCTCTTTATCCGGCTGTCCTCCGGGATCCCGTGCAGATATTTATCTGTCAGAAGCCCCTGGGCCAGAGGGCTGAAAGCGATGATTCCACAGCCATTACGGACTGCCGAAGCCTTCAGGCCATTTTCTTCTATCGTGCGGTCAAAAATGGAATAACGGTTCTGATTAATGATAAAAGGGCATTTCAGTTCATTAAGAATCGCCGCCGCTTTTTCCATGGCTTCGCCGGTATAGTTGGATATTCCGGCATAGAGGGCCTTGCCGCTTTTAACGATACTGTCAAGTGCCAGCATGGTTTCCTCCAGCGGCGTTTCCGGATCCATCCTGTGATGATAGAAAATATCCACATAATCCAGCTTCATCCTCTGAAGGCTCTCATCCAGGCTGGATATCAGGTATTTTCTGCTTCCTCCGTCCCCGTAAGGCCCCGGCCACATATCATAACCCGCCTTAGTGCTGATTACCATCTGGTTCCGGTAAGGACGCATATCACTGTCCATAATTCTTCCGAAGTTATCTTCCGCACTGCCGTAAACCGGGCCGTAATTATTAGCCAGATCAAAATGCGTGATTCCATTGTCAAACGCAGTGAAAATAAGCTCCTTCATATTGTCGAAATTATCCTTGCTGCCAAAATTATGCCAAAGTCCCAGTGAAACGGCCGGAAGCTTCAGACCGCTCTTTCCGCAGCGAAAATATTTCATGCTCTCATATCTGTTTTCTTTTGCCTGATACATAGTTTTTCCTCCTTTAAACCTGCGGATTCCCGCTGATTTCACAATCGTTCAGTGTAAGCATTGCCATGGTGTAAATCTTTGCGGCATCCAGAAGCTTTTTCAAATCCAGTCCTTCATCGGGTTCATGCGCGCCCCCGTGTCCTTTGGCAAACAGCTCTGAGGCCCGGTCATCCTCACGCTCCGGCATGGAGCCGATTCCGTAGCCAAAGGCATTGGGAAGCTTTCTCGCATAAGTTCCGCCGCCCATCACATAAGGCTTTGAATCACTTCCGGTCAGTTCATTAAAAAGGGAAGTCAGAAGCGCAACCTCTTTTCTTTCCTTCGGGAAATAATTGGGAGCGGAATTCCTGATGAGCTCCCAGTGATAACCGGATGTACTGCAGAACCCGTCAAGCACAGCTTCCATATGTTCCGGATCCGCGGTAATCGAATAGCGGATATTAAACTGCAGAGCCGCTTTCCCTTCCTGAAGCTTCAATACGGTCCCGGCACAGGTAAGCCTTCCGGACACCTCATCTTCATAAGCGATACCGATTCTTTCCCCATAATAATCAGACGTAGCCTCCTCAATAAAATGGAGAAGCCTTCTGTCCTCTTCCTTCAAAAGGGAGGCCGCGCATACCGCTTTTGCCAGCTCATGTATGGCATTTACACTTCCTTCCGGGAAAGCGCTGTGCCGGCTTGTGCCTCTGGCGGTTATCCGTATCTGCCCCTCTTCTTTTTCTGCCTGCAGAGCTTCGGGCAGCTGTCTTAGAAGCTCTTCAAGCTCCGGCCTGTCCCGAAGCACCAGAACCGCCCTGTCCGGTATAATATTGCCGGCGCTGCCTCCGTACAGGTCAATTACATCCTCACTGAAGGAATCGTCTGCGGCGGCCCAGCCCTCCAGAATTCCCTTCTCCCCGTAACAAACCGGAAACCCGCAGTCGGCGATCATGGATAAGGCGGGAAAAGGATATCTGGAACCGTAATATTCCAGATCAGCCATCCCCCGTTCCTCATCACAGCCAACAAACAGACATATTTCATGCTTCATATCAAGCTTCAAATCCCTGATACACCGCATCACATAGAGCATGGCCACAGCAGGCCCTTTGTTATCCTGAGCCCCTCTTCCGATGAGATATCCATCCCTCACCACAGGATCAAAAGGGGCATAATCCCATCCTTCCCCCAGAGGCACCACATCCAAATGATTCCACAATCCAATGGTATTATCCCAGTCCTTCTTTTCCCTGCCGATGGTACCCACATAGTATTCTTTATTTTCCGAAAAAAACCATACTTCCGGCCCATGGCAAGCATTTCATCCATCGCATCCCGGCAGGCCTTTCCGAACGGCCCTGTTTCCGCCTGCGGATCCGAAATACTGGGAATCCTCACCAGTCTTTTGATATCCTCCGCCATTTCTTCCCTGTGTTCCTCAAACCACTGCCCCACCTTTTCATAGGTATGGCTGTCATATCCTTTATCCATACTGCATTCCCTCCATAACCCTTTCTGATGCCATTATAGTCTTTTTCTCCCCCGCTTTCCATAGCTGCTTACAGCAAAAACTGTGCAGATTCAATCATTTATTCCCGCGAGCAACGAGCCAAAGCCAAGCCAGCTTGGTTTTGGCGACTGCCGCGAGGGTCAAATACCCCGCTGCTCTGCAGCGCTGCAAGTTTAATACTCCGTATGCTTGCAGTGGGGTATTTGATTGCTGCTTAACAGAAAAGACAGCCGGAGTGGCGGCTGTCTTTTCGGCTTATCGTTATCTCTGCCGCTTTACCGGCTGCCCTTGTCATAAATTTCTCCCAAAGCGCGGGGAGCACGGTTATGCTTGGAAAAGAATACCAGCAGAAGAAGCGTCAGCACATAGGGAAGGATCATAACCAGATCCTGGTAACTGCTGGGCATTTCCATAATCTGTACAATACGGTAGCCCCCGGAACGGGCCAGACCGAACAGGAGACAGGCCCCCAGGGTAGGAAGTATCTTCCAGTTTCCGAATATCATCGCGGCGATAGCCAGATAACCATAGCCCACGTAAATATTATTGGAAAAATTAGCGGAAATGGAGTAAGCGAAGCAGATGCCGCCAAGGCCGGAAAGAGCCCCGGAAACCATAACTGCCACCAGACGTACCTTTCCCACTTCAATTCCCGCAGCATCCACGGCATGGGGGTTGTCACCGCAGGCCCTCAGATGCATGCCGAAACGGGTCCTGTACATGACAAACCAGGCGATCAGCGCCACAACGACGATCACGATTTCAAAGGGATAAATATTGGAAAATACGGCGCCCAGCACGGGGATTTTGGAAATCACCGGAACCGTAAGCCGGCTGGATACCCCGAGCACAAATTTATCCGAAGCAGCGCCAAAAACCGCGGCATTGATCTGTTTTGTCAGGAAAGAAGTCATCGCCATGGCGAGGATATTGATAACCACGCCGCTGATAACCATATTTGCTTTGAACCGGATACACAACAGCGCATGAATGAGCGAAAACAGCGTTCCGCCTATGACGGCGAACAGCATGGCGATATAAAAAGGCATGACCGAATTTCCTGAAAAGCTGCCCGCCACAAGCACGGCCGCCAACGCTCCCGTGAACGCGCCGAACCCCTGCAGGCCCTCGATGGCAAGGTTGGTAATTCCGCTTTTTTCACTGTAAATACCGCCGATGGCCATGATAAACAACGGTAAGGCAAAGGACAGTCCATCTATGATTACCGTATTCATTTCTCCTTCCTCCCTTCCTCATCCTTCATACGTGTCAGCAGGTATCTGATGAATGCGGAGCATGCACAGAACAAAAGGATAATCCCCGTAATAACATCGGCAATCTCCGCCTGTATCCCCGCAGCGGAGCTCATATAAGTACTTCCCTTGTCCACAACGGTTATCAGCAGAGAGGAGAAAATGATTCCCACCGGATTGTTGTTTCCCAGCAGGGAAACCGCAATGGCATCAAAGCCGGTGCTGCTCAATACCCTGGGCTGAATGGAAGCGAAATAACCCAGATAATAGGTAACCCCTGCCAGCCCTGCCAAAGCCCCTGAAATGAGCATGGTCACAACAATATTCTTACCCACATTGATCCCCGCATAACGGGACGCGCTGCGGGAGAAGCCCACCGCTTTCATTTCGTAACCCATTTTTGTCCTGTCCAGCAGGAATTTCACCAGGACTACGGCTATCAGGGCAAGGATAAATCCAAGGGGGATATCCATTTTCAAATCTCCCACCACGGTATCCGCCAGGGTGAGCCGGGCAGACTGTGCAACGGCCTTTGACTGCCTGGAAACAGGATCCACATAAAATGTATTGATACAGAAGCTGCATACATACTGGATGATATAATTCAGCATAATGGAAGAAACCACTTCATTGATATTGAATTTAAATTTCAGAAGGCCGATCAGCCCGCCTACCACAGCTCCTGCGGCTACGCCGATCAGGAGAACCAGAGGCTTCGCCAGAAAAGCATTCAGGCCGCTGTAGCCCACCAGTATAGTGGCAAGGAAGCCCGCCGCCAGCATCTGTCCCGACACACCGATATTAAAAAGCCCGGTACGCATGGCTACCGCCACCGCAAGCGCGGCAAAAATCATAGGCGTCAGATAATTGAGAAAGCTTAAAAAGTCCGTAAGTATACTCTTATGTCCCGCATAGGAAGCCTTCGGCGCAATTCCGCAGCCCTGAAGAAGGTTATAATAAGCCATAAAAGGATTCTTTCCCAGCACGGCAATGACTATGGCTCCCACAATCAGGCCTATGAGTACACATAAAAGCGGGATAGTCACACTCTGGGTTTTCTTATTGCCAAGGGTCCGGCTTATCACTCTCTTAAAGACGGATTCTTTTTTATGCATGCCGCTTCACCCCCATCATAAATTCTCCCACCTCATTGGTGGTCAGCGTTTTGGCATCCGCTTTTTTCTGCATCTGCCCGTTGTAAATAACGCCGATGGTATCCGCACAATCCATGATTTCGTCCAGTTCCAGGGATATCAGCAGAATGGCCTTTCCCTTATCCCTTTCGCCGATCATCTGCCTGCGGATATTTTCAATCGCTCCGATATCCAGTCCTCTTGTCGGCTGCACGAAAATCATCAGATCTGATTCCTGTTCGACCTCTCTGGCAATGATCGCCTTCTGCTGATTCCCACCGCTCATGGAACGCACAACAGTCCGCACTCCCTGGCCGCTTCGGATATCATATTTATCAATGAGGGTTTCCGCATAGCTGTCAAAGGCCTTCTTATTCAGGATTCCCTTTCTGGAAAAAGGCTCTTTAAAATAATTCCGCAGCCCCAGATTCTCCGATAAGGTGAAATCCATTACCACCCCGTAATTCTGCCTGTCCTCCGGGATATAGGATATCCCTTCCAGACTCCTTTGACGGATGGATTCCCCTGTAATATCCTTTCCATTAAGCCATATCTTCCCCTTATGGACGGGAAGCAGTCCTGCAATGGCATCCGCCAGCTCAATCTGCCCGTTCCCCGCAACACCGGCAATGGCAAAAATTTCTCCGCCCCTTACAGAAAAGGATACATCCTTAACCACTTCAAACTGATCCTGGTTCACAACAGTCATATTTTCCACCCGAAGGATTTCCCTTCCGAAGGAAGGCTCCTTCTTAGGGGTTTCAAAGCTGACTTCACGGCCCACCATCAGGCTGGCCATTTTCTTAGTGCTTGTTTCCTTCACATCCAGCACATCGATAAGACGGCCCCTGTTCAGAATCGCACAGCGGTCGGCCACCTTTTTAATCTCTTCCAGCTTATGGGTAATGAGGATGATTGTCTTTCCGTTTTCCCGAAGGCCCTTAATAATATCCAGTAAAAATTCGATCTCCTGCGGAGTGAGCACCGCCGTAGGTTCGTCAAAAATCAGGATTTCCGCTTTCCGATAAAGCATCTTCAGAATTTCCACCCTCTGCTGTGTGGAAACATTGATGTTTTCAATCACATCGGTGGGCTCCACCTCCAGGCCGTATTTCTGGGAAAGCCCCCGGATATCCTCGTTGGCTTTTTTCATATCAACGGCAGGGAACAAACCCAGCACTTTCTTTACCGGCTCCATACCCATCACTATGTTTTCCGCAATCGTATAATTGCTGACCAGCTTAAAATGCTGATGCACCATACCGATATTCAGTTTCGTAGCGTGGTTGGGGGAAGAGATCTTTACCTTTTCTCCCCGGATATAGATTTCCCCTTCATCCGGCTCGTACATACCGAAAAGCATACTCATCAGCGTTGACTTTCCGGCGCCGTTTTCCCCCAGAAGGGCGTAAATCTCCCCCTTCTTTACCTGAATCGTGACATCGTCATTGGCAACAATGCCCGGGAACCTTTTAGTAATATGGCGCATTTCCACAATATAATCCGACATACATTCCCTCTCATTCCGCCGTTTTCCACGGCTGTTTCTCCATGATATACTTAGGGGATGCCATCAGCCTCATGCTGACATCCCCTAAGTATACCCCTGCATACAAAACCACCTGACGGTGATTCTTCTGCTTCCTTCCCGGCAGGCAATTTCCCGCCCGACGGACAATTTCCCCCAACGGGAAACGTGCGCCGCCGGGCGCACTATATAAAAAGCAGGCCGGAACCCCGGCCCGCCTTCCCTTTTCTCAGGATCTGCAGACGCAGTTCCTAAGTACGTTCCTTACTCTACTGTAAAATCATCGGGAGTAATACCGTTGAAGTTGGCAGCAGGTACAATGTCTCCTGCTTTCACTTTTTCATAAGCTGCATCCAGCTTTGTAATAGTATCCGCAGAAAGCTGACATCTGCCGGAAGCACTCACATAACCTGTGGAATCCGTATCAGCTCCCAGAGTTACGTTGCCTCCCGCAAAAGAACCGTCCGCAATTGTTTCCAGAGCCTTGTCCACGTTCGTGCTCATAACCTTCAGTCCGCTGGTCAGGATAACGTTGGCATCTCCGTTTGCACCATCATCATACTGGTCAACATCACAGCCGATAACATAAACGCCTTCGGCTTCCTTAGCCGCTGTAAACACACCGTTTCCGGAATCGCCTGCAGCAACGAACATGATATCCACGCCTTCATCGATAAGGGCATTGCCAACAACCTTGCCGGTTGCCGCATCCGCGAAGGATCCGATATAGTTGCCGCCCACATTGACGCCGGTAACATCTGTTCCTGCATAAGAAGGAAGTTCAACGATTTCAACAGACTTTCCGTCGGTTTCATTCACATATTTAACGCCGCATTCAAAACCATACTGATAGTTTACATTGGAAGGATATGCAATACCGTTTACCACGGCAACCTTATTGCTCTTTGTTTCCAGAGCAGCCGCCATACCGGCAAAGAATCCGCTTTCCTGCTCTTTAAACTGCATCGCATAAATATTTTCCACTTCCGTATCCTGTCCTTCTGCATCAGCAGGGAAAGCATCTACCAGAATAAAGGCAACATCAGGGTTGTCCTGCGCAACCTGTGTGATACCTGCGAACTGGAAACCACAGCATACAATCACATCATAGTCAGCTACGATATCGGCTACTGCCTGTACTGCCGCCGCCGTATCCCCTGTAGGCTCCTTAACAGGAGTTACCGTAGAGGAAGGATGTTTTCCGATAAAGGAAAGAATACCGTTATAATTGTCCTCATTAAAAGAACCGTCATCCACACCCGAGGGGCTGGACACAATGGCAATCTTCAGTGCGTCATTTCCTGCTTCGGTGGTTTCTGCAGCAGCTTCCGAAGATTCCGGTTCCGCAACAGATTCTGCAGCAGCGCTGCTTTCAGGGGCTGCACTGCTTTCAGGAGCGGTGCTGCCGGAATTGCCGCAGGCTGTCAGAGAGAAAGCAAGCACAGACAGCTCAGTGGTGGCATCGACCTCAAAGGGGGCTAAGATTGATATTGTCGGAGCAGAAAAGGACAGCTCCGGAACCGTATGGTATAAGGTGCCGGTAAGCGGTGGCTCTTATGGTTATGTAAGAAGCGATCTGGTAGAAACAAGTGATAAGATTGATGTGACAGACAATAGTTCATCCTCGTCCGCAGATGCTTCGACCTCTGCTTCAGCTTCCAAACCGGAAGCAACCGTGCCGACCGCAATTGGTGAGCAGGCAGCGACGGTAAAGTGTTCTTCGAATGTCAAGGTACGTGCAGGTGCATCCACGAAGC
>ERZ857840.4776-NODE-4776-length-10022-cov-30.139059_pt1 | contig 10022 bp, 10 predicted proteins | sample MGYA00519760_ERZ857840 | MGnify/ENA primary metagenome ERZ857840 (study PRJEB31778, sample SAMEA3449371) | human gut metagenome | biome: human gut; feature: human-associated habitat; material: faeces | place: United Kingdom | collected 2010/2012 ... | reverse complement strand
GGCACTGCAGACAATGTCACCACGATTATTATGGGGAGCAGTACTGCACACACTGCCAGACCGGAGGATTCAGTATTCCCCGGACAACTCAGGAGGAAATATGCGAATTCTGAACTGTTATATGGCGAATGACAGCAAAGGCCATTTTGTTACGGCGAAAGAAGCTGCGAAGCACAACCGACAGGACGTTTTGTGCTGTGTGTCCTGTGGATGCCCGTTAACACTTCAGCGGGGCAATGACGGACAACCACCGTGGTTTGAACATGACCAGATGACTGTCGCTGAGAAAATCCTGCTGCGATGCACCTGGCTTGACCCGGCAGAGAAAGAGGCCCGTCGTTTGCATCTGCAGGGCATGACGGTTCCGGATTATACGGTGAAGGTGAGAAAGTGGTTTTGTGTGATGTGTGACGAAGATTATGAGGGGGAAAAGTGCTGCCCACGCTGCGGTACCGGGGTATACAGCAGGACGTGGGGGCGGCAGGAGGTGCCGTCGGAAGATGCCAGGGCTGATAATCCGTTACAGAGGCTGTAATGGTTGCCTCCGGAGCAGTTTGCGGTGATGCCTTTCCCGGGAATGGATTGCCAGTGCGGGGACTGTGGAGCTTAATTCCGGTGTTGGTGGCCTTTCCGTTGATTTTATGCCAACAGCCCCCTGTGACTGACAGGCTGCCTCGTCATTCCATTCGTATCTCCAGTAACAGGGGGTTGTATTGTATTTTATTGTGCCGGTTCAGGTGTGCGTTTCCCGGCGCGTCTGCACCGGCTTAACCAAATTCAACAGGGATAAAATAGTGGTAAGCGTACAGCCTGAACCGTCTGGTCAGAATCTGACGAATTAGACAAAGTGGTGTCCACCAAATAAGTAGTGGGAACCAAAGTGTCAGATATGCAGAAAAATGTGACTCCCGGCAGGCGAAAAGGCTGCCCTAATTATCCTCCCGAATTTAAACAGCTGCTCGTTGCTGCCTCCTGTGAACCCGGGATATCCATCTCAAAACTTGCTCTTGAAAATGGCATTAACGCCAATCTGTTGTTCAAATGGCGACAACAATGGCGCGAGGGAAAGCTGCTATTACCTTCTTCAGAGAGCCCCCAGCTACTTCCTGTGACTCTCGATGCAGCTGCCGAACAGCCAGAATCGCTCGCAGAGGACCCGGAAACCCTCAGTATCAGCTGTGAGGTAACGTTCCGGCACGGGACGCTCCGCTTCAATGGCAATGTCAGCGAAAAGCTCCTGACTCTGCTGATACAGGAACTGAAGCGATGATCCCGTTACCTTCCGGGACCAAAATTTGGCTGGTTGCCGGTATCACCGATATGAGAAATAGCTTCAACGGCCTGGCTGCGAAAGTACAAACGGCGCTGAAAGACGATCCCATGTCCGGCCATATTTTCATTTTCCGGGGCCGCAGCGGCAGTCAGGTTAAACTGCTGTGGTCCACCGGTGACGGACTGTGCCTCCTGACCAAACGGCTGGAGCGTGGGCGCTTCGCCTGGCCGTCAGCCCGTGATGGCAAAGTGTTCCTTACGCAGGCGCAGCTGGATAAACTCCGCCGGATGAACTTCGGCAGTCGTTCCGAAAAAGTCTCCCGCCGTATCGCACAAATGGAAGCCGATCTGAACCGGCTTCAGAAAGAGAGCGATACGCTGACTGGTAGGGTGTATGACCCGGCAGTACAGCGTCCGTTGCGTCAGACCCGCACCCGTAAGCCGTTCCCTGAATCACTACCCCGTGACGAAAAGCGACTGTTGCCTGCGGCGCCGTGCTGCCCGAACTGCGGCGGTTCACTGAGCTATCTGGGCGAGGATACCGCCGAACAGCTGGAGTTGATGCGTAGCGCCTTCCGGGTTATCCGGACGGTACGGGAAAAACATGCCTGTACTCAGTGCGATGCCATCGTGCAGGCACCTGCACCTTCGCGGCCCATCGAGCGGGGTATCGCCGGACCGGGGCTGCTGGCCCGCGTGCTGACCTCGAAGTATGCAGAGCACACCCCGCTGTATTGCCAGTCAGAAATATACGGCCGGCAAGGTGTGGAGCTGAGCCGTTCACTGCTGTCGGGCTGGGTGGATGCATGCTGCCGGCTGCTGTCTCCGCTGGAAGAGGCGCTTCATGGCTATGTCATGACTGACGGCAAACTCCATGCCGATGATACCCCGGTCCAGGTACTGCTGCCGGGTAATAAGAAGACGAAGACCGGGCGGTTGTGGGCGTATGTTCGTGATGACCGCAATGCCGGGTCAGCGTTGGCACCTGCAGTGTGGTTCGCTTACAGCCCGGACAGAAAAGGCATCCATCCGCAGACTCATCTTGCTTGCTTCAGCGGTGTGCTGCAAGCGGATGCGTACGCCGGGTTCAACGAGCTGTATCGCAATGGTGGGATAACGGAAGCTGCCTGCTGGGCTCATGCCCGCCGAAAGATCCACGATGTGCACGTCCGCATCCCGTCAGCACTGACGGAAGAAGCCCTGGAGCAGATCGGTCAGTTGTACGCCATAGAGGCGGATATAAGGGGAATGCCGGCAGAGCAGCGGCTTGCTGAACGTCAGCGAAAAACGAAACCGCTGTTGAAATCCCTGGAAAGCTGGTTGCGTGAAAAGATGAAGACCCTGTTCTTCGGCTCTGGCCATGGTGGTGAGCGGGGAGCGCTACTGTACAGCCTGATCGGGACGTGCAAACTGAATGACGTGGATCCAGAAAGCTACCTTCGCCATGTGCTTGGCGTCATAGCAGACTGGCCGGTCAACCGGGTCAGCGAACTGCTTCCGTGGCGCATAGCACTGCCAGCTGAATAACACATCCCCGTCAATACGGCCCTCGCTGTACGCTTACTTTTGTTCGGACTGCTTATGGCCTTTTTCCACTGGTGGCGCAGGAAAGTTAACCGGCTGCCACCATGGGATGACGTGTAAACCGTGCAGGCATGTTTTCACGTGGTGACGCTTTCATTGGGGGTCTACGCCGGAACCCCAATATTGTTCACATACATGAATTTGAAAAACTAAGCGATACTGCTGTCCGTACCTTATAAACTTATTTCAACGCTTCCGGCAGCGTCACAATCCACAGTTCACTGTCAGACTCCGGTTTCTCCAGTGGCTTCACTCTGAGGGTCGTTTCAACCTGCTTGTCGTCAAGCGTCAGCTTTCCTTCCGCGTTCACCCGATAATCCTTGAATGTCTTGCCCTCGACCGGATGTTGCATCGCCACCTTCACGCCAAAGTCGTTATCGTTCGCCACCGCCAGCGTTTTGCTGTCGATCAGCGCCAACCCTTCAGCCTTCTCCTGCTGCCAGCCCAAGGAGCGCAGATCAACAACCTGCGTTTTCTGCGCAAGGGTAATGCCGCGCTGTGACAGGGTTTTCTCATCATCAAACTCCGGATACTCACCCGGCTTGTCGAAGCCTGACAGGTCGCTCGCCTTATTGAGATCGACCTCGTAAATCAGGTTACGCATTCTGTTGTTTTTATCTCTTCCCTGTTCGATCAGCAGGATGTGCTGGTTATCGAGCGCCACGATGTCTCCGATTTTAGCGTCGCTGTTTTTGCTGTAGGCCGCGCTGTCGATAGGATAACCGTACATCGCGGTTTTTCCGCTTGCCGGATCGAAGCTCACCAGACGCGTAAACAGCGCCTTTTTCTTGCTCTTAGCGTCGATATCCAGCGTACTTTGCACGGCGACAATAATACGCCCGTCCGGCATACGGGTGAGGCCTTCAAAGCCGCGGTTCGCCTGACGCCATTTGAGGATATTTGGCAAACCGCCCGCAATCGCTTTTTCCCCTTCCGCCGCCTGCGGACCGTGGATTGCCAGGATTTTCCCTTTACTGTCGATGTTAATCAGGAACGGGCCATACTCATCGCACAGCCAGTAACCTCCTTTACCATCCGGAGTGATCCCTTCCGTATCCAGCCCGCGATTATCCCCCTTCAGTCTATGTAACGTGTCGCTGAAGGCCACTTCATTGGTGGAGCCAATCACGTCGCTTGCCAGCGGCAGACCGTTGATCGCGCCTTTATCGTCATGCAGAGGACGGGGATCGATGGCCTCCGCTTTGCCGTTTTGTACACGAATCGTCATCAGCAGCGGCGCGAAATCTGGCGTAACGAAAATTTTAGTTTCGTTTTTCCCCTCTTTCGGTGAATCCGCGTTCGGACCGCGATCGGTAATGGTTGCGAATGTCAGGGCATCGCCCTGTTTACCGGTGAACAGCAGGCCAGAACCTATCCCAACCGGAAGGCCGTTCGGGAATGCACTGGCAAATGCGCCGGCGTAGTTCACGTGCGTGCCTTCTGGAAAACTGACGACATAGCGCTCAGCCGTAGGTTGTGCCGCCAGGGCAGAGAAAGAGAGCGTACAACCGATTAGCACGGGAATAATTTTTCTTTTCATATTGTTCGCATCCATAAAGTGAAGATCACACTACACCATAAAGAAGAAACGAGTCAGGAAAATGACATCGAATGGCAACATGCGCGGGCCTGAGGCCAAAGAAATGTAAAACACTGTTGTTATTTGTAACAACGGAAACATTTACGGAAATTATTTGTCTTTCTTCGTGATCAAAAATGCTGTGTCTTGTTGGATTGGAGTGATGAGGGCTGCGTTTAGGAAACGCCCTATATTGTACGGTTGCATTATCGCGGTAGGGGTAATGCACGTGTCAGTATGATGAGCTGACCACACTCACGTGGGTGGACTGGTATAACAATCGACGATTGCTGGAAAGGCAGGGCCATATCCCACCGGCAGAAGCAGAAAAAGCTTATTATGCTTCCATCGGAAACGATGATCTGGCAGCCTGAGTTCACAGATAAAACACTCTCCAGGAAACCCGGGGCGGTTCACCTTCCTGAAATAGAATGGCATCAGAAGGAGCTAATAATGAGCAGAAAAACCCAACGTTACTCTAAAGAGTTCAAAGCCGAAGCTGTCAGAACGGTTCTTGAAAATCAACTTTCGATCAGTGAAGGTGCTTCCCGATTATCTCTTCCTGAAGGCACTTTAGGACAATGGGTTACCGCCGCCAGAAAAGGGCTCGGTACTCCTGGTTCCCGCACGGTGGCTGAACTGGAATCTGAAATTCTGCAACTGCGTAAGGCGTTAAATGAAGCTCGCCTTGAGCGAGATATATTAAATTGCACAGGAGTCGCTGAAAAATACGCGTTAATCGAACAATGGCGACAACAATTTCCCATTGAAGCGATGTGTCAGGTATTTGGTGTATCCAAGAGCGGTTATTACAACTGGGTACAGCATGAACCCTCAGACAGAAAACAAAGTGATGAGCGGCTAAAACTGGAGATTAAGGTGGCACATATCCGCACTCGCGAAACATATGGAACCCGGCGGCTCCAGACGGAGCTGGCAGAGAATGGCATCATCGTTGGTCGTGACCGACTGGCACGTCTTCGTAAGGAGCTAAGGCTACGCTGTAAGCAGAAACGCAAGTTCAGAGCGACTACGAACTCGAACCACAATCTGCCAGTTGCGCCAAATCTGCTGAACCAGACGTTCGCTCCTACAGCACCAAATCAGGTCTGGGTGGCGGACCTGACGTATGTTGCCACACAGGAGGGATGGTTGTACCTCGCTGGCATCAAAGATGTTTATACGTGCGAAATTGTCGGCTACGCCATGGGAGAGCGCATGACAAAAGAGCTGACAGGTAAAGCCCTGTTTATGGCGCTCAGGAGCCAGCGCCCACCTGCCGGGCTAATCCACCACTCTGATCGAGGTTCACAGTACTGCGCATACGATTACCGGGTCATACAGGAGCAGTTTGGTCTGAAAACATCAATGTCGCGTAAAGGTAACTGTTACGACAACGCTCCGATGGAAAGCTTCTGGGGAACGCTGAAAAATGAGAGCCTGAGCCACTATCGTTTTAATAACCGGGATGAAGCCATCTCAGTAATACGGGAATACATTGAGATTTTCTACAATCGTCAGCGTCGTCACTCTCGTCTGGGGAATATCTCCCCGGCAGCCTTCAGGGAAAAATATCATCAGATGGCTGCTTAAAAAAAGAACAAATGGTAGTGTCCGCTATTGCCAGTACACCTCAACATTCCACCATGCATTCCGATTAACGCCGCATAGCCAGTTGAACTTTGCTACTTTGTGAGAGGTAGTACCTTCTATCCAGTGCGAATTTAATTAATGGAATAAATGATTATGAGTGAAAATGATACAATCCCAAAGAAGTCTACAAGTCAGATTAACAAAGCGGTATTCTTTACATCTGCTTTGCTAATTTTCCTTCTTGTCGCCTTTGCCGCCGTATTCCCGGATGTCGCCGACAAAAATTTTAAACTACTTCAGCAACAAATCTTCACGAATGCCAGCTGGTTCTACATCCTTGCTGTGGCCCTGATTTTACTGAGTGTCACGTTCCTTGGACTCTCACGCTACGGTGATATCAAGCTGGGCCCGGACCATGCGCAGCCTGATTTCAGCTACCACTCCTGGTTTGCGATGCTTTTTTCGGCAGGGATGGGGATCGGCCTGATGTTCTTTGGCGTTGCCGAACCTGTAATGCATTATCTTTCGCCACCCGTTGGCACTCCAGAAACCGTTGCGGCAGCTAAGGAAGCAATGCGTCTGACCTTTTTCCACTGGGGACTGCACGCATGGGCAATTTATGCCATTGTGGCGCTGATTCTGGCGTTCTTCAGTTACCGTCACGGTCTGCCTTTAACTCTGCGCTCCGCACTCTATCCCATTATTGGCGATCGCATATACGGACCTGTAGGACATGCGGTTGATATTTTCGCTGTTATAGGCACGGTCTTTGGCGTTGCGACATCACTGGGTTACGGTGTTTTGCAGGTGAATGCCGGTTTGAACCATCTTTTCGGGGTGCCCATCAATGAAACGGTGCAGGTAATTCTGATCGTGGTCATCACGGGGTTAGCGACGATTTCAGTGGTGTCCGGTCTGGATAAGGGAATACGTATCCTGTCTGAACTCAATCTGGGTCTGGCTTTGTTGCTCCTGGCGCTGGTCCTGTGTCTGGGACCAACCGTGCTTCTGCTGAAGTCATTTGTGGAAAATACGGGCGGTTATCTTTCGGAACTGGTGAGTAAAACGTTCAACCTTTACGCGTATGAGCCCAAGTCGAGCAACTGGCTGGGGGGCTGGACATTACTGTACTGGGGATGGTGGCTTTCATGGTCGCCGTTTGTGGGGATGTTCATCGCACGGGTCTCCCGCGGGCGAACCATTCGCGAGTTTGTCACCGGCGTGCTGTTTGTTCCCGCGGGTTTTACGCTAATGTGGATGACGGTGTTTGGTAACAGCGCGATCTATCTCATTATGAACCAGGGGGCCACAGACCTCGCCAATACTGTTCAGCAGGATGTGGCGCTGGCCCTGTTTAATTTCCTGGAGCATTTCCCGTTCTCTTCTGTGCTGTCATTCATTGCAATGGCGATGGTCATCGTCTTCTTTGTAACGTCTGCTGATTCGGGGGCAATGGTTGTGGATACTCTGGCATCAGGTGGAGTGGCAAACACACCCGTCTGGCAGCGAATATTCTGGGCCTCGCTCATGGGCATTGTTGCAATTGCGCTTCTCCTTGCCGGAGGGCTAAGTGCGCTGCAAACGGTGACAATAGCGAGTGCATTGCCCTTCTCAGTGATCTTACTAATATCTATATACGGACTTTTAAAAGCTTTGCGCCGGGATTTGACCAAGCGTGAAAGCCTGAGCATGGCGACAATTGCTCCTACGGCTGCACGTAACCCAATTCCTTGGCAGAGAAGGTTACGCAATATCGCGTATCTGCCGAAGCGATCTCTTGTGAAACGTTTTATGGACGACGTTATCCAGCCTGCCATGACGCTGGTTCAGGAGGAACTGAACAAGCAGGGGACGATAAGCCACATTAGTGATGCAGTCGACGATCGTATTCGTCTTGAAGTCGATTTGGGCAACGAGCTGAATTTTATATATGAAGTGAGGCTTCGCGGGTATATCTCACCGACCTTCGCGCTCGCCGCAATGGATAATGATGAGCAGCAGACTGAACAACATCGATATTATCGCGCTGAGGTTTATCTCAAAGAAGGCGGTCAAAATTATGATGTGATGGGCTGGAACCAGGAACAGCTGATTAATGACATACTGGACCAGTACGAAAAACACCTGCACTTCCTGCACCTGGTTCGTTAATAGCAACATGCCGTCCTGGGGGCGGCAATTATTATCCCGGCCGCAATATGAGGGAATGCAGAATGATTTCACGCTGGAAATGGATGCTGAAGCAGACAATTAAAAAACTATGGTTCAGGGCAACGTTATTCGCAATTGTCGCGATAATAACGGCCCTTTTATCAATTCTTTTTAAATCAATGATACCTGAGTCGGTTTCCGTGAAGGTTGGTGCGGAAGCAGTCGATAACATTCTGAACATACTGGCATCGAGTATGCTGGCAGTGACCACATTTTCGCTGAGTATCATGGTCACAGCCTACGGTTCAGCCACTACTAATGTGACTCCCAGAGCTACGCGTTTAGTTGTTGAAGACGTCACCACACAAAATGTACTGGCCACCTTCATCGGTTCTTTTCTCTTCAGTCTGGTAGGGATTATTGCCCTCAATATGGGAGCTTATGGAGAAAGGGGGAGAGTCATTTTATTCATTGTCACACTGGTTGTCATTGCCTTAATCCTCATCACATTGCTTCGCTGGATACAGCATTTGACCTCTCTGGGGAGGGTTGGTGAGACAACGGCACAAGTAGAACAGGCGGCCATCGAAACATTTATTGCGAGAGCAAGAAATCCCTGTCTCGGCGGATATCCATGGCTTGAGAACAATGAACAGCCGAAAGGAACGGTTGCAGTTTATCCGAAGAAGATTGGCTATGTTGAATATATTGATATGGTGAAACTTAGCAAGCTGCTGACCAATGATCCCCGTCATGTATACCTCGTGGCGCAGCCAGGCAGTTTCATACATCCGTCCATGCCAGTTTTGTACCTGAGTCAGGGCCAGGAGTCGTCAATCAACACCGATTTACTTGAGACGATTATTGTCTCGGATGCACGTTCATTTGCTCAGGATCCTCGATTTTGTCTTAGCGTCATGGCCGAAATAGCCTGCCGGGCCCTTTCCCCTGCAGTGAACGATCCTGGAACCGCCATTGATGTCATTGGCAGAGGTGTTCGTATACTTTCCACTTACGCGCAGAATAAATCTGATGAAATAGAAGTGAAATATCCTTCAGTACATGTTGCACCACTTCAGAATAACGATCTACTGGAAGACTTTTTCTCACCTGTCGCGCGCGATGGTGCCAGTATGAGGGAGATTCAGATAAGAGTCCTTAAAGGACTGTCGATGCTGAGTAAAGGTTGGCCTGAGATATTTGCTGAAGCCGCACATACCCTGGCATTTGAAACATTAGAGCATGCAACTCGTGCTGACCATATAGATTCTGATAGATATCTAATAAAATCAACTTATTATAATTTATTTAGTGGCGAATATTCTAATAAAAAACATAGCTGCAGAGCAAGCAATTCGGTTGTTGGCAAGTCAAGGGCAAAGCATTCGCGTGAGAATGGGCGTATGCTTTGTGCCAAAAGCAAACGTTGCTAATTCTGCACTGTTCAGCGATGGCGCAGTAGAGACAGGCACTGCCACTGTCCAGTCGGCAAAAGCGAACACTTTGCCACTGCGGGGATAAACTGATTGATGCTCTCGCGCAAAATCACTTATTCTTTTGCGTTAATAAAATGTAGGAGATGGGTCATGACAGGCGAAAATCGTGGCCGGGGAAGGCCGCGAAAGACAGAAAGTACCTATGCAGATACTCGTAATGATCTGATCCGCAGTGGCCTTGAACTGCTGACGCAGAATGGTTTTCTTGCGACGGGAGTCGATGCCATTGTTAAAAATGCCAATGTCCCTAAAGGCTCATTTTATTACTACTTTAAGAGTAAAGAGGATTATGCTGTCAACGACGGATGAAAAGTGATCCACTTATATCTCCACCAACGGCCCAATAT
>ERZ857840.4774-NODE-4774-length-10025-cov-2.915747_pt1 | contig 10025 bp, 6 predicted proteins | sample MGYA00519760_ERZ857840 | MGnify/ENA primary metagenome ERZ857840 (study PRJEB31778, sample SAMEA3449371) | human gut metagenome | biome: human gut; feature: human-associated habitat; material: faeces | place: United Kingdom | collected 2010/2012 ... | reverse complement strand
GGGGCTTTCTCTGCTGGCGGCAGTGTTGACCACCAATCCCCAACCAAGCACGGTACCGACAACGAGAATGGCGAAAGACTTACCGTTCCACGCACCGTAACGCCCCTTCGGATCATACAAATCAGCGGTGCTGTAATCCTTCTTGCGAATGATCACATCGGCCACGAACATGCCAGCCCATACGGCCATCGGCACACCGAGCGTGGTCAGAAAGCCTTGGAACGGGCCAATGAACGTGTCGGAGAAGAAAGTCACGTAGACCACACCAAGCACAGTCAAAGCGGCGGTGAGCGCGGCAGCCACGGTACGAGGCAACTTCACACCGAACGACAGCAGCGCAAGCCCGTTGGAATAATTGTCCATAATGGAGCCGGACATCAAACCGAGCACGGCCACGATGGTGTACGGAATCAAGTACCAGGTCGGCAGAATGGAAGCCATGGCTCCAATCGGATCATTTCCAACGTTTTCAGCCATGTCGGCATTGGAAACCGCGAGCAGCAGACCGTAGAAAATCAGGAACACATTGGCAATGGACGCACCGAATGTGGTCCAGAACACAATGCCGCCATTAGAGGACTTGCGCGGCAGATAGCGCGAGTAATCGGCAGCGATGTTTACCCAGCCCAAGCCAAAGCCGGTCATCACGAAGAAGCAGCAGCCGAGCATGGCCGGCAATGATCCCGTCGGAACCGAGTTAATGACGGAAAAGTCGATATGCCCCCAGCCGAGAATAAAGAAACCGACAGTGATCACACCGGTCACGATGGTGATGACCTGCTGGCAGCGCATAATCAGGTCGTATCCGAAAATACCTGCGACCACTACAAGGCCGACCACCACAATGGTGGAGATAATCTTGGGCGCGGCACCAGAGCCCCAACCGAGTTTTTCGATGGTGCTTGATAATGCCAGCACAGCGGTGGTGGTCAGTGAAATCTCCCAGCCTAATGTGGCGATCCAGCTCAGCGCCGCTGGCACTTTGGCACCTTCCACACCGAACGTGGCGCGGGTGAGCACCATGGTGGGCGCGTTGCCGCGTTTGCCCGCGATAGAAATGATGCCGACCAGCAGGAACGAGACAACCACGCCAATAATGGTCATGGCGGTGGCCTGCCAGAACGAAATGCCGAAACCGAGCGCCCACGCGCCGTACGACATGGCGAACATGGAAACATTGGCAGCGAACCAAGGCCAGAACAGGCTGGCTGGCGTGCCTTTACGCTCCTCTTCAGAAATGGTGTCAATGCCCTGCTCCTCAATGGAGAGGGTTCCTTTCTCATTGCTCATACGAATCCAATCTCCTTGAATCTGCCGCACGACACTGCAGACAGGCTATAACACGCCGTATCAACGCAATCGCGCACATGATATAACCACTTATAGTCATTTATACCATAAGTCTTAGAACACCCTTCCCAGGAGCCGCTCAACCTCCTTTCGATCAGGGCAGGTAGCCGGCCCCGATCGCGTTACAGCCAACGCCGAAGCAGCATTGGCGCAACGTACAGCATCCTTCAACGGCACGCCTTCGCACAGCAGGGCGCACAACACACCCGCGTGACAATCACCGGCGCCATTGGTATCCACCGCTTTCATTGGAAAACCAGGAATTCGCAGCGCTTCGTCACCGGGAATCGCCAACCACGCACCATCCGCGCCCACGCGAACGATTACAGGAGATCGCAATCGATCGCACAGCCACGCAACCGTCTCTTCATTGACATTCGCGTTCTCAATCTCTTGCACAATATCCTGCGAAACCTTGCAATCGCAAGAATTGCCATTATCGAGCGCCGCCAAACGTTGCGCAATCAACGTTGCTTCGCATTCATTGCACGACCATATCGGACGATATGCGAGCATCGTACGAAAAACGTCATCATCAACTGTCGCGATCATCGGAGAAGGATCGAATACTGCAGTAAACTCGCGATGTTCAGTCGTTCTTTTCACAAAAGCAAGCAGTGCGTCCGCCGTGTGATGCACCAACGTGTATCCGCTCATATGCACGACATCCTGCTTTTCTGGATTCACAGAATCGAACGCATCGACACTGCCATATGCTTCCGCACCTCTCGTCGAAATGAACGTTCGTTCAGCATTCGCGTCGGTCAACGCCACGCAAAATCCCGAATCGTGCACGGCATCCCGCTTGCCAATATGCTGAATTCCCTGATTTTCCAACGTTTGTAGAATCTGCGAAGCCCACGGCCCCGTACCAATCACACCAGCATGAGACGCCTTAACACCCATGCGGCGAACGGCATACAGCGTGTTGAAGCTGGCACCAACCTGCGTTTGCACATTGCCGGCGAACACATCTTCACCCGCACGCGGCACCGCGTCCACATTCATGGTCAGATCGACAATAACCTGTCCAAGAGAAATAACTTTTCCAGTCATTGCAATGTCTTTCGCACTTTCGTCATAGTTTCGCCAGCCACGGCTCCTGCAGATCAAACGATATTTGCATCATTAAGCGCACTATCATCACGTAACGCGCTTAGTGACGTAACAGTGCCGACCAAATCAAGGTGATTATCTTCAGCAAGTTGTGAAAGCACCTGATCAAGCATGGTTTTGTCGAAACCTTGCATACCATGCCACGCCCCCAGCATCGCCCCCGTAATAGCCGCAATGGTGTCAGTGTCACCACCGACAGAAGCCGCAAAACACAAAGCATGCGTGGGATCGTCAAAAAAGCGCGCCGCAATGGCGAAAGCGGCGGCCACGGACTCGTTTGACTCCACGCTGGTACCACAATCCCATTGCAGCACAGCAGCGAATTCGTCGTCATTGAGTCTGCATCCATCAGTTTCGGCCCAATTCATGAAATGTTGCACGCGCGCAAGCACCGAAGCCTTTGCCGACCAATTGCCACGTTGCGGAAGCTTCTGCACGAATTCCACCGCGAGGTGCAAAAAGTCACGTTCTCCTTCAATAGCAAAGCTCACCGCCGCAGCCACCAAAGTGGTCGCTTCAATGCCTTGCACCGTGTTATGCGTCACCACACAGGATCGCCAGGCGGCGTCGGCGAGCGCTTGGCCTGGATGGAATGCGATGCCCACCGGCGTGGCACGCATTGCACCGCCGTTGGTGGTGCCGAATCGGCCGGTTTCTTCCAAACTTACGCCTTCGGTGAGTTTTTGCAGCGCTGCTTTGGTGGAAGGTCCCAGCAGGTCAAGCGACCCCTTGGCCTTCATCGCAGCTTCCCATTGCAGCAGATCGTGGGCATATCGGGTGTTATCAATGCAGCCGTTATCGTCGATAAGTCGCTGTGCGAGTACGAAAGCCTGTTCTGTATCGTCAGTGACGGCACCAGCTTTCATATTCGGTGCGATTGGCTGCTGCGGCACGGCATTCATAAGTTTCGTAATCGGACCGTCGTAATACTGGCAAATCTGCTCGGCCGACATGCTTTGCGTAGGCATTCCCAACGCATCGCCCAACGCAAGCCCAGCCATAGCTCCCATCGCCCGGTCCTTCATTTGCATCCCATTCTTACGCATAGTCGCAGCAGCCTTTCTCATAACTCAGCCTGATCGTACACCGAACAACATCACAATCCCTCCCCAATCCTTCCAGTCACTGGAAGAAAGTGGACGTATACCGGCTCCCCAGCGGGAAAAACCTCCAGCAACTGGAAGAATTGAGACTTGGACGGTGCTGAGCCGAACTTGGGCGGAGTTTGTCCGGATTGCAGCAATAAAAAAGGCTTACCGGGAGCTTAGGACGCTCTCAGTAAGCCTTGTAGGCGGGTAAGGCGAGATTCGAACTCGCGGAGGCTTGCACCTCAACGGTTTTCAAGACCGTCTCTTTAGACCGCTCAGACACCTACCCTTTGTGTGTCGACATCACTGCCAACACACAAGATGTCAATATATCACAGCGTAAGGAAGTTTGTGGAATCAGGCTTCCCACTTGGTCGGCTCAATGACTTCCTTGCCACCCATGTAGGCACGCATGGCCTGCGGAATGACGATGGAGCCGTCCTTCTGCTGGTGGTTCTCGAGAATGGCGACCAGCCAGCGAGTGGTGGCCAGCGTACCGTTCAGCGTGGAAACGGCGCGGGTGCCGCCATCTTCCATACGTTCGCGAATGTTCAGGCGACGGGCCTGGTATTCGGTGCAGTTGGAGGTGGAAGTCAGCTCGCGGTAGCGACCCTGGGTCGGAACCCAAGCTTCGCAATCGAACTTACGTGCTGCGGAAGAGCCCAGATCGCCGGCAGCGGTATCGATGATGCGGTACGGCACCTCAACCTTGCCGAGCATCTCCTGCTCCATGGCCAGCAGGTGCTCATGCTCCTTGTAGGAGTCCTCCTGCTTGGTGTAGACGAACATCTCCACCTTGTCGAACTGGTGCACGCGGATGATGCCGGAAGTATCCTTGCCAGCAGCACCTGCTTCGCGGCGGTAGCAGGAGCTCCAGCCGCAGTAGCGCAGCGGACCGTCGGACAGGTCGAGAATCTCGTTCTCGTGCATACCTGCGAGCGCCACTTCGGAGGTACCGACCAAGTACTGCTCGTCAGGTTCGCGCAGACGGTAGATTTCGTCGGCGTGGGAGTTGAGAAAGCCGGTGCCGCGCATCACTTCCGGACGCACCAACGTCGGGGTGATGGCCAGCGTGAAGCCGTGCTCTTGAGCCTGGTCCACAGCCATGGTAAGCATGGCAATCTGCATGCGGGCCACCTGGCCGCGCAGGAAGTAGAAGCGGGAGCCGCCGACCTTCACGCCACGTTCCATATCAATGCCGGCAACGCCACGACCGAGGGTCAAGTGGTCCTTCGGTTCGAAGCCTTCAGCTGCGAAATCGCGAATCTGGCCAACCTTCTTGACCACCACGTAATCGTCTTCGCCGCCTTCCGGAGCTTCCGGCTCAACCACGTTGGAGAGCTTCCACATGGCGGTGGTGTACTCTTCGGCTGCGGCGTCCGCTGCGGCCTTGTATTCGGAAACCTTCTGGGAGAGTTCCTTGGTTTCGGCAATCAGCTTGGCCTTTTCGTCGGCCGGAGCCGCGGCGACCTTCTTGCCGATTTCTTTCTGCTGCGCACGTGCAGCCTCAAATTCCTTCAGAGAGGAACGACGAACCTCGTCGGAGCGCAGCACCTCGTCGACCAGTTCGACCGATTCGCCACGCTTGCGCTGGGATTCCTTAACAACGTCAGCATGTTCACGAATGAATTGGATATCAAGCATGTTTTCTAGACTAGTGCTGAAAGCCGACACTCGCCGCAAACCTTCCATTTTTGTATACAACGTGCAGGAATCGTCGAATAAATCGTGCTTGATTCGCTTTTTTCACGTCTTACGTGAAAAATAGGTGACATGCCTATGCCAGTTATCATTGTGATTGTCGTTCTTGCGGTTGCAGCGGTGTGCGCGGCCGCCTTTTTCGCGGTGCGTGCATATAAGCACCGTAGGTTTGCCGAGCAGCTCGACAAACGCGACGACGATCAGGTGCACTATGCGTTCGTGATCAATCCGTCGAAGCCCCAGGCGGAACAGCGCAAGCAGCATATTCAGGAGTTCTGCGAGGCGAAGCATCTTACGCAGATCGAATATATCGAAACACAGCTTGATAAGGATGGTCGTGCCTGTGCGTTGGAGGCGTTGGAGCATGGCGCCGATGTGGTGGTCGCGGTTGGAGGCGACGGCACGGTGCGCACGGTGGCGAGCGCGCTTTCGGGAACCGGTCACGCGCTGGGCATCATCCCTATTGGCACCGGCAATCTGTTTGCCCGCAATATGGGCATTCCCGTAGATGATATCGATGCTGCGTTGACCGTTGCCACGTCTCACGGCTCGCGTTTGGTGGATGTCGGCCGTTTGACGTTGCTCGATGATGAAAACGCCGATCATGGTCATGCGTTCCTCATTATCGCAGGCATCGGTTTCGATGCGGTGATGATCGACGACACCGATCCTGAGTTGAAGAAGAACATCAGCTGGCTCGCCTATTTCGTGTCGGGCGTGAAGAACCTGTTCGCCCCGAAGTACAAGGGCGACGTGACCATTACCAGCGCGAATGGCAGCACGCATACAACACACGGACTGACGTTCCGCACGTTCATGGCCGGCAATTGCGGACAGATTCCGGTGTTTTCACTCATGCCCGACGCCGTATACGATGATGGCATCCTCGATTATGAGATTATTGACACGTCCGGCGGTTTGATCGGTTGGGCGAATCTGTTTGGTGATGTGCTGCATCAGACCATCACCGGCAAGGCACAGCAGAGTCCGTTCTCCACGAATTCCACGGTTGACCAGATTCAGGGCGTCAGCGCGGAAATCAAGTTGGAGAAGCCTGTTTTGGCGCAGGTTGACGGCGATATGCTTCCCGAAACGCAGCATATTCGTTTCAGTGTGGAGCGTAAGTCGTTGTGCGTGCGTGTGCCGGAAGCGTCCGAAGCCAATACTACCAGTGTAAATCAGTAACTATTAATCGTAATTATCAATAATTATTTATTACGATGATTATGCATTTTATGCAGGTTATGCATTGATATTATCATTCTCATGCGATTCCGCCGCATGAGAAGTCACTCGTGCGACATGCAAGGTAAGATAGGCGATTTCCGCTTGCGAAAGACTTGCATTCAATCGCATTTTGATGATGATCGCGAGTTTGTTTGCGCAATCCGATGCTTTCGGATACGAGGTTTTGATGGATTCCACGATTGGTTCAGGCTCGTCATCAAGTTGTTCATGTTGGTGAATGCGCACGAAAAGATAGCGTAGATGCGTGATGAAACGCGCCACATTGACGCTGTTCTGGTCAAGGTTGATGCCGTAATAGCCTTCGATGACCGTCAGCATTTGTTGGATGACGCCGGTCATGGTGTATGTGGCAGAAAGATCGCCGGTGGAGAAGCCTGCATTGACCAAGTGCAGGGCCAAAGCCACGGCTTCGCAGTCCGGCAGGGCGCCGCCCAGATACGTGTTCATCGCATCGACCAGAGCTTTGCCTTTGGCATATTCACTCGCGTAGAGCGAACGCACTTCGGCTTCCAGCGGATATTCGATGGTCTGCTTGTTTTGCGATCGGCGAATCGCACCGCAAATATGGTCGGATAATGCCAGCACCAATGCAGGCTGCCGGTCGGCCTGTTCCTTCAGACCTGCGCGGTTCATGGCGTCCGTAACGAGACGAATGATTTCGGGTGGGATCCCGGCCACCTGTTGGGCCATATGGTCGGGATCCTTGCCATCTGCGGGAATGAACCGACGGACGATCTTCGCGTCGTCAACATGCTGTCCGGGCTTGGCTTGGAAGCCTATGCCTCGACCGGTGAGAATCACCTCACTATTGCCGTCTTTTGCCAGTACGACATTATTGTTGAATACGCGAAGAACGTCCACGTCGACCCCTTTTTCGCCTCTGTGTGACAGGTTAGCGCTGGATGTCGATCACCTCATCCCCTGCCTTGACGTCGATGCCGGTCTTCGGCGTGACGGAGGTGAGGACGGCGGTGTTGAGCACCGTCATCAGCGTGGTGGTGCTGTATCCAGCGTCCTTCACTTTAGCAAAGTCGACGGAAACCAGCGGATCGCCGGCATTCACGCGCTCATCGGCCTTGACCTTGACGGCAAAGCCCTCGCCGTTCATCTTCACGGTGTCGATGCCGACGTGCACGAGCACTTCCACACCGTCATCGGTTTTGATGCCGAAGGCGTGGCCGGTTTCGGCGACGGTCTGCAGCACGCCGGATACCGGGGCCACAACTTCGCTATCGGCCGGCTGGATGCCGACGCCCTCGCCGAGCGCGCGGGATGCGAACACCGGATCGCCAGTTTCGTCCAAGGAGATCACATGACCGGCGACCGGCGCGTTCACCACGGTGGTGGTGGCAGCAGCCGGGGCTTCGGTCTTGGTGGCGGCAGCAGTGGCAGTCGCGGTGGCAACAGCTGGAGCGGCTCCCTTGGCTTCGACCGCCGGAGCGGCGGCCTTCTGATCGGCGGCCGCGCGGGCCAGCACTTCAGCCTTCTGTTCCGGAGTACGGTAATCGAAAGTGATGATCAGAAGGAAGGTGGTGAGGAAGGACACGGCGATGGACACTGCATACACCCACATCTGGTTGAAGACCGGAATGGTCAGCAGCGAGGTGAATGCGAAGGTGGTAGTGGTCACGCCGTGCACGGTCTGGCCGGCGGCGGTGACGGACGGGAAAAGCCAACCAAGAATAGCGATGACGACGCCACCGAGACCGCAGCCCACCAGCATGCGCTTGTAGATGAGCTTGTAACGCAGGTGGATGCCGTACAGGGACGGTTCGGAAACGCCACCGAGCAGGCCGGCCGCGAGCGCACCCAGAGCGGTCTGGCGCATGGCCTTGTCCTTGTCACGCACAGCAAGGAAGAGCACGCCAGCGGTAGTGCCGAAGCAGGCGAAGTTCCACACGCCCATCGGGCCCTGGATGAAGTCGTAGCCCAGCGTCTGGATGTTCATGAGCATCAGGGCGTTGAGCGGCCAGTGCAAACCGAGCGGCACGAGGAACGGGTACAGCATCGGAATGATGATGGCGAAGATGAACGGGGCATGGGTGTTCATCCAGGCCAAGCCGACGCCGAGGCCGTTGCCGACCCACACGCCGATAGGGCCGATGATGAAGGCTGTCAGCGCGCCAACGATGATCATGCAGAAGAACGGCACGAAGACCAGCTGGACGCTTTCGGGGATGATCCTCTTCAGTCCGTGGTAGACGAGAGCAAGTACGGCGGCCATGAGTAGCGGCACGAATACGTTGCCGGAATAGTCGCTCAACGCCATCGGCAGACCGAATATGTTGGCCGTGCAAGACTTGGTGCCCAGAGCGGCGTTCTCCACGCACGTGGTGGTCTTGGCATCCATCAGGCCGGTGAACTGCGGGGTCATGAGGATGGCCATGATGGCACCACCCAGCCATGGGTCGACCTTAAGCTTCTTGGCCGCGTTGTAGGCGACCATGATCGGCAGGAAGTAGAACACGCCCTTCCAGATGGCCTTGACGAACACCCAGCCGGCGGAGGCCTCGTCATTCGGAATGACGTTCAGTGAGATGAGCAGGTTGACCAGGGCGATGATGATGGAGGCGCCGAGCAGCACGCCCAGGATCGGGCGGAAGGAGTCGGCGAGATACTCGAAGAAGGAGTCCAGCCATGCCACCTTGCCGCGTGCCTTGGAACGGGCCTCGGCCTTGACGTCGGCGTTGCTCTTCTGGCCTTCGCCGGATACGGAGGCGGCACCGGCGTTCGCCATTTCGGGCAGATGCATGATGTTTTCGTATACGGTGGCCACGCCGCCGCCGATGACGACCTGGAAACGGTCACCGCTTTGCGGGACCGCGCCAAGCACGCCCTTCATATGTTCGAGGGCGTTCTGGTCCACCTTGGACGCGTCCGCCAGCTCGAAGCGCAGTCGGGTGGCGCAATGCGTCAGACTGCGAACGTTTTCAGGTCCGCCGATCGCAGTGATGATCTGCGATGCGAGAGAGTCAGCCATCCTGATTCCTTTCTATTTCCTTCCGATGGGATTCGATGACGCAGCGCGGCTTTTTTGCAACAAAAAAGACCCGGAACATGGCAAACCAATGCCACATTCCAGGTCTTGCGTCTAAAAATGTTGACTTGCAACCCTGCATGAGTCGAATTCGTTAGAAACAATACACTATCGGCGTGCGATGCGCAAATCGTCGGGTATCGGGACACTGAAACCCCAATTCCATACTGGAGACACGCCGAGACGTCAAAAAGAAAACGTATTCATCGCACATTGTGGGATGACTTTCCGCGTTCCGCGCAAACTCGTGGCACAATGAAGGTATGGTTGCAAAAAATGCGGGAATGCCCGCCACCCCAGCAGATCTGATCAATGTCGACGAGGTCATTGGAAAGTACTATGACGTCGTCCCCGACCCGAACGTTCCGGAGCAGCGCGTCTCCTTCGGCACTTCCGGACACCGTGGTTCGTCCCTGAAGACCTCGTTCAACGAGGCCCACATCGTGGCCATCACGCAGGCCATCGCCGAATACCGCAAGAAGGCC
>ERZ857840.4763-NODE-4763-length-10052-cov-2.447034_pt1 | contig 10052 bp, 10 predicted proteins | sample MGYA00519760_ERZ857840 | MGnify/ENA primary metagenome ERZ857840 (study PRJEB31778, sample SAMEA3449371) | human gut metagenome | biome: human gut; feature: human-associated habitat; material: faeces | place: United Kingdom | collected 2010/2012 ... | reverse complement strand
GGAATAGCGGAGGGTGTCGATGGTATGGGACTGCTAGGTACAGGGAAATGTGAGTTTGGGGTCGTTAGAAATTTTAATTGAATAAGATTGAATGAAGTTAGAGGATATAGTTGAGCATTATGGCACAATGGTCGCAACCATTGCCCACCGGATGATTCAGAACAGGGAGATTGCGAAGGAGGCGGCTCAGGAAGTCTGGTATGAGGTGTTTAAGAGCCTGCCTTCGTTCAATGCAGATTCTGAATTATCGACCTGGATTTATACGATTGCGAAGCGGACTATTTCGCGGTATGCTCAAAATGAAAAGGTGGCGACCTTGGTGAAGCTGGAGCAATTCAGGGCCTTGCAGGAAATCGAATATACCGGTTCTGATGAGGAACGGAAAGAGTGGGTCAAAGAAAGATGTGACTGGTGCTTGACGGCTTTGAATCATTGCCTGAATAATGATGCCCGGCTGATTTTTATTTTTAAGGAGAATATAGGGCTTTCTCATAAAGAGATCGGAGAGATTATGGAAATGTCAGTGGAGAATGTCCGTAAGATATACTCCCGTTCCATTGATAAGATCAGCCATTTCCTGACCGATACCTGTCCGCTTTATAATCCTGCGGGAACCTGTAAATGCAGGATTTGTAAACAGGTCTTTTTTATTGACCTGGATAAAGAATATACCACAGTCGCCAAAATGATACGGTTGGCCGACCTGTATCAGAAGTTTGAAAAAGATTTGCCCCGGAAGAATTATTGGGAAAAATTTTTGGACTGAGTTGTCACAATCTCTACACTGTTACTCACTAATTATAATGTATAACTTAAAAAGTAACATTATGATGAGTAAAATTGAATTTTTGAGAGAACAAATTATTGAAGTACGGAATTTTGTAAACCGTCTGATTTCAGAAATGCCCGAAGAGCTATGGTACACAATTCCGGAAGGTACGGATTCAAACTTTGCCTGGCAGATCGGGCATCTGCTGGTTTCACAGAATTTTCATGCCATTACAACGATAACCGGGGTAAATGAAGATGTCGGACGGCAGATACCTATCGCCCGTTATAATAAAATCTTTAATGGCATGGGAACTTTGCACCGTTCCGCCGAAAGGAACTTTATCCCTGCTTCGGAATTAAAGGAACAATTGGATTTTGTACACGATATTTGCCTTGCAAACCTACTGACTCTTAACGATGAAACTCTGAAAGAACCCCTTGAACCAATCCCGTTTAAGCATCCCGTTGCCGATATAAAGTACGAAGCCTTGTCCTGGTGTTTCAAGCATGAGATGTGGCATAGTGCCGAGATGGAGGCAATAAAAAGGGCTTTGGGATATCCGATAGTCTGGATGAAGTAATAAATCTGTTCGTGAACAATGTTATAAAACATATTGTTATATACACAAAGGCAAAAAGAAAAAAGAGAGATAGATTCGGAGGCAGCGGCCTCCATGTTTAGGTTTATTAATTTAATGTTTAGGTATTATGAGACGTTTAGGTATGGCTGTAGCAGCCATTTTATTATGTGCAACAGTAGGTTTTGCACGCGAGAACCGAAACAATGTGAGTAAAGAACCGTTTGCTATTAACTTTGAGAAGCTGAGTTATTATTTACAATTAACCCCGTCTCAGACAGGTGAAGTAGCAAATATAAATGAATTTTTCCTGGATAAACAACGTGAGAGTCTTCGTGCCAGCGAAAGCCAGCAACAAAAAAAGATGCATCAGGCTGTTTATGGAAATCTGAAGTTGATGAAAAAGGTTCTGACGCCCGATCAGTATCGCAAATATGTAACATTGTTGAATGTGACAAATAATAATAATCGTGCACTGAACCTTTAATATAAAAGGTGAGGGGGATTTGTTCCCCGGATCGCGATTGTTGAAAACAGGTGGAAGAGATTACGCAATTTGTTTGTGTAGTCTCTTCTTTTTTTATCTATCTTTGCGGCATTGAAAACAAATAATGATTGAATCTAAATTATGAAACAACTTGGTTTTCCTTCTAATGCTACATTGAAGAGTAATGCAGTCGATTATTCTCTGATTGTGGTTGGGGCTTTTTTGCAGGCATTGAGTTATGTACTTTTCCTGGCTCCCTTTAAAATTGTACCGGGGGGTGTTTATGGTATTTCCATCGTTTTGCATTATGTGACGAAAGGTGTTTTCTCCATTTTTCCGGACGGTTTGCCGATGGGTGCTACTGCCTTATGTTTTAACGTTCCATTGTTGTTGCTGGCAATGAAAAAGATCGGTCTTTCTTCAGGACCGAAAACGATCGTGACGTTTGTGCTTATTTCCGTCTTTACGGACACATTATCCTATTTTTGCGGAACGGAACCGCTGGTGGAAAATGATACGTTTATCGCTTGTTTCTATGGAGGGGCGATATTGGGTATCGGTGTGACTTGTGTGTTTAAGGCGCAAAGTACCAGTGCGGGAACAGATGTGTTGGCCCGTGTTATTGCCAATAATTCCAATTTGAAAGTAAGTAATATGATTATAATACTGGATTCTGCGATCGTGATGTTAGGCTTGATCGTATTCCAGGACTGGGCGGTTCCATTGTATTCCTGGTTCGCTATTTTCGTGTATGGAAAGGTTGTTGAAATGTTCCAGACGGAGAATCCGAATCGTGCCGTCTTTATCGTATCGAAGAAGACACAGGAGATAAAAGACCTGATTGTCGGAAAGATGGGGATGCGGGGTACTTTCCTCCACGGACGGGGCATGTATGAAGGAAAGGAAAAAGAGATCATCTTTACCATTGCCGAACGTAAGGATATGCCGCGCCTGAAAGATGAAATTAAGGAGATTGATCCGAACGCTTTTATTTCTACTATGCATGCGAGCAAGGATTCGCCTCGTCCGGGTATCTGAGGAATTGAAAATTAATAATTTAAAATTGAAAATTAAATGGGGAGATTAACTGCAAACCGATATTAATTTTCAATTTTCAACTTTCAATTTTCAATTATTTCCTATCTTTGCCGAACTTTAAACTAACATATAGAAAAAGTAATGCCTAATATCTCACAGCGGGGTGTCAATATGCCGGCTTCCCCCATTAGAAAACTCGTTCCGCTAGCCAATAAGGCTAAAGCAAAGGGTACCAAGGTGTACCATCTGAATATCGGTCAACCGGATTTACCTACTCCCGAGGTCGCGATGGAGGCCATGCGCCGTATTGACCGTAAAGTATTGGAATATTCTCCGAGTGAGGGAATTCGTAGTTTCCGTGAGAAATTGGTTAAATACTATGCGAAATTCAATATCAATGTCGATGTTGAAGATATAATCATCACTACCGGAGGCTCGGAAGCTGTATTCTTTTCGTTTATGGCTTGTCTGGATCCGGGGGATGAAATTATTGTTCCCGAACCTGCGTATGCAAACTATATGGCGTTTGCCATTTCCTGTGGAGCTGTGATCAAAACAGTTCCGTCTACTATCGATGAAGGTTTTGCTCTTCCTTCGGTGGAACGGTTTGAAGAGCTGATCACTCCGCGTACCAAAGCGATCCTGATCTGTAACCCGAATAATCCGACCGGTTATCTGTACACACAGAAGGAAATGGATCAGATTCGCGATATCGTAAAGAAATATGATCTGTTCCTGTTCTCGGATGAGGTATACCGTGAGTTCTGTTATACGGGAGCTCCCTATATCTCGGCTTTCCATTTGAAAGGTATCGAGAATAATGTGGTACTGGTGGATTCGGTTTCCAAACGTTACAGCGAATGCGGTATCCGTATCGGTGCGCTGATTACGAAGAACCAGATGGTGAAGGAAAATGTTATAAAATGGTGTCAGGCACGTCTGAGTCCTCCTTTGGTCGGACAGATCATTGCTGAGGCTTCACTGGATACGCCTGAAGATTATATGTTGGATGTCTACAACGAATATGTGGAACGCCGTAAATTCCTGATCGACGGGTTGAATCGTATTCCGGGTTGTTATTCTCCGATCCCTATGGGGGCCTTCTATACGGTTGCCAAATTGCCGGTGGATGATGCCGATAAGTTCTGTGCTTGGTGTCTGGACGAGTTCGAATATGAAGGACAGACGGTTATGATGGCTCCGGCTTCCGGTTTCTATACAACACCCGGTTTGGGGAAAAATGAAGTGCGTATTGCCTATGTCCTGAAAAAGGAAGATTTGGCAAAAGCACTGGTGGTCCTGGCAAAGGCGTTGGAGGCTTATCCGGGAAGAGTCATTTAATCAACTGAATCGAATTGAACTTAGAACTATTTATAGCACGAAGAATTCATTTCAGTAAGGAGGGGAATCGTCAGGTTACTCCTCCTGCTGTTCGTATTGCCATAGTCGGTGTAGCGCTAGGGTTGGCGGTGATGATTCTTTCGGTTGCTATTGTGATTGGTTTTAAGAAAGAGGTTCGTAATAAGGTGATTGGTTTTGGTTCTCACATTCAGATCACCAATTTTGATAATAACAGTTCGTATGAAACGACGCCGATTGCGGTGAGCGATTCTTTGCTTCAGGCACTCCGGGAGTTTCCTGGTATTAAGCATATAGAAGGATATGCCACTAAAATGGGCATTTTGAAAACGGATAGTGATTTTCAGGGTGTCGTATTGAAAGGGATCGATACGGATTATGACTGGAGTTTTTTCCGGAACAACCTGAAAGAAGGTGAGTTGCTGACGATAGACCCCAAAAAGACTTCGACTGATGTAATCATTTCCAGATATTTATCCGACTTGCTGGGTTTGAAGCTGGGCGACAGTATTCTGACTTATTTTGTGCAGGAAGATGTTCGTGCCCGTAAATTCAATATCGTAGGGATTTACGAGACCGGTTTTATGGATTATGACAAGCTATTTGTTTTGGCTGACATTAAGCAGATCCGCCGGTTGAACGGTTGGGAGAAGGATGAGGTCAGTGGACTGGAATTGCTTGTAGATGATTACGATAAGCTGGACCAGATTGCGGAAGACCTGTATTTCAATCTGGTGGAGAAACAGGACCGTCATGGGAATACCTATTTTACCCGTTCGATAAAGGAGATGAATCCTATGATATTTAACTGGCTCGATGTGCTGGATGTGAATGTGGTAGTTATTCTTATCCTGATCTTTGCGGTTGCAGGGTTTACCATGATTTCCGGTTTGCTTATTATTATTCTGGAGCGGACGAATATGATCGGTATCCTGAAAGCGTTGGGTGAGAACAATGTCAGTATCCGCAAGATATTTCTTTATATTTCTTTCTTCCTGATCGGGAAGGGGATGCTTTGGGGGAATGTGGTTGGTATCGCTATTTGTTTGATCCAGTCTCATTTTCGTATAATAAAACTGGATCCTTCCATCTATTATCTGGATGCGGTGCCTATTGATTTAAGTATAGTCTCCTTGATTCTCCTGAATATCGGGACTTTATGCGCATCGATGCTGATGATGCTCGGTCCGTCTTACCTTATCACGAAGATCGATCCTGCCAAGAGCATACGATTTGAGTAATTTTCAATTCATTTATTTCCCAGGCGGAATGTATAATCGTTTTTTCCTCTGAATATCCTGTAAATTCTTACGTATAGATTGAACAGGGGCAGCAGCAGTTCCAGGAAGAACAGCCAGCCGGTTACAGGTTTCTGTTGCAGGAGTTTGGCTGATTTGTGCAGGATTGTCGCTTTGGTTGAAAAGCGTATGATGTATAATAATCCTGCCAGTATGGATATCAGCCAGTTGCCTAAAATACCCATGACGATACTGGTGATTACCGCGATAAAGAAAAGGAAATAACTCAGGCTTTCCATCCTGAAAAAGGTCAGGTTCCAGCCTTTATAATAACGTTGGGTGGCGGCACGTGATACTTTCATCTCTTTCCACATGCTGAAACGGTCTATCTTTGCCATTTCCGTGATGCTTTCCGGAGAATATTCCACCCAGGTATTCTGATCGGTTGCAGATTCGTTGATAAATAAATCGTCATCGCCGGCATGCAGGCTGAGCGATTTGTAATACCCTTTATGGGCAAAGAATAAATCTTTCCGGTATGAGAGGTTACGGCCGTTGCCGGTATAGGGATTTCCGGTGAGGGCGGACGAGATATATTGCAATCCGGTTATCAGGTTATCATAAGCGACCAGCTTATGGAAAAATCCTTTGTGATGCCCATATGCACAAAAGCCTAAAATGATGTTTGTACTGGAGGTATAGTTGCGTGCCATGGCTGATATCCAGTTTTTACCCATAGGTTCGCAATTGGCTTCCGTAAAAAGGAGGATGTCGTGTTTGGCGGCTTTGATACCGACAGTGAGTGCCAGTTTTTTACGGCTCAGGTATTTTACGTCTTCCGGGATATAGGTGTGATAAAGATGATCATATTCGTTCTTGAATGTTTTTAAAACTTCGTCACTCTCATCGGTGGAACCGTCGTTGACAACAACTATTTCGTATTCCGGATAGTCCTGGTTCAACAAAGCCGGAAGGTGTTTCTTTAGATTCTCCGATTCGTTCTTGGCATAGACAATCACGGAAACGGCAGGCTTTGCCTGTCCCTGTTGCATTTGTCTTCTTTTAGCCTGTCTCAACGGGCGGGCATAAGTGACAAGATAATATAAGAGCTGGATGATGAATAGACCGGCAGTCATGCCTGCCAGTATCATTTCTATATGATTGAAAATAAGTAAGTCGTTCATTCTTGAAGATGTAAATTAAAAAACGTACAAATGTACATGTTTCCTTCCTAATTACCACATTCAAAAAGAAATATCCTGAAGTTCCTGTTTATACCAGTAAATGTGCAATTAATGTAAAAGGCAGGCGGAAAGAAGGAAGTACTTTTGCTGCGGTAATTTTAATAGGAATAATGTGATGAATAGAAAAATGGGAATCGTGGTTCTGGTCCTTTCTTTATTAGCGGCTCTGGAACCTTTGAGCATAGATCTTTATCTCCCTGCTTTTACAGATATTGCTGAAAGCCTGCAAGTTTCTTTGAGTGAAGTACAAATATCCTTATCCATCTTTCTGGCAGGTTTTGCTATCGGACAACTGTTCTGGGGGACGCTTTCTGATTATTACGGACGGAAGAATCCGATCTTGGCAGCTACGGCTTTGTATACGATCAGTTCGTTTGCTTCCATCTATGTGACTTCGATCGAACAGTTGTGGGTAATCCGCTTTCTGCAAGCCTTTGGCGGTTGTGCCGGAGTGGTGGTAGGACGTGCTGCTGTGAATGATTTGTTTGTAAATGAACAGCGGACGAAGGTATTCTCCCTGTTGGTGATCATTTCCGGAATTGCACCGGTTATTGCGCCGACTATCGGGAATTTGTTATTGAAACAGTGGCATTGGCACGGGGTGTTTAATACAATGGCCCTGTTAGGAGCCTTTACTATTCTGCTGACCTGGTTGTTTCTTCCGAAAAGTAAACCGGTGGCATTATCCGGAGAGATGAATGCGAAGAAGCCTTCGGTGAAAGAAATGGTAAAAGGATATGTCAGGGTGATGAAAGTATGGCCGTTCATGGTTTACACTATTATTGGTTGTATGGCTTATGGAGGTTTGATGGTCTATGTGTCTAATGCACCTTTTCTGATTATGGAGAAGGGGGGTATGTCGGGTGATACGTTTGCAATCATTTTTGCGATCAATTCGTTGGGATTGATGTTCGGGACTTATATTATTAATTTTATGCTGAAATATATGACGTTGAAGAAGCTGGTACGATATACGCTGGCTGTGCAACTGTTGATCGGGACATTACTGATTGTTACAGCTTTTGCTTCGACCTCTGTTATTCCTTTGTTGGTACTGGTATTTCTGAATCTGATTCCGATCGGATTATTGTTACCGGCTACGACATCGCTCGGTTTGGCTTATTTTAAGGAAGACAGCGGATCTGCTTCGGCATTGATGGGATTTTTGCAATTGTTCTTTACCGGTGTTCTTTCGGCAGTAGTCAGTTTCTTACAAAATGATTCGGTTGTACCGATGATGTGCGGATTATTTGTTTGCGGGTTGACTTCTTTTGTGCTGCTGTTTGTCGATACGCGTCGTCGCCTGGCGGTGATTAAGGTCCGTTCATGACAGGTCTTTCTTTAGCAGCGACCGGAATTGCTCGGGCGTGTATCCGCTTTGTTCCTTGAAAAAACGGGTGAAATAAGATGCTTCGCTGAATCCGAGATCGAACGCTATTTCTTTGAAACTCGAAGCGCCATGGCTTATCATGCGTTTGGCTTCCAATAACAGCCGTTGGTCGATCAGTTGTTTAACTGTGTGACCGACGGCTTTTTTTGTCAGTTCGTTCATCCGTTTGTTACTGAGGTTTACTTCGCGGGCATAAAAGTCGGTTGTGCGTTCACTGATAAAATGGGTGTCGATCAGGGAAAGCACTCTGTTGACGCGGATATCCTGGTTGCCCGGGGTGTCGGTATGTAGCTGTAATAAGTGGGTGATAAAGGCATGCATATAAGAATTTAGCAGGCTTTTACGGTGCAACCCTTCGTGTTCGGCATAAATCAGGTCTGCTATCCGGCGGACGGCAGGAGCTTCGCTACCGGGAAGGGTGAGAATGTCCGGGAATGAATAATCGGCATAGCTCTCGATATGCAGGCATAGCCGTTCGAAATAATCGCGATTGATGGCAAACAGAAAACCTTTTTGTTCTTTCAGTTTCATGGTGTGTACCTGTCCCGGACGGATCAGGAAAATCTGGTTGGATTGTAGCGGATGCTCGGTGAAGTCGATGCTGTGACTTTCCTCCGGCCCGGTTTCCATGAAAAATAAAAGTTCGTAAAAGTTGTGACAGTGTGATCCCCGGAAATTCAATGGTGCGCAGTTTTCGATGCGTTCGGCGACGAAGAAATCACTTTCATCCAGGTTATGTACGGGAATATTATCTAAGAACATTTCACTCTATTTTATCGCAAAGATAGTTTTTAATTCCTTATTTTTGTGTGGTATATCCCCGTGAAATATGAATGAAAATGTACTTGAAAAACTGAAAGTATTAGCAGAATCAGCTAAATATGATGTATCCTGCGCGTCAAGCGGCACATCCCGTTCCGGAAAGAAAGGAATGATAGGCAGTGCGGCTGGCTGGGGTATTTGCCATAGTTTTGCGGAGGACGGACGGTGTATTTCTTTGTTGAAGATTATGCTGACCAACAATTGCATGTATGATTGTGCCTACTGTATTAACCGCCGGAGCAATGATTTGCCGCGGGCTACGCTTTCGGTAACGGAACTGGTCAATCTGACGATCGAGTTTTACCGGCGTAATTATATAGAAGGGCTTTTCCTCAGTTCAGGCGTGGTACGCAGTCCGGATTATACGATGGAACGGTTGGTGCGCGTGATAAAAGATCTGCGTCTGGTTCATCGTTTCAACGGGTATATCCATATGAAAAGCATTCCCGGTGCCAGCCAGGAATTGGTGAACGAAGCCGGTTTGTATGCCGACCGCCTGAGTGTGAATATCGAGATTCCCAACGAAAAAAGTTTGCAGGTGCTTGCACCGGAAAAAGACTTTAAAAGCGTCTTTGCCCCGATGCGTTATATCCAGCAGGGGGTATTACAGAGTGCAGAGGAACGGAAGCGTTTCCGTCATGCTCCGAGGTTTGCTCCCGCCGGACAAAGTACGCAGATGATTGTCGGGGCGACTGCCGATACGGACAAGGATATTCTCCGCCTGTCGTCGGCCCTGTATCAGCGTCCGACGATGAAACGTGTTTATTATTCCGGTTTCATTCCTGTGAACGATTATGATAACCGGCTGCCAGCATCTGGTACGGGAGAACCGTTTGTATCAGGCCGATTGGTTGTTGCGCTTTTATGAATTTAAAGTGGATGAGATCGTGAACGATGCTTATCCGGAACTCGATCTGGAGGTCGATCCGAAATTATCGTGGGCGTTGCGAAATCCGCATATGTTTCCGCTCGATATCAACAAAGCTGATTACGAGTTGCTTCTGCGCGTTCCCGGTATCGGCCCCACCGGCGCCCGGCGCATACTTTCCGCCCGGCGAACGGGCCTTCTCCACTTTGATGACCTGAAAAAAATGGGGATCGTACTCAAGAGGGCGCAATTTTTTA
>ERZ857840.4751-NODE-4751-length-10082-cov-4.768824_pt1 | contig 10082 bp, 9 predicted proteins | sample MGYA00519760_ERZ857840 | MGnify/ENA primary metagenome ERZ857840 (study PRJEB31778, sample SAMEA3449371) | human gut metagenome | biome: human gut; feature: human-associated habitat; material: faeces | place: United Kingdom | collected 2010/2012 ... | reverse complement strand
AGCGCAAGCTGGCTTACGGATGCGGCATACCCCTTGCGGGTACATACAGTATTCCACCATTTTTGGAACTTTGAATTGGGGCAAAAATTCTGGCTGATACTTCTCGCCGAATTGTGCGGTGTTGCCCTAGTTTTTAATAAAACGGGTTTTAACCGTTTTATTGAAAACTAGTGTTAACCATTTTATCGAGAAATAGTATAAGAAAACCCGGAACGGCAAAACAAGCATTTGCCCTTGCACCTGTAAAAGGAAAGTAGACACTCACAAAAGTGTGGGTGTCTACTTTTTTTGGTATAGTACAAGGGATGAGAGTGTGGGGAAAAAGGGAACACCCCACAAGCGGTATGGCAAGGATGAGAGAATGAAGGTAAGCGCTCAATAACCCCCGCCTGGGGAACCTCTAAACATCCAGATCGTAAATCTTGGTAATCTCCGTCGGCCCCTCCAGCAGAAGGGAGGTGACGTTCCCGTTTTCCCCGCCGACGGTGATCTTCAGCGTGCCGCCCATGTTGTGGGCGGTGAGGACACCGCCGGGAAGCAGCCCCTTCTTCCACAGTACCGAGGCCACGGAGCCGCAGCCGGTGCCACAGGCGCGGGTGTAGCCCTCCACGCCCCGCTCAAAGGTCAGGATGCGGATCTCCCCGTTCCCCAGCAGCTGATAAAAATTCACGTTCGCCCCCTTGGGGAACGCGGGGTCAAAGCGCAGCGCCCGGAAGGTTTCCACAAGGCCGTCGGCATCCGCCCACAGGTCGCCCTTGTACGCCGCCACCGCGTGGGGAACGCCGGGATGTCCCAGCTCCACGTAGGCCACGTCCCCCTTGCGGTGTAAATCCAGCACATAGGGGTTGTTCAGCTTCACCCGGTACAGGTTTTCGTCCAGCCGCCAGCCGGGTACCAGCCCCGCATCGGTCTCCACGGTCATAACGTCTCCCGCCAGACCGATGTCATGGCCGAACCGGCAGATGCACCGGGCGCCGTTGCCGCACATCTCGCCCCGGGTGCCGTCGGAATTATAAAAATGCAGCCGGAAATCCGCCTTGTCAGAAACGTCCGTGGCCATGAACCCGTCCGCCCCCGTGATTGCGCAGCATTTCCGCGCCAGCGCCGGATAGTCCAGCGTCAGCCCACGGGCATCGATGACCATAAAGTCGTTGCCCGCGCCGTTCATATAGTAAACCTTCATAAAATCCACCTCAAAATTTTGTCTAAAGCGCCGTTTTACACCCCGAACCGGGTGAAATACGTGTACAGCGGCGTGAGCTTGGCGAAGAAGTCCGCCACTTCGTTTTCCAGTTCCGCGCCGAACATTTCGTCCCCCACGTCCTTGTGGCGGATGCACTCAATGCCGCCCTTCCACGCAAAATAGGGCGCAAGCGCGGGATTGGCCGTCTCTTTGGGACGCTTGTACAGCTGCGCCGTGACGGGTTGTCCCACCGCCGCTTCCGTTTGGGCAATCAGATGCAGAAATTCATCGGGGTAGGCGGAAATATACTTCCGGAATTCCTCCATCGTCGCCGTGCGGGGGTGCCAGAGGGTAAAGCCGTAGCTCACGCCCTCCGGGTTGATCTCAAAGAACAGGCAGGGATTTTCCGCCCACCACTCCACGTCCTGCCGGATGCAGAGCCACAGACTTTCCTTGTAGGGGTCGGGATGGTGCAGTCGGGCGTCCCGGTAGATGCGGCTGACCTTCAGGATCGTCCCCGGAATTTCCATAAAGGGCGCGAACAGGTCTTTTCCCAGCGCCTTCATCGGCTCGTACAGGGTACTGACGTATTGTTTTTTATGCTCCAGGAACCAGTCCCGGTTGTTGTTCATGCGGATGCCCCAGAGAAAATCGATGGTCTCCGGGGTGAAGCCGGTAAACATGAAATCACCTCGTATGTCAGTTTTTTCAGATAGACCCTGGTCTCAGCAGTGCCGTTCCAGAGGATCTTCCCGCTTCTGGCGGGTCTTGTAGATCACCTGACCCAGCTGCTTTCCGTCCACCGGCCGGTCGGGAATTTCAAAGGTATAGCGTTCGGTGGCGTTGATGAGGGTCGTGCCGTTGTAATCCCGCACCCGATCCCGGGCGCCGTAGCGCAGGTGGACATGCCCGTGGACAAGATACTTTGGGTGGTATGTATCCAGCAGCCCCACCAGGGATTCAAACCCCCAGTGCGCCGGATCGTCCCCGTCGCCCAGGCCGTAGGGCGGCGCATGGGTCACCACGATGTCCACGCCCCCCATGCGCTTGAGCTTCCACTTAAGCTTCTGGATGCGGCGGCGCATCTGCCCGTCGGTGTACTGGTGGGGGCCGGGATGGTACCTGCGGCACCCACCAAGACCCAGGATGCGCACCCCGTTGTAGGTCACGATGTGGTCGTCGATGCAGTCGCAGCCCTCCGGGGGAACCTGGCGGTAGTTGGTATCGTGATTCCCGTGGACGTACAGCAGAGGGCACCGCGCCATGGTGACGAGAAAGCTCAGATACCGCGCGTTCAGGTCGCCGCAGGAGAGAATCAGGTCATACTCCTTCAGCCGCCCGGGGACATAATGATCCCAGAGTGCGGCGCATTCCTCATCGGATACGGTCAAAATCTTCACGGGGCTTCCCCTCCTTCTCTGCGGGAATTTTATCTCGGTAAATGCCCAGCTCCCGCACCATCTGCTGGGAGATCGGCAGAATCTGATCAAAGGTGGGGATGCTGCCCACAATGTTGTCGCACAGCCAGTCCATGTGCAGCAGCTCCTCCGGGGCGAACCCCCGGGTACCGTCGGATTTCACCGTACCGTCCTGGGCGGTGATGCGCCGCCGGAAGGGGTCGAGAACGCCGTCCTCCAAGCCCTTTTTCAGAATCTCCGCAAACTGATGCACGCCCTCCGGGAGCTTTTCGGACAGCCGGACGCCGATGACGCCGCTGTCCATGCCCAGCCAGTAGTTGAGGGCGGTGGATTCTCCCTTGTCCCGCTTCCAGCCTCCGGCGAAAATACTGCGGATGACGAATTCATAGAACTTGCCCCAGACCCAGATGGGCGTTCCCAGAGGAATCAGGTCGCCCCGGTCGTTCATCAGGTAGGTGCCATAATTGCAGAAGTCCAGATACATTTTCGCCTGCGTCGGCGCGTCCCGGTTGGATACTACACGGATGCCGTCCGCCAGCAGATCGGCCTGGGGCGTTCCCTTGACGCACGACCACCGCAGCTCAATCTGCGCCCGGGGGTTGGTCATCTGCGCCCCCAGGGCAAAGGCGTTGATGGAGGCAGGGACGCCGAAAATCGGGTAGGAGGCGATGTAGCCGATGCGGTTGTTCTGCGCCATGGCGCCGGCGATGGCGCCGGTGATGAACTTCGCCTCGTAAATCCGTCCGTAATAGGTGCGGATGCTGGAATAGGCCTGATCGACGGAGCAGTTGAGGAAGCGCACCTTGGGATGCTCCACCGCGGCCTTCAGCGTGGCGCGGCTCAAGGGGGGCGCGGTGATGAACACCACCTGGGCGCCGTCGGCCACCGCCTGCTCGATGATCGGCTCGGCCAGCTCCGGGTTGGCAGCGTCGAAGTAGCTGCGCAGGGTGACCCGGTCGCCGAACACCTTCTGCAAATGCTCCTTGCCCTCCTCGTGACCCAGCACCCATGTGCTGCTCCCGGGATTCATCTGGTGGACGAAGGCCACGTTCAGATGGTCGGGGCTTGCGGAAATGAACCGCTCTAAGAGGGACGCCTTGGAGGTGTCCTCCGCCTTGGTCTGCACCTTGACGGCCTCCTGCTTTTTCGTGTTGGCGACCATGTCCTCCCGCAGGGCGGCGACGCTCTTTTTCAGCTCTGCGGTGGACAGCTGCCCCAAGTCGTGAAACGGGTACAGATCCAGCCACAGCAGCAGCGCTTCCTCGGGAAGGACTTCCTCCGGCGGCACCTGCAAAGCGCTGAAAGCGTCCCGGAAATAGTGGAAATAGGCGTTGAAGGTGCGCCGTTCCGATTCTTCCCAGATATCGTCACTTTTCTTGCCCAGATGGGACAGCAGGCGGGCATAGTCCCCGGGGTGGCGGAACTGGATGCAGTACAGGTGGGAAGCCTTGTAAAAATCCATGAATTCGTAGTAAGCCTGAATTCGCGGCTCATCGGTCAGGGGCGGCACGATGCGCTTGACGGTGCCGGGGATTCGGGGCGAGCCGAAGTGCCGCAGGACACTGACCCGCTTGTTGCCCTCCTGAACGTAGAAATTCCCCAGATATTCGTAGCACAGAATGGGGTCGGTGATGCCCGTCTCTCCCAGGTGGGCAGCACAGAGGTTGACCCACTTGGTGGCAAACTCGGATTTGCTGTCCAGCAGCGGGCAGAAGGAGGCGGTAAAGGCCGAGATGCGTCCGGCGGATTTGGTGCCGATGATCCGTTCCGAGGGGATTTCCACCAGCCCCACGTCCACCACGGAATCCGTATTGTTTTCCGGCAGAATATCGTCCAGCACGGCAGGGTAGGGCGAGCGCCCCTCCATCACAAGCTCCCGGTATTCCTTCTGGCCCTGTTTCAGCGCCAGGTTATATTCATCTAAAGCGGTCTGAATCGACATGGCAGCCTCCCAAGAACAATGGTTTACCATATGATACCACATTTTCGCCGGTTTGCAATCACTATCTGCACTTCCATATTTGCATTTCTTACGAAAAAGAATGCAGATCCGCCCCACCGCAAGGAAATCTTAAGGCGCCTGCGCTCCCTCCGACTTGTTTTTTCACGGAAAAACGAGTACAATGGGGGAAAACAGGAATTTCCATGAAAGAGGTGGTTGGATGCCGGCCAGAGACAATTCTGTAGCCAGCTACGCCCAGCAGATTCTCACCCAGGTGAAAACCGTGGTTGTGGGAAAGGATCCCGTGCTGCTGTGGGTGCTGGCGGCGATCCTTGCCCGGGGGCATATCCTGTTGGAGGACATTCCCGGCGTGGGGAAAACCACCATGGCGCTGGCCTTTTCCCGGGTGCTGAGCTTAAGCTGCAGCCGTGTGCAGTTTACCCCGGACGTCCTGCCCTCCGACGTGACGGGCTATTCCGTGCCCGACTCCGCCGGGGGAATGCGCTATCAGCCCGGCGCGGTGCTGTGCAATCTGTTCCTCGCCGACGAGCTGAACCGCGCCACTTCCCGCACCCAGTCTGCCCTTCTGGAGGCCATGGAGGAAGGACAGGTCACGGTGGACGGGGTGAGCCACCCCCTGCCAAAGCCCTTTACGGTCATTGCCACCCAGAACCCCACCGGCGCGGCGGGCACCCAGCTTCTGCCTGACAGCCAGATGGACCGGTTCATGGTGCGGCTGTCCATGGGCTATCCCAGCCCCAAGGACGAGGCCGCCATGGTGCTGAACCGGCAGGGCGGCAACCCCCTGCACGACCTGATTCCCCTGATGACCCGGGAGGACTTGACCGCCATACAGGACACGGTGGAGGAAACCTACCTCAGCGACAGCGTGGTCAATTATATTGTAGCCCTCATCAGCGCCACCCGGGGCAGCGCCGACATTCTCCGGGGCGCAAGCCCCCGGGCGACCCTGGCCGTCACCGCCATGGCAAAGTCGGTGGCACGGCTTCGGGGACGGGATTACGTGACCCCGGCGGACGTGAAGGAGGTCTTCGCCCACACCATTGCCCACCGGCTGATTCTCTCCCCCAGGGCGGAAGCCCAGGGAAAGCAGCCCCAGACGGTATTGCAGGACATCCTCACCGCCGTCCCCGCCCCCCGGCTTCGCTGACATGGTCGGGCGGAGATTGTGGTATCTGGCGGCGCTGTTCGGCTGCTGGGTATTTTACATTGCCTACGGCGAGTGGTTTTCCTGGCTGGCGCTGATGATCGTAGGGGGGCTTCCCTGGCTGTCGCTGATGATCAGCATCCCCGCCATGCTTTCCTTCCGCCTGTCCCCGGACGGGGCGGACGCCGTCCCAATGGGTACGGAGGCGGAAACATGGCTGCTGGGCAGCAGCGCGTTCCCGCTCCCGCCATTCAAGGGGAAGATACGCCTGCGCAGCTGCATCACCGGCCAAGTCCGGCGCTATCATCCGGGAACCGGCCTGCCTACGCAGCACTGCGGCGGCATCGTCGTCACGGTGGCGCGGGCGCGGGTCTGCGATTATCTGGGGCTGTTTGCCTTCCCGGTGGGGAAGGTGACGCCCAAAACCATTCTCGTCCGCCCGAAGCCCCTGCCCATCCCCGCCATCCCAGACCTTGACCGGTATATTGCCCGGGCGTGGAAACCCAAATCCGGCGGCTTTGCGGAGAACCATGAACTTCGGCTCTACCGTCCCGGGGACAGCCTGAATCAGGTGCATTGGAAGCTCACCGCCAAGACCGGAAAATGGATGATCCGTCAGCCCATGGAACCCCAGCGGGGGCTGGTGATGCTGACCATGACCCTCCGGGGAGCCCCGGAGGCGCTGGACAGAAAATTCGGGCGGCTGTTGTGGCTGGGGAGCTATCTTGTAGGGAAGGACGTCCGCTTTGAAATCCGCGCCCTGACCGCCGATGGGGTGCAGTCATCGTGGGTGCAGACGGAGCAGGAGCTGAATAAAGCCACCGATACGCTGCTGTGTGCCGGGGAAGCAAAAGAAGGCTCCATCCGGGACTTTGGCTTCGCCGCCTCATGGCAGTACCACATCGGAGGTGAGCCGGATGAAGCGTAAGCTCTGGGTCACCGCCGGAATTGCGGCGGCACTGGCCTTTCTGATTGCCTTCGGCGCGGTGGGATGCGTGGTCAGTGGGTTTGACCTGCCCTTGGACGACTATGCCGGGGTGGTGCTGATTTGCGCTGCGGCATCGGTTTTCTGCGCCGCGGCCTTCAGCCTGAAATGGGGCGGTGCGGCGGTGCTGTGCGCCCTGGCGCTGCTTGCCGGTTATGTCTGGCGGCGGGAGGAGGCGGCAGAGCAGCTGTTTGGGCTGCTGTACCGTATGACCTCCATTTACGGCAACGCCTACGGCTGGAACCCGCTTCCGCTGTCCGACGGCGTGACGGCGGTGGATATTCCCATGGCTGCCCTGGGGGTTCTGCTGGGCGCCGCCGTGACCTGGTCGGTGTGCCGGAAGCTGGGGGCGTTTCTCCCGGTGCTGGCGTCGCTGATCCCCCTTTCCGCCTGCATGGTGGTGACGGATACCGTCCCGGATGTGCAGTATTTATTCTGCCTGCTGTTTGGCCTTATCATTCTGATTCTTACCAGCCGCGTCCGCAGGCAGAGCGCCCCTCAGGGCAATCGCCTGACCGCCATGGCGGCGATCCCGGCGGCACTGGCACTGGCGGCGTTGTTTCTGGCATTCCCACAGGAGAGTTATGTAAACCGCTCGGAAGCGACCCGGGATGCCATTCTGTCGTGGTTCCAGAGCATCCCCGAAAAGGTGGCGGAAAACGTCCGGCAGGAAGTGACCGTTTCCGTCCCCGCTCAGGAGCCGGATCATGTGCGCCTTGCGTCTCTGGGACGCAGAACTGAATCGCCCATAACGGTGATGGAGGTCACGGCGGAGATCGGCGGTACCCTTTACCTCCGTGGGCAGGACTATGACGGCTACGACGGCATGACATGGACGGTCTCCCAGCACCGGACGGAGGACTTTTCCCTCACCGGGGAGGACTACGGCGAAGTGTCTATCCGCACCGTAGGCGAGCGGGCGCTATTATACCTGCCTTATTATCCCGCCCGGAGCATGGCGCTCATCGGCGGAAACATGAGCAACACTTGGTCATACACCGAATACGTCATCCCCCGCGCCGGTCTGCCGGACGACTGGCGGGCACGGGCGATTTCGGGGACGGCAACCCCGCCTGACCTCAATTCCCCCTATCTTGCTCTCCCCGACGCGACCCGCGCCCGGGCGGAAGTCCTTCTTGCGGACATTCTGGGCGGCGCCTCCTCCACCGTGGAGAAGGCAGAGAAGATCGGAGATTATGTCCGTGCTTCTGCCCGGTACGACCTGAACCCCTCACGAATCGGCGAGGGGGAGACGGATTTTGCCCTGTGGTTTCTGGAAGACGCTGAAGCCGGCTACTGCGTCCACTTCGCCACGGCGGCGGCGGTGCTGCTTCGGGCGGCGGGGATCGAAGCCCGCTATGTCAGCGGCTATCTGGTGAAAACCGCCCCCGGCACGCCCGCCGACGTTACCGAGAAAAACGCCCACGCATGGGCGGAATATTACGAGCCAACGCTGGGCGTCTGGCTGGTATTGGAGGCCACTCCATCGGATATGGCCGCGGCGCAGCAGCCCACCCCGGAGACCGTGCCGGGAGCCACGCAGGAGGCCGCCCAGCCGACCTCCCCGGAGCCGACGACCCCGCCGCCTGCAACTTCACCCTCCCACCCGCAGCCCCCCACCGAATCCGCGCCGCCTCAGCCGGATGCGCCAAAGCAGCACAACGTCGGAAAGATTCTGGCCGTGCTGTTCATACCGGCACTGCTGGCTCTGGCAATCGCAGCCCAGCGAAGCGCCCGCATTCACCTTCGCCGCCGCAGGCAGGAAACCGCCCGCCCCAACGCCCGGGGGCTTGCCATGTGGCAGGAGACGGAGCTGCTGTCCAGACTTTTGCGCCAAGCGTCCCCGGAAGCCCTGGAAGCCCTGGCGCAGAAGGCCAAATTCAGCCAGCACACGCTGACGGCAGAGGAGCTGGAGCAGTTTACGGCCTATCTGACCGACGCCCGGCATCAGCTGGAGCAAAAGCCCTGGTATCTGCGGCTGGTTTATATGTATCTTTATGCAGCAATCTAAGGAGAAGCCTATGGAAGAAAAATTCATCGCCGCCTGGGCGGCAAACCGGGAAAAAGCGGAAACCCTCGGCATTCGGATGCGTCCCGTCCCCACCGAAGACGCCATGAAAACGGCGCACCGCGCCTTATCCGGCAGCCGTCTCAGCGACGGCTTCAACGCTCTCAAAGAAAAGCGCCGTCTTGACCTGACGCTGGAAGCCCTGGTCGTGGACAAGCGCTTCACGACGCTGTTCAGCGACGAGGAAGCCAACGAAGCCCTGACCCGTCTGCTGGAAGCGGGCTATTACGGTGGATAACGGAAAAAGAGGAAGCATGATTGCTTCCTCTTTTTGCTTCCAAAATTGGAAAACCTCACTTTTCCAGCGCCATGACCTTATCGATCCGGCGCTGATGGCGAGCCTCCCCGGAAAATTCCGTGGCGAGCCAGACGTCCACGATCTCCATTGCCAGATTTTCGCCTACGACCCCCGCACCCAGTGCCATCATGTTGGTGTCGTTGTGCAGACGGGTCATTTTTGCCGACCAGGGGTCGGACAGCAGGGCGCAGCGGATGCCGTCGATTTTGTTGGCGCTGATGGACACGCCGATGCCGGTGGTACACAGCACAATGCCCCGCCGGCACTCCCCCCCGGCGACAGCCCGGGCGGCCGCTGCGGCAAAGTCGGGGTAATCGCAGCTTTCCGTAGAATAGGTGCCGAAGTCCCTGACCTCATGTCCCTGCTTTTCCAGATGCTGGATGATTTTATTTTTCAGCGCAAACGCGCCGTGGTCACAGCCAATGGCAATTCTCATACTACGATCTCCTTTGTATTACAGTAGTTAAATCACATACCCGCCGCTGACGCCCAGCACCTGCCCGGTGATAAATTCCGCGTCCGCCAGATACGCAATGGCCTTCGCTACATCCGTGGGCGCACCGTTGCGCCCCAAGGGGGTTTCCTCCGCCATTCCCGCGAGAATGTCCGGAGCGACGTTCGCGCACATGTCCGTGAGAATGACCCCCGGCGCCACGCAGTTGACCCGGATGCCGCTGGGGCCAAGCTCTTTGGCCAGCGCCTTGGTCAGAGCGATCACCGCCCCCTTCGTGGCGGAATACGCCGCCTCGCAGGACGCGCCAACCTGCCCCCACATACTGGCCACCGTCACGATGCTGCCCCGATGGGTCTTGAGAAAGGACGGCATGACGGCGTTGACGCAGTGGTAAATCCCCCCCACGTTAACGGCAAACAACCGATTCCAATCCGCTTCCGCCATCTGGGACAGCAGCCCAAAGTACATCGTCCCGGCGTTGCAGACGAGAATATCCACATCCCCCATCCGGGCAAACGCCCGGTTCACGGCTTCCCCGTCCGCCACGTCGCAGCAGATGGCCGTAG
>ERZ857840.4750-NODE-4750-length-10088-cov-17.077644_pt1 | contig 10088 bp, 4 predicted proteins | sample MGYA00519760_ERZ857840 | MGnify/ENA primary metagenome ERZ857840 (study PRJEB31778, sample SAMEA3449371) | human gut metagenome | biome: human gut; feature: human-associated habitat; material: faeces | place: United Kingdom | collected 2010/2012 ... | reverse complement strand
CGCGCCGCAGCGGCCCAGCCGCAGCAGGCACAGGCCGTACGCCGGGAAGCGCCCGCCCCCAAGGCCGTCGCCGCGGACACATTCCCCGGCTCGAAACCAAAGGCACAGCGCAAGGCCGTGCCGGTCGAGACGGAGGACGCGCAGCCGAAGCGCAGCTCGAAAAAGACCGTCGCCATCATCCTCGGCTCGCTCGTCGTCGTGGCGCTCATTGCGCTGATTCTGATCATGGCGCTGCAGGGCGGCAAGTCCGGCGTCGATTCGGTCACGCTCGATCATGAGACGGCCGAGATCGCCCCGCAGGACACGCTCACACTTACGGCGACCGTGCTCGACGCAAACGGTCAGGAGCTCAAGGATGAGACGCTCACCTGGTCGAGCAGCAACGCCGCCGTCGCCACCGTGAAGGACGGCGTCGTCACCGGCGTGACCGAGGGCAAGGCCAAGATCACCGTCAAAGCCGGCAAACGCTCGGCCGACTGCACCGTCACCGTCACGAACGACGCCATCGAGGTCAAGAGCCTCAAGCTCGATCAGGACAAGGCCGAGATGCAGATCGGTGATTCGCTCACGCTCAAGGCGACCATGCAGCCCGCAAACGCCCCGGATGAGCTTGTCTCCTGGGCCAGCAGCGACCCGAACATCGCCACCGTGAAAAAGGGCATCGTCATCGCGACGAGCGCCGGCTCCGTGACGATCACGGCCTCCGCCGGCAGCTGCACCGCCACGTGCCAGATCACCGTCAAGGCACCCTCGCGCGTGGACAGCGTCAAGGCCGAGACCGACTCCGCCACGCTCGACCTCAACGGCACAAAAACCGGCACGATCACCTTCCACGTCCGCGGACAGAACCTCGACAGCCTGCAGGACACCGTGAAGGTCTACGCGGCTGACGGCAGCGTCGTCTCGCTCGGCCAGCCGGTGCGCACCGGCAACGGCACGGACGATATCTACTCCGTCACCGCAACGGCCGCCGCAGTCGGCTCCACGTCTGTGATCCTGCAGATCACCGCGGCCGACGGCACAACGCACTCCGCCGCGTGCACCGTCACCGTCAAGGAATCCAAGACGATCCTTGACCTGATCCCCGGCATGAACGGATGACCCCGAAAATCGGAAAAGCGCCCCGAATGAATGCATTCGGGGCGCTTTTCGCTGTGTTTCTATTCATCCGGATTGAGGATCCCGCGCCGCTGCAGACAGGCAAAGTAGTCATAGCGGAACGTATCCTGCGAGACATCGAGCTGCTCGCGCACCTGCTCGCGCATGGCCAGCACGGCCGGATTGCTTGAGGCATCATTGCCGGTGTCATAGGTCTTGCCGTCATACCACGCGTAGTTGCGGAAGTAGACCACGCCGCCGTCCGGGCCGAACATGTCATTGCCGATATAATAGCGCAGGTCGGCGTCCAGCGAAAACAGATCCACGACTGTCGGTGCGATGTCCATCGTGCTGACATATTTGTCATAGACCTGCGGCGTGATGCCCTCGGCCCAGATCACAAACGGCACGTTCGAGAGCATGTTGCGATCGGTCTCGCCCTTGATGGCACTGATGAACTCGGCATCGGAAAAATACTTGCAGTAGTGGTCTGTGAACAGCATGAGCACCGTGTCCTCGGCGTGACCGTCGGCCTCCAGCCGCTCACGCAGGCCGCCGATAAAGGCGTCCGTCTCCATGGCCTGCGCCACGGCGCGGGTGTACTCCTCCTTCTGCGCCTCGGTCGTGTACGGCACGGTGCTGTAGTCGATCACCGCGCGGGCACGCGCGAGGTGCGGCGCAGAGATGGTGTCCTGCTCCTCGGTGTACGGCCCGTGGCCGGAATACGTGATGATGAAGCTGAAAAACGGCTCGTCCGAGACGATCTGGTCATAACCGCGCAGGAGTTGCGAATCGAGCATATAGTCGTCCATGCCGAGATCGCCGTAGTCGTTATAGGACTCATAGCCGAAGTTCAGGTGGATCTGCCCGCGGTTATAGATGTTCGGATTGGCCGCATGGAAGGATCGTGCGCAATAGCCCGCATCGCGGAAGCGGTTCGGCAGCGAATACGGCAGCGCATGCTCACTGTAGTACGAATTGCGCACCTGATACTCCGGCGCGATCATGCCGGTATTCGCCGTAAACTCCGAGTTGAACGTTGCCGCCGCGAGGAAGATCGGCGCGTAGTAATTCCGGAAATACACGCCCTCCTGCTCCAGCCGGTAGAGATTCGGCATATACTCCGGCGTCACGAGCCAGTCGTCGACGGATTCCATCATGATTAGGATCAGGTTCTTGCCCGCAAACGCACCGGTCATCGGCGTGTCGGCCGCCTGCTTCAGGTGGGCGGCATAATATGCGTCCAGCTCCGCGATCCGCTCGGTGTCCGCCGTCGTCTGCGGCCAGATCGTCACGACCGCGCCGCGCACCGTGTACTGGTACAGACCGGAGAACATCAGGCAGCGGTTGGCGTTGGTAAATTCCGCATAGGCATCTGCAAGCGTGTCGTGGCTCTCGGCATCATTCCACGCAAGATACTCATTGTGCTCCATGATGCCGCCCCGGGGCATCTGCGTGGTGTGCACGACAAAAATGCCCGCTGCGCATGCAGCGGCCATCACAGCGGCCGCGATCCCTCCGCGGCGGCCAACGCGCGTCTGCGGCGTGAAGATCACGGCGCAGAGCATCAGCGCGAGACACACGGCGATGCTCAGCCACTGCCCCACCTTAAGGTGAAAATACGCCGCGCTGACAAACCGCGCGCCGTCGCCCGCATAAGCGAGATCGGCAAAGGAAAAGCACGTGCCCGTCAGCTGATAGAGCACGCAGTGCGTGATCGTCAGCAGCACAAACGGCACGAACGTGACCAGCAGGAAGATGCGCCGCCCCGTCCGCGGCAGCAGCGCAGCGATCGCCGTCATCGTGCCCGACCACAGCAGGGTGAACACCAGCGGCTGCCACGCCCAGAGCGACACGTTGCTCATCGCGCCATAGAACAGGCGCAGGGAAAAATCCAGAAAAAAATACGCCAGAAAAGCCGGCAGCAGGCTCAGCCACAGCGGGGCCGGGCGCAGCCGCCGCGCACGCTTGACCGGCGCAGAAACGGTTGCCATGGAAAACATCCTTTCGGGACAAGCGGATCCTGTCCGCTGAAATATCACAAAAATATTTGATATTATAACCATTGCGCGCCTTCGCGTCAATTTAAATATTTAAAAATCCGGCCAGGAAGATGCGTTTCCGCACATATCCCCTGCAAATGAGCAAAAAACAGCCCGCCTTCCGGCGGGCTGAGACTGTCAAAAAAGTTTTCCTTTTTTGAAAAGGGGGTTGCGGCCTGACTGCAGTGCACGCGCCGTCCGCTCAGGCGAACGCTTCGCAGAAGCGATGCAGCACCGCGGCAAGCTGTGCGCGCGTGGCCGTGTCCTTCGGTGCGAGGGCATTGCCGCCGACTCCGAAGATCAGCTCCTGCGCGACTGCCCACTGCATCGGTTTGACCGCATACGCGCTGATGCCGCCCTGATCCGCAAAGCCGGACAGATCCGCCGCCTTTGTGACGTCATAGCCCTTATACTTTGCGTACTCATAGAGCATGGTCGCCATCTGCTCGCGGGTGATCCCGTCATTGGGGCCGAACGCCGCGGCGCTGTAGCCGCTGACGATGCCGTTGGCAGCCGCCCACGTGACCGCGTCCTCACAGTAGCTGCCGGACGCCACGTCCGCGAACGGGCACGTGCCGGTAACGTCAGGCTCGTTTTCCATGCTGTAGAGCGTCCTCACGACCATGCCGCGCGTCGCGGCGAGCGCCGGTGCGAAGCGGCCGCTGCCCGTGCCGACCATGAGGCCCTTGCCAAAGACGAAGGCCACGTCGTCAGAGTACCAGCTGCCCGCAGCAACATCGTCAAACGGCAGCTCGGGCGCAGACTCTGCAAAGAAGCCGACCACACCGTCCTGCGCGCGCCAGGTCAGCAGGTCATTGCCGGTGTAATAGTCCTTGTGCACGAAGCCGCGCTCCTGCAGCGTCTCAAGGTAGGCATCGACCTCCGTGACGGTGTCCGCCATCCGGGCGGCGTTGTCATTGAGCAGCTGCGCGAACGCTTCGCTGCCGAGCTCGGCCTTCGTCTTGCCGGAGACGTTTTTGAGCATGGCGCTGTCGTTGGCGTTGACGCCGACAGCCACGGCGGGCACGTTGACGGTATCGCCCTGCTGCTGCAGCGCCTCGCTGTTGAAGTAGCAGTTGTAGTCCACGGCGATGCCCGCGGAGCGGCCGTTGAGCGCGCCGACGTCCGTCGTGGTCTTGTGCGAGACGACATTGCCCGCTGCATAGCAGTTGATGTGCACGCCGCCCGCCTGACCGACGAGCCCGCCGATATGTACCTTGTTGTTGTTCGTAGAGTTGCCGGTCACGCTGCCGAGCGCGTAGCAGTTGACCGTCGTGGCGCGGTTGTCCATGCCGTACAGGCCACCGGCATAGACGTGGTTGGTGTCCGTAGCGGCGGTGATGTCGACATCCGTCCAGCTGTTGGTCACGGCGCCGCGCAGCACACTGGCGGCCAGACCGCCCGCGCGGGCGAAGCTCTCGGATGTGGTCACGTTCATGACGCCGGTGACGGAGCAGTTGTCGATATAAATACCGTTTTGTGCACTGCCGACCAGACCGCCGGTGAAGGTCTCGTAGCGGGTGGAAACGTAGATACCAATATCCTCAAGATGGATGTTCTTGAGCGTGACCATGCGCTGATCCGTCGGCAGGTCGTTCGTGGACAGTTCACCCGCCGTCAGGCCGAAGAGGCCGGAGGCCATCTGGTCGGCGGGCGCGTCCTTGCTGCCGATGCGCAGGCCGGAGATCGTATGATCGCCGCCGTCATAATTGCCGCGGAACGGGTAGGCGGCAATGGCCGTCTTTTTGCCGTTGACCTCGCCGTTGAGCGCCCAGCCGATGGGCAGCCACTCGCCGCTGAGGGCGATGTCCTCCGTCTGGAGGAAGTAAGCGCCGCACCAGTCGACGTCCGCATTGATGGACTCAGCCAGATAACGCAGCTGCGCCTCGGTCGCGATGCGGTAAGGGTCGGCCTGCGTGCCGCTGCCGCCGGCGAACTTTGCCGGGTCGGCCGCATCGTAGGTCGAGATGTCGCCGTAGGTCGCCTTATACTCGGCCTTTGCAAGCGCCGCATCGTAGGCAGCGCCGCTGCTCTCACCGGAGACGACCGCCGTCTCGGTGATCTCGCCGTCCGCGACCGTGATCTTCACGACCGTGGTCTTGTCGGCGTCGCGGCCGTACCAGACGCCGTCGAGCAGCTTGAGCTCCGGCTTCGTCACTTTTTCACACGCGGGCTGCACATAGGTCACGGAAGCCGCATCCGCACCGGGAACGACAAGCTTCCGGGCCGCGTCGTAGGTCCAGGTCCTGAGAGCGTCCGCCGTCAGGCCGTAGACCGTGATGTCCGCCGGGAAGGCGGCGAAGTTGGCGTTGAGCGCCGCGGCGATGGCGGCATAGCCCGCCGCGTCATAACCGGTCATGCGGTCGACAAGGCCGCCGGTATACTGGTCGCCCTCGTCGTTGACGCCGGAGGAGACCTTTGTGCCGATGGACTCGACAGGCCTGACGAGCTGCGGGGTGCTGGTGTCCTTACCGATGAGCATGGTGCTGTCGAGGTCGTACCAGCAGAGATAGGTCTTGCCGATGCCGGTGACCCAGCCGGAGGCCATGCCGACATAGGTGGAGTACTCCTTGGTCGTGGTGTCGCCCGAGCCGTAACAATTGACGACCGTTCCGGCATTGCACGCCACGAGCGCGCTGACGACGGCCATGCCCTCGTTGCCGTTTTCGCGGCTGCCGCTGCCGTAGACGCTGCAGACGGCGTAGCTGTTGGCCACGAGGCCGCGGTTGTTCAGGCCGACGAGCCCGCCGACCTCGGCGAGGTCACCGCTCAGGACCGTGCAGGACAGATCCGCAAAGGAAGCGCTGTTGATGACCGCGCCCTTATACTGCATGCCCACAATGCCGCCGACAAACTGGTTGCCCTTCGCGGACGTGTGGGAGATGGTGCCGGAGACCGAGCAGCCGTCCACAACGGCGCCGGTAAAGACATTCGACTCGCCGCTGCCGTTGAGGTAGCCCGCAATGCCGCCGACATAGGCCGTGGCCTCATAACTGGTGTAAAACGCAACGTTCCTGAGCGCGACATCGCGCACGACGGCCGTTTTCTCCAGCACGCCGAACAGGCCGATGAAGAGATTATCGCCATCCAGTGCGAGCGGCGCCGATGCCGAGCCGACCGTCAGACCGGAGATCGTGTGGCCCCGGCCGTCAAACGTACCGGCAAAGGCCCAGTCGCTGCCGCCGATGGGCGTCCATGCCGCATCGGAAACGTCGATATCCGCATCGAGCGCGACATACTTGCCCGCGTAGTTGATCTTGTTGTTGAGCGAACCGGCGAACGCGCGCAGCTGATCCGCCGTGCGGATGAGATAGGGGCTGGCCTGCGTGCCGTCGCCGGATGCGAAGATGCCCGTGTCGACCTCGCCGCTGACCCAGACGTCGCCAGTCGGCAGGACGCGGCCGCCGTCAAGCTGCCACTCGCGCAGCGCCACGCCGGTGATGCCGTAGGCTGCGAGGACGGCGTTGACCGCCGGAATGTTGCCGCTGAGCGTGCCGGCAAACGCAGCCGCGGCCATGTCCGCCTTCGTCATGGCAGTAGAGGTCATGGCCATATCCACGCTCTTGAGCGTCGACGAGAAACCGCGGTCGACCGTGGGCTCGACGGTCATGGTCTCTTTGAGCGTATCGCCGTCATAGGTCTCGACCTTCAGCACGGCGTCGCCGGCAAAGTAGTTGCCGATACGGAACGCCCCCTGCTCGGGATAAACCGTGTAGCTGCCGCTGCTGTCCTTGGACATGCCGCTCGAGGTGACTTCACCGGCGAGCGCGCCGACCCACGTGTGCTTCGTGCCGCCGTTGCCGACGGTCACATCGCCGACGGCATAGGTATTGTACTGCTTGGCCGCCGACATGCCGACGATGCCGCCGGCCTGACCGCCGAAGTTTGTGCTCATCGGAGAGCTGGCATAGGCCGTGCCGAAGGCCGCGCAGTTGGCGAGCACGGCATAGTTTCCGGTGTGGCCCGTGATGCCGCCGGCATAGGCCGACTTCGTCCCGCCGAGCGACTCGGCGCGCAGCGCGGCGTCCATCCAGCAGTTGGTGATGCAGACGCCGATCTGGCTGCGGCCGACAAGGCCGGCCGCCCAGACCATGCCGTTCTGACCGGTTACGTTCACCGAGCCGGTCGCCGAGCAGCTGTCGATGCGCACACCGATGGAGTCATGGCTGCGGCTGCCGCTGTCTTTGGCTGCGGCGTTGACCGTGTCGCCGGCCAGAACACCGGCGCGGCACTGGGCGGAGTCTGCGGTGCCGGTCAGGCTGATGTCCGCGTCCGTCAGGTTCAGATTTTTCACAACAGCCGTATTGCCGAGCGTGGAAAACAGGCCGACATTGGTCTCGCTCGCAGCGTCCGCCACCCGGATCTTCAGTCCGGCGACGGTGTGACCGCGGCCGTCGAACGTGCCGGCAAAGAGCTTGTCGAGGCAGGTGTCGCTCTTGGCCTCTGCGCCGATGGGATTCCAGTTGTCGACGCCGGAGAGGTCAATGTCCGCGCCGAGCGCCACATACTGACCCGCGTAGGTATTGCCCGCATCGACCAGCGCCGCAAACGCCTGCAGCTGCGCGGCGCTGGAGATCACATAGGGATCCGCCTCCGTGCCGCTGCCGGAGAGCTGCGAGGAGGCCTTCGCCAGCGCATCGTCCACCGCCTCAAGGATGCCGTCACTGCTCAGAGTCGCGCCGGAGACGGCGTCCACGCCGTCCGTGCCGTTGGCGGCGAGAATGCTGTCAAACAGCTTGACCGCCTCCGCCCAGTATTTCGGCGTCTCTTTGTTGGAAACGTTTTCGATCTGTGTGATCTTACCGTCCGCAATCGTCACGGACAGCGTAATATCCCCGTTGCGCCCCGTGCCCGTACCGGTGTACGTGCCGTCGACGCTCGAGGCATCCGCCTTTGCCGCCTGTGCGGGCAGCGCCAGCAGGGAGAATACCATGGCAAAGCAGAGCAGCAGGCTCAGCAGCTTCGGCATGGATCGGGTTGCAGTTTGCTTCATGTTCGTTCAAACACCTTTCCTTTCATGTGAAGATCCCCGGTCGTCTTGCCGCGCGGATGGCACGGATTTTCCACGTTGGTTAGATGCATCTAATCCGTAGGCAAAGGAAAAGGACATACCGTCAGCTTGATCTGACGCCGCATCCCAAAAACATGCAATCAGGTTAGGCTTGTCTAACTCGAGGCTCAAAAAAACGCGCCGCTGCGCAGCACCTGCACGGCCGGGACACCGTGCGATGTGAAAATTATACCGGGACTGAGCCGCGCTGTCAAGATGCAGTGTCCGGATCGCAGAATTTTTTTCTGCCGCCCGGTAGGCCGCGTTGACAGACGGGGCGCAAATCCTTTATAATTGCGCAAACATCAGGGAGGTACGCATATGGCCACTTCGGAAGAATATCTCACCTTCGTCTGCGAACAGATCGCGCGCTTCGGCGCCGTGCGATACCGGAAAATGTTCGGCGACGCAATGGTCTATCTTGACGACAAGCCGATCCTGCTCGTGTGCGACAATACGGTTTTTGTCAAGTGCCTGCCGGAAACGGCGGCGCTGCTCTCTGACGCCGGAACGGGCACGCCTTATGACGGCGCGCGGCCGCACTACATGCTCGACATCGACAACGCCGCGCTGCTCGACGTGCTCATCCCCGTGCTTGCGGCGTGCACCCCGCTGCCAAAGCCGAGAAAGAAAAAGGTCAAAACCTGACCCAATGCCGCGCAAATGCGCGGCATCTGCTCTTGTGAAAACCGGGGCATCCCAGCGGATGCCCCGGTCTTTCCATGCGTTTGGATTCAGTTTTCCCAGCGGATCTGCTGCGTGTCCGCGAGCGGATACGCCGTGAGCCGCGCGCTGTCGAGGTCGGCTGCGTGGAGCTTCACGCCGGTGATCTGGCGGTTATCATAGGTCGTGTAGTAATAAATGCCCCGGTCCGCGTTGCAGCAGCTGGAATAGAGCGTGATCTCAAACTGACCGTCGTCCAGCTCACAGCAGCCGCGCTGCTGCTCCACGCTCGTGAGGATGTGGAAAAACTGGCTGACGTTGGCGTCCTCGGTCCGCTCCGAACGGGCGTTGGCGCGCACGAACGCCGCGCGCACAAAGCGCGAGGGCGACGACAGGTCGCCCGGCAGACCGAGCGCACCCATGCCGCGGCTGTAGGTGCGCAGCGGCAGGTCCGGCGCGAACCGGTTTTCCGGCTCCTCCGGGGAGACGGAGCGGTAGTTGTTCAGCAGAAACATCTGCACGTCAAAGGGCGGGTTGTTGGTCAGAACCCCAGCGGGGTTGTCATAAATATGCAGCCCGTCGGCCATAGACTCCACCACCAGCGTTTCCTTTCCGTCGGAGAGCATCCAGTGCAATCCGGAGGCGGGCAGACCGGGAGCGAAGGAATCGTCGATGAGATTCAGGTTCGCAAGCGCTTTCCGGGCCTCCGGAACATCGGCGCATTGGCCCAAAATCCAGGGAATAAATTCAAAAGAGGCCACGTTGTCCTTACCGGGAACGGGCTTGGCGTAGGCGGCGTTGCCCACAAAATTCAGTCCTGCCATGCCCAAGCCCTTCTCGTTCATGGCATCGTAGTAAAGGGGGTAGCCCCCGGCCATGTGGGCCATGCCCAGGATGGCGTAATGCTCGGTCAACGCCCCGGCATGGCGGAAATGCAGGGCATAGCGCCGGGGCATGGCCGCCACTTCTTCTCCGTAGCTGAATTCATAGTCCAACGTTCGGCCAAAATAGCCACTTTTCGTTGTGTAAACTGCTGCTGTACACATATTATTTCCTTCTTTCTGGTGATATTTTTTGAAAAAACTTCCGACGATGCCTTGTAGGGGCGGCGGCATGCCCCGCCCGCCTAAGTTCCATACGCCGAACCGGCGAAGCGGTAGGCTTCCCCTCCAGGGGAAGGCTTTCCTCTGTCCCGTCAAGTAATGCGTCGATTCCTACCACTCAAATATTGTAGG
>ERZ857840.4749-NODE-4749-length-10092-cov-3.350005_pt1 | contig 10092 bp, 7 predicted proteins | sample MGYA00519760_ERZ857840 | MGnify/ENA primary metagenome ERZ857840 (study PRJEB31778, sample SAMEA3449371) | human gut metagenome | biome: human gut; feature: human-associated habitat; material: faeces | place: United Kingdom | collected 2010/2012 ... | reverse complement strand
CCCGGATGCCGCCAATTTCTATCAACTCGCCGTCCTTATTCTGTTCCAGCGCCAGGTTTGCCGCCTCTATGGAACGGCTGGTTTCTATGTATCTCGACTACGCTGAAGAACAAGCTGAGCGCAAAATCCCAATGAGTATGCAGGACTGGTCAGCTCGACTGGATGGCTTTCTGGAGTTTAATGGACGCGAGTTGCTAATTGGTCCGGGGAAAATCAGTGCTGAACAGGCAAAACTCCATGCCGAAACCGAATTTGAAAAATATCGAATCGTACAGGACAAGTTGTTTGAAAGCGATTTCGATAGGTTCCTTGCGGAAAACGAAATCAGATAAGAGTTTTCGCCCCCAGGTAAACTTAATTTGGAGACCAACACAATGATCTGTGCTCCTTAGCGAATCGCACGATAGCCCTCCTACCAGCAATGTGAAGCAATTGAGATGCGTTATATTCTCTACCCTGGTGCATAGTCTTTTCACTGAGTGGTCGGCAGAATGGTTATTATCGGAGTTTGCCAGCCGGAGCATAGCTACTAACAAATTGACGCTTGCATGCTCGATAAACGTTCATCTATTTCTGAAATAAAAACGATTTTGTGTTTTGTCCAGATCGATCAAACTTCACCATTGCTGATGGAGAAAGAATGACCGTGTGCATAAAGGAGTCTGATATTCAGAATTCTGTGTATTTGTATGAAGATCAATCGGATTCTTTGTACGGATGTTATGAAAAGTGTAAATAATAACTAAACTTGGAATAGAACGGTCTGGTATTTCGTTTAATAAACACTGGAGACTATGCCCTTCGAGACGCCGGATTGGCTCTCATCGCGTTTTGTCTTCAGATGCTCATTACGAACACCCGATGAAAAGGAGGCCATTCTATGAAGAGGATTCGTTTTGCCAGCTGCTTGATGGTGCTGTTCTTGCTTGTTTTGAACTTGGAAATTGCATTGGGCCAAGAACAATCCGGAATAGATGCTATTCCCCAAGACTCCGCCGATCATAGCATTGGCGCAGAGAATGCAGATGGTGGCTATGTTGTAAATCTGGAGGTTGATGGCGGGTTTCTAGCCTTAACCATTCCAGCAGATTATCAGTATCAACCTGTTGAACTAACAGAAATTGAACGCTATCCGTTCACATATACTTTTACTAATGAGAAAACAAAAACTTCGTTTTTGGTGCAAAGCTCTTTACATACTCAAAAAGATCAAAACCATTTTCTAAAGAAACTATATGACAGAAGCAATACGTTCATTGTTGTTTCTGATGGTGTCTTGATTGGTGAGCATACATATCTTATTTATACGAACGAACAAGCTACATATAGTTATGGATTTCTTATTCGTACAGATGATGGATATAGCTATCAGTTCCATTACATTCTCCCGTATGATACCATTCAAGATGAAATACCAGTAGAAGCTATCTCTATTCTATCAACTTTGGAAATTCAAGAATCCTCGGAGTATACTGATTGAGGTTCGAGTAGAGAATAGGCATGCCCATCGGGGCATGCCTACCTTGATTATTTTTGAGTTATGCGATAACAGCATTGCTCTGGCAGTCAAGCAGGACATGATTGCCATTCATCAGTTCGACATCGCGATGGAGAACATAGCGGCCATTTTTCTCGATATAGACATGGTCAGTGGCCTTGATTTCTTCAGAGGTGTCCGCAGTCTGGCGAGCAGCAGTAAGGGCCTGAGTTTCTGCGACAGAGAGTTCGGGGGGTGACCTGAATCATCTTGGTCGCAGGAGCCGGGGTTACATTTCGCCACTTGTTAGACACAGAATGCAGACCGTTTGCGTCGCTGGTGATGACAATGCAGTTTTGAGCCAGCGGGATTCCGTTGTAGTGATTGATGAACTGTGTTGCGTGGCCGATGATTGTGTGTTCACCCTCAGTGCCATCACCAAACACTTCGAACATGACGGTATCCACATTGCGAATCTGAGCGCCAGACAAGAGTTCTGCACCAAACGCTTGAGACGCATATTCCAAATTGAGTTTCTGAGCCTCTTTCATGTCAACAGGCGTATTGGGGAATTCGCCATAGCCAACGAAAGTAGCCCCAGTGCCAGGCTTCTGCCAAGAACAACATACAGCTCGAGGAACTGCAACGTTCGTAGCAGGAACAACTGTCTCAGATGCCACCAATTCGTAAGGAAGCACGCCATTGATGCTAGGCTGAACAGCTGCAGTAGAGACGGCACCGGTCATGAAGGAAGCATATGCGTAGATAGAGTCGGTGCTTCTGTTGGGATTACGATACGTCTGCGAAGAGAAACCCGGAAGCCTGTAGTAGCACTGGTTATCATCCTGATACACCAAGACCATATAGGTAGAGTTGTTGCCGTTGTCCTGGTTCGCATGCTGCCAAGAGTACATAACCGAGTTACCTGTCGAACCGGCTTTGACATAAGAGAAGAAGTCTTCAGCGAGATTTTTATCATAAGGATGCCCAGGTGCGCCTTCATGATAGCCACAGATAGCGCGGATATTAGACCGACGCATAATACTTGCCCACTGACTTCGATTGGTGGCGCCGTCCAACTGGTGACAAGCAGCGAGAATCGCAACTTTCAATTTGTCGCTGGTGCTGTTCCATGCGCTATACGCAGCAGAATAGCTATTGAACTGTGACTGTGAATCACCAAGATTCAACATCGGTGTGGAATTGCCGTGACTACTCCAATACAGTACATCATAGCCGTCAGCATTCTTAAAGTCCGTCTGAGATGCGCGGGTGGTAGATAGGTTGCCAGTACTGGGAGAAAAACCCTTATTCACAACAGAACTGTATACATCATTCAGTTTGTTGTAGAATACGACACAATCTCCAGCATCATCCGTATTCCCCTGGCAAACGATGGCAGTGTGAGAGGAAGTGTTGCCGCCAGTACCTCCGCCACCCATCTGAATATACTGCGACATGACATAGCCGACATTGCTGCCATTGGCAGGCCAACGCGTTTCATACCACCCAGAGGTGGAACAAGAGTAAATAGGAATGGTATCATCCGTATTGAACTGCCCCCAATAGGCATAACCTGCCTGAGGCTGCTTCCGACAATAGAGTCGTCCACCAATTACAGTTCCTTGACCGAGATAGCTGCCACCACCGCCAGAACTACCGCCATTGGGATTGGTAGAGGTCAGGTACTTGGACATGATATAGCCGGAATAGTCGTTATAGGTCGCACTATGCCACGTCGAATTGTAATAGGAAGCCTGAACAGGCTTGCCATAGGGTACACGAACAAGAATCGTTCCGTTGCTGGAAGCAGTTTTCCTCAGGTTGACCGTCTCATCGGTCGGAATGTTATAGACATACATAGTTGCCATTTTGTGTTTCCCCCTTTAGCATTTATTAATTTGGCATCCGGTGTGCTGGCCAGCCTTTCCTTTTGCCATCTATAGTGTAAAGCAAGATGCCAATTGATGGGAGTGCAGATACTGACGCAATGCGTACATAATTCGTGAAAAAATGACCACTGCAAGGTGCGGCGCTATTAAGCTGCGTTATATCCTCTACCCTGACACTTGGTTTTTCTGTCGAGCGATAGGCGCGACATTTATTGCCGGGGCATGCTTAGATGAAAAAAGCTACCAGGAAATAATCGTTTACATGCTTACTACCAGAACCAATACTTTTCAGTTAAAGAAATTCATTAAAAAAGAACTCTGTAACCTGCGTAAAGTTCTTAGGACAAACCAATCACTATGTAGCTACACAGATCATCTTTTTCCGAAATCGAAATGATTTTGTATTTCGTCCAGGATGATCCACCTTCACCAATGCTGGTGAAGAGAGGATAACCGTGTGCGTAAAAAAGTCGGGCATTCAGGATATTGTATATCTACATGAAGATGATGTTTTTTTCTTGCAGATATTACGAAAAATGCAAATAACAACTAAACATGGAATGGATCGGTCAGGTATTTCGTTTAATAAATGTTAGAGACTATGCTCTTTGAGATGCAGAATTAGCTCTCATTGCTTTTCGTCTTCAGATGCAAATTACTAATGTCCGGTGAAAAGGAGGAAATTCTATAAAGAAGATTCGTTTGATAAGTTGCCTGATTGTGCTGCTTCTGTCTATTTTGAACATGGAAATTGTTCTGGGTCAAGAAGTAACAAGTGTAGTGAATGCCTCCAAAGCTTCAGATGACTACAGAACGAGAGAGGTAGCCACAGATGATGGCTATATTGCAAACATAGAGGGTGGCAATGGTTATCCGTATCTTCGTATACCCATTAGATACCAACTTCAGAAATATGAGCTATCCGATGGAGACCTAGTTTGAAAGTGAGGGAAAATCATAATGTATCAACGATGTAGGTTTTCTTTTTTTCATTGAAAATTATATTTGCCGTTTTTCTGTCTGCTGGCAATGCTTTCCTTATCGCAATCGTTATTATAAAGAGAATACTCAATCGAACGGAGGAGACGGCAAAAGACACGGCTGGCTGCCGTGCCTTATACCGTAACTATATTGTAGGAGGAGAATTTCATGTATCGTGTATTCACAGCTGCTTTCAGTCTTACTCCTCGGCATGGCCATGCCGACCGATTCACGCCGTATCTTCTTCATCCGTGGACATGCTTCTTATTGGTTATGCTAATCATCATGGGGTTATGCTGGCCATCTGCTATGGCACAGGCTACCGTGAAAGAGGAACAGAGACCGTTTGTTCAATCAACTCCCTAACCGTTTTCTTATGATGAAACAGCCTATCTTGCCCATACGTTTTATCTTTCTGACCAGGAAATCTGGTTCGATTTTCCGCAGGAGGGCACAAACGGGGAGCTGGTGTGCTTTGATCTGCAGGGAACGATGATGGACACGATTTCTTATGAACTGCTGCGCATGCGGGGAGATGATGTGAGCATTGAGTGCCTCCAGCGCGTAGACGATCGGCTGATGATCGGCTATCGAGACTTCGCAACGAACTATGTTGAGATCGTTATCTTCAGCAACGCCCATGAAGAACTGGCAAGAACCTCTATTACCGACGCTATCAGCGGTACAGTCGCTCCATTACTTTTTGACCCGATGGTTCCAAGTCAACAGGGCATTTTGTTTGCAGGCATCCTTGAAGAAAAAGAGGGCGATGACTATACCAGTCAGCTTTATCTTACCTTGATTGATGGTCAGGGCTACCATGTATTCGAGTCCTTGGAAGCAAAACAATCGGACTCTGAACACTATGGCATCAACTCAAGCATATGCTCTGATGAGGATTACCATTACATCCTTTCCCAGAACCGTGCCGGTATGACCCAATCCGCACAGGAAAGGCTGATCTGCAAGAACAACCAGGGTGAAACCGTATGGGAGGTGGAACTTCCCGATACGCTTTCCATCCGGGATATTGCCGCTTCCCATGGGCAGCTTTACTTGGCAGGTCTAACCGGAGAAATGGACGAATATGGCAACCTTTTGATTGAGCAAAAGGTCATGTTGCTCTGCTTCGATCAACTTGGGAATAAGCGCTGGGAACAAGTCTATCCGGATATTGCGAGCTATTTCTGGCTCTTGCTTCCTAATGCAGAAGGGTGCTATGCTTTCGCATCGGATTACGCAACGGATATCATGCAGACCTACATCGTATCAGTATACCCAGATGGAGTAACAGAGCGTGCAGGATATTTGGCAGTTTCTGTAACAATACCTTTGTATACTCGCTTCTTCCTGACGGAGGATGGAAGCCTGATGCAGGCAGGAAAAATGATCACCGGTGAGGTGGAGGGTGTCAGGGTTGATTCGGTCTATATCACAACCATAGAGTGACTGAACTGCTGGAAAGTTTTTCCATCCACAAAGGAAAAACGGCTCTACTCCAAAGCTAGTGGAAACCTGATAATTATGGTATAATCATCCACGGGTGATGAAGATGGTTAAAGGCTTCGAAAGTATGTTGGCAGGCTCACTCGATCTGGAGGAGCCGTGGTACATCACAGGAGCTGAGTTCAATCCTGTGAAGAACGTGATTGATGTTTATGTCGGAATCCGGGAGGATGCAGTCATTGCCTGCCCTCACTGTGGTGGTCCGACAAAGCGTTACGGGTATGAACCCACCGAGCGTTCATGGCGTCATGCTGACTGTTTGTTCTATCCGTGCTATGTTCACTGCAAACGTCCGCGAGTTAAATGTGATAACTGCGGCGTCCAGCAAGTCACAGCACCTTTTGAACGGCAGAACAGCCGCCAAACCCTGCTATTCGAAGGATATGCCATGATGATCATGGCGGATGTTCCGCGCAGGAAAGCATCCCGGCTCCTTCGCTGCAATGAGAAGACACTGGCATCCATCCTTTCATACTGGGTGAATCAGGCAGTAGAAGCGCTTGACCTGAGTGACGTTACCAGACTGGCAATCGATGAAACATCCCGTAAGCGTGGTCATGATTATGTGACCGTCACCATTGATGCGATGAAGCGCCGCGTCTTCGACGTCCAGGACGGCCGCAAGAAGGAGGCAGTAACCGCCATGCGGAAGAAGCTTGAACGGCATGGTGGAAAGGCTTCCAACATTGCTGCTGTTACCAGCGATATGTCCAAGAGCTACTTGCCCGGTGTCAGGGAAAACTTCCCCGATGCGGAACAGATCATTGACAAGTTCCATGTGAAGAAGGTTCTGACTGATGCGCTGGACAAAGTCAGGAAGCAGGAACAGAAAGAAACCAACAACAAGAAGGATTTGTTCTTAAACCGACATTTCCTCATGACACCGCAAAGCAGAATGAACAGCGAACAGTTGACCAAGCTGGCAGCCCTCTCCAAGGCTTATCCGAAGACCGGGCGCGCCTTCCGGATTGTCCAGGCTTTGGACCTGTTCTATGCCTCCAAGGATGACAAGGAGGCAGCCAAACAGTTCAAGCAGCTGTATTCATGGATGAGACGCAGCCGGCTTACACCTATGAAGGATGCAGCGGAAACGCTCATGAACCATGAACGGGAAATCCTGCATTACTTTCATGAGCGCCTAACCAATGCGGTCTGCGAAGGAATAAACTCAATGATCCAGGCAGCGAAGAGGAAGGCCAGAGGATATAACACCTTTGAGGGTTTCGCTGCCATGATCTACCTGGTTGCTGGTAAACTGGAACTGCCGGTTCCTGATCCCTTTTAAATCACGTTTCCACTAATTCGGGAGTAGAGCCGGAAAAACAAGAACAAAATGACAAACACCTTTTATTTGACTGATTAGGAGGCGAAATCCATGCTTTGTAAAGGAATGAAGAATATCTTGGTGCTTCTTGCGATGGTGACTTTCTTTTTTCCGCAAATAGCCCTGTCTGAAACCGCGGCATCCTTTGAAGTACTTGAACCAACCTGCTCCCTCGTTCATGGATCGGATCATATTAGGGAAAACATGTTGCGGGCGTCCCTTTATGTCTCATCCGATGAAATTTGGTTTTCAGGCACTTCAGCCGAAGGCGGTCCGTGGATCATCAAGACTAATGCACAAGGCGAAACACTATTGCAGTATCAGCTTCAGGTGGACGCTGACGAAAAGATCACTATTCACAGCATAAGCAAAACATCGAACGGTTTGCTCTTGGGGATCATCGATAACAAAACAACCTTGGGCCGCGTGGGATTGCTAAAAGCCGATGGTCAAATCTCCTACACAAACCTTGGTGAAGCAAAAATCTACGCATTTGCTCCTATGCAGGATGGTATTTTAGTCCAAGGCGTTCTCTATGATGAAAGCAATCAAACCTGCGCACCGCAAACCATACGGGTTGATCAGAATGGACAGGTTGTTTTCAGGCGAACCGGCGCATCCTATGATATAGGAATAGATTGTGGAATGCTGACTTCTTCTGTATGCTGCGCTTCCAATCGTTCCATTTTTGTTCTGGAGGCAAGAGGCTCCTCTGAAGCTTTCCATTGTTCCTATGAACTGGTCTGTCTGGATCTGCTCGGCCAAGAGAAATGGCATGTAACCTTGGATTCGCATTTTGTCGTTTATGATCTGACTGCTTCGGATGATACCGTCTATCTGTTTGGTTTTTCCGGTGAGTGGGACGAAGAAGGCCTACTCCTTGATCAGCAGGCAACAATACAATGCTTTTCACAAGAGGGTATCTGTCAATGGACACAGCAGTTTGTCACTCCGGCAATCTATCAGTGCGGAGCAGCCGGGACGGGAATCAGCGTAGCCACAGCCATGGAAAACGGCATATGGTACATTTGCGTTCTCGACACGGAGGGAACTATCCAAAAACAAGTCAAAATTGATGCGCAAGATCAATACATCAATCACCCCTATATCCTATCTGACGATACGATTGTAATATTAGGAATGACAGAGGAACACCTTGTGATTTGGAATATTCCCTGATGGCGATCAGTACGTCGTTCTTGCGTATACGTTTTAAAAGGGGAGCTGCCAGGCAGCTCCCCCCAGGAAGTATAGGTGTTGTTATGCCCAAGTAGGCGTAGCAAAGCCATATACTGTCATGTCTCCGAAGGAACCATAATAGCTGGATGGCCCTCGTGAAGTAATGGTTTTGCTTAGGTTCCCCTCAACGGTCGTGATGTTTGTACCGCTTACATCAACGACCAAGCCAACATGCTGGTATGTCTCTGAGCCTTCGCTAAAGAATACCCAGTCCCCCTTGATCGGAACTTTGTTGGCGCGGAGACCAAACATCCCTTTGTTTTGGAAAAACGTCACCGCCTCGCTAACCAATGCATCCGAGAAGGGAACATAGTTGGAGCTTGAGCATCCAGCAGCTTTCATGAGCCAGCTGCAATACTGCACGCACCACTTGTCTGCGTTAAGGCCCAGATTGCCAATTAAGCCTTTGTAGGGGTAACCAGCATCCTTCATCGAGTTAGCGATAGCAATGGCACGATCCCTCTTACTGGAAGGCGCAACACCTCCGTCTACCAGGTACTTCGCCATGACGTAGCCATCGGACGAACCGGTACCGCCCCAGATGATTTTAACCCAGGAATCATTGACAACCGCAGAACAGTAGACCTTGGTGCCCTTGAAAAGGACTCCTCGAAGAGTGCTTGTCGTACTGGTGCTTGCTCGCACATTCACTGTGCTATAGCTGGAGGATACCTGAACATAATGGCCTGCTTGTAAGCCATTACTGGTCGATCCATCGCCAGTATCCCCGCCAGAACCGCCACTGGGATTGGTCTCAGTCAGGAATGATGTCATAATGTAACCAAGGACGGAAGTGCTGCCATACTCCCTAACCTGCGACCAAGTAGCCGTGGGTGAATTGACTTCCACTTTGGTGCCGTGGCGCAGCCGAGTAACAATGCTGTAGTTCGTTCCCGCACCGGAACGGACATTTACCGTTTCACCAGGCGTGTTCGTCCAGCGAGTAACCCAGTTGTTGCCGGGAGTGGATGCACCTGTATCATCCAGGTAGACCGACATCATGTACCCAGAATAGCTGCCATAGGTCATGTAAGACCATGTGCCAGATTTAGTGCCGGAAACCGTTTTGCCATGCGGAACCTGGACAACAATGTCGTAAGACGTGCCAGGGCCTTTTCGCATATTCACGGAGCCACCAGTACCGTTGTTATTGTAGGCATTTACAATATAGTTTGCCATTTTATATTTCTCCTTTAGCATTTATTATTTTGGCATCCAGTACGCTGGCCAGCTTTTCCTTTTGCCATCTATAGTGTAAAGCAACATTCAGATTGTTGGGAGTGCAGATATTAACGCAATACGTACATAATTCGTGAAGAAATAACCACTGCAAGATGCGGCGCTATTAAACTGCGTTATAGCCTCTACCCTGCTGCTTGGTCTTTCTGCTGAGCAGCGGGCGGAACAATTATTATCGGCGCTCGCCGGATAGAGCGCAAGAGTAAGGAATTGACGCTTACTTGTTTACCGTCAAAGCCCATGCTTTTCAGCAAAAGAAGCTCATTAAAAAAGAACTCTGCAACCTGTGCAAAGTTCTTATGACAAACAAATTATCATTTTAGAATGACGGCAACGAAGAACCTGTGATTTTTGCCTTGCAGACAACTTATTCTTTCATCAATAGAGCGCATTCGCACTTCGCTTTATTTTACTGCTCGCCAAATGTAGAGACA
>ERZ857840.4747-NODE-4747-length-10094-cov-7.332204_pt1 | contig 10094 bp, 9 predicted proteins | sample MGYA00519760_ERZ857840 | MGnify/ENA primary metagenome ERZ857840 (study PRJEB31778, sample SAMEA3449371) | human gut metagenome | biome: human gut; feature: human-associated habitat; material: faeces | place: United Kingdom | collected 2010/2012 ... | reverse complement strand
GCGGGGGCGGCACCTGGCGGCCCGTGACGGCCGCGATGAGCTGTTTCTCACCGCCCTGCGGGTACATCACTTTCAGGGGCACCACCTCGATACCCTTGTATCCCTCCGCGATGCGTTTCAGATGCGCGATGGCGTCGGGTTTGTTGTTCTCGATCCCGATATAGGCTTTCTCCACGCCCACGGCCTTCATCAGGATCGTCACGCCGACCACCAGTTCCTCGCCGTGCTCCAGCATCGTGCGATGGTCCGAAGTGAGATAGGGTTCGCACTCCACGCCGTTGATGATGACGCACTCGGCCTTCTTGCCGGGAGGCACCGAGAGCTTCACGTGCGTAGGGAACGTCGCGCCGCCCATGCCGACGATACCGGCGTCCTTGATCTTGGCGACGATCTCCTGCGCCGAGAGGGGGCAGACCTTCACCAGCGTCTCCGAGCGGTCGATGCCCTCGGCCCATTCGTCACCCTCGCGCTTGATCGTGATCATCATCTGGCGCAGGCCCTGGCCGTTGGGAACCATATCCACGGCCGTGACCGTTCCCGACACCGGGGAGTGAATGTTCGCCGACATGAAGCTGCCGGCTTCGGCGATGAGCTGTCCCGTCAGCACCTTGTCGCCCTTGGCGACCTTGGCCACGGCGGGAGCCCCGATGTGCTGCGCGAGGGGAATCGTCACCACCTCGGGCAGCGGCAGAACCTCGATCGGTTTGGCGCAGCTCAACTTATTTTCCGACGGATGGACTCCGCCCATTGGAAATGTCTTCATAGTTGGAATTCCTTTTTTACGATTCTTTGTTAGCGGCGGGCGCTGCCGGAGCCTTCGGGGCTTTGGGCAGCGGGTCCATGCCGACGAGCCGGATGGCTCCCGTAGGACATTCGTTCACACACTTGCGGCACAGCTTGCACTTCTGCGGGTCGATGTAGGCGAGGTTGTTCTCCACGGTGATGGCATCGAAGGCGCATACTTTCACACACTTGCCGCAACCGATACATCCGGCCTTGCAGGCCTTCATCACCACGGCGCCCTTGTCCTTCGACACGCACGACACGTACACCGCACGGTTCTTGGGCCATTTCTTCCGCAGTTCGATGATCATTTTCGGACATGCCTTCACGCAGGCGCCGCAGGCCGTGCACTTGTCGGCGTCGACCTCCGGAAGTCCCGTTTCCGGGTTGATGTGAATGGCGTCGAAGGCGCAGACCGCGACGCAGTCGCCGAAGCCCAGACAGCCGAACGCGCAGCCCGTCTCGCCCACATAGAGCGACGAAGCCACGGCACACGACTTGGCCCCGTTGTACTCGTTGGTGCGGGGACGCTTCTCGCACGTGCCGCCGCAGCGGACGGTCGCCACTTCGGGCTGCTTTTCGGCAGCGGCCTTTCCGAGGTATGCAGCCACGGCTTTCATACAGTCGCCGCCGCCCACGGGGCAGAAGAGCGCCGAGATGTCGTCGCGCTTCACGAGCGCATCGGCCATGCCCCGGCATCCTGCGAATCCGCAGCCGCCGCAGTTGGCCCCGGGGAGCATCTTCTCCACCTCGTCGATCCGCGGGTCCTCCTCGACCCGGAATTTCCGGGCCACGAAATAGAGGATTACCGCCGAGAACACTCCCAGCGCACACAGCGTCAGGATCGTGTAAAGTAATACTTCCATCAGATTTTTGTTATTGTAAATTGAATTGTGTGTTCGATTTTCCGCCGGAAGAGCCACAGCGCAAAATAATAAACGCCCACGCCCGCAATAGCGGCGAGGGCGCCCGCACCTTCGCTCCATCCGGCAACGGCGATCGTCCCGACCAGAACGGCCAGCAGGACGGCCAGCGCACCGACATAGGCCAGCACGACGGCGCGTACGCCGGCACTCCGCCGCACGCCGACCATCACCTCCCTGCCGGCGGCATACTGCCCGGCCTCGGGGGTCGCCACGGCGACGATCTTGTCCTGCGCCTCGGCCAGGCCGCACGCCTGGCGGGCCTTGCAGGTTCCGCAGGCGCTCCGGGAGGTGATCCTCACATAGACCGTGTCGCGCTCCGTACGTTCCACCACGCCGCAGTGTTCGATCAAATCCGCCACGCCCTAATCTCCGTATTTGTTGGTGAGGGGCATCAGCCGCTCATGTCCGAACGTGCACGACGAGAGCCGCAGCACGGGCGGAAACTGGTAGCGTTTCTTCTCGTTGCGCATGATCATGCCGTGGATTTTCTCCACCACCTCCGAGTCGAAGCCCGCGTTGACGATCTCCTCGCGGTGCTGCCCCTCCTCGATCATGCGGAACAGGATGGCGTCCACCACCTCGTAGGGCGGCAGAATGTCGCTGTCCTTCTGTCCGGGATGCAGTTCCGACGAAGGTTCCTTGGTCAGGATGCTTTCGGGAATCGGGTTGCCCTGCGTCCGGTTGATATAGCGTGCCACGTCGTACATTTCGCTCTTGTAAAGGTCGCCCGTGGGGCTGAAAGCGCCTGCCGTGTCGCCGTACAGGGTGCAGAGCCCCAGTGCGTTCTCGCTCTTGTTCGAGGAGTTCAGCAGGATGTAGTCCGTCTTGTTCTGGAGGGCCATCAGCAGCACCGTGCGGATACGCGTCTGGATATTCTCCTCCGTGGCGTCGAACTCCGTGCCGCCGATGACCGGCTTGAGGGTGTTCACCACGCTGGTATAGATTTCCGAGATCGGAATGACGTTGTATTCGATGCCGAGGTTGCGCGCCAGCTCCTTGGCGTCCTCCACCGACTCGAGGGACGAGAAGGGCGAGGGCATCAGCAGCGCGCGGACATTCTCCGCCCCCAGCGCATCGGCGGCGATCGAGGCCACCACGGCCGAGTCGATGCCGCCCGAAAGGCCGATCGAAGCCTTCCGGTAGCCGTTCTTGCGGAAGAAGTCCCGCAGTCCGCAGCGTGCCGCCTCGTAGACCAGACGCGTGCGGTCGTTGTAGGTCGAGGGGATCGAGATCGGCCGGGCGGACGCCTTCGTATCGAAAATCTGGAAATCCTCCTCGAAATTCTTCATCATCAGCACCAGTTCGCCGCGGCTGTTCAGCGCGCCCGACGTGCCGTCGTAGACGATGTCGGTCGAACCGCCCACCTGATTGACCAGCACGAGGTTCTTGCTCTCGACGAAAGCCAGGTTGCGCATCATCTCGTAACGGTAGGTCATGGTTCCCTTGCCGTATTTGCGGGCGTTGATCGAGATGACCGTTTCGACCGACTGGTCGAAGTCGCGCTCGCGGCTCAAATCGTCGCCCACGATGATCGCGCACTTATGGCCCTTGATCGTGGCGTATTCATAGCCTTTCGAAGGGACCAGGAAACCCATTTCACGGCGCGCCGTGATGTATTTCTTGCCGATGTAGCGCAGCACCTTGCGATCCTGAATCAGCGCCGCGGCGCTGATCGTGCCGTCCGCCGTGAGGATCGGAAGACCGACGATGGCGGCGATGCCGTCACAGCACGAGGCTATTTCGACCAGAGCGTCCTCGCAGAGTTCGAGGAAGGTCGTCTTGCGCAGCAGGTCGAAGGCGGGGGTTCCGCTCACGGCCTGTTCGGCGAAAATCACCAGGTCGGCATGCTGCGCTTTCGCCTTGTGAATGGAGTCGATGATCTTCGAGGCATTGCCGTCCACGTCTCCGATCGTGTAATTCAGCTGAGCTATGGCTATTTTCATGCGAATAATTTAAGTCCGGAAATTACAACTTTGCAAAGTTAAGGATTATTTGCAAAAGTCGGAAAGATTTTCGATGTTAATAAATTAACATTCCCGCATTTACAAAAATATTTAAAAACAAAAAAGCTCCCGGTTTTCCGGAAGCCTTTTCGCTGTTCGTATCGTCTCTATTCCTGCGTTTCGTCGGGATCGGCGACGAGGATGCGGCCGCAGTATTCGCAGATAATGATCTTCTTGCCCTGGCGGATGTCCACCTGACGCTGGGGCGGGATGCGGTTGAAGCAGCCTCCGCAGGCGTCGCGCTTGACGGTCACCACCGCCAGTCCGTTGCGGACGTTGCGGCGGATACGGTCGTAAGCCGCCAGCAGACGCTCGTCGATCTTCTCCTTGACACGCTCGCCCTGTGCGGCGTATTCCGCCACCAGCGGAGCCGTCTCGGCCTCGATGCCCTCCAGTTCGGCCTTCTTGGCCGCGAGGTCGGCAGCGCGCTCTACGGAGAGGTTCTCGGCCTCCTCCAGCTGGAGTTTCTTGGCCTTCACGCCGGCGGAATACTCCTTCAGGCGCTTCTCGGCCAGCTCGATTTCAAGCTCCTGATACTCGATCTCCTTGGTGATGGCGTCGAACTCGCGGTTGTTGCGCACGTTGTTCTGCTGCTCCTTGTAGTTGCCGATCATGATTTTAGCCTGGTCCACCTCGCGCTTGCGCTGCTTGGTCAGCGTGTTCAGCTCCTCGATCTCGGCGTTGATGTGTTCGATGCGGGTCTTCATCCCGGCCATCTCATCCTCGAGGTCCTGAACCTCGAGAGGCAGTTCGCCTTTCACCTTGTTGATTTCGTCGATCTTGCTGTCGATCTTCTGCAGCTCATAGAGCGCCATGATCTTCTCCTGCATCGAATAATCGACGTCGGCCGTCTTCTTTTGCGTTGCCATATGTTGTCTTTATAGTTTAGACTTAAACCAGATAGTTTACCGGATTGCGCGAGCGTTCACTCTTGCGAACCGCAAAGGTACATAAATTTTTCGATAAAATATCAAATATTAATTGAATTGCGCAATATTCGCTTTCGAAATGACCTATATCCGCCACCGTGAGGGCCTTGTCGGGCGCCATGAAGTCGTTGTACTTCATGTCGGCGGTGATGTAGATATCGGCCCCGGCACGGCGCGCTTCGCCGATCAGCGAGGCCCCGGCCCCGGTGCAGACCGCCACGCGGCGCACCCCGGATGTCGCTATGTCACTGTACCGTACGACGCTCACCTCAAGCCGCCGTTGGATGATCCGCATAAATTCCACGGTGTCAATGGCTTCCGGCAGTTCGCCCACGACGCCGAACCCCGCGCCGTCCCCGGTCTCCGAAGGCTGGAGGACCCGAAGGTTCCCCACGCCCAGCATTTCGGCCAGCCGCCAGCTCATGCCCCCGGGGGCGCTGTCGAGGTTGGTGTGGCAGGCGTAGAGCGCGATCCGGCTGCGGATGGCCCGCTCGACGCACCGCTCGACGGGATCGGCCGAGTTGAACCGCTTGAGCGCGCGGAAGACGATCGGATGATGCGTGATCACCAGATCGCACCCTTCGGCTTCGGCCTCGTCCAGCACCTCTTCGGTAACATCCACGGCCAGCAGGGCCTTGTGCACCTCGTCGTCGGGGCGGCCGACGATAAGTCCCGCATTGTCATACGATTCCTGCCACTCAAGTGGGGCAAAGCGTTCGATGACGTCGGTTATTTGTCTGATAATCATATGAGTTAATTATATTACACAGCATTCAGGAGTTCTTCGCCGCCTGCACCTGCGCTTTTAGCCGGTCTGTCGCTTCGCGGCATTACGCCCCGCCGGGGCGGGGGCTTGCGAAGACGGCGGCACGCCGTGAATACGCCCGGTAAAGCCGCGAATCCTTGAACAATACCCCGCGCGGATCGAGAGCGTCTTTACGGACAATGCTCAAAATAAGGATTGTTCGTAAAACGCGAACAGCTCTTTGGTTTCGGCCTCCTCCTTCTTGCGGCGGGGCCTGCGGACGTTGCGTTTGACGGCAGGCTGCGCCGAGGAATCCCCGGCGGCATCGTCCGACGATTCGTCGATCTTCACCACGGCCTTGGCCCGGCGGCGGCGCACGGGCGTTTCGGCGGCGGCAGCGGTATCAGCGGCGGCAACGGTATCAGCGGCGGCAACGGCATCGGCATCGGTCATATCGGCATCCGAAGCAGTCACGATCTCACCCTCCCCGGCTTTCAGGTCCTCGCGAACCTCGACCAGCAGGGCGCGGATACGCTGCAACCGCTCCATCAGTTCGGCATCACGGTCCACGCCGCTCTCGGAGGGCGCCTTCCGGAGCGCCTTCTTGGCTCCTTCGAGCGTCATGCCGCGCTCCTTGACCAGGTGGTAGATCATCTTGAGGTTCTCGACGTCCTCCGGCGAGAAGAGGCGGTTGCCTTTCTTGTTGCGCTTGGGGCGGAGAATGCTGAACTGCGACTCCCAGTGGCGGATCAACGACGTGTTGACGTCGAACATCTCGGCCACCTCGCCCATCGAATAAAAAAGTTTATCGGCCATATCTATTGTTTTATAATTCGCAATGAGTTGGGATACAGGTTATTCACCCGTGCGCCGATCCGTTTGGCGAATCCCAGCGCACGCCCCCGCGAGCAGACGAGGTTCATCCCCTCGGCCAGCCCTCCGGCGGCGATGTCCTGCCGGCGCAGGAAGCGCAGCGTCTCTTCGTCGTCCAATTCCGCCGCAGGCAGCGCCCCGCGGTTCAGCCCGTCGAAAAAAGCCAGCGCGGGATCGGGTTTCAGCACTCCCTTGAACACCTGCCCCAACGCCACGCCCGAATAGATCACGGGCAACGCCTCGGAGAGCGTCCGCACGGCGTCGGCCTGCGCGGCGTACCATGCATAGCAGGTGTCGGCCACCGCTGCGAAGTGCATACCGCCGGGATTCCGCACCCAGCGGGCCAGTTCGCCGGCGGTCTTCCGGTCCACGGCCGCAAATACCGTGCGACGCGCCTTCGGCGTGCGCACGCGCCCCCCGGCGTCGAACGATTTGCGGGCCACGGCGGCGAAGAACCCTTCGCCGCAGGTCCGGTGGGGATAGAATCGGAACGTGCGGAACGCTCCGACACGCCCGCAAACGATGCCCCACGCATCTTCCACAGCCGTTTCTTCCGACTCGGCGATCTCGTCGCCGGCCCACGCCGCCATCCGCTCCAGCGCGCCTTCGTCCTCGTCGCGGTTGAACGTGCAGGTGCTGTAAACGAGCGTGCCGCCCGGCCGCAGCGCCCGCCACGCCTCGCGCAGGATTTCATCCTGCCGCGCGGCGCACTGTTTCACGTTGCCTTCGCTCCATTCGCCGCGGGCGTCGGGGTCCTTGCGGAACATCCCCTCGCCCGAGCAGGGGGCATCGACGGCCACCACGTCGAACCACGCCTCGAAATCGCCCAGCGCACGCGGCTCGCAGGTCGTGACGGCCACGTTGCCCGTGCCCCACTTGCGCACGTTGTCCGCCAGTACCGAGGCGCGGCGGCGGTCGATCTCGTTGGCGACGACCAGTCCGCCGGGCCCGGCCAGCGAGGCGTAGAGCGTCGTCTTGCCGCCCGGAGCCGCACACAGGTCGAGGATGCGCGCCCCTTCGGTGCGGACCGCAGCGAGCAGGTGTCCCACGAACTGCGACGAAGCCTCCTGGACATCGTAGGCCCCGGCATGGAAGTCGGGATCGAGCGTGAAGTAGGGACGCACGGCAAGGTAACGCCCGTCGCGGCTCCACGGCACGCGCCCGGCGATCGCCAGGGCGGGAAGCCCCGCAGCCTCCGGAACGGGAAGCCCGGCGTCAGGTCCGGCGGAAACCGTTTCCGCCCCGGTCTTGGCAGGGTTCAGCCGCACCGATACCGGCGGCTCCGCGTCGAGCGCCGCGCAGAGGGCCGCGCCCTCCGTCCCGCCGAGGTCGCGCAGGACCCGCTCCACGAATTTCGCAGGCAGCGTCATGCGCTATTTCTTCGCTTTGAGCGCGTCGAGGCGCGCGCAGATCCGTTCCAGCACCGCAGGGTTCGAGACGAAATCCTCGTGGTCCTTGTCCACGACGAGCACCTCGCCCTCGTAGATGGTGTCGATCCAGTGGTTGTATTTGTTGTTCAGCCGCTTGAGGTACAGTTCGTCGATGTTCATCTCGTACTCGCGGCCGCGCTTGCGGATCTGCGAAATGAGCGTCGGGACGCTCGCCTTGAGGTAGATCAGCAGGTCGGGTTTGGGAATGAGCGTCGTCACCAGCCGGAAAATCTTCATGTAGGTCTCGATGTCGCGCGTGGCCATCAGCCCCATTTCATGCAGGTTGTCGGCGAAGATGTGCGCATCCTCGTAGATCGTGCGGTCCTGGAAGATCACCCCCGACTTGCAGTCGGAGATCATGTCCATCGTCTGCTGGATGCGGCTCCCGAGGAACGAAATCTGAAGATTGAACGCCCAGCGGTTCATATCCTCGTAGAAGTCGCCGATATAGGGATTGTCGCACTCCTCGAGGTAGCACTTGGCGTCGTAGCGCTTCGTAAGGATCTGGGTAAGCGTTGTCTTGCCGCTCCCGATGTTTCCGGCTATGGCTATGTACATAGTAGTATAGGTATTTGTTTATCTCTCCGTTCCCGCCGGCTCCGCCCGGAAAGCCGCCAGGTCGTCAGCCACACGGCGGTCGTTCACGAGCCGCGGCACCTTGTTCTTGCCCCGCGCACGCATCCACGCGAGGAACGTCCCGCGCTCCGCCACCGTCAGACGCTGGCGTTCGAGCGTGGTCCGGCGCTTGGCGTCGTAGTCCGAATTGACGGCCCGCAGCTCCTCGTCCAGCACCCCGGCGAAACGTTCGAGGCTGTCGGGCTCGCGTTCGAACTCCACGATCCACTCGTGGGCTCCGCGTTCGCGCAGCGACATGTAGCACGGCGCGACGCTGTATTCGCTCACCGCGGCCCCGGTCCTGCGGCAGGCCGCCAGCAGGGCGCGCTCGGCGTTATCGACGATCAGCTCCTCGCCGAAGACGTTGATATACTGCCGCGTGCGGCCCGCGAAACGGATGCGGTAGGGATTCGTCGAGGTGAACTCCACCGTATCGCCGATCTCGTAGCGCCACAGTCCGTTGTTCGACGTGATGAGCACGGCGTAGACCTTCCCGCACTCCACGCCCTCCAGCGGCACGATCTGCGTCCCGCTGCGGAACTCGAAGAAGGTGCCGTAGTCGAGCATCAGCAGCATGTCGCTGCGCGCGGGATCGTCGGCCATAGCGAAAAAGCCCTCCGAGGCGTTGTAGGTCTCCATGTATTTCATCCGCTCCGAGGGGATCAGCTCCTCGAACGACGCCCGGTAGGGCGCGAACTCCACGCCCCCGTGGGCGAACATCTCCAGGTCGGGCCACACCTCCAGCAGATTCCGTTTGCCGGTGTATTCCAGCACGCGGCGCATCATCGCCAGATTCCACGACGGCACGCCTGCAAAGGCCGTGATCCGTTCGCCGACGCATTCGCGGCAGATCGCCTCGACCTTCTCGTCGAAATCCGGAATGATCGCCGTCTCGGTCCGCGGGGCCCGGAACCAGCCGCTCCAAAACGTCGTCTCGTGGATCAGCAGCGCCGAAAGGTCCCCCACCAGGTTGCGCCCCTCGCGGCTGCACGAGCCGCCCAGCGTCAGGGTCTTGCCCTCGAAAACCCGCGACTTCGGATAGTTGGCCGAAAAGACCGTCGCCACGTCGCGCATGCCCAGCGTATGATTCCACCACAGCGACTCCATCGTCACGGGGATATATTTGCTCCGGTCCGAGGTGGTGCCCGACGAACGGGCGAACAGCGACACCCGGCCCGGGTAGGCGACGCTCCGCACCCCCTCCATCATCCGTTCGACGTAGGGTTTGAAGGTCTCGTAGTCGAAGGTCTCGACCTGCGACTGGAACTGCTCCACCGAGCGGATATGCCGCAGGTCGTAGCGGTCGCCGAACTCCGTCAGCCGCCCCCGGCACAACAGCCGGCGGAACATCCGTTCCTGCGTTTCGACGGGCCGGCGGCGGAACCGGTCGATCGACCGTTCGCGCTGCGAAAACCACGCCCTGAGAATTACACTGCGGAAAGACATTTCGCTACGCAATTAAAAATTAAAAATGAAAAATTAAGAATTGAAAATTTGCCTGCGACTGCATTGGCCATTTTTAATTCTTAATTTTTAGTTAAAGTAATATCCCACTTTCCCCACGGCACCCGGCATGGCGAAGACCACCACCCGGTCGTAGGGGTTTATTTCCATGTTGTCCACCGCGATGAAGACCTTGTCGCCGCGGACGATGCCGCCGATGATCGTATCCTCGGGCAGCCCGAGGTCCTTGATCCGGGACTTCGTGGCCGGGGAGTTGGGCTTCACGATGAACTCCAGCACCTCGGCGTCGCTGCCCGTAAGGCACTTGATGGCCTGCACGTCGGTCG
>ERZ857840.4738-NODE-4738-length-10112-cov-3.091777_pt1 | contig 10112 bp, 8 predicted proteins | sample MGYA00519760_ERZ857840 | MGnify/ENA primary metagenome ERZ857840 (study PRJEB31778, sample SAMEA3449371) | human gut metagenome | biome: human gut; feature: human-associated habitat; material: faeces | place: United Kingdom | collected 2010/2012 ... | reverse complement strand
TAGGACGTATGGCAGGTGTACAAATTACACAGCCCAACGGAACCCCGGGTGCAGGTTTTGAAGTGAAAGTGCGTGGAGTGGGCACGGTTACTGCCGGAAGTTCTCCGTTGTATGTTATTGATGGAGTCCCTTTGAGTGATGATACAGGAGATGCTACAGGTATAACAGTAAGTCCGTTGGCATCTATTGAAACCTCTGATATTGAATCTATTGAAGTCTTGAAAGACGCTTCGGCCGCTGCCATTTATGGTTCAAGAGGAAGCAATGGCGTTGTTATCATTACAACGAAACAAGGAAAAGAGGGAAAACCGGTAGTGAAATATAATGGCTATGCCGGCGCTCAAATGGTAACTGATAAAATAGACGTGCTCAATGCTTATGAATACTCCCAACTAGTGTTTGACGGGCATAACAATGCTTATTATGACCAATTGCGAGTGGCAGGAAAAGCGGATTTGTATAATCCGAACGCAACAAACCAAGAACGTTGGAATAATCTGAAGACTGGTAGCATGATTGAGAATCAAGGTTGGATGCTTCCACCGGAGATACTACCTTACGTTAGAGGTGAAGAAGGACTGGTAGACACAGACTGGCAGGATGCAGTATTGCGTACAGGTTTCATAACGAAGCATAATCTTTCCGTAAGTGGTGGAAATAAGAATATAAAATATATGTTGTCGGGAAACTATCAAAATGAAGAAGGGATAGTTATCAATTCCGACTTTACGAAGATGGGATTTCGTGCCAAAGTAGATGTAAATTACAATCGTTGGAAATTTGGAGGTAATATCAATCTAACCCGGAATATTTATAATTTGGTAAATACAGAAGGGCGGTATGGAGACGATGGAGTATTATCGTTAGCATTGGGTGCAGCCCCCATCTATCCTGTCCGTGATGAAAATGGAGATTTCAATTATGAGCACAACCATACGAGTTACGGACAATCTAAATTGAACAATCCGGTAGCGGTAGCTACCCTTATTGAAGATCAGATGACCTCTATACAAATGTTAGGAACTGCCTATGTAGAATATAAAATACTAAAAGGGTTGAACTACAAAATGCAGGGAAGCTGGAATTATAATAATTATGTGCGGGACTATTACCGCCCGGCAGCTCTACCTAACTCGACGAATCGTACTCCGCCATCCAATCCAACCGCAGAATCGCGGACCAAGAATAAATATACCTGGGTTTGGGAGAATACATTGAATTATCAGAAGAAAATAAATAAACTACATAATATCAGTGTATTGGCCGGATGGACCGCCCAACGTTATCAAAGTAATGCCAATCGAATAACGGCTACCGACCTTCCGATGAACGATTTGGTACATACGATACCCAGCAATTCTACGGCTACTAAATACGACTCAAATAAAGAAGCGTGGTCCTTACTGTCGGGCATTGCGCGTGCACAATATAGCTATGCAGACAAATATATATTTTCGGCAACTATTCGTGCAGACGGTTCATCCCGTTTTGGAGAAAATAATCGTTGGGGATATTTCCCTTCCGTATCCGGAGCATGGTATGTGACCGAAGAAAAGTTTATGAAACCATTATCTTCGTGGCTGACTAATTTGAAACTTCGTGCCAGTTGGGGAGAAACAGGAAATATGAGCATTGGTAATTACGCTTCTTATGGCATTGTGAATGGAGATAATTACGTATTTGGAGGCATATATAGTATCGGTTCGAAAGAAAGTACCTATGGTAACCCCAATCTTAGTTGGGAAAAAACTTCCCAAGTGAATTTAGGCTTGGAAATAGGGCTGCTTAATTGGTTGAATGTTGAAGTGGACGTTTACAAAGGTATGACCTCTGATATGTTGCTGAATGTACCTGTCATGGAAGCTTCCGGTTTTTCAACCATTCTTCAGAACATTGGAAAAGTGGAAAATAAAGGACTTGAAATAACGTTAGGCACAAACCTCAAACTAGGAAAGGTGCGTTGGACTAACAGTTTTAATTATGCAATGAACCGTAACAAGGTAAAATCTTTAGGAAGTGCGTCGGAAATGGTGACACAGGCGAACAGTGTGATTGATTTCATCACCAAGGTAGGAGAGCCTATTGGAAATTATTATACCTATGTTACTGACGGTGTATATAAGAATCAAGCAGAAATCGAGACAGATGTAGCTAATGGAATTATTGTTCCCAATGCGCAGCCGGGGGATTTCCGGTTTAAGAAATTTGGCAAAGATGATACTATCAATGCCGATGACAAACAGATAACCGGAAACTACATGCCCGATTTTACTTATGGTTATTCTACTTCATTGCGATACCAATCATTCGATTTTAGTCTTTCATTACAAGGAGTCTATGGGAATGAGATAGCTAACATCAATCGTCGTTATTTAGCCAATATGGAAGGAAATGCCAACCAGCTTGTTATAGCCAAAGACCGTTGGCAGTCGAAAGACAATCCGGGAAGTGGCAATGTGTATAAAGCAAACCGTAGTGCAACAGGTATGAACTCCGTTATTTCTACCTGGCATATTGAAGATGGCTCGTATATGCGTATTCGTGAAATCACACTGGGCTATACATTACCCAAACAGCTACTGAAACGAATGGGTATAAGCAACCTGCGTATTTATGGTTCAGCTTTCAATCCATTCACATTTACGAAATATAGTGGATATAATCCCGAAGTCAGCACTAACTCCAGTCCCATAATGCAGGGAGTTGATTACGGTACTTACCCGTTGTCGAAGAGTTTTGTGATTGGAATTAACTTTAGTCTGTAATATAAGAAACAAATGAAAGATATGAAAACCATAGTAACCCACTTGTGTATTATAACCGCTACCCTGTTGTCATTGTCGGGGTGTAGCGATTTTCTGGATGAGAAGCCTCAAGGAAACACCGGAACTACCGGTAACTTTTATAAAAATAAAGAAGACATAGAGTATGCGCTTACAGCTGCCTATGCCAACTTACAGACAAGTGCCATGTATCAAAATAATATGGTACTGATGACTGATGTCCGTTCAGACGATTTAGGTTCGTTTACTAATACCGGAGGAAATGCCGGGCGGGAATACAGCGTTAAAATATTTACTGCACAGTCTGACAATCAGATTTTTCGTAACGTATGGAAAAAAACTTACGAAACGATATACCGTTGCAATAATGTTATTTTTCATATTGATGTAGTAAAAGACACTAAGCTGAAACTCCAATATGAAGCCGAGGCGCGCTTTCTTCGGGCATTGTGTTATTTCAATATTGTTCGTTTCTGGGGGGATGCTCCATTGATTCTTGCTCCACTGGCGGCCACGGAAGTTGCAGGGTGTGAACGCAATAAAGTGGCGGACATCTATGCAGCGATAGAGGCTGACTTGCAATTTGCTTCGGATGCGAATAACCTGTCAAAAGTATTCACAGGGAAGAATCTCGGACGCGCTACTTCTTTGGCAGCCAAAGCTCTTTTAGGTAAGGTTTATCTTCAAGAGAAGAAATGGCAGGCTGCCAAACAAACGTTGGATGAACTTATAAATACAGATAATGCCGGCACGCACGAGTTGTTGCCTGACATTGCCAATGTGTTTAGTACAGCACCGGTGCAGGGAAGTTCAGCTGCCGATTTCAAGAATTATACCGGTTGGGTACCGCAAACCATGAATAAGGAAATCTTATTTGAAGTTATTTTCGACAAGGATATTGCAGGAGAGGGCCGCAATGCTTTGACTTATCACTCCAATCAAGCAGACTTGAACGAGGTTTTTAAGCTAAGTAATACAGCCAAGTGTATCTATACCTCTGATGACCGTCGTGCTGATTTGATGCGAAGCATGAAAGGAACTAATACTGATAATAACCTGTTGGTGAAATATGCCGACATTCAAAGTTCGTTGGAACAGTATGGTTACAACACTCCGATACTTCGTTGGGCAGATGTATTGTTGATGTATGCCGAAGCCTGCAATGAAGTATCTTTCGATAATTCAGCAACAAGTCCGGCATTATTGGCACTGAACGATGTCAGAACACGTTCGTATGTTGCCGGAGCATATACAGGGGATGAACTTTCAGATCAGGATACCTTCCGGGATGCCATCTTTCTCGAACGCCGTTTGGAGTTTCCTATGGAGATGCAACGCTGGTTCGATCTGCTCCGTTCGGGAAATGCTATTAATGAAATTGCTAAAATCGGGCTAATCATAGACAAAGACGACTTATTGTACCCGATTCCTAATAGTGAAGTAACGTTGCGTAATGATCCGGAGAAGTTTCCTCAAAATCCCGGTTATTGATAGGATATAAATTGTGTGCTGTTATGAAAAACTAAGAAGTATAGTAACAAGAATGAAAATCAAGAAAATAATAATAGTATTACTTTTATGTTTTCTTCCTATAGCCTCTTTCGCCCAGAAAGTGGGAGAGACATTGCCTGCTTGGGAGGAAGGATATATGGATATTCATCACATTAATACAGGTTGTGGAGAATGTGCCTATATTATTCTTCCTGATGGTACCACGATGCTGATAGATGCAGGAGAAAATAAGGCCGGCAATCCCCGGCACGTATCGCCTAAGCCTAATGCCAGCCGGACACCAGGTGAATGGATCGTTGATTATATCAAAACGATGGCACCTGTTCAAAAGCAAAAATTGGATTATGCCTTGATTACTCATTTTCATAGCGACCACATGGGTGGTGTACTTAAAATGAAAAATGAATCGGGCAGGTATTATAATACCGGGATAATTACAGTAGCCGAAAATCTTCAGATAGGTATGCTCGTGGACAGGGGATTTCCAGATTATAACTTCCTTGTAAATACGGAAGATAAAATGATAAAGAACTACTTCAATTTTTTACATTTTACGAAGCGTAAAATGAATGTTGAACAATTTGTGCCGGGAGTGGATAATCAATTCAGATTATTGTATGATTCCACCCGCTATGCCGGGAGGTTTAAGATACAGAATATTTATGCCAACGGCTGGTTGTGGACGGGCAAGGAACATGAGAAAAGGTATTTGTTTCCTGATTTTGACACATTAGAGAAGTATGATATTCCGCAAGAGAATACGTTAAGTTGTGCGATAAAGATTGTGTACGGTAACTTTTCCTACTATACCGGCGGAGATGTGACAGGATATCCGAAACCGGGAAGAGGAACGTTCCATGATGTAGAAACATGGATGGCTCCCGTTGTGGGACATACAGAGGTGTGCTGTGTGAATCATCACGGATATAACAATGCTACCAATGATACCTTTATCTCAACTCTGTCTCCTCGTATATTTATCATTCAGGCTAGTGATGCGCTGCATCCCAATCATTCCACTTTGGAACGAATGTTGTCTAAATATTTGTATCCGGGAAAGAGAGATGTGTTTGCAACTAACTTGCATCCTGCCGCCGAAATTGTTATCGGTAAGGATACGGAGAAAATGAAAAGTAGACAGGGACATATTGTTATCCGGGTATTGCCGGGAGGTGATGAATATTATGTTTACATCTTGGAGGATCATAATACAAAACGTAAAATCAAACAAATATTCGGTCCCTACATTTGTGGTCCGACAGGATGCCCCGGTGTTAAACAGTGATATTGTTAATAAATTTAAATTATAGCAGATAGTAAATAAATGAAAACAATAAATTATTTAATAAATAAATGTCCGATAGCGGCATTGTTTATGATACTCATAGCATTTTATGCTTGCAACGATGAAGATCAACCGCAAAATTTGAAAGCGGAAGTTACTGATTTTTCTCCTGTTATGGGCGGACGAAATACGCTACTGACTTTAAACGGAAGTAATTTTGGTACAGATATTAATAATGTCAAAGTTACGATTAACGGAAAGGAAGCATTGGTGAAAACAGTTACCAATGAGGTCATTACTGCTGAAGTGCAGAAAGGAACAAGTTCGGGGATTGTCAGAGTCATACTTGGAGAAAGACCCAATGCGCAAATATTGATTTATGATATGAATTTTACTTATGTATCTAATCAGGTTGTGTCTACCTATTTAGGTGGAGAAAGCAGTGGAGAGGCGGATGGCGATTTTTCAGTAGCTACACTTTCCAAACCTCGCTATCTGGTGTGGGGGAAAAACAATGCGTTGTATATTGTTGAGGACGGGGCTAGTTCTGTAGATGATATGGCATGCATCCGGGTAGCAAAGGATAACCGGCTTACTACATTGTTGAAAGCTTCGGAAAGCACGTTGGTGCAGCGAATGCGTGCCATTGACTTTTCGTTGGATGAGAATACGATGTATATTGCCAATGATAATAATGCAAGTGGAACTATGGGATTTGGTACGATGACGAAAAACGGAGACAAATACGAAAATTTGACATCTCTTTGGGATCAGGGAGGGATAACAGCCGTGAAAGTGCATCCGGAAACTGGTGCGGTTTTTATCGGTTATCATTCCGGTTCATGGATATATCAGTATGATGGTACAAATTTTATTCCTAAGTTTCAGCTTCCCGATGCTGCCGGTGCTGCTGCGAGTAAAGGAAACATCAATGCGATTGCATTTGATAAGCCGGGAACAACCGCATATATTGTTTCACGTAAAAATCATGTGATATACAAAGCAAGTTATGATATGGCTACTGGAGAATTTAGCGATGTTAAGTTGCTGGCAGGTTCTTTTGGAGTGACAGGATATGCTGATGGTACAGGCACCTCTGCCCAATTCAACGAACCCTCTCAAGGAGACGTAGATGAAGAAGGTAATTTTTATGTGGCTGATCGGGGAAATCATTGTATCAGAGTCATTACTCCCGATGGTGAAGTTTCAACCTATGCCGGACAAAATAAGGCTGGTATGGTGGATGGAATTGCTTCGCTGGCAGAGTTCAATAATCCTGAAGGATGTCAGTTCGGCCCGGATGGTGCTTTGTATGTAGCCGACTACTCCAACCATGCCATTCGTAAGGTAGAAGATGGACCTGCGCAACCCTAATAATCCATATCAATCAAAGAAAGAATAGAATGATGAGAAATAGATTTTTATGTAGCTGTCTGTTAGTGTGGTGTGCTCTTATTTCATGTGCACAACAATCAGACGAAAATGTAACTAAGGCACTTCAGAACATTGACGGGCAGTCGGTGCTGGTCGTTTCACACCGTGCCGACTGGCGCAACGCTCCCGAAAATTCCCTGCAGGCCATCAAAAACTGCATTGAGATGGGAGTGGATATGGTTGAAATAGATCTGAAGAAAACCAAAGACGGGCACTTAATCCTGATGCACGATAAAAAGATAGACCGTACAACCACCGGAAAAGGATTACCACAGGATTATACACTAGCAGAACTGAAGAAATTCCGTTTGAAAAACGGGGCCGGGCATAAGACCGCCCACCTCATTCCAACTCTGGAAGAGGTGATGAACCTGTGCAAAGGAAAGATTCTGGTCAATGTAGACAAAGGATATGACTATTTTCAGGAGGCCTATCAGATTCTGGAAAAAACGGGTACTACTCATCAATGCATTATCAAGTCTGATTTTCCGTATGAAAAGGTGGCAAGAGAGCATGGAGATGTACTTCAGAAAATGGCATTTATGCCTGTTGTCAACCTGGACAATACCGAAGCGGAGACCATCATTGACGGCTATATCCGGAATCTCGAACCCGCTGTTTTCGAACTGGTATTCAGTAAGGATTCCGAGGAAACACTGCGCCTGATTAAAAAAGTGCGTGACAGCGGGGCCGAAGTCTTTGTAAATGCCATGTGGCCCGAACTGTGCGGCGGACATGATGATGACAAGGCAGTGGAGGAACAGAAGTACGAACAGAGCTGGGGATGGATCGTCCGGCAGGACATCCGCCTTATCCAAACAGACAGGCCTCGTGAACTTCTCGAATATCTGAAGAAAAAGAATCTCCATCCTTAAACGGTCAGACATGTTGAAACAACTTATAAACTTTTACAAGGTCTCTTCACCGAGACCTTGTAACGGGGAAGCTTTGTCTTCATCCGACTCGCAGCATCTTCATTCCGGTGCCCGTCGCCTTAAATACCTGAAATGGTCTACTTTCCTTTCAGCTACTTTCGGTTATGGTATGTATTATGTGTGCCGTCTTAGTCTGAATGTCGTAAAGAAACCTATTGTAGATGAAGGCATTTTTTCGGAAACAGAGTTAGGCATCATAGGTTCCGTATTGTTTTTCACCTATGCGATCGGGAAATTCACTAACGGTTTCCTTGCCGACCGCAGCAATATCAACCGTTTTATGACTACCGGTTTATTGATAACTGCTTTGGTTAATCTTTGTCTCGGTTTTACTAATTCTTTTATCCTGTTCGCTATCCTTTGGGGGATTAGCGGCTGGTTTCAATCTATGGGGGCAGCATCCTGTGTAGTAGGGCTTTCCCGTTGGTTCACGGACAAAGAACGCGGTTCATACTATGGCTTTTGGTCTGCGAGCCATAATATCGGCGAAGCGTTGACTTTTCTGATAATAGCCTCAATTGTCAGTGTGTTGGGCTGGCGGTATGGTTTCTTCGGAGCCGGTATAGTGGGATTGATAGGAGCGTTGATCGTCTGGAAGTTCTTCCATGATACTCCCGAAAGCATGGGGTTCCCTTCGGTGAATGTTCCCAAACAGAAAAAGGAAATGAGTGAGACAGAAACGGCTGATTTTAATAAAGCACAGCGTCAGGTATTGCTGATGCCTGCCATTTGGATACTGGCTCTTTCGAGTGCTTTTATGTATATCAGTCGTTATGCTATCAATAGTTGGGGCGTTTTTTATTTGGAAGCTCAAAAGGGTTACTCCACCTTGGATGCCAGTTTTATCATTTCTATTTGTCCGGTCTGTGGTATAATCGGTACTATGTTTTCAGGTGTTATTTCTGATAAGTTATTTGGTGGACGTCGCAATGTTCCTGCGTTAATTTTCGGATTGATGAATGTGTTTGCTCTTTGTTTGTTTCTCTTAGTTCCGGGAGCTCATTTTTGGATAGACGTGTTGGCAATGGTTCTTTTCGGTTTAGGTATCGGAGTTTTGATCTGTTTTCTGGGTGGTTTGATGGCAGTGGATATTGCTCCCCGTAATGCTTCGGGTGCTGCATTGGGAGTAGTCGGTATTGCCAGTTATATCGGTGCCGGATTGCAGGACGTGATGAGCGGTATTCTGATAGAAGGGCAAAAAACGGTTCAGAATGGCGTTGATGTTTATGACTTTACTTATATCAATTGGTTTTGGATTGGTGCTGCTTTGCTTTCGGTGTTGTTTGCTTTGCTGGTATGGAATGCAAAATCAAAAGAAGTGGATTAAAGTGAGTACATTAGGTTAGAATATAAGTCTTTATTTTCGAGGTATTAGACACCATTCCGGGAAGTAAGTAATGATTGCTTATCTTTCTGGAATGGCTTTTTTATAATCAATTAAATAGAAAGTTTTATGGAAAATTCATTGAATGATGAATTATTGTGTTCATTGAAAGATGAACTTCGTGAAGTAACCGCACAAATCAATGTGCATAGTGAAAAATTAATGGATCTGCTCGACCAAAAAAAAGAATCGTCGGTCAACTGACTCGAGAGATGTCGCATCTCCCGCCTGTCATCATCGAGTATCGGGGAAATCCGAAGCAATATGTCTCTGTTGTGCTCGATGCCATCAATCAGGGTAGGTTGACGTATGACGGAATAGCAAATTGCGAACAGACTTTTCGTGCGTTAGCAAGCGTTGTAGATGTGATAAGCCCTAAGAATGGGAAAACGCTTAGTGTAGAGACGCTGGTGTCTTATGAGAAGAAAAAGCGTGCTGGAGAATTTGAGGAAAAATAATATAAAATACGGTGCCATCATCACATAAGAGACTCTGCTCTTTTTCAGCCTGTAGCCGAGCTTACGCTGCTTGAATGCCAGCTCGTCGGCAGATACTGCTTTTGCTGTACTCTGTGCCATTTATCTTCCTCCTTTCCTATTCCTGCCCATCAACCGGAAGACCAAGCTCCTCACGCTTGTAATTTATCTCCGCGTTGATGTAGATAACCTTATCCATGAGCTCCTCCCTAGGGGAAGCTGTATCCGTCTCCGTTGTAACTGTGTAGAATGCATTGTTCACATTACGCCATGAATAGTAACCACCCGGAACCTGAGGTATTC
>ERZ857840.4735-NODE-4735-length-10118-cov-3.800954_pt1 | contig 10118 bp, 8 predicted proteins | sample MGYA00519760_ERZ857840 | MGnify/ENA primary metagenome ERZ857840 (study PRJEB31778, sample SAMEA3449371) | human gut metagenome | biome: human gut; feature: human-associated habitat; material: faeces | place: United Kingdom | collected 2010/2012 ... | reverse complement strand
CTCCGCGACGGTAAGGAAGGGTGTGCGCGGGAAACCCAAGAAGGGTGTCCTGCGCCATTGAAAACTGGCTCAGCGGGGAGAAAAGACTTTTTCGACACGCTGAGTCCCTGTGTACATAGTACGCAGGGACTTTTTGATGGCATTGGGTATGTTGGCCGGTCAGACCAGCTTTTCAAAATAGAAGAAGGTCTCGTCCTCGCCGTTCCGCCGCATACAGGCGGAAAGCATCTTGTAGGACGCCTCATTTTCCTTGTAGCACTTTGCTACGACCCGGCTCAGATTCACCTGATACAGACCCCATTCCGCAGCACACCGGAAAGCTTCGGTGCCGTAGCCGTTCCCGGCATAGGCTTTATCAATCCGGCAGCCCAGCTCCGCGCTGCCCCGGTAGTCAAAGTTATAGAGCACCGCCTCACCGATGAGCGTTCCATTCAACCGCACGGCGAAGTTTACCGCCATCCGATTTTCAAAATCCCGGCGGGCCACGTCATAAAAGCTGCGCTCTGTCACAGGCGCGCCCAGACCGCCCACATCGTCATAGCCCCACCAGCGGTTTCGGTCACTGTCCAGCACCAATGCATTATAGGCAGGGATGTCCGCCTCCGTGATGGCGGAAAGGGTCAGCCGTTCGGTTTTCAGTTCCGGGATCGCGGAAACGTGCCGCAGCAGCTCGTTCTGAGGCAGGAAATGATACTTGGGAGCCAGCTTGGCGGGGCCGTATTGCAGCTTGGAGGTCCGCAAACCCCGGTCCCCGGCGTCATCCTCCCGGTTCACATAGGCACAGCCGTCACCAAAGGCGGCCACCTCCGCCTGTACCATGGCAGGATATGCGCCGGTGTAGGAATAGAGGGCCTTTTCAATGTGGATGATGAGGGTCTCGCCGCATTTTTCGCAGAGAGACAGGGCGATCAGCTTTTCTCCGTCGAACATGCCGCCCCGCAGGAGCCAGGGCTTGTCCGGCATGGCCATCATCTTTTTGGAGAGTTCCAGCTCCGCCATGGCCTTGCTGCCGCTGTCCTTGGGAAATTCCGCTTTGAAATCGATCCAGAACTGCTCAATGGCCTCGGCGTCCTCTTTGACGCTGAGGGGACGGAATTCCGCATTGGGCCATTGGGCGTAGAACTTTTTGATGTGATTCCGCTGGCCGGAGTATCGCCGCCCGGTGAAGAGCTGGAGGTCCTCCTTGTAGTACAGGTAGTCCCGCCAGGTACGGATGTTGCTCACCCGCACATAAGGATACCGGGATAGCAGTACAGGGGCTTTTTCCTCCGGCACGATGGAGATCTCCGGCTGAATACCCGTTTCCATGCAGTAGGCTTCAATGGCGGACAGAGCCGCGTCCTCATCCCCCTCCGGTCCGGCCACCGGATAATCGAAGGACACCCGTCCCTCGCTTTCGCACCGGATGATCAGGCAGCCTGCCGCCTCCGCCCAGGCATAACGCAGCGCGCTCCGCCACATGAGCTTGACACCGGCGGAGTATTCGCATAGCGCGTAATCGCAGTTTTCATAATAGCGCCGCAGCATGGCCGCGTCCCGTACCGTAATATTTTTGAATGTCAGCATAAATCCTCGCTTTGATCGGTTTTCTCTATCATACGCCTGAAACGGGCGGACGATACAGTCGCTTTTGCAACTTTTTCAAGAAAAAGTTTCCGGTCCAGATGAAGACTCCCCCGGAATTCCGGGGGAGAGGCTGGTTAGGTCATTTGCTTGCGGCGGCTGAGGTTCATGGTGCCGTCCTGCATGGCGTTCAGGGAATCCAGACTCTTGCCGGTGCCCAGAACCACGCAGGAAATGGCGTCGTCCGCCACAGTGGTGTGAATGCCGGTGCGGGCGGTGACCAGCTTGTCAAAGCCATACACCAGACTGCCGCCGCCGGTCATGATGATGCCATTGGTGGACACATCCGCCACCAACTCCGGGGGCGTCCGCTCCAGAACGGAGTGAATGGCCTCCATAATGCGCTCCACAGGTTCCTCGAAGGCGTCCATCATCTCCGTAGAGCTGACGGTCACAACCTTGGGAAGGCCCGTCAGCAGGCAGCGGCCCTTCACGTCCATGGTCTCTTCCTCGTCCTTGGGGAAGACACAGCCGATCTGCTTCTTCATTTCCTCGGCAGTGCGCTCGCCCACCAGCAGGTTGTGCTTGCGGCGCATATACTTCACCACGGCCTCATTCAGCTGGTCGCCGGCGATCTTGATAGAGGCGGATTCCACCACGCCGGAGAGGGAGATCACGGCGATGTCCGCCGTACCGCCGCCGATGTCCACCACCATGTGGCCGTCGGGCTGGGTGATGTCAATGCCTGCGCCGATGGCGGCGGCCACAGGCTCCTCAATGAGGTAGACCTTCCGGGCGCCAGCCTGAATGCCTGCGTCGATGACGGCGCGCTCCTCGACCTCCGTGATGCCGGAGGGCACGCAGATGATGACCCGGGGCTTGAAGAAGGAGAAGCCCGCCACCTTGTGGATAAATTCCTTCAGCATCCGCTCCGTCATGTCATAGTCGGAGATCACGCCCTCCCGCAGAGGACGGATGGCGATGATGTTGCCGGGGGTACGGCCCAGCATGGCCTGGGCGTCGGTGCCCACCTTCAGAAGCTTACCTGTGGTCTTGTCCATCGCCACCACAGAGGGCTCGTTGAGGACAACGCCCTTGCCCTTTACATATACCAGAACGGAAGCGGTACCCAGATCGATACCGATATCTTTTGCAAACGTCATATTGACACCTCGCTGCACTTTCTGCAAGTCTATTATAAGCGGTTTTTCAACACACAATCATACATTTTCTATTATACGTGTGCTTTTCCCTGATTGCAAGACGCTATCTATGAATTTTTTCCTTTTTTCTCCCGTTTTGGCGTTCTTGCTGCCGTCAGGCAGAGGATGGAAGCAGCCCCATTGTCCCGCAGTACCCGAACACACTCGGACAAAGTGGCTCCGGTGGTGTGGATATCGTCGATGAGCAGGATTCGTCGATCCCGGATCAGTTCCGGGTCCGCAGGATCGTAAACGCCCAGCACATTGGCCCGCCGGGCGGCTTCTCCCTGCAATCCGGACTGGGCGGGATTGTCCTGCACCTTCACCAGCAGTTGCACCGGCCGGGTGTCCCAATGGCGGCAGACGGCCTCCGCCAGCAGCCGGGACTGGTCATATCCGCGCGTTTCCAGACGCTTCTGGCTCACCGGTACCCAAGTCACCGTGTCGAATTCTCCACCGAACCGTTCCGCCGCACACCGGGCCAAAAGCTCACCAAAGGGCTCCGCCAGAGCGGAGCCGCCCCGGAATTTCAGACGCAGCAAAGCCTCCCGCACCGCGCCCTCATACCAGAGCGGGGCGGCGCAGGTCAGGTCCTTCTCCGTGAAGGCCACCTCTTCCTCCGGGACCCAAGGCAGGTCCTTCTCACACTTGGAGCAGACGCCCACGGCGTCCAGGACTTTGCCGCAAAAGGGGCATTTGGGAGGAAAAAACAGGTTGATGATGCTTTAAAAAAAATGATTCATTTTTTCTTCCGAGGATAAGGCTTCGGCTCATCGGTCAGACCTACCAGGTAATCAATACTGACTCCGTAAAATTCAGCCAACATGATTGCCAAGCGCAACGGCAGTTCCCGGTCCTCCCTTTCATATTTCGAATACAGGGATTGGTCACACATCAAGTACTCTGCAATCTCAAATTGTTTTAAGTCACGGTCTTCACGTAAATCTCGAATTCGCAAATGCATTTTAATCACCGAAGTGATTGTAAGATAGGACATATTGTACTTTTACATTTTAGGACTATTTGTCCTGTTTTATGCATTTGCTATGAAAAAAAGTGCCGCTATGCGGCACTGGATTGAATCCCCATTTTCTTTTCGTCTTGCCGAAAAGAAAACGGCCATTCATGGTCAAAAGAAAAGACGCTTAGGGATGAGTTGACCGGCGAAGCGGCCAACTCACCCATACGAAGGAGCGGCCGGTACGAACTGCCGACAAAAATCAGAAGTCTTCTGCCGGCTGCGCTGAAAGTACCCAAATGACCTGAGTGCGTCCCCGCATTTGCGGGCATGGCATTCGTTGGGTCGCAAAGAGGACACCCTCTGCTCCTCTCCCCGCTGCCGCTCCCCTTATCCTCAGAGGGGTTTCCAAAGGGGAGGGCCGCAGCCCGCCCCTTTGTGTCGTTTCAAGGGGGTGCGGGGGGAAATCGAAATCCCCCCGCGTTTCTCTTTAGGGGGCCGGGGGGACATTCTCTTTTCAAAAGAGAATATCCCCTTGGCTTCTCCGTACCGAGCCGGTACGTTCCACCGGGAATTCCCCTTGTGGGAACAGGAAACTCACACCGGCTCGCCGTACAGCGCCCAGGTGTTGCTGTCCGTTACCTTTACGTCAATAAAGCTGCCGATCAGACTCTTGTCACCCTTCAGCCGCACCAGCCGGTTGCCCTCAGTGCGGGAGGCAAGGGGGAAGTTTTCGTCGTCGCTCTCGCCGTCCACCAGCACCCGGACGGTCTTGCCCACATAGGCGGCGTGAAGCTTGGCGGAATTGGCATTCTGGACTTCCAGGAGCTTATCGAACCACTTCTGCTTTTCGGCACGAGTGGCGGGGTCTGGCATGGCTGCCGCCTTTGTGCCGGGACGGGGGGAGTAGATAAACGTAAACAAAGCGTCGAAGCCCACTTCCTCCACCAGAGAAACGGTGTCCATGGCTTCTGCCTCCGTCTCACCGGGGAAACCGATGATGACGTCGGAGGTCAGCACCAGACCGGGCATTACGCTTTTGGCGTAGCGAATTTCCTCTAAATATTTCTCCCGGGTGTAGCGGCGGTTCATCTCGTTCAGTACGCGGTCATTGCCGGACTGGAAGGGAAGGTGGAGCTGCTTTGCCACATGGGAGCACTTGGCCATCACGTCAAAGAGGTGGTTGGTGGCATCCTTGGGATGGCTGGACATAAAGCGGATCAAGTATTCGCCGGGGATCTTGTCGATGTCCTCTAAGAGATCCGGGAAATGGTAGTCCAGATCCAGATCATTGCCGTAGGAGTTGACATTCTGCCCCAACAGGGTGATGTCCTTGTAACCGGCGGCAACCAGTTCCCGGACCTCCTGCAAAACGCACTGGGGATCACGGCTGCGCTCCCGGCCCCGGACATAGGGTACGATGCAGTAGGAACAGAAATTGTTGCAGCCGTACATGATGCTGACCCATGCCTTCACGCCCTTTTCCCGCACCACAGGGATGCCCTCGGCAATGGTGCCGTCCTCATTGTCCACGGCGAAGACCCGCTTCCGGGTCTCATAGACCTGCCACAAAAGCTCCGGGAACTTCCACAGGGCATGGGGGCCGAACACCAGATCCACATGGCGGTAGGACTGGCGCACCTTCTCGGCCACCTCCGGCCGCTGCGCCATGCAGCCGCACAGGCAGATCACCTGCTCCGGGTTTTCCTTTTTCGTGTGGGTGAGAATGCCCAGATTGCCGAAGACCCGCTGCTCCGCGTGCTCCCGGACGGCGCAGGTGTTCAGGATCACCAAATCTGCCTCCTTTGGGTCCTCTGTAAAGGTGAAGCCGCTGTCGGCCAGCATACCCATCAGTTTCTGGCCGTCCGCTACGTTCTGCTGACAGCCAAAGGTGTCCACGCAGGCCACAGGATGGGCTTCCCGGGCAGTGAACATTTCCTTGATCTTTGCTTCAAATTCCCGCTGACGCGCCAGCGCGTCTTCGGACACCAGTACATTTTCCCGCTTCAAATGGTATATCCTCCTAAAGTTATCTGATAAAATGAGTGGCGATCCGATCTTCCTTTTCCGGGAGACCGAACTGCTCCTTGCCCAGCGCGATGCTGCGCATCAGGAATGTCATGTTCCGGGCCAGGGTCCGCATGGTCTGAAGCCCCTCGCCGTCCTGCTCCGCTTCACCGGGCGTCCGGCCGTGAATACTGTTCCAGTATTGACTGGAGGCCACCGGCATCCCGGAGATGGTGAAATACTTGTTCAGCTCGTCAAAGGTGGCGGAGCAGCCGCCCCGCCGGGCGCAGGCTACGCTGGCACCTACCTTCATGGTCTTATCAAAGGACGTGCTGTGAAACAGCCGGTCCAGACAGGCGATCAGCGTGGCGTTGGCGGAGGCGTAATACACTGGACTGGCGATCACCAGACCGTCGGCCTCCTGAAGCTTGGGGGCCAGCTCGTTTACTCCATCGTCAAAGACGCACTTGCCGGTCTTGGCACAGGAGCCGCAGGCCACGCAGCCCCGGATGTCCCGGTTTCCCAGGACCACCGTTTCCACATCTATGTCATTCTCCTTGAAAATCGCTTCCATTTCCCGCAGGGCCACGGCGGTGTTGCCATTGGTATGGGGACTGCCGTTGAGCATTAAAACCTTCAGGGACTTCATATTTCGCACTCCTTTCAGAGTCCCGGCTTCATGCGTTCATCCGCTTGAGGCCGGGAGGAAAAGCACATAACTTAACTAAAATATCATAGCATAAAAGCTCCCGGAACACAAGAAAAAGGGAGGACAAAAGTCCTCCCTTTTCTGGAATGCAGTTTGTTACGGCAGGTAGTTCAGCGGGTTTTTGGCCACGCCGTTGTACCGCACCTCAAAGTGGCAGTGGTTGCCGGTGGAGTTGCCGGTGGAGCCGGCCCGGGCCACCTGCTGGCCCTTGTAAACGTGCTGTCCCACGTTGACGGTGAGACTGGAGTTGTGACCGTACCGGGTGACATAGCCGTTGCCGTGGTCGATCTGCACCAGATAACCGTAGCCGCTCATCCAGCCGGAGTAGGTCACGGTGCCGCCATCGGCGGCGTAGATGGGTGTCCCTCTGGGGACGGCGATGTCGATGCCCTTGTGGTTGGTGGAACCGATGCCGCCGGGGGATTTCCGTCCGCCGAAGTAGGAGCTGATCCGACCGCTGGTGGGCCAGCGGAAGCTGCCGGTAGGCATCCAGGTGGGCCGGACCTTGGTGCCCCGGAGCCGGTATTCGGTGACAGGCTCTTTCAAAGTCACGGAGGAGAGAATGGTCCGCTCCGTTTCCTCACCGTTGACATAGGTAGCCTTAGCCATCACGTCCGCCTTGCCGTATTCACCCTTGGAGGTCACCTTATAGTCGCCCTGATAGAGGTCAGCGCTGTCGGTGTACTCAATGTTGTAGGACACATCATCCAGATACCGTTCCTGCTTTACCACAGTCATGGTCAGGTAGGGGACAGAGGCGGACAGGGTCAGCACTTCGCCGATCTGGAGCTTATTGATGTTGTAGCCGGGGTTCAGCGCCAGCAGCTCTGCGGAGGTCATGTCATTCTTGGCGGCGATCTGAGACCAGGTATCGCCCTTTTTCACCTCGTAAGTGACCTCGGCCGTCTTGGTGCTGTAAAGCAGCTCCGCAATATAGCCCAGGTTCATGATCTCACTGGTGGGAACGTACTCCTGCCGGATCTCAACATCCTCTGCAAATTCACAGGAAATGGTATCTTCATCGGAGGCCGCCTTCTGCAGCTGGTCCAGCAGTTCCTCCAACGCGCCCTCGTAGGGGGTGGCGCCGATGCGCACATCGTTGACGTACAGGCAGTAGGCGGAGGTCACAAGACCGATCTCGTCGGAAAGTTGGTCCTCGTATACGGCCTTATCCTCAATGTCCTGACGGAGCATCCAGCCGGAATCGTATTGCAGCAGGGAATCGTCGATGGTGTAGGTCTCTCCCAGTGTCCGGGAGGTGATGCTTTCCAGATCCTTCCGGACGGTTTCGGCTTCCGATTTGGAAGCCAGCCGTCCCAACACCTGCCCGTCATAGGAGACGGTGGTGCCGATGGTGAAGAAGGAACAGAACAGGATAATGCCTGCCAGCGCACAGCTTCCTCCCAGGAACATCAGGGAGTGGAGGCGCTTTTCCTTTTCAAACCAGACGGAGAATCTGCTGGTGCGGAGGTTCCGCTCTCTGCGGCGGCCCAGCAGGATCTCCCGCAGCCGGCTGGCAGCGGAGGGCAGCAGCCCCCAAAGCATCAGTAGGAATTGCAGAGGCTTTCGGTTGGACTCCGGGAACCGATGGGCCTGAGCCTCCCGGACAACCCGGCGGCAGCGGCGGCCAAACCAGCGGACCTTCTTTCCGGCCCGGAAGCGGAGCTTGCCCCAGAGGTCTTCGGGCTCAGCGGGAGTGTGCCGCTTTCTGCGGGGTCTGGGCGCTTCCTGGGTCTGTTCCGCCTCTGCGGGCCAGTCCGGCAGATCATAAGGCTTTTTGGTGTTTTGACTCATAATGCTCCTATCGTATCGCGGGCAGATGCCCTTTAAAAATTTGTGAACCATAAAAAGTAACAAATTGTTACCGCTTTATATTATCCCTTTTATATTCGCCCGTCAAGCAACTTCTGGCTTTTTGGCATATTTTTATGTATTTTAACGATGCTTTTTTGCCGAATTTCGTGGTTGACACGCAAAAATCGGAAAAAATCACGCCCCAATTCGTCACTTTTTTCATTGACCCCGGCTGCGGACCGTGTATAATAAAGGGTGGAATTGAAACCCCGTTCCCTGAATTAAAAATTGGAGGAATCAACATGTTTGAGTTTCTGATCAAAAAGCTGAAGGCGCATCCCCGTAAGATCGTCTTTACCGAGGGCACCGATCCCCGCATCCTGGAGGCTTCCGCCCGTCTGCTGTCCGGTACCTTCCTGACTCCCGTTCTGGTGGGCAACGCCGACGAGATCACCAAGGCTGCCGAAGAGGCCGGCTTCAACATCCGCGGCGCTGAGATCATGGACCCCGCCAACTTTGCTGACATGGACAAGATGGTGGCCCTGATGGTGGAGCTGCGCAAGGGCAAGATGACCGAGGAGCAGTGCCGCAAGTCCCTGTCTCAGGCCAACTACTTCGGTACCATGCTGGTGAAGATGGGCTATGCCGACGCTCTGCTGGGCGGCGCTACCTACTCCACCGCCGACACCGTCCGTCCCGCCCTGCAGATCATCAAGACCAAGCCCGGCAACAAGATCGTGTCCTCCTGCTTCATCATGGTTCGTCCATCTGCTACAGGTGAGAACGAAGTATTAGCTATGGGTGACTGTGCGATCAACATCAAGCCAACAGCAGAAGAACTGGTAGAAATCGCTATCGAAACTGCAGAATGCGGACGTATTTTCGGTATTGATCCTAGGGTTGCTTTCCTGAGCTATTCTACACTGGGTTCAGGTAAAGGTGAAGATGTTGACAAGATGCGTACAGCAGCTGCTATGGCGAAAGAAAAAGCGCCTAGCCTTCCAATCGAAGGTGAATTACAGTTTGATGCTGCCGTTTCTCCACGTGTTGCTCGTACAAAATGCCCAGGCAACCCAGTTGCTGGTCATGCGAACGTATTTGTATTCCCTGACATCAACGCTGGTAACATCGGTTACAAGATTGCTCAGCGTCTTGGTAACTTCGATGCATACGGCCCAATCCTGTTAGGTCTGAATGCACCAATCAACGACCTGTCTCGTGGATGCAATGCTGAAGAAGTTTACTCTATGGCTATCATCACAGCTGCATTAGCTGACTAATCATTAGCTGTCCTAAACAGTCAGGATAAGAGAATAGAACGATAAATGATCAAAGAGAGGATGCCCTTTGCGGATATCCTCTCTTTTTATTTTTTGTAAACAGGATTCCTCTTGATATTTGATGATAGATTTCGAGTTAGACTGTTTACATTTTATATTTGATTTTATCAGAGGAAAAATTAGTTGAAAAAAGGGGATATTCTTCATATAATATAAACATAAAGTTGTATTATTATGGAAAATCAACAGACGTTCGGAGAGAAAGACTGATGAACGCTTCTCTCCGAATTTTCATGTGAGCAGGGGTAAATGATAAAATATAGGAATTCACAAAATATGTCTGCGAAGCAGATATGAATTCTGCATCAAGACTTGCAGATAAGCGTGTCTTGAATAATAAAGAAATGGAGATAAGGGGTATGGATGAGAATACAGTTGCAGTGGGGAAAGATATAGATCTGGAGACAGTGATCCTTCAGAATGTGGATCTGGCAGAGAGCATCGGGGCTTTCAGAGAAGTGGCAGAGCAGTTTCAACAGCTGATGATGATGTACAGTTGTGCGATCAAAGAGATTAAAACCAAATTACAAGTATTAAATGATGAA
>ERZ857840.4733-NODE-4733-length-10122-cov-2.689580_pt1 | contig 10122 bp, 10 predicted proteins | sample MGYA00519760_ERZ857840 | MGnify/ENA primary metagenome ERZ857840 (study PRJEB31778, sample SAMEA3449371) | human gut metagenome | biome: human gut; feature: human-associated habitat; material: faeces | place: United Kingdom | collected 2010/2012 ... | reverse complement strand
TTCCGGTGTAATTACATAACGGCCCAAAACCGCCAGACGAGAGGGTGCTTCTTCTACTGCAGGCTTTTCTACCATATCGTTTACCTTAACGGTACGTGCTTCATCAGTCGGTTCACCGGCAACAATGCCATAGGCAGAAACCTTCTCCTGCGGCACCTCCTGCACACCTAAAACACTGGCACCGGTTTTATCGTAAACATCAATTAGCTGCTTCAGTGCAGGCACCCGGCTGTCAACAACATCATCGCCCAGCAGTACGGCAAAGGGCTCATCGCCAACAAAATGCTTAGCGCACAAAATAGCATGACCAAGTCCGCGCGGTTCCTTTTGGCGGATATAATGAATGCGAATATCGGAAATTTTGCGTACCAGCTCCAGCTCCTTGGTTTTGCCGCTGGCCTCCAGGTTCAGCTCAAGCTCGATGCTGCGGTCGAAATGATCCTCGATGGCACGCTTGCTGCGGCCGGTAATAATTAGGATGTCCTCAATGCCGGAAGCAAGAGCCTCTTCGATAATATATTGGATAGTCGGTTTATCAACAATAGGCAGCATCTCCTTCGGAGTTGCTTTGGTAGCAGGCAGGAAGCGTGTTCCCAGGCCTGCTGCCGGAATAACGGCTTTACGTACAGGTTTAAACATTTTATCTTATCTCCTTGTATAGACTCAATTTATAAATCGCGGTGACTCAGCAAGCGATGCTTTACGGGAAGCATCTAAAATCAGGCTTCCTCTCCGCCGATAACTTCCAAAAGCTCTGCAGTCTTAGCCGCCAGCAGCTCCTTGTCACTCTTAGTTTCTACGTTCAAGCGCATTACAGGCTCCGTATTGGATACACGCACATTAAAGCGCCAGTTGTCATAGGCAACGCTCAGGCCGTCCAGATGGTCCTGCTCGCCGTCAGCATATTTTTTGCCCAACTCAGCCAGCACTGCTGCGGAATCTGCCACCTTGCGGTTGATTTCGCCGCTGCAGGGATACATAGCAACGCGCTCGCCTACCAGCTCGCTAAGCTTTTTGCCGCTGCGGCACATCAGCTCGGTAACCAGCAGCCAGGGAATCATGCCGCTGTCGCAGCAGGAGAAATCGCGGAAATAATGATGCGCGCTCATTTCGCCGCCGTACAGCACGTCATTGTTGCGCATGCATTCCTTCATAAAGGCATGACCGCTCTTGCAGCGTACAGGCACACCGCCGTCACGCTGCAAAATAGCTTCGGTGTTCCAGGTAAGGCGCGGGTCGAACATAATCTTTGCACCCGGCTCCTTGTGCAGGAAAACCTCCGCCAGCAGGCCGACAATATAATAGCCCTCGATAAAATCTGCCTTCTCGTCAAAGAGGAAGCAGCGGTCGAAGTCGCCATCCCAGGCAATACCAAGATCCGCACCGCTCTCACGTACAACCTTAGCCGTAGCTTCACGGTTGGGCAGCAGCAACGGGTTGGGCACACCGTTCGGGAAGGTACCGTCAGGAGTTTCGTTCAACGTGATAAATTCAAACGGCAGATGCTTCGCCAGCTCCTTCAAAATAGGACCGGCACCGCCATTGCCGGGGTTAGCAACAATTTTCATCGGCTTGAGCACGCTTGTATCAACATAGGTCAGCAAATGCTCGATATAGGCAGGCATAATATCCATATGCTCCAAAGCACCCATAGTTTTGCCTGCTACTACCTTATGCACGAACTCTTTGGTTGTAGCAACCATCTCACCGATTTCCTTCAGACCGGTATCGCTGGAAACAGGACGTGCATCACGGCGTACCAGCTTCATGCCGTTATATTCCTTGGGATTATGGCTGGCAGTAACCATAATACCGCCGTCTGCTTTCAGATGAGCGGTAGCAAAATAAATCATTTCCGTACCGCATTGGCCGATATCAATAACCCTGGTGCCGCCATGGCGCAGTCCCTCCGTCAGCGCATCCACCAGTGCTCTGCCGCTCAAGCGGATATCATGTCCGACAACAACAGTTTCCGCAGCGAACATTGCCGAAAAAATTCGTCCCATACGGTAAGCCATTTCCTCGTTAACTTCTGTGGGGTAAACGCCGCGTACATCGTAGGCCTTAAAAGCCTTGTTCGTAACTTGCATTTGTCTATTCTCCTTTTTTATAGTGTATTTAGCAAAATTTCATTGTTCAAGAACCATTTTATATTATTCTTCATCCAACAAAAAAATCCTGCCTGCATCGCAGACAGGATTTGAACGCTACAGCTTAGCACCGCTCGCACGGATAACTTCTTCCGCTGCCTCGCCCAGATACCAACGGATAACGGAAAAGAACGGCAGCGTCACGCCATTATAGTCAGGCACCAGACAGATGGTTGCCAACATTTCCAAAACTTCGTCCAGCTCACGGCCCTTACTAAGCTCATCACTTATCTGGTCCTCCAGCGTATGGATTACCTCACGACGCATGCGCATCAGCCGCGGCGCGTTCAAGTTCAGCTCGCGGATAGTGCTGCGCGCCTTACCCTGCAAATCTTTGGGGCAGGTATCTTCGTCTACGTACATCCGCCCGCTATGCTCCGCATAACGGAACAGACGGATTTTGCCGGGAATCTTCAGCGGATTGAGGATATAGTTTGTAATTTCACGCCCACCCTTAGGCACATCGCAGCTGCGGTCACGCTTCTGGCTTGAATAGCGCCACTCGGGGTCAGGCACATAAGGCTGACTGCCGCCGTGGCACACGCCCAACAGATTGCGCCAATCCAGATGATAGTTGTGCCCATGCTCCTGCGTAGCATTTTTCGGATAAAAATGCTCCACGCGGAAGTCGTCAACCTCGCCTTCCTCATCCGCCAGCTTAATGCCTACCTCACAATAGGCGCAAAGGCCGTGCTGGTCACGCAAAATTGCTTCCCGCACCTGTTTATAGCCCCTGCGGCAGCGACGGCGGAAATGCTCCCAGGTTTCCTCGGGATTATGCAGCCTGTACTGCCTGAGAAGCTCAGGTTCTTCCTTGCTTTTATAAACACGTTTCATGAGCGCCTCCTGCGGAACTGACGCATACGGATATCCATATCCGCACGCAGCAGAGCAGGCTCCTTGCCCTTGGACCATTTATCCAGCTTTTTGCGCAGTTCCAGCGCTTCCGGCGTATCCCAGGCATCCTCGCTCACCAGCTGCAGATAACGCTTTAAATCCTGCACAATCGGCAGAGCTTGCGGACGTGGGCTCACATTCTGAATATCCTGCAGCAGCTGATAGCTGTTGGCGCCCAAGGAAAAATCTACGTGGCGCACGCCTTCGAACTGCTTGCCCCAGGCCAATACGCGTATGCTCTCGGCCGGCACGCTGCTAAGCACCTGCGCACTATGCGTAGTCACTACAAACTGTACCATCGGGAAGGTTTTCTGTAAATCCAGCAGTACCGTCTGCTGCCACAGCGGGTGCAGATGCATTTCTACCTCATCAATCAATACAAGCCCCGGAGTCTTGGTTACCGCATCCTCACGCAGCTGCGGATTCAGACGCGCCATGCGATAGGCCAGGTCAGCCACCATGCTGATAATACTGCGAAAGCCGTCGCTCAATTCATCTACCACCATTTCACCCATATCGGGATGACTGACAACAAAGCATTTCAGGCGGTAATTATAATACAAATCACGCAGGCCGGTACTTTCCAGACACACGTCGACAGCGTTCTGAATCGCATTCTTCAGCATCACATTGCGCTTCACCTCTGCGCTGTACTGCTGCTCTGACTGCGCACACTTGGTGACATACTCAAACCATTTCCCGAAGGTGCTGTAGGAAGAAGACGGCTCCAGGCATTCCTCGTAGCCTACATTGCGTTCCATCAGCGATTTATGAAAATTTGTCATCAGCTTGCTGTCTACCCAAATGCGCTGAGTACCGTAATAGGCAAGCACCGGCAACAGCCTGTTGCCGTTCTCCTTGGCATCGTGCGCCAATGCACAGCCACGTTCGCATAGCTCATCAGCATCATCCTCAGGCACATTTCCCTCCAGCAGGCGGCGGTTACAGGTAAGCTTTTTGCCGTAAACCTCACCCTCCAGCTTAATTTCTACCGGATAATGGCATTCCATACCATCAATATGACGCATATCCTTTTTATAAACAGGCACACGCCGCACATCCTGGGGAGTAATTTGCCGGCCACTGGCATCAAAGCTGCGCAGATAGGGCTCCAGAGCAATTGCCAGCGCATCAAAAATCGCCGTCTTGCCCTTGCCGTTTTCGCCTACAATAACTGTCAGCTTAGGTTCAAAAGCAATATCAAGCTCATCGTAACAACGGAAATTCTTCAGTCTTAATCTTTCTATCTGCATAATCTGACCTCCGTTTCTGTATCTCTGCTTACATTATAGCATTATTTGCATCCCATACTAAGATTTTTTACAGTTTTATTATGATTTTTTTGTGGCAGGGTGTATAATAAATAAACATCATCAGCAATTACTTGGTACTTGCCAACAATTACGCAACCGAAAGGAAAACCTGTTTATGAATATATTTCTTCTGCTTACAATCGCCATGCTCATGGTCATCCTCATGCTGAGGCGTCACATCCCCATCGGCCCCTGTATGCTCACCAGCGGTATTTTTATCTGGCTGATGAAAGCACCGGAGCTGCCGTATCTGGTACAGGCATTACGCGAAACATTAACAATGCCGCGCACCTATGATATTCTTTTTGCCCTTTATTTTGTCATGTGCCTGGAAATCGAGCTGCGCACCAGCGGTGCATTGGCAGGTATGGTGCAGGCGCTGCAGCGCATCTTTTCCAGCGCTAAGGTAACCCTGGCCGTGATGCCTGCCTTCTTAGGCCTGCTGCCGTCACTTGGTGGCGCACGCTTCTCGGCTCCTATTGTAGAGGAAGCCAGCAAAAATCTGCCTATCGAACAGGAGCATAAAGCTGCCATCAATTTCTGGTTCCGCCATATCTTTGAATTTTCCAGCCCGATTATTCCCGGTATGATTATGGCCTGCAACATCGCCGGCGTCAGCTACGGTGAATTCATTCTGCATCTGGCCTGGCTAACCGTACTGGCCTTCTCCGCAGGCTGGTTTGTCCTCATCCGCCCCATCAAAGCGGCAAACAGCCGTACCGAAACTATTGCCAATGACAGTCAGGGTACGCAGGATTTATGGCTGGCGCTTTCGCCTGTCATTATCACCTTTATTCTCGTAGTATTCTGCGGCTTGAACGCCTCCGCCGGCATGGGCCTGGTCACAGCCTGCCTGTTTCTGGTACTTCGCTTTACTAATCGCGAGGTTGGCCTCAAGGATGTTGTTATCGGCGCTCTGGACATCAAAATGTTCCTCAATGTGCTGTGCATCCTCTACTTCATTCAGATATTGACCGTCACCCACGTGCTGCAGGAAATCGTCGCAGCCTTCCAAAGCTCTCCGCTGCCGGTGCCTGTTATCATCGCCTGCGTCAGCTTCATCATCGGCGTGCTCACCGGCATGTCACAGGGACATGTGGCTATCGTTATGCCTATCGTTGCCGCTATGCAGACAGGCAGCCTGAACCTGGCCGGCGTTGCCATGGCCTTCGGTATTGCCGGTCAGATGCTCACACCGACGCATATGTGCCTTGTTATCACCGTCGATTATTTCAAAGCCAACTTTTTTAAAACGCTTAAGCCGGTTCTGCTTTGCGAAATCATCATTCTGACTCTCTTTACAGCTTATACATATTTCACATGGTAAATTTTCAGTGCTTAGTCAGCAGCAAGCAGTGTTCGGATTAGTCCTCAAAACACTGTCCGTTGCATATTAAGCATTTTATTTTTATTATTTACTTGCAGTAGCCTAAAGTTTAAGTGTATAATAGCATTATCTATTCTTAAATTTTGGAGGGGTGTTTGTGAATTATACGGAAATGGTAGTCTTCATCGTCTACCTGCTATTCATGCTGTCAATCGGTATCTGGTTCTTCTATAAAAATCGTCAGGGTGGTGAAAAGACCTACTTCCTCGGCGGCCGTCAGATGGGACCGTGGGTAACCGCTCTTTCTGCCGGTGCTTCTGATATGAGCGCCTGGGTGCTCATGGGCTTGCCGACATCTATCTATGCTCTTGGTCTCGGTCAGGCCTGGATCAGTATCGGCCTGCTCACCGGCTATTCCTTAAGCTGGATTTTCCAAGCACCGCGCCTGCGCCGTTTTTCTATCGTGGCAAACGATGCCATCACTATTCCGCAGTACCTCAGCAACCGCTTTTTATCTAAGTCCCATGTGCTGCAGGTAATCTGTGCAATCGTTTTCCTTATTGCCTACACTATTTATTCCGCATCAAGCATCAAGGCTTGCGGTACTCTGTTCAACACCGTTATCGGCATTGATCAGACCTACACCATGTATGTGGCAGCCTTCATCATCATCGGCTACACCTTCTTAGGCGGCTTCTCCGCTGTTTGCTGGACTGACTTCTATCAAGGCCTGATGATTCTCGGTTCTCTGCTGATTGCACCTATCTTCGCAGTGTCCTTAATCAATCCGCAGGCTGTTGCCGGCATTCCGCCCGATTACTGGAATCCGGTTGCCAAAACCTCTGATATTATCTCCGGCTTCGGCTGGGGCCTTGGCTACTTCGGTATGCCGCATATCATCATCCGCTTCATGTCCCTCAAATCCCAGAAGGAAATGAAGAAATCCGCTGTTATCGCTATCAGCTGGACCGCCCTCATCTGCTTCTTCGCTACCATGGTAGGCGTTGTCGGCCGTATGTATCTGGGCATGGATGAGAACATCAATCAAAACTCTCTGGTATTCATCGCCATGGTTCGCAGCATTTTCCCGGCTCTGATGAGCGGTATCCTGCTTTCCGGCGTATTGGCAGCTTCCATGAGTACTGCTTCCAGTCAGCTGCTCGCTTCCGCTTCTGCCTTTGCCAGCGACGTTTATAAACCTGTAATCCGTAAATACCAATCCGGTGACAAGGAAATGCTTTGGGCAGGACGTATCGTTGTACTCGTTATCTCCTTCGTAGCTCTGCTTATTGCCGATTCTCCGCGTGCAGGCAGCATTATGGAGCTGGTTGCCAACGCCTGGGGCGTATTCGGTGCAGCCTTCGGTTCTGCTATCATGCTCAGCCTTTTCTGGCGCGGCTTCACCTTCCAGGGTGCGGTAGCCTGCATCATCGTCGGTGCTGTTGTCGATATCGGCTGGTACCTGACTATGGCAGCCTCCACCGGCATCTACGAAATTATCCCCGGCTTTTTTGCCAGCCTTGTAGCAGGTGTCATTGTTTCCCTGCTCAGCGGCGGTCCTTCCAAGGATGTTGCTGCGCTTTATGATAAAGCCAACAACTACTTTGAGGAATAATTGTATAAGCCTAAAAAATTAGCCACATAAAAAAGTCCGATTTGTCATCACAGACGAATCGGACTTTTTATATTCTCAGCAAAATTTCAAGCTAATTTTACCCAAAGAGGCAAAAGCATAGCATTTTCCTCTCAATCATATTATAATAAAAGTGACCAATAAAATTGCTTAATACATTATGTGAGGAGGTTCTGCCATGCGTACTTTTCTGATACTGGCCTTTTGGTACTGGTTCTATAATCAGCTCTTCTTCCTGCTGGCTGCCATGGGCTTTTTTATAATACATTTTCTTGTTGCTGTCATCGGCTTCGGCGGTATGGATACCCTTGCCAGCGGCATTCTGCTAATACTTTATGCATTAATCCTCTACAAGCTCTTCGGGCGCTTTCTCTGGCGCAGCAGGCTGCAGCAATATAATCCCGGCAACACACAGCTGCTTTGCGCCTCACTGTTGCCGCTGATTTTAGGCAGCGTTGTTCTCACCGCCAGCTTTGCCATAGCAGACGGCAAAATCTACAACACCATGACTGCCATGCCTGTGCTCGCAGCGATCAACCTCAGCCTGTCCTATCTGCCGCTCGCCAAAAGCGTCTGGACTATGCTTATTTTAGGCAGCATCTTCAACATCTTCACCATCACCTGCTTCTGGCGCTACTGCCGCAAGTATCTGCAGCAGGAAATTCCCTGGCTGTAGCTGTTCACAATAATAGCTATCTGTCTGGCAGTCTGCACTATCATTATTTACAGCATAACCATTATGTATCTGCCTGATGACAAAGTAGGAGGATGAGATAGTCAAAATTTTATCATCATTAATCCAAACATCTTATGAAATTTTTGCGAATATACCTCTAACCATATTTTCTATGATATAATAAGTCTAACATACAAATTTAATACTGTTGTCGTTCTCTTAGGAGTATTGTAGTACCAACTGCAATACTCCTTTTTTAATAGCATCATCAATACGCATTGTTTTTATACGTGTTAAATGATACAATTATGAAAGGAGCAATATCATGAAATTTAAAGAACTGGAAAAGCTACTAAAAAAAGCCGGTTGGACATTATATTCGACCAGAGGCTCCCACTTTTATTACGTACATCCACGCCAGCCTAATAAAGTAACTGTTCCTAACCATAAGGGAGATATTCCCATAGGCACAGTTAAAGCTATTTTCAAACAAGCCGGTTTAGATTTTCAGAAAGGGTGATTTTATGTTATCAATGTATCCTGCGTGCTTTTATAAAGAAAAAGACGGACGATACACCGTAATTTTTCCAGACCTTAACCATCTGGCAACCTGTGGTACGGATTTACAAGATGCTATGAAAATGGCAACAGACTGCCTTGCAGGCTTTCTTTACGAAGCAAAGCTCAGCAATGAAGCTGTTCCGGAACCATCTGAATTAAACACTATTGACGTTAACGAAGAATATAACGATTACGCAGAAGCCTTTGTTAATATAGTAAGTGTTGATGTAGAAGCATATGCCAAAGAGCACTTTACCAAAGCAGTCAAAAAAACTCTCACCATCCCTAAATGGTTAAATGATGCGGCGATTGCCAAAAAGCTGAACTTCTCCAAAATTTTACAGGATGCTCTCAAGCACGAGCTCAATATCGGATAAAGCAAAAATCACAACCGGTTACACATATAGCCGATTGTGATTTTTTATTATAGCTTCAATATTTACTTACCGGCAATCTTACCATAGCATTCCGGTCTGCGGTCACGGAACAGTCCCCAGCTCAGTCTGTCCTCAGACAAGGCTGCCAAATCATACTCCGCATAAAGAATTTCTTCCTGATCACGCGATGCATCCTGCACAAGCGCACCGGTACCGTCGGTCATGAAGGAAGAGCCGTAGAACAGCAAGGAGGACTGTTGGCCTGCATTGCCTTCGCAGGGCTCCACAGTTTCCAGACCAATGCGGTTTGCTGCTACCACAGGCATCAGGTTAGCTGCACTATGACCTTGCATAACACGGCGCCAATGCGGCATGCTGTCACAGTCTAAGATAGGCTCGGAGCCAATCGCCGTAGGATAGAACAAAAGCTCTGCTCCGTTCAGCGCCAGGCAGCGTGCTGTCTCAGGGAACCACTGATCCCAGCAGATACCGATACCGACACGGCCATACTTGGTATTGAAAACCGTAAAACCGCTGTTACCCGGTTTAAAGTAAAATTTTTCCTGATAAAAATGATCGTCAGGAATATGTGTTTTGCGATAAACGCCTAAAATCTCACCGTCGGCATCAATGCAGGCGATGGAATTGTATAATTCATTGACATCACGCTCAAAAAAACTGATAGGCAGAACGATATTCAGCTCCTTCGCTAAACGCTTGCCCATCTGCACCGCAGGATTTTCTTCCGTAGGCAGTGCATACTGATAGAAATCATAGCGACGCTGCTGGCAGAAATACGGACGCTCCCACAGCTCCGGCAACAGAACAATCTGCGCGCCGTTCGCTGCAGCTTCACGCACCAGTGCTTCAGCGTGCTGTAAATTTTCTTCTACGGTCGGCGCACAGCGCATCTGCACTGCTGCCACCTTTACCTTGCTCATAAGCACACTCCCTTCGGAATTTGCTGTGTAATGCAGTGAATATTGCCGCCACCGGTCAAAATTGCCCGCGCCGGTATCTGCACTACCTTACGCTCAGGACAGAGCTTGGCAAGAATTTCCGCAGCCAGCGCATCGCTTGCCGCATTCTCCCCGCCAAAGGCAGGCACTACAACACTGTCATTACTGAAATAAAAGTTTACATACGAAGCCGCCAGACGTTCACCGGCCTCGCGCATATCCTCTCCTT
>ERZ857840.4731-NODE-4731-length-10123-cov-2.781188_pt1 | contig 10123 bp, 9 predicted proteins | sample MGYA00519760_ERZ857840 | MGnify/ENA primary metagenome ERZ857840 (study PRJEB31778, sample SAMEA3449371) | human gut metagenome | biome: human gut; feature: human-associated habitat; material: faeces | place: United Kingdom | collected 2010/2012 ... | reverse complement strand
GTGCACGGAATCCTTTCAGATGCTGATCGATCGGTCTGCTTCCGATATTGCATCCGCCAGGAAGCGGAACTTCCGCATGCTTGTACTTGCCAAGCAAAGCACCAAGAAGATAATAAGAAGCACGGATCTTCTTGATATATTCATAATCAACACTGAGATTGCCGATGGTAGAACCGTTGATCTTTACAGTAGATTTATCGACACGCTCAACCTGAGCACCTATCTCTGAAATAGCCTCAAGCAGAACATTGATGTCCCTTACATCTGGCAGATTCTCGATTAATATTGTTTCATCAGTCATAATGGCTGCTGATAATATTGCAAGAGCAGCATTCTTCGCACCTGCAATATCCACTTCTCCAACCAGAGGATTGCCGCCTTTAATCACATACTGTTCCATAACACACCTCTATTATTTTACTCCTCTATGAGCAAGAAACTTTCTCTGAATTTACGACGGAAACATACGTTCCGCAACACCGTTTTTTAGGTCAGTTGTATATTATAACACATATTTCGGATTTGTAAACTATTTCTCTCCCCGTTTCAGTGCATCAAGCACGATCTGAAGGCTTCCCTCCAGATCTTTGTCTTCTTCGTCTACAATAATATCCGCATATTTCTCATACAGCACTGTCCGTTCCTCATAAAGACTCTCCAGTGTCTGCCCTTCTTTCAGAACAACTCCACGGTCTTTCAGATTGCCAAGACGCTTGGACAGCAGCTTCAGAGAAATCTTCAGATATACCACAACTCCTTCTGATTTCAGATGCTGCATTGCCTCATCACAATACACGACACTGCCACCTGTGGCAATGACCGTATTCTCAACCTGGATAGACGCATTCACACGATTCTCCACCGCCTTGAATCCGTCAATTCCATCCTGCTCAATGATCTCACTTAAAGTTCTCTTTTCTTCCTTCTGGATCAGCAGGTCTGAGTCAATAAACTGGTAACCAAGCACTTTCGCAAGTACAACACCGATGCTGCTTTTTCCCGCACCAGGCATCCCTATCAGTGTAATATTATTCATACTGTGTCCTTTCATTTTAACATAGCTGTAACAAAATCTCAACAATCGTTCCTGTGCCGTGTTATTCTCAGCGTTTCTTCTTACCGTTTTTCTTCTTCACGCTGTAGCCAAAAGTTCCCACCTTCCGGCCACCAGCCAGATATTCCCCATGGGAATAAACCAGAAGTCCCGCATCATTGAGATGGAACTTGTTGTTTTTGTCCATATATGCTTCATCCGCATGAACCGCAAGTACATCTGCAAGAAACATATCATGCGATCCCAGTTCCTTCACCTCTCGTACTCTGCACTCGATGGAAACCGGTGCTTCCCCGATCATCGGAGCAGAAACATACTGTGCTTTCTCTTTTGTAAGATTCAGTTTTTCGAATTTGTCAACATCCCGGCCGGACCGGACTCCGCAGAAATCCGTCGCAAAAGCCAGTTTTTCTGTTGTAAGGTTAATAACAAACTCTCCCGTTTTTTTCAGCATTCCATAAGAATAACGGGATGGTCGGACTGAAATATAAGCCATCGCCGGATTCGTACAGACCGTTCCTGTCCACGCAACGGTAATAATATTGTCGTTGCCCTCTCCGTCCGTGACACTGACCATCACTGCCGGCAGCGGATAGATCATATTTCCCGGTTTCCAAATCTGTTTTGCCATTGATCCGGCCTCCTTATGCGTAATCGCTGTTCATCAGCTGAGCAGCCTCCATCATCGCCGGAATCAGCTGTTTCTTTCTGGAAACCACACCTGGCAGACAGAACGCATCTCCGTCCGGCTTCTTCTCAAAAGCGATCTCAGCCATCTGCTGGCTGCCCTCACCATAAAACAGAAGCTCTGTAGATTCCTCCAGAATATTCGTCAGCATAAAGTAAACTCTCGTGATATCGTGACGTCCACACTCGCTGACCATAAACGGCATCAGCTTCTCCTTGATCTCTTTCAGCTCTTCGCTGTCCATGGAACTGATCTGACCCACACCAAAGGAAACATTGCCCTCGCCAATAAACTTCTTGTAATCCTGATAAAAAATCTCCTCCGGGGATTTATCTTTCAGATTACTTCCTGCTGAGAACATCTCTCTGGCAAAATCCTCGATCTTGATTCCCGCGATCAGGGCAAGAGCACTGGCAGCGATCTTATCCGTCTGCGTACAGGTCGGTGAACGGAACATCAATGTATCCGAAATAATAGCCGCACAGAGAAGCCCCGCGATCTTTTCCGGGATCTCCAGTCTCTGCTCTCCGTAGATCTCATAAAGGATCGTACCCGTACATCCCACAGGCTCATTACGGAACGCTACCGGTGTCATGGTCTGCAATGTTCCAAGCTTATGATGGTCAATAATCTCAAGAATCTCCGCCTTCTCAATATTATCAACAGCCTGATCCACCTCATTGTGATCTACAAGAACAACTTTTTTCTTGTGCATGTCCAGGAAATTACGTCTGGAAATCGTTCCGATACACTTTCCATGAGGATTGATAACCGGGAACGCTCTGTGGCGGTTTTTGACCATAACATCCTGGATATCATCTGTAAAATCCTCGGTATTAAACGTAACCATGTTATCCCGTTTCATAACATAGCTGACCGGAATACTCTGATTGATCAGACGGGCGATGTTAAAAGTATCATAAGGTGACCGGATGATCACGATATTTTTTTCGTGGGCAAGCTTCACAACCTTCTCGGAAACCACAATGTTCAGCCCTACGATGATACAGCTTACATTCTGGCTGATGGCCTGAAGATGATCCTCCTCACGGTCTCCCATGATGATCATATCATTCTCCTCAATAAATTCCTCCATCATCTTCGGATTGGCTGTTCCAACCAGAACACGTCCCTTGACAAAATATCCGTGGCCATTTCCTTCCACCACTTCTCCGCCAACCGTCTCCGCAATCCTCTGATACTGTGTCCGCGCATTGGAAAGCAGATAACTGTCTGTGGTATCCATATAAGTCTTGGCAATATCTCCGATAGTGATCAGCCCTTCCAGCTTCTCACCTCTTGTTCCCGGCAGTGTCTTAATATTCTCATCTTTCATTCTTGCCCATGCGTCTTTAATGGACATGTGACCAGATACACCCTCAATATGACGGATATCCATATCTTTTACCTGAAGGTGTACATTGTCCAGAAGAGACGGCACACTTACCTGGAATTTATCCAGAACATATGCTGTCTCACCATTTACCTCGCCCGCTCTTTTCGCTATGTATTTTTCTCCTGTGATTTTATTTTTCAGATTTGCATATGCAATTGCCGAACAGATAGAATCTGTATCTGGATTTTTATGTCCGATCACATATACTTTCTTTGGTTTTTTCTGATCCATTTTATATTACTCCATTACTCCATTACTATCTCTTGTTCCTTTATTTTTCAGAATGCCATTTTTTTTACTGTTCGTCAACCCTTGTTCGGATAAAAGACCATTACACTAAATTTTAAACAATATCTCTACCAGTGCCTTCGGTCTGCCACCCGCTGCCGCTGTCTTCTTTGCATACACTTTTCCATAACCGGCTTCCATGATCTTATTCATGATCCGGCGCGCACTTCTGACCGTAATTCCCAGACACTTCGCCAACTGATGTGCATCGAAAATATAACTTTTTCTTACATCTGCAATGGCAATGATCTTCAGAATTGACGTTGTGCTGAGCCCGGTTTTTTCTGAAATTTCCTGTAACTTCGGATCGGAAGAAATGAGCTGATATTCCAGCTGGATCTCCTTTCCAAGCGGTCCGTGCTGTGTCTGACCGGCATCAATCCAGAAAATCTCCTGCTTTGCATTTTTCAGGGAAAAATCCAGTGCACGTCTTGCGTTCATTTCCGCGTCATTCATCGTGCCTCCGGTTCCGATCCCTACATTCAGGCTGATTTTCTTCTCCTCCTGCACTTTTTTTTGCAGATTCAGAAGCTTCCGCTGGTTAAATTCTTCTTGTACAGCCCCGGAATTGGAAAATACAATATATTCTCTTCTTCCTGATGCAAAAATTGCACCTTGAATCCCTTCTGTATATTTGATGATTTCTTTTTCAATATCTGCTTTTGCAAGCATACTTGAATAATAATTCTCTTCTCTGCTCTTATAATCCGTCAGCTGAAAAATCTCAACTGCTGCCTGCGCATATTCTGCTTCCTGAAGCGCACATTCATTTTTTAATTTTTCCAGTGCCACTCTCACTTTTGCCCTGGTCGGAGGCAGATAAATTGCATGGTATCCCTTTTCCTGCAGTGTCTTATACACCCACCGAAGAGAAGTCAGTGCCACATTAACCTTTCCTTCATCCAGAAGCTTCATGTGCCACTCCACATACTGTTCTTCTTCCACTCCTGCCTGAAACGGACAGGAATAAATGTTTCTTGCCAGGATGTCAAATGCATCCAGCAAATCCTCAATGACCTGTTTTTCTACAATATCAATACTAAATGCATCCAGTTCAATATTACTTTTCTGCATCTGCAGAAATGCTCCCGCAATGCTGATTACCGATTTTTCCACCGACACATGCGGCCTGGTGAAATGATAGTTTCTCCCCACAAAACTTTCGATCGCACAGCCCGTAAACAGTACCGCATCACACTCCTGTTCACATTCCTCAATCAGCCGGTCACTTCGGTTAACCTGTTCCTCTTCATAAGAAGCTACTTCTACTGAACTGTCGATTTCTTTTATACTCTTCTTAACAACCTCACAAGATGATTTTGATCCGATAACTCCAACTTTCACAAATTTGTCCCCCGTATTGCGATCTTCTATCCAGAGAACCTGCCGTTGGCAGCTTCTCTCTATATATCTGAATAATTGCTTTAAAAAAGGAACCCCTTAAACGGGATTCCTTTTTATTATAACTCAGAGCCATCAAAAACCACAAGCTTAGAATGCTCTTTTTTTAATTCCAGATAACTTTCTTTTGTCAGCGTCGGTTTGAAATTGTCAAGAATCTGTTTTGCCTTTTTTGCGTTATCATAAAGAAGATCAATGATCGTAAGCGCCATCATCTTTGCCGGAACGATATAAGCAAGTTCCGGGTCCGCAAGACGGTAATCCTTGGAGTGAAGTCCTCCGGTTATTCCCTCTGTCCAGATGTGCATACACGGCATGATCTGAGAAAGATCCCCCAGATCTGTAGAACCTGCTGTCTCATAAAGCTCTACAAATGAATCTTTTTCCGCCCCTGTATATTCGATCATATTTTCTTTATATAATGCTGAAAGCTCGCGGTTGGTATTCATCGGAAGATATCCGATCTTATCGTCAATCTCGACTTTTCCTCCGATTGCAAGTGCTCCGGCTTTTAACGCACGGTTCACTTTTTTACTGGCATCCAGCATTCCATCAATTGTGAAAGCACGTACCATGATCTGCATCTTCACAACAGCAGGAACTACATTTACCAGATCTCCGCCTTCTGTAATGATCGCACTTACACGAACCTTTTCTTTCTCCTGAAAAGTCTCACGGAGTGCATGAATGTTGTTCAGTGCCAATTCTGCCATATTTAACGCATTGATTCCTTCATGTGGTGCGAAACCTGCATGCGCAGCTTCTCCGATAAATGTTACCGTCTTTGTCACAAATCCGTTGCAGTCGGTATCAATCACGCAATGCCTGCCATTTCCAATTTCCATCATGTGACACTGCAATGCCATATCCACATCATCAAAGCCACCACGTTTTAAATATTCCTGCTTGCCGCCGTAAAAACTGATCTTATTTTCACGGATCAGACTGTCGCGATAATCATAATCTACGCATTCTTCCGCAGGGATCGCAATAAAATCAACCGCTCCACCCAGTTCCTTCATCACTCCGGATCTTAAAAGACCAATCGCACATCCATACAGATCTGCAAGCTGTGCATGATGACCGCAGGCATGAACATTTCCTTCTGGCGTACTATCCGGATGTTCTTTGCACTGGATACAGTCCAGCTCTCCGATCACGGCAATTCTTATATTCCCTTTTTTCGGAGTTGAAACCTTACAGCCAGTATATGCAATTTCCGTCTCCGGCTCTTCTCCAATCTCCTGAAATGCCTTTATCATTCTTTCTGTAGTCTTAAATTCTTTGTAGCCAAGTTCAGGCGTTTTATATACATCATCACCAAGCTGAATGATCAAATCTCTGTTCGCGTCAATCGCGTCCAGACATCTCTGCTTCAGTTCTTCTTTTTCCATCTATGTCGTCCTCCTATTCTGCACCCATCAGTCTTCTCAGTACTTTTGTCACTTTCCAGGTCTCATCTGTATCAAGCGCTTCTTCTACTGTGTGTACATTGATCATTCCACATCCCAAAATGACGCTCTTATATCCGTGTCCCGCAAGCACATTTGCATCACTTCCGCCACCGATGATCATTTTATTTGCTGTAATTCTTTCTTCTGCCATTGCATTTACAGTATCCTGGATCAATTCACAGTCTTCTTCCAGCGACAGAACCGGGTAAGCCATCTCATGCTTCATCTCATAACAGGCTCCCATTTCCTCTACAGCTTCCTTGCAGCACTGTTCCATATGTGCAACCTCTGCAGCCAGCTTTTCCATACTGTGTGAACGGATCTCTGCGGTAAATGTAACCTCATCTGTTACGATGTTGGTTGCAGATCCACCTTCAATATGTCCGATATTAGAGGTTGTCTCATAATCAATACGTCCGATGTGCATCTTACTGATTGCCTTTGATGCCACAACAATTGCATTGATTCCTTTTTCCGGTTCAATTCCGGCATGCGCTTTCTTTCCTTTGAAAGTAATCTCAATCGCTTCCATTGCCGGTGCTTTGTATGCGAGAGTCTCTGCTCCACCGGTTGCATCTACAACAACCAATTCCTTGCATGGCAGCATAGACATATCCATGTGCTTTGTTCCCATCATACTGATCTCTTCGGAGCAGGTAAATACAAGATAAATATCTCTGTGCGGTACACCGCTTTCAATGATATCTTCTACCGCTTCCATGATTGCTGAAATTCCAGCTTTGTCATCTCCGCCAAGTGTTGTTGTCTTGTCGGTACTGATGATGTTTCCATTGATCACCGGATTTACATTTCTGCAAGGCTCAATCTGATCCATATGTGCTGCAAATCCAAGTGGACGTTCCTTCGTATTTCCTTTTACAAATGCAACGATATTTCTGCCGTTTCCACCATAAGCTTCCCCGGCATGATCTGACTGGAACGGAATGTTCCGCTCTCTCAGCCAGTTTTCTATCCAGTCCGCCATCTCTTTTTCCCCTTTTGACGGGCTGTAGATCTTGATCATCTCAATAAATCTTTCCTGTAATCTTTCTCTCGATAACATCGTTTTTCCTTTCCGGACTTAGTCCTCAAGCTCTTTCTTGTAGATAATCTTTCCTGCGAAAATAGATCCAAATACGGCTACCAGGATAACAACGTATGACGGTGTTCCAGGGAAGAAGGATAAGAATCCGTTTTTCATCAGCCAGTTCATTGCAAATGCGATAACAACCGCTACAACACCAAGCTTCGGTCTTGTGATTGCGAACTGTCCGAATACAGCTCCGTAAAGTGCCGGAAGAAGGAAGTTGAGGGCCTGCTTGAATCCTTCTGGCATCATACCGATAATTGCGTTTCCTGCAATTGCTCCGATTGTCAGAATCACAATATTTACAATGATCGATACAGCAATACCGATGGTTGATACAACAGAACCTTTGTCACTCCCCATTTCAACGCCTGCTGCTTCCTGTGCAACAGAAGAACACGGAACACGCATGTTGGATGTATTTCCTGAAAGGAATGTCAGATAAGTTCCCGGGATTCCAAGAATCGGGAAATAGGAAATCGGTTCTACAATATAAAATGCTCCACTTACACTGATCTGTGCGATTGTACCTGCAATGATTGCGGATACCGGTGGCATACATCCGTATACAACTGAGATAACAAGTGCCGGTCCAAAACATGTAATGATACCTAATAACATGGTGATTTTTCCCCATTTAACAATATCAGGTATATAGACTTTGTTGTAGTATTCTTTATTCATATCTTTATCCTCTCATTCCTATTAAAATACAGTGTTCCAGATGTAACCAATGAGCATGCCTGAGAACATGGAAATTGCAAAGGCCCATTCTCTGAGCCATCCAATATTCTTTTCTTTCGCTAACTTTGTCAGGATCATCATAAGAATGCATCCTACGATTGTTGCGATTGCCGGTGCTCCGCCAAATGCAAACTGATTCTTTTCGTTGAAGAAGTTTCCTGATGCAAGGTTTGCAAATGCACCAAGCATCGCTCCTGCTGAAATGATCGGAACCATTTTGGAATTTCCTTTTGACATCAGATGGTTTACTTTATCCATCTTATCTGTGAAAAGGAGTGTGAAAATCAGCCATCCAAGTGAACCACAGATCATGGTCCATACACCGCAGGCGAATGCAACCGGTGTCAGGTTCTCCAGTGTAGCGCCCATTGCCTGTGCGCCAAATCCGGCTGCCATTGCTTCATAGTTAACGGATCCGATGAAAGAAAGTCTCATCCATGAAACAGGTGCTCCCATTGATACGATCAGAGAGATCATTGTTACCAGGATTACAATAGATGGTCCAATTGAGGAAATGGCACTACTCTTAATTGCCATATTGATCTTTTCCTGTTCAATTCCAATCTCTTTTGCTGCTTTGAGTGACTTCCTGAAAAACAGTACGGACTGAAAAACTACGATTCCTACTGCTATTGCGGCACCCACCCACATCAGAGGGCTGTTTGCCAGTTCCAGATAATTCACGTTTCCCTTCATTTTAAATTCTCCTTTGCCTTTTAGTTTAGGACACTGTCCTTAATATGTCCTTATGTTGATAATATACAATTTATTTTTTCTTTTGTCAACTTTTTTCACAAATTTTACCATTCAAAATATACACAAATTTTTACCACAATTTTCGTACATAATAACGATTTTTTCTCATTAAGCACAATTTAACCGTCTAACCATCTGGAATCCATACTTTTTATCTATACAAAAATGTGTTATACTAATAAACATATTGAGCATACGTTCAGAAAAATAAACTAACAGAGGTGTTAAGATGGAAAACGAAAAATTACAGGAACAGACAGAAAGCATGGCAGACTACGAAGCACATTTCGATGATGCCAATCCATGGAATGTGGTCGCACGTTATCAGGAAGAAGGAACCAATCTTCACGTAAAAGTAGAAGGAATCGTAAATGGTGGTGTCATCGCCATGGTCGAAGGACTTCGAGGATTCATCCCGGCATCCCGCCTTTCTCTTTCTTATATCGAAGATCTGGAGACTTATCTTCTAAAAGAAATTGATGTCCGCGTGATCGAAGCAAACCAGGCAGAAGGACGTCTGATCTTATCTGCACGTGAGATTTTAAGAGAACAGAAAAAAGCAGAAGATGCAAAAAAACTTGCATCTGTACAGGTTGGAAGTGTTGTAAAAGGTACCGTTGAATCGCTTCAGTCCTACGGTGCTTTTGTACGTCTCGAGAACGGTCTTTCCGGTCTGGTTCACATTTCCCAGATCAGTACTCAGAGAATCAAATCAGCAGACCAGGTACTTCACGTTGGGGACGAAGTAGATGTCAAAGTCATCGGTATCAAAGACGGTAAGATCAGCCTCAGTATCAAGGCTCTTGCCGAAGATGCTGAAAAAGAACAGGAGGAAGAGCTGGAACACGTAGAAATTCCGAAAGTAGAAGCAATCGGAACCAGCCTTGGGGATCTGTTTAAAAATATCAAGCTTTAAAAATTATAATTTAAAAAAGGGAAGCCTGCACTTTCGCAGACTTCCCTTTATCATTGCCTGATAAGTATCACTGACACTTTATGCGAGAATGTACCCCCTGTACATTCTTTTCTATTTTTCCAGTGCTTCCAGATCCTGCATCCAGACTGCCGCACACGCATCGCTCGGCATTCTCCAGTCTCCTCTCGGTGAAAGTGCCACCGTACCGATCTTCGGTCCGTCCGGCAGGCAGGAGCGCTTAAACTGCTGCGCAAAAAATCTTCGGTAAAAGGTCTTCAGCCATTTCATGATCGTCTCGCTGTCATAAGTTCCTTCAAATGCAAGCTTTGCGAGCCGATA
>ERZ857840.4728-NODE-4728-length-10128-cov-4.981634_pt1 | contig 10128 bp, 7 predicted proteins | sample MGYA00519760_ERZ857840 | MGnify/ENA primary metagenome ERZ857840 (study PRJEB31778, sample SAMEA3449371) | human gut metagenome | biome: human gut; feature: human-associated habitat; material: faeces | place: United Kingdom | collected 2010/2012 ... | reverse complement strand
CAGTATTTTCAGCACCGTGGGCGGCACGGGGTAATCGGCAGTGCCCCAATAGCGGGCATCGTCCTCGCCGCTGCGGTGCAGCTCGGCGCACACCTGATGCCACTCCGGCTGCACCAGCCCCTTCTCCGACTGGATGGCCTGCACCTGCTCCTCCGTCAGCGGCACGACCTGCTTGGCGGAACCGCCCGTCTCCCACGTGATCTGATAGACCTCCAGCTCCGCCGTTTCCGCCGCGCTCCGGTACTGGAACCGTACAGCGTACTGTCCATCCATGCCCAGGCCCACGAACTGCTCCGTCAGCTCTACCACATCTCCGTTGTGGAGCGCCACGTTCTCCTCATTGTACCGTCCGTAGAGGGTGAAGCCCTCACCCTTTATCACGGACAGCTGCGCGCCGCTGCCCACCTCATACACCGGGATGTCCTCGCTGTAATTCTCGTCGTACTTCACCGTGCGGTACACCACGGAATAGACCTCCGACACGGAGATGCTCAGCTGGTCCCTCTCATAACTGGCGGCCACCGGCAGCCCGCCGGTCAACTGGGACATGGCATACCGGGAAATATCCGCCAGCAGCACCTCCGATGCGTCGCCCCGGCCGTCGGGGACCTGCTGTCCCGCCAGCCGGCGGAGATACGCCTTCACCGTGTTGGGGGCTTGCTGGTAGCGGTGCGCCAGCACGTCCATGGCACCCTCGGCATACGCGCCGTCACCGTTGAGATAGTACGCGCACAGATAGCTCAGGGGCACGGTCTCCCAGTCTGGCAGCTGCGCCGCACCATACACAATACCGTAATCCTCCGCCTTTGCACTGACCACGCCGTCCTCGCCCAGTATGGGCCACGGGGTGATCTCCGTGAAGTCCGACAGGGCGTCGCCGGGATAGTACGCGATGGAGCCGTCCTCCAGACACGCCTGCAGGGTATCCATCAGCGCCTGCAGGCCCGCGGCGCTCCCCCGCACGGCGTTGTAGTCCGCCGCCACATAGTCCCCGGCGTACACCGTGCCGGACACAGGGGTCTCCCCTTCCGCACCGACGTCCTCCCACCGCAGCCATTCCGCGTTGTCGATGAGTGCCAGCGCCAGATAGCCCCGCCGGGCCATCTCCCGGTTCCACTCCGCGGTGCGCTGCGGCAGCGCGCCTGCAAAGGCGTAGCGCACCACAACGCCGTAGGGCTCGCTGGCCGTTTCGACCTCAAAGGAGTAGGTATACGCCTGACCATCGCCGGCAGCGCCGGCCGCCCGGAAGCCCAGCGCGTCCAGTATCGCGCCCACGGCGGCATTGTCACCGATATACTCCGTCCGCAGGGCGTACAGCTTCTTCGCGTCCAGGGGATAGCCGCTCTTGTCCTCCGCCGGCTTCGTCAGCAGGCACACGCCGATGATGGCCGCCGCGACGACCAGCAGGATGACAGCCCAGAGGGCGGGCTTCTTATAGTTGAGCACGTTCTTCACCCTTTCTTTCACAGCCACTTCGCCAAAGGCCAGCGGGCACACCGCCGCCATTTTCGGCTGGGCGGCGCAGGACACCAGTGCGCGGGAGTATGCGGCCCGCTGGGCGGGCGTGGCGTTTTTCAACACCATTTCATCACAGGCGCGCTCCATGTCGCGGCCCAGCAGGACATACGCCGCCCAGAGGACCGGGTTGAACCAGTTGACCGCCAGCAGCAGAAACGCCAACGGTTTCCACACATGGTCCCAGCGGCGGATATGGCACCTTTCGTGGGCGAGCACCTGGGGAAAGTCCTGCTCCGACACGGTTTCCGGCACATAAATGCGGGGTGCAAGCACGCCCAGCACGAAGGGCGTGGACCAGTCGGTGCAGCGATAGACATTGTCCTGTATGCGGGGGGCAGCGCGGAGCCGCCAGCGCATACGCAGCAGGCTGAGGGCCATGTACAGCGCCATGCAGCCCACGCCCGTCAGCCAGATGGCGGGCAGCTGATCCAGCAGCGCAAAGCCTTGTGCCGCAACGGGTCCTGTCATTTCCGGGCGCTGCTCCGGCGGGGTGGAAACATAGACCTTTTCCTGCTGGCGAAGCTCCTGATAGGCCAGGATGGGCGGGCTTTCGGGCTGCTGGAGGCTGACGGGGCTCTCTACTGTCAATCGGGCGGGAAGCAACAGCCGCAGGGCCACCAGCAGCCACAGCATACACACGGCCCGGCGGGGCGCACGGCGCAGCAGCGGCCGCACCGCCATCACCGCCAGCGCGATGAGGCCCGCCTGCCAGGAAATTTCCAGCACGGAGGTAAACAGACTATCCATTTTTTCTTCTCCTTTATGGCGCAGGGCATGACATCGTATGCCGCAGCGCGGTTCAGTTACGTCCGGAATTCTCCTGCTCGAAGCGGTCGATCATGGCATGGAGCACATCGGCATCCTCTTTGGAAAGTTTTGAATTTCCCATGAAAGCCGTCAGAAATGCCGGCAAGCTGCCGTGAAAGTTGTGGGCCACGAAGGCACGGCTCTCGGCGCGCTGCACGTCCTCGCGCGCGACGCGCGATGTGACGACGGCGTTCTCCGTGTGCACCACGCCGCGCTCGGCGAGACGCTTGATCACGGTGTAGGTGGTGGATTTTTTCCAGCCCAGCTCCTCGGCGCAGAGACGGACCAGCTCACTGCTCTTTACCGGCTCGTGGGACCAGAGTATCTCGCAGAAGCGCAGCTCACTGTCAAAAATTTTCGGTGTTTCCACAGGGTTTTCCTCCTTGGTCGAATGTAGTAGACCTGTTTTTAGTCTAACGCATTAGACCCGTCCTGTCAAGTATTTTTTTCTTGCTTTTTGTGTTACTTTTACTTTACTTTTCTTGTACGCTTATGATACCTTAGTGCAGAGGATGTTACAGGGACATGTAAGCTATATGTCAGGCACGGCAAAAACAGGTACGGAAGGGGCGCAGCATGGATATCGTGTATGAGGATAAGCGGATCGTGGTGGCGGTAAAGCCGGCGGGGGTGGTGTCGGTGGATCAACCGGGCGGAATGCCCGAGCTGCTGCGGCAGACGCTGCACACCGCGTGCATACGGACGGTGCACCGGCTGGACGCGCCGGTGGCGGGACTGATGGTGTTCGCACGGAGCGCCTACGCCGCCGGGGAGCTGTCGCGGCAGATACGGGAGGGGGAATTCGAGAAAACGTATCTGGCGGTGGTGCAGGGAATGCCGAAGGCGGACGAGGGAGAGCTGACGGACCTGCTGGGCCGGGACAAGACGCGGCGGATGACCTATGTGGCCGAGGGGCCGGGAAAGGACGTGCGGGAGGCGCGGCTGCGGTACCGGGTGCTGGACCGGCGGGCGGGATACGCGCTGATACAGGTCCGGCTGCTGACGGGGCGAACACACCAAATACGGGTGCAGTTCGCGTCACGGGGGATGCCGCTGGTGGGCGACCGGCGGTACGGAGACGCGGCGGAGGCAGACACGCCTATCGCGCTGTGGTCGGCAGGCGTGGCGTTCCGGCACCCGGAGACGGGAGAGGCCATGGCGTTTGAGCTGGCGCCGCCGCGCACGGCGCCGTGGACGTGGTTCGAGACATGAAAAAGACCGCCTCCCGGCGGTCTTTTTATGCGTTTTTTTGCCTGCGGGCGGGAGGATGGGTGCTTCGCCGCCCCGGCGGCGAGCAGGTGTTGCGCCTGCGGGCGCGGGATGGGGCGTTTCGTGCCCCGGCACGAGTGACTTTCTTTTTTTGTCAAAAGAAAGTTACCAAAGAAAACCACTCAAACCTACGGTTTAAGGATCCCTTGGCGCGGGGAGGGTTTCGCCGCCCCGGCGGCGAGTCGGTTTCCCCCTGACGGGGAGGCGGCCTCCGGCGGCCACATTTCTTTCTGCGAAGAAAGAAATGTGGGAAAGAAAGTCGCTTAGACCTACGGTCTAAGGACCCCTTGGCGCGCTGTGGGTCATGCAGATTTGGCGGTATGCACTCGCGCATGAAGTGCAGTGGGTAACATTGTCGGTTCAGGGATCGCTTGTACCGCTTGCGCCGCTGCCGCTGACAGCAGTGAGGGTAGGGGTTGGTGCGCTGGTCGAGTGGCGATTATCAAATCGCGCCCATTGCGGCGCGAAGCACCGCAATGGGTAGGTGGCGGCTAACGCCGCCGGGATATGGGGGCACCTGTCTCCCTGCGGGTCGGTCCGCGGATCTGACAGGCCACCGGCCTGTCATTCAACACCGCGAACCCCTCAAGGGGAAAGCTTGAGGGGTGCGGCATTCAACGGCGCGAAGCCCTCAAGGGGAAGGCTTGGGAGGTGCGGCGGTAGGAGAGAAAAACACCTACCGTGGCTGAAGCAAGCGGCCGCGGAAGCCTCCGCGCCGGTGAACGCAGGCACAGTCCTTTTATCCGACAACGGCGACAAAAGGTTATGCCCGCGAGAAGATGCGGGAAATCGCAACTGAGTATAGCGCGCGAGGGGTTCTTAGACCGTAGGTCTAAGCGGTGCTTTTGGCTACTTTTGTCACCGCAGACAAAAGTAGCTCGCGCCGGGGCGCGAAACTATCCCTGCGCCGCTGCCGCTGACAACAGCGAGGGTAGGGGCTGGTACGCTGGTCGTTTTTGGCGATTATCAAATCGCGCCCATTGCGGTGCTCCGCACCGCAATGGGTAGGTGGCGGCTGACGCCGCCGTGGTATGGGGGACACCGCCTACGGGCGGGACGGGGAGTTTTACGCCGCTGCGCGGCTACACCTCATCCGCCACGGCTTCGCCGTGACACCTGTCTCCCTGCGGGTCGGTCGGTCCGCGGGTCTGACACGCCACCGGCGTGTCATTCAACACCGCGAACCCCTCAAGGGGAAGGCTAATGGGGGTACGCCATTCAACGCCGCGGACCGCCAGTGGGAAGGCTTGGGGGATAAAAAGAAGCGCCCGGGGGCGCTTCTTTTGGCTTTGTTTATCGCTTTTTGGCGGTGCAGGTCAGGCCGGTGAGGGACAGGAGCGACAGGGCGGCGTAGAGGGCTACGCCGGGGTCGGCGGTCTTGGGAGAACCCTTGGCATCGTCGGCCTTAGTATCGGTGGTAGGGTAGTAGTAATAGCCGCCGGAGGAGGCCGGGGTCCGCACGGCATACAGCGTTATCGACTCGTTTATTTCGGTATCAAAATTCCACGCTTCGGAGGACCCCTTTGCCGCCCAGTACTTAAAGGCCTGGCCATTTACTGTGGCGGGAGTTTCCGGCTCCTCAACTGCATTACGCTGTAGAACAAGCTTTAGGGTCCTTGTATTGGCGACCTCGTCAATAAAATTGACGCTGTTGTAGTCCACGCAAGTGCCGCTGATGCCTATTTCCACTTTGATATGCCCGTCAAACACCCCCTGCTCTTTCACAACGGAATTAGCCACTGGTTTTAAGCTCTCCTGTGTCATTCCTAAATTTGCGCCGAATTCTATACGCACATTTCCCTCAACGGTACCGCCGGTAACGGATAAGTCGGTATGTTTATGAACCGGCTCGCGTACGTAAATATCCTCTCCGGCTCCCGGGTTCCCACCGATATACGCCGTACCGGACATGGTCATACTCCCATTGAACATATATACGCCCCGGTCACTGCACCCTGTGATGCGGCCGCCGGTCATTGTGAAGGTCCCCACATTATTACGTACGCCGACAGTTTCTCCGGTGATCGTGCCGCCGGACATCTCGAAGACTGCTTTTTCACCAGAAATAAAGACACTGCCGCCGCTGCTGCTGTTTTCGGTGATCGTACCGCCCTCCAGCTTCAGGGTTGTATCATTCTCCAGGAATACGGCTCCCCCAACATAGTAAATTCCCGTCACGTTCGTTCCCTCTCCGCCGGTGATGACACCGCCGGCAGGCAAACCCTCATAGGATCCTGTATGCGGATTTTGGGGACGGCTGTCCGTGATGGTCAGGGTCGCAGGGTGCGGGCCTTTCTTCACCCGGAGCACACTGCCGTCACCGGTCATCTTGAGCACATGGCCGTTCAGGTCGAGGGTCAGAGATTTTGCGATCTCCAGTGTTTCAGTGATAGGGATGTTGTCCGTCAACTTGACGGACTTACCGGCATCTATGTTGCTTTTCAAATCGGCGGCATTGTTCACCGCAACCGGTTCAGGCGACGACGCGCCGGCGGTGCACACCAGGGGATTTGTTACATCCCCCGATGTAACAAAAGCTGCCCATATGGGCAGCGCGCATACCAATACCAGGGTCATCAGGATGGGGAGCAGTCGTCTCTTCATGGCGGTTCCTCCTTCTATGGCTCACATATTTCTCTCCCGGGCCTGTGTGCCGCAAAATTTCTTGTTGGGAAAGTTTTTTGGCGCGCAGGCTCTGTTGTACGACCATCTTACCAGAAAGTATCGCGAAAGGCAACGGGAATATCCAGATGTTGGCATAACAAATCGGTGTGGGAGGCATTAGGGGAAGTTATGGGCCTTGGCGGGGGACGAAAAAAGACCGGCGGGGCCGGTCTTTTGTGTTCAGGCGTGGTATTGGGGTTCGTTGCCCTGGTAGATGTCCTGCATCTCCCGGTCGATCTCGCTGATGGCGTCGGAGCACAGACGCAGGCGGGCGGCATCCTGCTGGGTGAATTTGCGGTCGGATTTATACCGCAGCTCGTGCTCCAGACTGGCCCACATATCCATGGCGATGGTGCGGAGCTGGATCTCCACCGGCAGGACCATGGTGCCCTCGCTGATGACGATGGGCACGTTGACGATCAGGTGCAGGCTGCGGTAGCCGGTGTCCTTGGGCTCCTTGATATAGTCCACCTCGCGGAGGACGGTATAGGACTCGCTGCGGGTGAGCAGGGAGCGCAGGTAGTAGATATCATCCAGATAGTTGCAGATGACGCGGATACCGGCCACGTCCTGGATGTGGGCATAGATGTTGTCGATGCTGACCTCCAGGCCCCGGCGGCGCAGCTTGTCGATGATGCTGTCCAGCGTCTTGATACGGTACTCGATGTGGTGGATGGGCGAGTGGTCATACAGACGGGCGAACTCCTCGTCCAGGATCTCCATCTGCGTTACGGCTACCTTCAGCGCACTGCGGTACAGGTGCGTCACCCGCACCATGCCCGCCGCCAGCTCCTGCTCCTTCGGGGAAAGGCCCGCGGCGGTGGGAATGTCCCGCAGGCGGATGGTGCCGCTTTTTTCGATCATCATGGGCAGACGCCCTCCTTTCGGCCGCAGCCCACGTCCGGGGCCGCAGTTTCATCCTACTATACGAATATGACCTGCCTGTGAACAAATCGATATTTCTTTAACAAGTATACCGACAGTTTGCGCGAAATGCAAGAGGGACGCCGTGCAAAAAGCGCAAAGAAGGCGCCCACGGCTGCCGCCGTGGGCGCTGGGGTCATTTCTTGCAGCGGGCGAGGACGGCGGCGGCCACACGGTCGGCGGCCAGGCCGTCGAAATCGCGGCTCTGGGCAGCGGTGATGGCCTGACGCTGCTGTTCGTCCTCCAGAAAGGCCAGGGCCGACGCGGCCATGTTGTCCGGCGGGCAGGAGGCCGCCCAGCCGTGGGCGGTGAAGAACGCCTCGTTCCGCGTTTCGCAGCCGCCCACCATATCCGCCAGCAGCAGCGGCACGCCGCGGGTGCCGGCCTCGGTGATGCTGATGCCGCCGGGCTTGCTGACCAGCACGTCCGCGCTGTCCATGTACAGCTGCACCTGGGTGGTAAAGCCCACAGCCTCCACGCGGTACAGGCGGCGCAGCTCCAGGGCATAGCGCATCTGCTTGTTGCTGCCGCACAGCACCGTGGCAAAGTCGCCGTCGGCCATACGCATATCCAGGTCCTCCGCCACGTCGCCCATGGGGCCGCAGCCGATGCTGCCGGACATGAGGACGATGTGGCGGCCGGTCTCCGGCAGGCCCAGAGCTCTCCGTGCCGCGGCCCTGTCACCGCGCTGGCGGAAGGCGGAACGCACGGGAATGCCGGCGGGCAGGAGGGTATCGCGGGCGATGCCGCAGCTGACGAACTCGTCGGCCAGCTCCTGATGAGGAATGACGCAGATATCCGGGGTACAGGCACCCACCGTGGGGCTGCAGGTATAGTCCGTGGCCACGAAGCAGAACACCGGACAGGCGCTCCACGCCTGCTTCAGCGCCGTCATCATCATGGCGGGGATCACGTGGACACAGACAACGGCATCGTAGCCGCCGCTTTGCAGCGTGCGGCCCAGACGGCGGGCACCGCGGGCAATGTAGCGGTACACCGGGCCGTCGCGCCGGTCCATCTCCTTGTCGCCCTCGGCGGACATATAGCCCGCCTTGTAGAGCCTGGGATACCGGCGGTAGAACCGGGTGTGCCACTTGGAAACGAATTTGGATGCCTTTTTGGAGATGAAGCCCAAGCCGTCCATCACGTCGCAGGACGCGCCGCAGCGTTGGAGGCTGTCACGCAGGGCGGCGGCTACGGCGTTGTGCCCGCCGCCGGTGTTACAGGTCAGGATCAGTACGCGCATTTTGCTCTCCTTTCCGCTGCGCTCGCTTTCGCAGCAGTGCCGCCAGGCGCATGAGCCGGGGGCGGTTGTAGCGTTGTATCAGAATAAAGGGCAGATTGGCCAGCAGCACCCACACCGCCAGCACGATCGCGCCGCCCCAGCCGGGCCACAGCCACAGAAACGCCAGGCCCAGCAAACAGGAGGCACCGTGGACCAGCTCCGCGCGGCACGTCTCCTGCACCAGCGCCGCGGCCTGATCCGCCGTCACGGCGCCGCTGCCGGGCAGTTCCTTCTTCACCATGTCCGGCAGGATGCGGCTCATGTCCGGCACCAGCTTCTTCCACTTATCGATGGCCAATTTGGTATAGACGCGGCCGTTCTGCTCCCATTTCCAGCCGCGGAAGGGCCGCTTCTCCGGGTCAAAGGGACCGGGGAGCGCCTGACCCAGCGGGTGCGCCAGCAGGGCCAGCGCCGCCGCGTACAGGACGCATTTCCAGAAACCGCTCACGCCTTCTCCACCCCGCAGCTGCACTCCAGCGCGCGGCGCAGCGTGCCCTCCGTCAGGCGGGTGACGCGCTCCACGAACTGCTCCTCATCGTGCTTCATGCCATAGTGCAGCCAGCTTTGCAGCAGGCCCACCAGCGTGGCCGTATACAGCGCCGCGATGGACTGCACATCCGTCTCCGCCACCGGCAGGTCCTCCGCCGTGCGGCGCACCAGATCCTCCACGGCACCGTAGACCACCTGGTAATACTCGCGCTCCAGCAGGTCGCGCTGGCTGGACTGGTACAGGTGGTAGACCGCGCGGCGGTTGGCGCGCATGAACGCCGTCACCCGCATCATCAGCTGGTACCAGCTGATGCAGAGGGGTGGTGCGTTGAGGACGCGGTCCAGCTCCGTCTCCAGCACCTCGCGCACCAGGGCGTAGATGTCGCAGTAGTAGTAATAAAACGTATTCCGGTTCACGCCGCAGTGATCTGCGATGTCCACCACGGAGATCTTATCCAGCGGCCGCTGCTCCAGCAGGTCCAGAAAGCCCTTGCGAATGGCGTTTTTTGTGGTCTGTGCCATGTCTATGCTCCTCTCTTTGTGCGAAAACTGCCTTACCGCCTGTATCATACCAAATTCAGACAGTTTTTGCAAGATGCCCGTACTATGCACTTTAGGCAAAATGCGCGGAAATGTATGAACATGGTGTAAAAAAGCATCCCCGCACGGTGTGCGGAGATGCTTTTGCTTCAAATGGGATCAGGCCGTCACCACGGGGCCGCCGTGCTTCTTGGCGCTGATCTTCTGGTAGGCGATGACCGCCGCCACCAGCACCAGGCCGACCACGTCGGTGAGGGTGCCGGGGATCATCATGCCCAGGCCGCCGATGGCCAGGACGATACGCAGCACCCAGTGGACCTTCTTATACAGATGGCCGTTCAGGGATGCCGCGATGGCGAAGATGCCCAGCAGCGCGCTGATGCAGATCTGCGCCACCTCCCACCAGCCGGAGATGTTCTCAAACAGCAGGGCCGGACTGTACGCGAAGATGTACGGCACGATAAAGGCGGCGATGGCCAGCTTGGTGGCGTTGATGCCGGTCTTCATGGGGTCGGACTTGGCGATGGCCGAGCCGGCGTAGGCCGCCAGAGCCACAGGGGGCGTGATATCCGCCACGATGCCGAAGTAGAACACGAAGAAGTGGGCGGCCACCAGCGGGAAGCCCAGCTGAA
>ERZ857840.4724-NODE-4724-length-10135-cov-4.776290_pt1 | contig 10135 bp, 6 predicted proteins | sample MGYA00519760_ERZ857840 | MGnify/ENA primary metagenome ERZ857840 (study PRJEB31778, sample SAMEA3449371) | human gut metagenome | biome: human gut; feature: human-associated habitat; material: faeces | place: United Kingdom | collected 2010/2012 ... | reverse complement strand
GAATCTTTTTCGAGTCGACCTCACCCTTGGAAAGCAAAACAACCGTCTCCACATGATAAGTTCCCGGGAATAAATCTACCCCGCTGATCTTCTCTACCTTATATCCACGCCCCTGTATCATCTCCAGATCACGTGCCAGGCTGGTCGGTTTACATGCAATATATACCAGACGTTCCACTCCGAAATTCAGGATCTTCATAAGTGCCTTCGGATTCACACCGTCTCTCGGTGGATCCAGCATGATCAGATCTGGAACTTCGCCCAGTTCATCGATGACTTTCAATACATCACCAGCCCAGAATGTACAGTTGTCCAGATTGTTTAATTCTGCATTTTCTTTTGCAGCTTCTACTGCTTCTTCTACGATCTCCACGCCAACGACCTTTTTTGCAACCGGTGCCAGGATCTGTGCGATCGTTCCGGTTCCACTGTACAAATCAAAGACAACTTTTTCGTTCGTATCTCCGATGTATTCTCTGGCTGTCTCATACAAGACTTCTGCTCCCAGCGAATTGGTCTGGAAGAAAGAAAATGGTGTGATCTTGAATTTTAATCCAAGTAATTCCTCGTAAAAATAATCCTGTCCGAACAGCACTTCTGTTCCCTCGTCTTTTACGACATCTGCAAGGCTGTCATTCTTTGTATGCAGGATTCCAACCAATGTTCCATCAAATTTAAGTGATGTCATTTTCTCCAGCCATACTGTCTTAAATGCCTGGATTTTAGAAACTGCTTCTGTCGGATCAATCCCCAGTTCTGCTGTGTCGGATGCTGTGACCAGATCTACCAGAATTTCACCTGTCTTCACTGCTTTTCTTACTAACAGATGACGGAAATATCCTACATGACGCATGCGATGATAATATGGAAGGCCTGATTCTCTGGCACATTCCAGTGTACATGCAAGAATTTTCCTGTAATCTTCATCTACGATCTGACAATCCGTTACATTAACAATATCATGAAAACTTCCTCTTTTGTGCATGCCAAGTGCCAGCGGTCCGTCTTTGTATTCATCTCCGAATGAGAATTCCATCTTGTTACGGTATTCGGATCTGACCGGACTTGGTTTGATGCCTTCCCAGATATATTCACCATTTACCGCTTCATCCATCATCTTTTTCACCTGCTCATTTTTCATCGCAAGCTGCTCCTCATATGGAAGATTCTGGTACGTACACCCTCCGCACTGACCGAAATGTGGACAGGCTGACGGGATCTCGCTTGCTGACGGTTCCACCACTTCTAAAAGGCGTCCCTCTGCCTTTCCTTTCCGGATCTTATTCACAGAAAATCTTACTTTCTGTCCCGGCACGCCATTCTTTACGACTACCCATCTGTCTTCTTCCGGCACGTATATGCGCCCTTTATTTGGAAATTCCACGGATTCTATAATTCCTTCGTATACCTGTCCTTTTTTCATATATATCCTTTCTGCTGTAACTCTTTTTCTATTCTCTTATTTCAAATCATCTACTGTTCCGGTATTCTATAAAAGCTTCCATATTATCCTTTATACACGGCCTTCAGTATCGTTCCTTCCTGCTCTACCCGTACATGTTTCAGACTCTTCACATACTGGTTAAACTGGGAATATCCATAATCGCGAATTTTAAAATCTTTGTATTTCTCATACATTTTATTACCAAGTGTACTGAGTTCTACTCCTGCTTTTCCGGCTTTTTTTACGATCTGCACAACATAGCTGTCGATATTTTCCTTCAGATCCTGATCTTCTCTTAAAGTAACAGACACAATGTTGCCATGCTTTACCATCTGTATCCTTGTAAATTCTTCCAGGAATTTGGACAACATATTATATCCGTAACTACGTACATCAAAATCCGGATACAGACTTACCAATCGGCTTCCGACTTCACCCAGTCCAGTCGGCTTGTTAATATCCTGGTTTTCAATGATCATCTTGATGATCGCATCTTCAATCTTCTCCTTGCTACGTTTGTCATGTGAGGTCTCATTCTTTGTGGTTCCAGGATTCTGTTCACTCATCAGATTTTCTAAGATTGTAAATTTATCACACGCTTTTCGAAATGGCTCCGGCGTCTTATTCTCTCCCATACCGATGACCATCTTTCCACTTTCTCTTAATCTGCTTACCAGCCTTGTAAAATCGCTGTCACTGGATACAATACAGAAACCGTCGACATCATTGGTATACAAAATATCCATTGCGTCAATGATCATAGCCGAATCAGTTGAGTTCTTCCCCTGTGTATAGCTAAACTGCTGGATCGGCGTGATTGAATTCGTTAAAAGTTCATCCTTCCAGCTCGAATGCTGCGTGCTGGTCCAGTCTCCATATATTCTTTTGTATGTAATAATCCCGTATTTTGACAACTCTGTCAATATTGGTTTGATGTATTTTGCTGATACATTATCCGCATCGATCAGCAGTGCATAACACTGTTCTTCCATTCTTTCCCTCCCGTTACTTATTCATATATCTATATAACCTTGCCTTTTATTTTATATGTTCATAGATTTATATCTTCGGATTGTATTGAATTGCACTCGAGACCGCAAGAGAAAAGCAGGCCAGTCGCCTTTCTTATATCAGATCGGTTTCTAACCTGCTTCTTTCTTCACTTATTCATTCGCCCGGTTCTTATACCTGATCGTCATCATCGAAAAAGTCATCGTCGAAATCATCATCATCGAAATCGTCTTCGAAATCTTCCAGATAATCCGGGGTGAAGAAACAATATACTGCATAAGCGATTCCTGCAACTGCAGCTACAGCTCCAACTAATGCCAGGATCCAGAGTACGGTCTTGCCGTGTTTGTCCTCTTCTTTTTTATTCATCAGTTCGCTAAGCTTGGATGCTGCAATAATATCTTCTACTTTACTCATGCTTCCACGTCCTTTCCTCTGCTCTTTTGGCAAATCAATTCTGCGTTTATTATATCACTTTACATGATGTATTACTACTTATTTTTTTTAGATTTTTATTCTGAAATCTATACACATTTTTCTAATTGTATGTAATATTTTATCTGATTTCTACACTTTCTGAAGTCTGGCAAATGCTGCAAACATCTTTTTCGTTCCCGGTCCGTCAAAATCAACGGTGACTTCATAATCTCTTCCGCCTTCCGTGATCGCAGTCACGGTTCCTTCTCCGAATTTGATATGTTTCACACGGTCCCCGACTCCGTAAGGAAGCTTTCCGCCCTTCGGTGTACCGAACTGCTGTACCGGCTTCGGTGCGGTAAATGCTTTGGTCTTGAAAGCTTCTTTTGCCTGCATGAAAGAAGTCTTCACTCTTACCGGTTCGCTTTCTTCTTTCTTCTCTTTCTTTGTGGACGGTCCTGTTTCCAGAAGTTCTAACGGAATCTCTTTTAAGAAACGGGACATTTTCTTATACTGCGTCTCGCCATGCACCATACGTTTTCTTGCGCAGGTCAGAGTCAGATCTTTCTCAGCTCTTGTGATTCCCACATAGCAGAGACGTCTTTCTTCTTCCAGTTCTGCCGGATCGTCGGCTGTGATCGTCATGTAGCTTGGGAACAGACCATCTTCCATTCCTGCCAGATATACATGTGGGAATTCCAGACCTTTCGCACTGTGCAGTGTCATCAGTACTACATAATCCGTACTTTCGTCCAGACTGTCGATATCTGCCACCAACGCTACATCTTCAAGAAAACCGCTGAGTGTCGATGCCTCATTCTGTGTCTCACAGTTTTCTTCGTAAGCTGCAATCTTGTTACGGAGCTCGTCTATGTTTTCGATTCTTGATGTTGCTTCTTCACTTTCACATTCATGGATCAGCGCATCGATATAGCCAGTTTCTTTGATGACTTCTTCCATCAGTTCGGATACACTCATATCCTGTACATCATTTTTGAAATGCTCAATCATCGCAACAAATGATTCCAGTTTTGCCTGTCCTCTTCCGATGTTCGGGATCAGATCTACAGCCCGGAGTGCGTCATAGAAACTGCATTCTCTGGATGATGCATATTCCTGCACACGGTTGATACTTGTCAGTCCGATACCGCGTTTTGGAACATTTACAATTCGTCTGACAGCCAGATCGTCTCTTCCGTTATCAATCGTCTTAAGATACGCAAGAAGATCTTTGATCTCACGTCTCGCATAGAAGTTCACGCCGCCGATGACTTTATATGGAATACTGTCACGGACGAAACGTTCCTCGAACATACGGGACTGTGCATTGGTACGATAAAGTACTGCATTATCTTTGTAACTGCAGAGTTCTTTATTGACATGACGTCTGATGTCCCCGACTACATATTCTGCTTCTTCATAAGCAGAATCGAACTGGCGGAACTGGATCATATTTCCATCTTCGTTCTCTGTCCAGAGAGTTTTTTCTTTTCTTCCATGATTGTTCCGGATCACGGCATTGGCAGCATTCAGGATATTGCCGGTAGAACGGTAATTCTGTTCCAGTTTGATCACCTTGGTATCATCAAATACATGTTCAAAATCCAGGATGTTCTTAATGTTGGCACCGCGGAATTTATAAATGGACTGGTCATCGTCGCCAACCACGCACAGGTTACGGTACTTGGATGCCAGCAGATGGATCAGTTCGAACTGTACTGTATTCGTATCCTGATACTCGTCTACCATGATATAACGGAAACGCTCCTGATAATATTCCAGTACATCTTTCTGCGTCTGGAAAAGCTGCACCGTCTTAAACAACAGGTCGTCAAAATCTAACGCATTATTTGAACGGAGCTGTTTTTCATATTCTTCATATACTTCTGCAATTTTTTTCCGGCTGTAATCCCCTTCTGCACGCATTCTGTATTCCTGCGGTGTCACCAGTTCATCCTTTGCTCTGGAAATCTCTGACAGCAGTGCTCTTTCCCGGAACATCTTCGTATCAACCTGCAGAAGCTTGCAGACTTCACGCATCAGTGTCTTCTGATCATCACTGTCGTAAATCGTGAAGTTGGTATCGTATCCAAGCAGATCAATATGGCGTCTTAAGATACGCACACACATGGAATGGAAGGTACTTACCCAGATGCTTTCGGAACCGTAGCCGACTAATTTATCGACACGTTCCCTCATCTCTCCTGCTGCCTTATTCGTAAATGTGATCGCCAGGATATTCCATGGATTCACCTGCTGCTCTTCGATCAGATAAGCAATCCTGTGCGTCAGCACTCTGGTCTTCCCGGATCCCGCACCAGCAAGGATCAGAAGTGGTCCTTCGGTATGGAATACGGCTTCTCTTTGTTGTTCATTTAATGTATCGTATATACTCAATCTTATAGTTTCCTTTCTTTCCGGTTTTCTATTCTTCTTTTTTCTTTCCGGCCTGTTCTGCTTTCGTCATGGATTCATGTTCTCTTTTTACTTCTTTATAAAGAGCCGTTGATGTCCAGTTCTGGTTCTTTGCAGTAACGATTGCCTTTAGCGGAATCTGTACTTTTTCTTTTCTCATCTGGAATAATAATTTATCCAGTGTCTGATTGTCTGCCAGCAGCATGACAATCATCTCTTCTTCAAAATCTGTCATTTCTTCATTTTTTGCATTGTCTGTCCCGGAAGTTTCTTCCACAGATGCTTCTTCCGCCACTTCTTCTTTCAGTCCGGTCAGTACTCCGATTGTTTTAGAATACTCTTCTTTTTCTACATATTTTACACGAAATCCGAGAAAGCTTCCCAACATCCCGATCTTTCTGCCTTTTTTCGTGCCTTTCAGATTATAACATAACATGATTGATCTCATATGCATTCTACCTCTTTTCGAATGTCTGTTTCCATTATAGTGATTTTAAGTGTGTTCTGCAAGGCACATTTTAAATCCTTACGAATACATGACACTACAGAAAACCTGCCCCTGGCAGCTCTTTATGAACGCATGACGATAAAAAGCTTCCTTCCGGACCATAAGATTTTTCTTATTTTCCAAAAGGAAGCTCTTTTATTTTCCTTTATTTTTTTATGTTTTTATGCGCTGATCGCATTTCCCGTATACAGCTGATAATATCTGCCTTTCTCTTCGATCAGCTCATCATGTGTACCGCGCTCGATGATTCTTCCCTGCTCCAGTACCATAATGCAGTCGGAATTGCGGACCGTTGATAATCGGTGGGCAATGACAAATGTTGTTCTTCCGTGCATCAGCTTATCCATACCATCCTGTACGATCCGTTCTGTTCTGGTGTCGATGGAACTGGTCGCTTCATCAAGGATCAGTACCGGCGGATCGGCGATGGCTGCTCTCGCAATGGCAAGAAGCTGGCGCTGTCCCTGGCTTAAGTTCGCTCCGTCTCCGGTCAGCATCGTATCATAACCATCCGGAAGCCGGCGGATAAAGCTGTCGGCATTGGCAAGCTTTGCTGCTGCCACGATCTCTTCATCGGTCGCATCCAGTTTGCCAAAGCGGATATTGTCACGCACCGTTCCGGTGAATAAATGTGTATCCTGCAGAACGATTCCAAGTGAACGCCTGAGATCTGCTTTCTTGATCTTATTAATATTAATTCCATCATAGCGGATCTTACCGTCCTGAATATCGTAGAAACGGTTGATCAGATTGGTAATCGTCGTCTTACCTGCACCGGTCGAGCCGACGAAAGCAATCTTCTGTCCCGGTTTCGCATACAATTTGATACCATGCAATACAATTTTCTCATCATTATAGCCGAAATCCACGCCATTGAATACAACTTCACCTTTGACTTCCACATAATCCACACTGCCATCATTCTGATGTGTATGTTTCCATGCCCAGCGCTCGGTTCTTTCTTCACACTCTGTGAGCTTTCCGTCTTCTTCTTTCGCATTGACCAGTGTTACATAGCCTTCATCCAGCTCTTCTTTTTCATCCATCAGACGGAAGATACGATCAGCCCCGGCCATTGCCATAACGATTGCATTCATCTGCATACTGATCTGATTGATCGGCATACTGAAGCTCTTATTAAATGTCAGGAAACTCGCCAGTCCTCCAAGCGTAAATCCTCCGACTTTTCCAAGTGCCAGCACACCTCCGACGATCGCACAGATTACATAACTGATATTTCCAATCTGTGCATTGATCGGTCCTAAGAAGTTGGCAAATGTATTCGCTCTGTCTGCGCTGATATATAACTCATCATTCAGTTTCTTGAAGTTCTGCATATTCTCTTCTTCATGACAGAACACCTTTACGACCTTCTGCCCGTTCATCATCTCTTCGATGTAACCGTTCACAGTTCCCAGGTCTTTCTGCTGTTTTGCAAAATATGCCCCGCTCTGTCCTGCAGATTTCTTCGAACAGAATACCATGATTCCGACCATGACCATCGTTACGATAGTAAGCGGGATGCTTAAGATCAACATACTGATAAATACACTGACGATCGTAATCCCACTGTTTAAGAGCTGTGGCATACTCTGGCTGATCATCTGTCTCAATGTATCGATATCATTCGTATATACCGACATGATGTCACCATGTGCATGGGTATCAAAGTATTTGATCGGCAGCTTTTCCATATGTGAAAACAGATCATTTCTTAAGTTACGGAGTGTTCCCTGTGTCACATTTACCATCAGACGGTTATAACCGAACGTTGCAAGTACACCCAGCGCATAAAATGCTGCCACTTTGGCGATCGCATGTGCAAGCGGTGTAAAGTTCGGATTATCCGATAATAAAAATGGTGTAATATATTCGTCGATCAGGTTCTTCATGAACATCGTTCCCTGCACATTACAAAGTACGCTGACAACGATCAGTACTACGACACTGATGCAGTGGAATTTATAGTCTTTCAATACATATTTCATAAGGCGGAGGAATAATTCACCCGGATTTTTTACCTGTGATTTCATTCCTCTAGGCTGTCTTCCCGGTCCCGGCATCTTATTCACCCTCCTTCTCGTCAAAATCGCCGCCACCGCTGGTCTGTGATTCATAGACTTCACGGTAGATATCATTCTGTTCCAGTAATTCTTCATGTGTACCGAATCCATTGACCTTACCGTCTTCCATAACGATGATACGGTCCGCATCCTGTACACTGGAGATTCTCTGTGCAATGATCAGTTTCGTCGTATCCGGAATCTCTTCACGGAATGCTCTCCGGATCTTCGCATCCGTTGCGGTATCTACCGCACTGGTACTGTCATCCAGGATCAGTACTTTGGGCTTCTTAAGTAATGCTCTTGCGATACAAAGTCTCTGCTTCTGACCTCCGGATACGTTGCTTCCGCCCTGCTCGATATAGGTCTCATATCCTTTCGGGAAACGGTCGATGAACTCATCCGCACATGCAAGTTCACACGCGTGTCTGCATTCTTCCAGAGTTGCCTCCTTGTCTCCCCAGCGGAGATTATCAAGGATTGTTCCAGAGAACAGCACATTATTCTGTAAGACTACTGATACCTGATTACGAAGCACTTCCATATCATAGTCTTTGACATTTTTGCCACCAACCAGTACTTCGCCTTTCGTCACATCGTAAAGACGGCTGATCAGGTTAACCAGACTCGTCTTGGCACTTCCGGTTCCTCCGATGATTCCGATCGTCTCACCGGAACGGATCTTCAGATCAATATCTTCCAGTACCGGTTCGTCACTGTCCTTTTTATACGCAAAGTCCACATGACGGAATTCAATACTTCCGTCTTCCACTTTCATGAACGGATGTTCCGGATTCTTAAGATCACTCGTCTCATTTAACACTTCGGAGATACGTTTCGCACTTGCCATACTCATTGTGATCATAATGAATACCATGGAAAGCATCATCAGGCTCATCAGGATATTCATACAATATGTAAGAAGACTCATCAGTTCTCCTGTCGTCAGGGAATTACTTGCGATCATCTTTGCTCCGAACCAGCTCACTAACAGGATACACGTGTATACCGCTGTCTGCATCATCGGGGCATTGAATACCAGGTTTGTCTCTGCTTTTACAAAAATGTTATAGATATTCTCACTTGCTCTTCTCAACTTGGATGTCTCCTGTTCCTCTCTTACATATGCCTTTACGACACGGATCGCAGATACATTTTCCTGTACAGACTCATTCAGGTCATCGTACTTTGGAAATGCCTGCTGGAAATATTTTGTCGCATGGCTCATGATCAGGAATAACAATATTCCAAGAATAATAACCGCTACAAGATAGATGCATGCAAGTCTTGCATTGATCGTAAATGCCATGACCATCGCACAGATCATACTTGCCGGTGCTCTGGTGAACATACGCAGAATCATCTGGTATGCATTCTGTATATTGGTTACATCTGTTGTCATTCTGGTTACAAGTCCCGCCGTGCTGAATTTATCAATATTCGCAAATGAAAATGTCTGAATATTGTTAAACATCGCCTCTCGTAAGTTTCTTGCAAATCCTGCCGATGCTTTTGCACCGTATCTTCCGCCCATCATTCCGGCGAATAATCCGATGGCCGCTGCAACGACCATGATCCCGCCGACCTTGTAAATATGCTGGATGTCCCCGGCATTGACACCTTTATCGATGATCGATGCCATCAGAAACGGGATGATCATCTCCATCAATACCTCAAGGATCATAAAGAGCGGAGTTGCAATGGATGCTGCTTTGAATTCTTTGATCTGTTTTGCTAATGTCTTAATCATTCCATTTACGCCCTTTCTGTTTCATTAATTGTTTTATAGTTACATTTATAACTCCGATTTTCCAGATTACCTGACTTCATATTTCTTCACATTCTGATTGATCCGGTCTAATACCTTATAAAAAATATGAAGTTCTTCTTCTGATATTCCTTCGGAAAGCTCTTCTTCGATATGCTCCACAATATCTTCAATCTCACAGTGGAGAATGGAACATAGCCTGTCTATTGTGTAAATTTCAACATTTTTATTTTTTCGCAGTCTGTCCAGAAGTGAACGGGTGATCTGGTAATGTTCATAAAGATCATACTGAGTGATTCCACGCTCCTTCATCGTGACCCAAAATCTGTCATATTTTATCATATATATATCCTGTCCGATTCATCCTTGAATTAATCTTATTATGAGGGTAAAATTGGGATTACAACAGTGTCCTTATACCGACACTATGGAAAGGAGAAACGATGAGGAAGTTTTTTAAGATCTTTTTTTCGGTGGTAGTTATACTTTATTTTTCAGCTACAATGTTT
>ERZ857840.4722-NODE-4722-length-10136-cov-5.467513_pt1 | contig 10136 bp, 6 predicted proteins | sample MGYA00519760_ERZ857840 | MGnify/ENA primary metagenome ERZ857840 (study PRJEB31778, sample SAMEA3449371) | human gut metagenome | biome: human gut; feature: human-associated habitat; material: faeces | place: United Kingdom | collected 2010/2012 ... | reverse complement strand
CGTACTGGCCGGTGACTGTGGGGAAGCGCCAGACGTTGCCGATGCCGATAGCACAGCCCGCGCTGACCAGAATGAAGCCAAGGCGTGTGCCGAAGCTTTCGCGTTGATTTTGGGGATCCATACAATTCCTCTTTTCTATCCAAAAGTAGAATTATTATAGCGTACCGCGGCGAAACTTGCAAGTAGGGAATCACAGTGTTATAATTATGGCAACACCCGCGGCATGGGTCGATTGGAAATTTGCCCGTACCTGTAGGGACCGATGCTCGCATCGGCCCGCCAGCCTTGCGGCAGCCGGAAGGCCCGCGGGCAAATACTGTCCGCCCCTGCAAAGCGTGCAATACTTTACTAAGGAGTCAAAAATATGCTTCGTTTTGAATGTGACTATGGCGAGGGCGCGGCCCCCGCGGTTTTGGAGCTTCTGCAAAAGACCAATTTCGACCAGACCCCCGGCTATGGCGAGGATGAATACTGCGCCAAGGCCGCCGCGCAGATCAAGCGCCTGTGCGACGCTCCCGACGCCGACGTGCACTTTTTCGTCGGCGCGACCCAGGCGAATCTGACCGTCATTGCGGCGGCGCTCAAGCCGTGGCAGGGCGTGCTGTGCGCCGACTCCGGGCACATCCATGTGCATGAGACCGGCTCCATCGAGGCCACAGGCCACAAGTGCCTGGCGCTGCCCGGCAAAAACGGCAAGATCACGGCCCGCCAGATCCGCAAAGCCGTGGAGGAGCACCGCGCCAACGCCAGCCACGAGCACGAGGTCCAGCCCGGCATGGTCTACATCTCGAACCCCACCGAGGTCGGCACCCTTTATAATAAGGAGGAATTGACCGACATTTCCGCCGCCTGCTACGAGCTGGGACTCTACCTGTTCGTGGACGGTGCGCGGATGGCCTACGGCCTGACGAGCCCCGCCAACGATCTGAGCCTGCAGGACTACGCCGCGCTCTGCGACGTGTTTTACTTGGGCGGTACCAAGTGCGGTGCGCTGTTCGGCGAGGCCGTCGTCATCACAAACGACGATCTGAAGCCCGATTTCCGCTACTGCCTGAAGCAGCATGGCGGCATGCTGGCGAAAGGCCGCCTGCTGGGCGAGCAGTTCCTGGCTCTGCTGGACGGCGAGGACGGCAGCGGCAGCAGCCTGTATTTCACGATGGCGAAAAAGGCCGACGAGCAGGCCCTGCGCATCCGCGCCGCCTTTGAGGCAAAGGGCTGCAAGGTGCTGCACGACTCCCCGACGAACCAGCAGTTCTTTGTTCTGCCCGACGAATGGTACGACAAGCTGGCCGAGACCTACGCCATGACCCACATGGGCAAGCCCGACAAGCACCACACCGCCGTGCGCGTATGCACCAGCTGGGCCACGAAGGACGAAGCTGTGGAGCAGCTTATTCAAGACGTCGCAACGCTGTAATAACTGCATCGTAGGGAGGGGTCTTGACCCCTCCGGGGGCGTCGGGGACGCCGCCCCCTACATCCTTGGCCGCGAACTTTCCGCCAACCGTAGGGGGATTCATCTCTCCCGTTTCCTCGCCCGCATTTCCTTAACTTTCTTCTTTACATTCCCCGTAAAATACGCTACAATATAAATGTATATTTATAAAAACAAAGAGAAGGAGAGATCGCTTTGTTTACTATCATCAAACGGCGGGAGCTGAACCCCACCGTAACCGAACTTTGCATCCATGCGCCGCTCATTGCCAAGAAGGCAAAGGCCGGCCAGTTTATCATTGTCCGCGCAAAGGAGGACTCCGAGCGCATCCCCCTGACCATTGCTGGGTTTGACCGCGAAGCCGGCACTGTTTCCATCATTTTCCAGGTTGTCGGCGCAGGTACCATGCAGCTGAACTCCCTCAAAGAGGGCGAGGCCGTGCATGACTTTGTGGGACCCTTGGGCAAGGCCACCGAGATCGAGGGTCTGAAAAACGTCTGCGTTGTCGGCGGCGGCGTGGGCTGCGCCATTGCGCTGCCCATTGCCCAGGCACTGCACGAGCAGGGCACCAAGGTCACCGGCATTGTCGGTTTCCGAAACAAGGATCTGGTCATTCTGGAGGACGAGTTCCGCGCCTGCTGCGATGAGTTTATCATCATGACCGACGACGGCTCCTACGGCGAGAAGGGCGTTGTCACCGCGCCGCTGGACAAGAAAATCGTCGAGGGTGCCAACTTTGATGAGGTCATTACTATCGGACCCCTGATCATGATGAAATTTGTCGTCAAGACGACCAAACCGCACAACGTCAAGACCGTTGTGTCGATGAACCCCATCATGGTCGACGGCACCGGTATGTGCGGCGGCTGCCGCCTGACCGTGGGCGGGCAGACCAAGTTTGCCTGCGTGGACGGCCCCGACTTTGACGGCTTTGAGGTCGATTTTGACGAGGCTATGCACCGCGGCACGATGTACAAGCCCTTTGAGGCACACGCCCGCGAGGCCGAGTGCAATTTGCTGAAGCAGGAGGTGCAGTAATTATGCCGAACATGGACCCGAAAAAGTGCCCCATGCCCAGCCAGGAGCCGAACGTCCGCAACAAAAACTTCAAGGAAGTCGCCCTTGGCTACACCGAGGAGATGGCCGTGAACGAGGCCAAGCGCTGCCTGCAGTGCAAGAACCACCCCTGCCGCAGCGGCTGCCCCGTTGAAATTGATATTCCCGGCTTCATCAAGCACGTCGCCGAGGGCGACTTTGAGGCCGCCTACAACGTGATTGCCCAGTCCAGCGCGCTGCCCGCCGTCTGCGGCCGCGTCTGCCCGCAGGAGCACCAGTGCGAAGGCAAGTGCGTGCGCGGCATCAAGGGCGAGGCCGTCGGCATTGGCCGTCTCGAGCGCTTTGTCGCCGACTGGTACCGCAACAACGTACATACCAAGCCTACTGCCCCCGCGCCCAACGGCCACAAGGTCGCTGTCATCGGCGCAGGCCCGTCCGGCCTGACCGTCGCGGGCGACCTGGCCAAGCTGGGCTACAAGGTCACCGTCTACGAAGCCCTGCACGTTGCGGGCGGCGTGTTGATGTACGGCATCCCCGAGTTCCGTCTGCCCAAGGACATCGTCCAGCACGAGGTCGAGGGCCTGAAGGAGCTGGGCGTGGACATCGAGACGAACATGGTCATCGGCAAGGTGCTGACCATCGACGAGCTGATGAACGACTACGGCTTTGAGGCCGTCTATGTTGCCTCCGGCGCCGGTCTGCCCCGCTTTATGGGCATCCCCGGCGAGAGCCTGAACGGCGTCTACTCCGCCAACGAGTACCTGACCCGCGTCAACCTGATGAAGGCGTACAAGGAGGATTCCCGCACGCCCATCATGAAGAGCAAGTCTGTCGCCGTCGTCGGCGGCGGCAATGTCGCCATGGACGCTGCCCGCTGCGCCAAGCGTCTGGGTGCCGAGAATGTCTACATCGTCTACCGCCGCGGCATGGCCGAGCTGCCTGCTCGTAAGGAGGAGGTCGAGCACGCCGAGGAGGAAGGCATCGTCTTTAAGACGCTGACGAACCCGACAGAAGTGCTGGGCGACGAGAACGGCTGGGTCAAGGGTATGACCTGCGTTGAGATGGAACTGGGCGAGCCGGATGCGTCCGGACGCCGCCGCCCCATCGTCAAGGAGGGCAGCGAGTTCGTTCTGAACGTTGATACGATGATCATGGCGCTGGGTACCAGCCCCAACCCGCTGATCCGCTCCACCACGCCGGGTCTGGATGCCGACAAGCACGGCTGCCTGATCACCAACGGCCCCGACGGCTTGACCAGCCGCCCGATGGTCTACGCCGGCGGCGACGCCGTTACCGGCGCTGCCACGGTCATTCTGGCCATGGGCGCCGGTAAAGAAGCCGCCCGCGCGATTGACGCGGCCATCAAGGCGAAGGAACAGTAAAAATTAAATTTCAGCCCCCGTACCGCGAGGTGCGGGGGTGTTTTTGTTAAAAAGGCTTCCCCTGAGGGGGAAGCTGGCCGCGAAGCGGACTGATGAGGGGCGAACTTTGCCATACTATCCCCTGTATGGGTAATCACGGTATCTCCGCCCCTCATCCGCCTGCGGGCAGGGCCGCAGACACCTTCCCCCAAGGGGGAAGGCACTCTTACCGAACAAAGGCGTCAACCATGTATCATCCTTTCTTCCAATTCGTTCTTCCGCGCCTCGGGCAGGTGGCGCTGGATGCTTTGCTGTACCTGAACTTTTTGCAGCTGCCGCCCTTACAGCTGGTGGCCCGGTGGCCGGTGCTGTATTACGGACTGCCGCTTGTGCTGATGGGCGTGCTGGCATATATCAGCCGCGACCCGCTCGGGCTGGGCATCGTGTTTGCCGGACATCTTGTGACATTCTACTGCATCGGTACCGCCATCGGGCTGGCGCTGCGGCGCATCGGCGGCACACCGTTGACTGTTTGGCATATTATCTGGCTGGACGGCATAACGCCGTGGCTGTTGACAGGCCTTATCATGTGGTGGGGGCGGCGGCGTGCGCTGCGGCTCTGTACGACAAAATACAGCCTGACAACGCGGAAAAATCTGCCGAACGGCAGGCTGACCATCGTGCAGGTCAGTGATGTCCACCCGCGCGCCTGTGCGGCGATGGATCACACCCGCATCCCTGAGCTGAAAGCAAAAATCGAGGCGTGCCGTCCCGACCTGCTTGTGCTGACCGGCGATATTTTCGACGAGTTCACCGAGCCGGAGGAGCTGGACGCCTTCTGCAAGCTGTTTGGCGAGCTGGACGCGCCGCTGGGCAAGTATTACGTCCTCGGCAACCACGACCTGTTCCACCACTGGCGGGAGCCGAGCTTTGGCCGCGCGGATCTGGAGCGCGGGTTCGCCGCCGCGGGCGTGCGCATCCTGGAGGACACGTCCGTCCTGCTGCCCTGCGGTGTGCGCGTCGTGGGCCGCAAGGATTATCTGTACACGAACGGCAGCCGCTTTACGGCGGCACAGCTTATGCCCGGCGGCCCCGACGACCACTACACGGTCTGGCTTGACCATGAGCCGCGGGACTTTAAGAACGCCGCCGCGGCGGGGGCGGACCTGATTTTGAGCGGCCACACCCACGGTGGGCAGGTCTGGCCTGCGGGTGCGGTGGGCATGGTTGCCAAAAATGAGCGCAACTACGGCAGAAAGCACATTGCAGACCATTGCGATGCCATCGTCAGCGGTGGCACGGGCACCTGGGGCTACAAGTTCCGCACCCAGGGCCGCACGGAAATTGTCTGCGCGGAAATAACTACCGAAAGGGAAAACTGATTTATGAACGAACGCGAACGCCTGAGCAGCCGCTTGGGCTTTATCATGCTGTCGGCGGGGTGCGCCATCGGCTGCGGCAACGTCTGGAAATTCCCCTGGATGTGCGGCCAGAATGGCGGCGGCAGCTTTATGCTGCTCTACATCCTCTGCCTGCTGGTGCTGGGCCTGCCCGTCATGGTCATGGAGTTTGCCGTGGGCCGCGCCGCCCAGGCCAGCCCCGTTACCATGTACCAGTGCCTGGAAAAGCCCGGCCACAAGTGGGGCGTATTCGGCGTCGTCAGCCTCATCGGCAACATTGCCATCATGGCGTTCTACACGGTGGTCACGGGCTGGATCTTGTACTATTTTGTCAAGTTCCTGACCGGGCAGCATGCGGATTTCGGCTTTGCGCAGATGATTGCCGACCCCGGGCTGAACGTGACCTACCTGCTTGTGGTCCTTATAGCGGCGTTTGTGCTGCTGAGCTTTAATTTGCAGGGCGGGCTGGAGCGCGTGACCAAATACATGATGAGCGCGCTGCTGGTGCTGATGCTGGTGCTGGCCGTGCACAGCCTGACGTTTGCCGGTGCGGCGGAGGGGCTGCGGTTCTACCTTGTGCCGGATTTCTCGGCCATTGACGGCGGGGTCATCGTGGCGGCCATGAACCAGGCGTTTTTCTCGCTATCCGTCGGCATGGGCGGCATGGCGATCTTCGGCAGCTACATCGGCAAGGATCACGCGCTCATGGGCGAGTCGCTGCGGGTCATTTTTCTCGATACGTTCGTGGCCGTGCTGGCGGGCATCGTCATCTTCCCGGCGTGCTTCACCTACGGGCTGGAGGTCACGGCAGGCCCCAGTCTGCTGTTTGACACGATGGCGGGGGTGTTCGGCAATATGGCCGGGGGCCGCTGGTGGGGCGCGCTGTTCTTCCTGTTCATGGTGTTTGCGGCGCTGTCCACCGTGCTGGGCGTCTGCGAGAATATCCTTGCCATGGTGCGTGAGCTGACCGGTTGGAGCCGCCCGAAGGGGTGCGTGGTCTGCGGCGTCGGCATCTTTCTGCTGGCGCTGACGACGGCGCTGGGCTACAGCGTGCTGCACTTCCAGCCGTTTGCGCCGGGCAGCGCGTGGCTGGACTTCTGGGACTTCATCGTCAGCAACAATGTGCTGCCGCTGGGGTCGCTGGTGCTGGCGCTGTTCTGCTGCAACCGCTTTGGCTGGGGCTGGGACAATTTTGTGGCCGAAGCCAACACCGGCAGGGGCCTGAAGGTCCGCCCCTGGATGAAGCCGATTTTTAAGTATTTTGTGCCGGGTGCGATTTTGTTTATTTATATTTACGGCATGGTTACGTTTCACTGGCGGTAAAAAGGAAAAAGTCCTGTCTCCGGGAAAGGGAGGCAGGACTTTTCGGTTTTACACTGGGATGCGCGGGCAGAGCCCGCGAGAAAGCCTCCTCACGAAGTGGGGAGGTGGCCGAGTAAAACGAGGCCGGAGAGGCTCTGCCCGTTTACGGGTGCTACGACACCTTGCGGAAGTAATTTATCAAAATACTCTTGATATAATTATACCGCCGCGCGTAGCTGTTCTCGACGCGGATCAGCTCAAAGCCGTGCTCGCGGCAGATCTGGTCCTTCTTGCGGTCACGGCGCCGGACGGCGGGGTCGTCGCGGTGCTCGCGGCCATCCAGCTCGATGGCTAAAATCGGCATCAGGCGGCGGCCCTCCCGCTGGTAGACGACGAAGTCGAACCGCCCGGTGTAGAAAAGGTCGGCGCAGCCGGGGTTATCCTCAAACACCTGGGCGATGGGTACCTCCTTGCGGACCGTGCAGCGGCTGCCGTCGAGGAAGGCGTTGTCCAGCGCGTGGTTCAGATTTTCCAAAAAGGCATCCTCGGTCTTGGTGCTGTAGGGCTTGATGCCCAGCGCACGGCTGGCGGCGGGCTTCTCGGTCACCTCGGACTGGCCGTTTTTGCGCACGTACTGCACCAGCTCATAAATATCGTCGTCGGTGCTGTCGGCGTGCAGGCGGTCCAGCGCGGCCTGATTCGAGAGGATGACCAGTTGCTCCCGCGCGCGGGAGGTCGCCACGTTGATGAGCTCCTTGTTCGTTTTCAGCCAGTCGTAGGTGCGCGGGCGGGTCTGGTCGGTCAGCGCCAGGGAGAAGATGACCACGTCTTTCTCGTCGCCCTGAAAGGCGTGCACCGTGCCGCAGGCGGCGTTCTCAAAGTGCTTCGCGCGCAGCATGGCCTCGATGGCGGCGCGCTGCTTCGCAAACGGCGTGATGATGCCCACCTGCTTGTCCGGGTGCGCGGTCAGGTATGCCTCGATGCGGCGCACCTCCTGCGGGGCGGTGTTTTTCTCGTCGGTGGTGTCGTTGGGCACGTCCACATAGACGAGCGGCGTGGGGTCGGTCTCGCGGCTGGCAATGTGCAGCTTGTGGTTGTAGTATTTGCGATTGTTGAACTCGATGATCTTGGGGCTGCACCGGTAGTGGTAGCTCAACAGCGTCTCGTCGCTGACGGCGTCGCAGGCCAGAAAGCATTTGTAGATCGAGTTTTCGATGTAATCGTACTCCTGCGTGACACCGTAGCGGCGGCGCAGCGTGCGGTTGTCGGCGGGGTCCAGCAGAATGACAGGCGAGAGCTGCTGCGGGTCGCCCACAAGCATCAGCGACGCCCCGCGCAGGATGGGCACAAGAGACATGGCCGTGCTGCACTGGCTTGCCTCGTCCATGATGACCATGTCAAAGCTCGGCTCCGGGTCGCCCAGGCGGTGGGCGGAGATGCAGGTCGTGGCCACAATGGGAAAGACGCGCAGCAGCTTTTTCAGGTTCTCCGGCTCCGAGATGTACTTGTTGAACTGCGTGACCCGCTCCTTGTCGGTGTCGGGGCTGTGGACGATGCTCATTAAATCGTTGTATTTCGGCTCCTCCAACCGGCGGATGCAGCGGGCCGAGGTGTAGTAGAGGTAGCGCAGCAGTTCGTCCTCGTTGCGGTCCAGCAGAGCCAGCGCGTCGGCAGAGTCGATGCTGCCGTAGGCGGCCAGCTCACGGTCCACCTGCGGCAGCTGCCCGGCCTGCAGCTCGTACTGGAAGTTCATCTGGCCGCGGGCGTCCAGCAGGCGCCGGATGGTCTCCCGCCGCTCCCGCAAATCAAGGATGCGCTCATACCGTTCCAGCAGAGCGGTCAGCTGTTTGGCGCGGGCCGTGCGGTCCGCGTGGTTTTTGTCCAGCAGCCGCTCCGGCACGGGAATTTTTTTGCACTGCTCAAACAGTTGGTCGATGGCGCGCAGGGCCTCGGCGGTTTTCTCGTTGTTGCCAAGGCGCAGGATCGGGAACGGCACGGTCTGGCCGTGGTAGGTGACGGCCTGCAGCTTTTCCACAACGCCGTCGATGGGATGGTTGTTGTAGCTGGAAAAAAGCACCGTGCGCTCGTTGAAAAACGCCGTCGTCAGCGTGTTGACGATGGTGTTGGTCTTGCCGGTGCCCGGCGGGCCCTGCACGTAGGCCAGCGGATAGCGCATGGCGTTGTTGATGGCCAGCAGCTGGTCCAGATTGACCTTGTTGTTCAGCAGCGCCAGCGGGTAGGACTTGCGGCGGCGCGGCTTGGCGGTCATCTCGCCGAAGAAGGCCCGCAGCGGGGCGGTGGCCGTCTCGCCGGAGGGGTCCTCGAACATAGTAAGGATGCCGCGGTACTCATGCTCCAAGTCCACGGGGCAGTCGCGGCTGATGGCGACGAGGTAGGGCAGGTCATCGACCCGCACCCGCGGGTTGCTGCGGGTGATGCGGTCCTTGATGGTCTCGGCGTGCTTCGTGAACTCGTCCAGCAGCGTATAGTCGTCGGCATCCAGAAATTGATGGATGCTCAGCTTGCTGCCGTTGACGGTGAACTCCCGGCAGATGACCGGCTCCGGCTCGGCCCGCAGGGCGCGCTTTTTCACGTCGAGCCGCAGCGGGCGGTAGGCCAGCACGTACAGCCCCTGCCGGGTGTCAATACTGATAAGGTTCAGCCCCAGCGTGGGCAGGCTGGGGCGGGCGGCGTTCTGGCGGCGGTCCTCGACCCGGCGCTGAAACCGGCCCACCAGCTCACGGAACTGGTCGTCGGTCAGCTCCAGCGTGTCCTCCTTATAATCGGCAAAGCAGTCGGCGTCAATTTGATGGATCAGGCTGTAGTTGGACTGGTAGGGCGTGGCGTCCAGCCGGTTGCAGGCGGCCAGATAGTCCAGCACCCGCAGGTTTGCGGCGTTGTCAAACAGCGCCGCGTACCGCCCGGGGTTGTCGCGGATGTCGTCGATGAGCGTCTGGTTGACGGGACACCACGAGCCGTCGACGACCTCGGCGGTCTGGATGCGGTCAATGCTGATATGGTCGAGCGCCTGCACGCTTAATTTGCCCAGATGCAGCCCGTCAACGTTCAGGGTGCGGGTCCTGGGGTTCAGCCCGCGGATAGCGACCCAGTATTTGGTCTGCTGGGTCTGTTGATTTTTGTATTCAATGCTCAACCACCGCCCCTCATGAATGGCACGGAAAATCGAGCGCGTGATGTTGTTCAATTTTCCGCTCCTTTCGGGTTACTTCGACAAGCGCCGGTATTCCAGCGGGGTCAGGCGGAACTGGTCGTAGAACGCCTGGGCAAAGCGGCCCTGGCTCTCATAGCCGACCCGGGCGGCGATGTCCTGCACCCGCTGGGGGGTCGTGCGCAGCAGCTCGGCGGCTCTTTCAAGCCGGCGGCGGCGGAAGTAGGCGAGATACCCCTCGCCCAGCACGTTCTGGCAGTACAGCTTGAAGCCGCTCTCGCTCAAACCAAAATGGTCGGCCAGCTCCCGGGCCGGGCGGCGGACCGAGAGGTCCTGCAGAACCAGCGTCTCGGCCTCGCGCACGCATTCGACCTGCCGCGCGGGGCAGCGGGCCGTGTCGGCCTCGTCGGGCA
>ERZ857840.4718-NODE-4718-length-10149-cov-12.322469_pt1 | contig 10149 bp, 7 predicted proteins | sample MGYA00519760_ERZ857840 | MGnify/ENA primary metagenome ERZ857840 (study PRJEB31778, sample SAMEA3449371) | human gut metagenome | biome: human gut; feature: human-associated habitat; material: faeces | place: United Kingdom | collected 2010/2012 ... | reverse complement strand
ACACACTGAATTTCAAATCATTATATATACTATTTTTGAGAGATTGGATTTATTTTCCCAATATAATAATGCCGCCGGAAGTAAAAACGATTGCCACCTTACTCTTCGATGATGAACGAAGGGCAAATACAGCTCCTGCCAACCATAAGCAGATGGATACTGCTGCAAATACATAGAAGTTATCCCAGTTTATCATACGCTTTAGCTCCGTTTATAAATAAAAGAACTGCTCCTGCAAGCATCATCAGAATACCCGCTACCATCACATATTTCCAGGGCTGTTTTACGACCTGTAGAATGCAGTAATTGCTTTCGTTGCCTTTTGTTACGTCGTATCCGGTGAGGTAGACGTCTTCCCCCAGTCGGTAGGAATAGGGATGGTTTACTTCCAGCAGAACGTTCTCATTCCCCAAACGTACATTGGCGGAAAAGCGGGAAGGACGTCCGTTCGGGTAATATTCTACAGCGAACGAATTGAGTTCCATATCATAATCTAAATAGTAAGATGTGCCATTCATGTCGAATGCCTCGTGTGTCGGTTCACCTTTATATAAAGGTATGCGTAATGTCTGCGTGTCACTGCTACCCAGAAATCCAGCAAACAGAGCCAGCCATAAACCTGTATGGTTCAGAATAAAGCGCCAGCGTGCTTGTTTGCGATGCCGACAGGCGTGGATGGTGATCATCGCCAGATTGCTTAATAATAATAAGAGTATAGAAATGAATATCCATGAAGTCATGAAATTGTAACATCCCAATGAGGCTGATATTCCATTGCGCATTTCTGCTTCCGGTTCAGATAGTTGGGGGAAAAGTCCTATGATCAGGCAACCACCGATAAACAGGCTGATAGATAAAACGCTGGCTTTGGATGAACCGAGAAAACGGGTGATTCTTAGATTATTATATTCTTTATATAGTATCCATAACAGGAAAAGCCAGATCGCCGCAAAGATGATATTCAGCGGAAAGGCGAGAAAAGAAACAGGAAAGTTTCCTGTGAACAGCTGCATGGCTGCTGCTAATAAAATGTAACCTGCTACATATACATAGTACATATTCGTGCTTCTGTTTTGTTATCTTTTGCAAAGTAAAGAAATAAAAATGAATATTCATATAAAACCTTTGTAAAATTGTAATCATTACAAGTAAATAGTGATATTAATATGGTTTTAGGATAATCTTTCAGTGTAGTTGTTGGCGAAAGGAGCGGGGATATGGAAGCTAAAGCTGCGCTTTACAAGGTATAAAGCTGCGCTTTTCACTCCCTAAAGCATAGCTTTATACCTTGTAAAACGCAGTGTTTTATATTGGGTTTATCATGGCGGGAGTAATCACTACAAGAGTCTGTGGAAAGTGAAAACTTGAAAAGTTGAAGTTGCCAGGTAAAAGGCTGATTGGTATAGGAAAGTGAAATCTGTAATACCAAAAATAAAAGAGGAAGCCTAAGCCTCCTCCTTCTATCTGAAACAGAATAAAATTCTTTTTATTTTTTCATTTTCGGCATCATCTTTCCCATTTTGCTGCTGGTTACCATCTTCATCATTTTGCGAGTCTGGTCGAACTGTTTCAGCAAACGGTTTACTTCCTGAATCGTTGTTCCGCTACCTTTAGCGATACGTGTACGGCGTGAGCCGTTCAATATTTCCGGATTAGAACGTTCTGCCGGAGTCATGGAATAGATGATCGCTTCGATACTTTTGAAAGCATTGTCGTCGATATCGATATCTTTGATAGCTTTGCCTACGCCCGGGATCATGGATGCAAGTTCTTTCAGATTACCCATCTTCTTGATCTGGGCAATCTGGCTGAGGAAGTCGTTGAAGTCGAACTGATTCTTGGCAATCTTCTTTTGCAGACGTTTGGCCTCTTCTTCGTCATACTGTTCCTGAGCACGTTCTACCAGCGAAACGATGTCACCCATACCGAGGATACGGTCTGCCATACGTGCCGGGTGGAACTGGTCGATAGCATCCAGCTTTTCACCTGTACCCACAAACTTAATCGGTTTGTTGACTACCGAACGGATAGAAAGAGCCGCACCACCACGGGTGTCACCATCCAATTTGGTCAGTACCACACCGTTGAAGTCCAGACGTTCGTTAAATTCTTTGGCTGTATTGACGGCATCCTGTCCTGTCATGGAGTCTACCACGAACAGAATTTCGTCCGGATTGATCGCTTCTTTGATAGCGGTGATCTCGTTCATCATCTGTTCGTCTACGGCCAGACGTCCGGCTGTATCGACGATTACGAGGTCATATCCTTTGGCTTTGGCTTCCTGAATGGCGTGTTGTGCAATCTCTACCGGATTTTTGCTGTCCAGTTCTGAGTACATCGGCACTTCAATTTGTTCTGCCAGTACACGCAACTGTTCGATAGCTGCCGGACGGTAAACGTCACAAGCTACCAGTAATGGTTTGCGATTCTTCTTTGTTTTCAGCATGCGTGCCAACTTACCGGAGAAAGTAGTCTTACCCGAACCTTGCAGACCTGACATCAGGATTACTGCCGGACGGGATTCGAGGTTGATTTCTACCGTCTCGCCACCCATCAACTGGGTTAGTTCGTCGTGCACAATCTTCACCATCAACTGGCTTGGCTTCACAGCCGTAAGTACATTCTGACCGATGGCTTTTTCCTTCACCGTGTCAGTGAAAGTTTTTGCAACCTTGTAGTTAACGTCGGCATCAAGCAATGCCTTACGTACATCTTTCAGCGTCTCCGCCACGTTAATTTCGGTGATTTTGCCTTCACCTTTCAGAATCTTGAATGACCGTTCTAGTCTTTCACTTAAATTATCGAACATAGTTGTTTAATTACGAATTAATTATTTGAGCCTGCAAATGTACAAAAATCTCTTGTATTTATATCTTTTTATTCTGCCATTTTGCTTTTTTGAGGTAAATATAGCTTGTTATCAACAGCAAGGTATAGTACAGAATCTCAATCGTAAAGCAGATTTCAATCGGTGCTTTTAGCCACATTCCGACGAAAACGATGTAGGAACCGTAAATGGCAATCGTGATGGTTTCGAGCAACAGGGCTGCCTGCGTATTTCCTGTTCCGGAGATGCCGTTGAATACGACATTGGCTACTGATGCAATGAGCATGGCGCAGCAGATAACGTATACCGAAGGCACGGACTCGGTGATTAACGCTGCTTCGCTGGTATATACGGAGAGGAGGAACTGAGGAAACAAAACCGACAATCCCACCAGTCCCAGCATGATGAAGAACGAGAATCGGGCTATTTTATTGATAAGCGGCATGACGTATTGGATACCTCCTGCGCCGATGGCATTGCTGACAAGGCTGTTGGTCGTTGTTGCCAGTGCATTCACCGGAATCAGCAGTACGACGTAGATACTACGGACAATATTGGCAATGGCCAGTTCCCGTTGTCCCAACCGTTCTACGGCAACAAAGAACACGAACCAGGTCGCCATCGATAAGAAATATTGAAGCATCGTGAAGCAAGAAATGCTGAGAATACGCATCAGCAATGCCGGATCGAACGAGCGCAGACGATTCAGACCATACTTTTTCAAATCAACACTGATATATGTATAGATCAGGAAGAAGAGAATGGAAGAGGCTTCCGCCAGTACAGAAGCGATAGCAGCTCCCTTGATTCCCATTTCCGGCAGACCGAATTTACCGAAAATCAGTGCATAGTCCAATATGACGTTGGTTAATGCCATGACAACAGCATTGATGGTCAAGACCTTGGTACGTGTGATGCCGATGTACAGGGCACGGAACATGACATTGACAAACGAGAAGAAGAACCCGTAAATACGCCAGTCCAGAAACTCCATAGTGCCTTCGTAGATGGATTCGGAAGAAACCAGCAACCGCATGATATTTCCTCCGAACGCTTTGGTGAAGCCGAACATCAATATAGCTATCAACAGGAGGAACATAATCCCCTGAATCATTACGGGACCTACATCACTGTAGCGTCCTTCTCCATTGCGTCGTGCAATGACAATTTGTGATCCTGTGCTGAATCCGAAAGCGATGGTGAATATACATATATAAAATAGTCCACCCATAGCCGAAGCTCCCAGGGCCACTTCACTAACGTGCCCTAAGAATGCGGTATCGGTGACATTGATGACATTTTGCGCCAGCAAGCTGAGTAGTATCGGGTAACTGACACTCCAAATCTGTTTGTTGGTATACATAATTAAGCGTTTAAGTTTACAGTTTGCAAAGATAGCGCTTTATTCCGATTCTGAAGCAATGGGATAGGTGAAAACAATTTCCGGGCCTTCTGTTCCCCGGGCGTTTACCTGATAGCTTCCTCCGAAGTAAGCCAGCAATAACTGGTTGATCTCATGCCTGATGCCGGTCTCCTGTGAGGTGAAAGCCTCGTCCGCCAATGGAGAGTTGAGAATGCGGAAATAAAGCATTTCGCCTTTCCGGCTTAATGTAAAGCGGATAATCCGTTCCTCCTGTTGTCCCTCTGTTTCATGTTCATGCGGATAGGTCAGGGTACTGAGCAGAGCGTATCCCAATCGGGTGGTATCTGTGCGAAGGGACAGTGACTCGACTTCCGGAGTGAAGCGGACTTGAATGCCTGTCTTTTCATTATTCATGCGTGCCATGTAGCATACTTCGTTACAAAGTGCGACGGCATCATAGTCTTGTATCTGGAACTTCATCATTTTGGCTTCCAGACGAGACAGGTCGAGTACATCATTGACCAGTCTCATTAATCTTTCTGAGCTTTGGTGGATGATCGCCGAGTATTCTTCTCTTGTTTTTTCATCTATATTCGGTTCGCTGGCTATGAGTTGCGAGAAACCTACCACGTTGTTGAGCGGGGTCCGGATGTTATAACTCATGTTTGACAGGAAGCGATTTTTTATTTCGTTGGTTACCCGTACCGTTTCCGCTGCTTTGCGTATTTCGCTCTCGGAATATTTCAGGGCTTTGCGGATTTTGGAGAGCCGGAATAGGGAAATAAATAATACGATCAGAATGGCACTGATTACGATCAGGCTGATCAGACGTATTTGGTTGGTCTGCTTTTGTTGTTCCAGTTCTATCTTGTCCAGATTATAGCTTTTTTTGATTTGCTCCATTTGGGTGTTGGAGAGTGCCATGGCAGCCGAGTCCTTGATGGCCAGTGCCTGTTGGTAGAGAGTTGTCGCTCTGTTATTATCTCCGGCTTCCACCCATATTTTAGCCTGTTTCAGCAGTTGTTCGGCATAGTCGCTGGTGAAATCTTTCTTGAGCATAGTTAATGTCGTGTCGATGTAGGCTGATGCCTGCTGATATTGTTTGATACTCTGATAGTATTTCGCATAGATGTCGTAGTAGAGCACCTTATACATGAAATAGGTATTTTCAGTCAGATACTTTTTAGACTTTTCTATATGTGAATAAGCAATTTGGGGCTGATTGGTATTCAGGTAATAATGCGCATAGAAAATCTCATTGAAAATGAATACGTCTGCAAATCCGTCTTTTAGAGATGGATTGTCAATGATGAATTTACGGAGTACATTTTCCAACTCTTGCAGGTATTTTAGTTGCCTGTAATTGTCCTTCATTTCTTTGGTTACGGATATGAGCTGTGACAGGACGGAGATATGGACTACCGCATTGCCATTCTTTGGAAGTAGCCTGTAGGCTTCTTCCAATGCTTTGAGCCCCTCGTCCCAGCGCTGGCTGCCGATATATGCGTTGGACAGGCACTGATAAGCAGCTACCGTTCCACGGTTATTGTCAATATCAAGGGCTTTCTGTTTCATCTTGTTTGCTTCGCTGATGGCAAGCTCATATTGTTCGGTAAAGGTGTATAGGTCAATCTGAAAGCGTCGGGCGTCGAAGAAATAATCCCATAAACCGGATTTTTGTACCAACGGTTCCATCTTGACTATCCATTTGGCTACACTATCCTGTTCGCAACGGTTGTAATAATACAACAAATGATAATAAGCGGCTAAACTGGCATACTTGTCATTTTTCAGTTTTAACGCTTCCTGCATCAGCGAATCCGAATACTGGATACATTTGTAGTTGTTCTGCTCTATCTTGATAATGTCGTTCAGGGTAGAGAGGCGTGTGGTGTCATGCGGCAGCGTTTGCAACACTTGCAGCAGACTGTCTGAGGCTGTATCGGTGTTTGCATAGCCCGACAGTAGGCCATAGCAGGTGATGATCAGTAATATCAGTCGTTTCATCGTGTTTCCTCCTTCTTTATCTGCGCATGGCAAATCGGGTGTGTGAACAGAAAACGTGCTCCTTTGTCATAGTCCGGGTCGATCCATATTTTGCCTCCCAGTTGCTCGATGATAAGCTGGCAGATAGATAATCCGAGTCCTGTGCCTTGTGCGTTTTCATCGAGCTTTTCGAAGCGGTTGAATATCTTGTTCTGGTTCTCCTTGGAGATTCCGCAACCGGTATCACTAACGGAGAAAAGGGCCGTATCTTCCGTTTGTTTCACCAGTTCCAGGGTGATAGTGCCTTGTGCAGTAAACTTTGTGGCGTTGATAAGCAGATTGATCAGTACTTGTTGCAGGCGGGCACTGTCCGTGGTCAGCTTCAGTGAACTGAGAGAGGTGGAAAACCGTACTTCCGCTTGAGTCTGCTTTATTTTCTCTACCATGTCGATGACATTTCTGCATAGCGCTACAATATCACACTCGTTGAATTTGAATTGCATTTTTCCAATTTCAAGGCTGGATAAGTCAATTACATCATTAATCAGTTTGAGCAGCAGTTCTGAGTTCTGCTGGATGATATCGTTGCACTGTTGTTTCGTTTCGTTGTCGATGGATTCTTCTGTCAGAATAGCTGAAAAACCGGATAAAGCATTGAGCGGAGTACGAATCTCATGGCTCATATTGGAGAGAAAAAGGCTTTTGGTGTGGATAGACTTTTCTGCTTGTTTCTTGGCTTTTTCCTGTTCCTGTTGTGATTGCAGAAGACGATTGTTGGTGCGCTTGATGCGGAAAATGGCAATGATGATCAGTACTACGATCACTAAGATCACAGACAGACTCCAATAATAGAGATTTTTTTGTATGTTGATATAATTAAGTTCGCTTTTATCTATCTGATACAGGGTATGCAGTTCGTTTATCTGGCTGAGATAACTTTGGGCGTCCAATGAATCTTTGAGATGATTAATCTCCTCATAAATCTTGCACGCCTCTTGTTTCTGATTCATAAGTACCAGGACTTTGGCGCGTTCCTGTAATAACTGAACATGTCTGAATAAAGCCGTTTTCTTTGTTATGGTGAGTAATTCTTCATATTCTTTCAGCGCTTTATCATATTCTTTTGACTCAATATGATAGCCGGCATACATATAGTTGCTGATTGAAGAATAGTAGGGATACGGATATTTTTCGTAGATGGAGTCCAGCTGTTTCAGATACTCCAGTGCTTTTGGAAGGTTGTTTGTCTGTATATAATAATAGGCATAGCTGCAAGGCAGATAGAAGTCATCGGGCAAACCTGATTCTTTATGGTAAAGAGACTCCAGATAGGCAAAATCTTTTTCGATATCTGTCATTTGCCTGTATTTGAGTTTGCTCAGGATCAAATGAAACATGCTTGTCTTAAGATATGGAATACTTGCCGGAATTTTTTGCATTATTTTCAAGGATTCCTCATAAGACTCTATAGCAGACTGGGGATTTCCCGAACTTTGGTAGGTGTCTGCAAGGGCACGCAATGCCAGTGCCGTTCCGAAAGGATAATCTATAGCTTTGGCTTGCTGATACATTGAGTTGGCGTTGTTGACTGCCAGACTGATATTTCCTTCCGTAATTAATGCCTGAACTGCCATCATTTTCAATGGAAACAGAATATGATATTCTTGCTGCTTTTCAAGTTCGGGGCTTAAGAGTTTTTCCCATAAGATGATGCTGTCCGTTGTAATATCGATATTTGTATTGAAAGAAAGATCATGCTCGACAAGTGGCTGGAGTAAGGTAAGTCGTTCTTTGTTCAGGTTTGTTGCATGGAGAGCCGCCGATATGAATATGGCTGCAATGAGTGCTATTATATGCTGTAAATTACTATTCACTATTTTGTTTGCTCGTATGGTGATGTGCAAAAGAAATAAAAAGAGCGAAGACTGGCAAGCAATCTTCACTCTTTTTTATAGAATTATTTTCTTTTGAGGATCTCCCGTGCCCCAGGACCTTCGTGGCTGGGGTAGCCGGGAGTATGATTTCTGCACCGGGGATCGGCATCTACCTTCAAACTGCGGTAATCATCTTTGGAACGTGTGATGTAATCGTCCAGCAAAGCACGATGCTCGGCGAGTATTTTGGAGTATTTAGGGTCTTTGGCAAGATTTTTTCTTTCACCCGGATCTTTTTTCATATCGTACAGTTCTTCTCCGTTGCCTTCCAGATAATGGGTGTATTTATATCTCGGTCCGCGCACCATGCGTCCGGGAGTGGTAACGTACTCATATTCGCTGTGCCATTCGGAGACAACATAAGGGTGGCTTTTCTTTTGTTTCTCTCCCCTTAGAGTCGGTGCAAGGCTGATGCCGGCTTTTTCTGCCGGAACGGCGATGCCTGCCAGGTCGCAAAGGGTGGGCAGGAGATCTAACGTCGGCTGTGTCAGCAGATGGTCTATAGGTTTCTTCTGCTGCTTGATGCCGGGACCGGCAAAGATAAACGGAACGTTGGTCATTTCATCATAGAAGCTGATATGCTTGGTCACCATGCGGTGGGATGCCATGCCGTCGCCGTGGTCCGCCATAATTACGACAATCGTGTTTCTTCCGGCAGGGGTGGAGTAGAGGGCTTTCAGTACGCTGTCTACTTGCTTGGACACCATCTTGGTGTAATGCTGGAAGGCGGCGATGTAGTGACGATAGTTTTCTTCGTTCCAATGGGCAGCCTGTGTCATGCGGCGGTGACTGCAACAGATATATTGTACGGGAGTCGGAATATTGCTCCAGTCTTCCACATCAAAGTTGTCCGGCAATTCGGGCAGCGGTCCGCTGATCGGCCGGTCGGTGTGTACCCCTGCGTTTTCGCCGATGAATCCGCAGATATTATGCGGGTTCTGAAAATCTGCAATGCAGATAAAAGGTTCTTTCGGAGGATTGCTGAGGTAGGCAACGGCATCCTCGCAGGTTCCTACATCCAGGAAACTGTCATTGTTGACCGGAAATTCGGGATCGGTGAATGGCTTGGCTACCGGCTCTTTATGTTTGAAGCCTCTCAGTGAGCCCATGTCGTGAGTCTTGCCGAAGTGTACGGCCTCATAACCGTTTTCGGAGAAGAGACTACCCAGTGTAGGTACGTTTTCCGGCAGGCGGGTGTTGACGGGTTCGCTGGAATTTGAACGTACATTGGTCTGGTGAGGCATCATGCCGCTCCATAATGCTGCGCGTGAAGGTTGGCTGAGGGGGCAGCCTACATAAGCGTTAGAGAAGATTACTCCTCTTGATGCTACTTCGTCAATGGGAAGTGTGCAGCCTTGTGTATGTCCGTAAGCGCCTACGACACGTTGTGTGAGATGGTCGCACTGGATAATCAGGAAGTTCGGCTTTTCTTGTGCCTGGGCTGCTGCGCCACAAAGGGCTAATCCCATGAATGGATAAATTGTTTTCATTCTTGGCTAGAATTAAGTAATTGATTGGGTAGCAAAAGTAGGAAAAAACAAAAAGCAAAAAAGGGCGGGGGAGTGGTTTTGGACGTAAATGAAAGTAATTTGTACAAAAATGAAATATGCGATGAACGATTCATGAGGAACAGCGAAGACCGCGATGAATAATAAATGAAAAGAATTAATGGAAATCATAAAAAGAACGGTGAATAAACTGCGATTATTCATCGTCCAGTATATTCACCGTTCCTTATTTATGATCGTTTATTCTTGATCAGCTATTCATGCTCATCAGGAATTCGTCGTTGTCTCTTGTTTTTTCCAGACGGTCTTTTACGAAATCCATTGCTTCGATAGGATTCATATCTGCAAGGTATTTGCGTAATATCCACATGCGGTCGAGTGTTGTCTTGTCAAGCAGCAGATCGTCGCGACGAGTACTGGATGCGGTGATGTTGACAGCAGGGAAGATACGCTTGTTGGACAGGTTGCGGTCAAGCTGCAACTCCATGTTACCTGTACCTTTGAATTCTTCGAAGATAACTTCGTCCATTT
>ERZ857840.4717-NODE-4717-length-10151-cov-2.619552_pt1 | contig 10151 bp, 10 predicted proteins | sample MGYA00519760_ERZ857840 | MGnify/ENA primary metagenome ERZ857840 (study PRJEB31778, sample SAMEA3449371) | human gut metagenome | biome: human gut; feature: human-associated habitat; material: faeces | place: United Kingdom | collected 2010/2012 ... | reverse complement strand
GAATAATCGTAAACCGGGCAGTCAATAGCTTTCCCCTGCCTCAGAAGTTTCAGATGCTCCACCAGAAGCTCTGTCTCCAGGGAATCCGGATGGTCGTAATTCACAGTCACACGCTGCTCAAAAGGGATTCCATCCTGTCTGCGGTAATAATTGTCGTGATAAAGGACTACTACGTCATCTCCAAAACGCTTTTTAATTCTGTTTGTAAAAGTAGATTTACCGGAGCCGGAGCCGCCGGCAATTCCTATAATAAGACTTTCCATATTCTTCTCCTACCTGTCAAGATCAAATTCTTCCGGCATAAATCTCGGACAAATGTTCTCTGAGGTACAAATTACAGTTGAGGAAAGACGGGTACCAATGGCACATGCCTCTCTCATTGTTTTTCCATAGGTAAGGCCTACGCACACACCTGCAAAAAAGGCATCTCCCGCGCCTGTGGTGTCAACCACATCTACCTTCATAGCTGGGTAAACGCCCCATTTTCCTTCCTGATCTGCATAAGCTGCACCATCACTTCCCATGGTAACCACCATCTTTGGAATATGGGCGGACTGGATCCTTTTTGCCAGACACCGGGCCATTTCTTCAGGCTTCAGGTCACCGTAATCCTCAGAAAACAGGATGCCCGCTTCCTGCTGGTTGCATACAAAGCAGGCTGTCCGCCTTAAAAAGTCACGTCTTTCAATGGCAATGGTCATATTCGATACAAGAGCGTATACTTTTTTGCCGTATTTCTCTGCATAGTGAAAGGTCTTCTTCACAATTTCCTTGTCAATATCGATCTCGATCACAACGCTGTCCGCATCCTGGAAAATTTCATCTCCGTGTTCATCCAGGATCTGCTCTATCGGACGATGGTCCGGACGTTTGGAAATAGATGCCACCACATCTCCGTCCTGGTCAAAGACAGCCAGCCAGGTTCCCATGCCGTTTTTTACCTTACGCATATATCTGGTATCTACTTTATGACGCTCCAGTTTGCGGATCACATCATCCCCCATAGCGTCGTCATCTACCAGACTGACAAAGGTTGGTTTCAACTCTATATTGGCAATATCTTCCACTACATTTCTTCCTACACCGCCATGGATCTGCTGGATCACACCGGCATTTCTTCCTCCAGGAATAAATGGTGCTGTGGAATAACCTTTCACATCGATAAAAACATCACCAATTACAACAATTCCCATATTATAACTTTTCTCCTTTGTTACGTTATATCTTTTGGTTTGCGCTGCCTCTTATGAAACCCGCACTTCCTTGCGGCTACATACCGGCTATGATTTCCGTCACCAGCTTTTTAAAAGATTTCGCCACTCTGTCTGCAGTCTCCTGAACCTCCTTGTGGTTCAGCTCCTGCTTCGAAATGCCAGCTGCCATGTTGGTGATACAGGAAATTCCGCACACTTCAATTCCCATATGACGGGCTGCCATAGCTTCACATGCGGTACTCATTCCGACAGCATCACCGCCCCAGCGCTGAGCAAGTCTTATCACTGCCGGGGTCTCATAGTTAGGTCCTGTAAACTCCACATAAACCCCTTCCTTCAGTTCAATTCCACATTCTGCAGCGCATTTTCGAATCACATCCTGAAGGGATCGGCTGTATACTTCGCTCATATCCGGAAATCTGGTTCCAAGTTCATCAATATTAGGGCCGATCAGAGGACTTGGAACTGCCGTTGTAATGTGATCCGTGATCATCATAAGATCGCCGGGATGGAAGGATGGATTGGCGCCTCCGGCCGCATTGGTGAGAAGAAGTTTTTTTGCCCCAAGAAGCCCCATCAGACGTGTCGGAAGAACTACGTCAGACATTGGATATCCTTCATAATAATGAACCCGGCCCTGCATGATCACAACCGGTGTTTTCTCTACATAACCAAATACAAAACGGCCTTTATGTCCCTTTACTGTAGAAACCGGAAATCCTTCAATCTCTGTATAATCGATGGTCTGCTCAATCTTGATCCCATCTGCGAAATCTCCAAGTCCGGATCCGAGGATCAGTGCTACTTCTGGTTTAAAATCGATCTTCTTTCTTACACTTTCAAGACATGTAACTAATTTCTTATACATAATTTCCACACTCCTTTTCTTTGTTTTCTGAACTTGAAAACCGGTAACATTTCGTGTAAATACTTATGCGCCATAAACTTCCCTCATTATCCGATACAATTTATCTTTTACATAATCTTCCGCAAAAGCCACATCTGCTGCATTCTTCATCAAAAGATAGATTTCATCATCTTGGATTCCGTATGTGTTTTGAATAAATTCCAGTTCCTTTGTCATTGTTGTATCACTGACCGTACGATTGTCCGTATTGACCGTTACTTTTAAACCGCCATTCAAGAACTCTCTGATCGGGTATTCCTCCGGTCCTGCTACTGCTTTTGTCTGCAGATTACTGATTGGGCACATCTCGATCCCGATTCCTTTTTCGGCAAGTTCTTTGATCAGATCACTATGTCCTCTCATTGCAATTCCATGACCGATTCTTCTTGCCCCAGATTCCACGGAATCTATGATATTCTGAGCACTTCCACACTCCCCTGCATGGATTGTGAACGGCATCCCAATCTTGTGGGTGTTCTGGAACAGATTTTTAAACTCTGACATAGGGTAGATGGCTTCTGCTCCTGCAAGATCTGCTGCACACACTCCTGAGCCAAGATATTCTCTCGCTGTACGTATCATGCGCCAGTTCATTTCTTCGCTGTGATGCCGCATCGCACATACAATCAGGCCGAAGTCAATTCCGAACTCTTTCTTACCTCTTTCAAGACCTCTTAGGACTGCTTCTATCACTTTGTTACAATTCATATTATCTGTCTCTGAAAGAAGAGGGGCGAAACGGATCTCAGAATAAATCACATTCTCCTGTTTCATACTTCTAAGCACATCATAACCGGCTTCTTCAAGACCTTCTTCATCTTGTAAGCATTGCCCCGGCAGATCAAACTTTTCCAGGTATTCTGCAAGACTGGTACAGTCATTTGACACACTCAGTTCTTCTTTTCCCACCTGTCTTCCCAATCTCTTTTCCACAAATTCCCGACTCAGTGATCCATCCAGATGACAGTGCAATTCCACCTTTGGCAATTTTATAATATCTTCCCTTGTCATTGTTAAATCCCCCTTCCTTCGTCAGCTTTTAATTCGTATATATTATACCAAATTTAATGGTCCAAACCCAAGAGGCATCAGCTCTTCTAAAGTATAAATTTCATATCGTTCTTTATCCACTGCAAGAATGATCTGAAATGTCTTCGGATTACAGAATTCCATCATGACCTGACGGCATACACCACATGGCGCAGTGTATTCCGTCAATTTTCCATCTTTGCCACCGACAATGCAGATTGCCTGAAAATCACGAACACCTTCGCTTACCGCCTTAAAAAATGCAGTTCTCTCCGCACAGTTTGTTGGTGTATAAGATGCATTTTCTATATTACATCCTGTATAGATCTTTCCACTCTTTGTTAAAAGCGCTGCCCCAACTTTAAAATTCGAATAAGGTGTATAGGAAAACTTAAGTTGCTTAATCGCTGTATCGATCAATTTCTCAACCATAACCTGTTCCATCACAGCCTCCTCTTTTCTTTCATATGCTACTACCTGTTTTCTTATTTGTTTTCCTGGTCTGCTTTGATCAATTTGCGAATTGCTTCAACGGCTACCTGGATTGCCATATCTGTATCATGAACAACTGGATTCGCAAGACCGAGTTTCTCTCTTTCCTGATTTGCAACAACAAGAAAACAAGAACCTGCTCTTGCTCTTAATTTAGATGCACAGATAAACATTGCTGCTGATTCCATCTCAGATGCAAGGCATCCCATCATCTTCCATGCTTCCCATTTATTGATAAGTTCATATCCTACCGGCATTTTCTCTGGCTCATGCTGTCCGTAAAATGCGTCTTTAGACTGAACAACACCTGTATAATGTGTGAAGTTTTTCTCTTTCGCTGCTGCAACCAATGCATTTGTAACATCAAGATCTGCTACTGCAGGATACTCGATCGGTGCGTATTCTTTGGATGTTCCTTCCATACGGATCGCACCTGTTGCGATTACAACGTCACCACTCTTAATCTCCGTCTGCATTCCTCCGCATGTTCCAATTCTTACGAAAGTATCTGCTCCACATTTATACAGCTCTTCCATAGCGATTGATGCAGACGGACCACCAATACCTGTAGATGTAACGCTTACCTTTACTCCGTCCAGTGTTCCTGTATAAGTAATATACTCTCTGTTATCTGCTACCAAAACCGGATCATCAAAATACTGTGCGATCTTAACACAGCGTTTTGGATCTCCCGGCATGATCACATAACGTCCAACTTCTCCTTTTGCTACCTGAATATGGTATTGTCTGCTCGGATCTTCTGAATAATTTTTCATAATTTTTTCACCTCTCTACCACTTCATATCTTATGCCATTGAGGGCACAACTACCTTGAACAGTACCTGTAGAAATTCTTGACTTCTTTTAATATTACTTTACTCTAATATCTTGTAAAACTCAAGCTACCTATTCATTGCATGAAATAAAACTCGACAAACTTTCAATAATCTTGTTCGAAAGTCCCTTTTATTAAAAAAAGGGGTAGTCTCCAAACAAGAAACTCGTTATAATAGGGGGCAGAAAATGGATGGAGGAATTCAAAATGAATAATGTAATTGAGATGAAGCACCCACTGATTCAGCATAAGATTTCCCGATTAAGAGACAAAAATACAGGAACTGCTGAATTTCGTGCACTGGTAGAAGAAATTGCTATGTTAATGGGATATGAAGCTTTAAAAGACCTTCCATTAGAAGATGTGGAAGTCGAAACACCGATTGAAAAATGTATGACACCACAGATTGCAGGCAAGAACTTTGCTATTGTACCAATCTTACGTGCCGGTCTTGGAATGGTAAGCGGTCTTCAGGCTTTAGTCCCGACTGCAAAGATTGGTCATATTGGTCTGTATCGTGATGAGGAGACACATGAGCCACACGAATACTACTGCAAACTGCCAAGCCCAATCTCTGAACGTCTGATCGTTGTTACAGATCCTATGCTTGCTACAGGTGGTTCTGCTGTTGCTGCTGTTGATTTTATCAAACAGCATGGCGGAAAGAAGATCAAATTCATGGCTATCATTGCTGCTCCGGAGGGCGTAGAACGTCTGATGGAAGCACATCCGGATATTCAGCTGTACGTAGGACATATTGACAGAGAACTAAACAAAGATGCTTACATCTGTCCGGGACTTGGGGATGCCGGGGATCGCATTTTCGGAACAAAATAAATAGATTTTGCAAAACAAAAAAGATATCGAAACACACTTACATTTTTCGTGTGCTCCGATATCTTTTTTATCTGTTCCTGGCCGAACAGATCATTTGGCTTATATTTTATGGTATATTTTTACATGGCAGTAAAATTGGTTTAATTTCTGATTTCATAAATCTGAGTCGCTTTTCAGGCATGAGCGGCTCAGATTTTTCGAGTAAACTTTAATGTCCTGACACAACTTATTTAATAAAGCTTACATGTTTGCAGATTTCTTCGATCGCTTTTTCTTTTCTCTCATTGAAGACTACTTTGTTCTCTTCAAACAGGTTACGTCCCTCTGTATCAATAGATACGATCAGTGGTCCGAACTCTTTTACGCGGCAGTGCCACAGTGTCTCAGGCATTCCGAGGTCTCTCCACTGAGCATCAACGATTTCCTCAACTTCTGTTGCTGCAACAACAGCATTTCCTGCCGGGAATACGCAGTGGATTGCTCCGAATTCTTTACATGCACGCTCTGTGTTTTCTTTCATTCCACCTTTTCCGATGATCACACGAACTCCGGACTCTTTTACAAATTCATACTCAAATTTTTCCATACGCATACTTGTTGTCGGTCCTACAGAAACCATTTCAAATTTATCATTTTCAAGTGGTCTAATGATCGGGCCTGCATGGAAGATTGCTGCATCTTTTACATCAACCGGAAGCTCACGTCCTTCTTCAACGAGTCTTCTGTGTGCAACGTCACGGCAAGTTGTCATGCTTCCGTTCAGATAAATGATATCTCCTGCATGAATATCTTTGAGATCCTCAGCTGAGACTGGTGTTGTTAAAATCTTTTTTCCATCTTTTATTTCCAGCATTATAATGTCACCCCCGAATGTGTTGTGATTGTGTAGTTAAGGTCCTTATCAAATACAATGTGTCCACGTCTGTGTGACCAGCATCCAACATTAACAGCAACTCCGATTGTGGATGGATGTCTTGCTGTATTCTCAATGTGAACTCCCATAACAGAATACTTTCCGCCCATTCCCTGAGGTCCAAGTCCAATTGCGTTAATTCCATCCTCAAGCAGCTTCTCCATAGACGCTGCACGTTCATTTTCATTGTGGCTTCCAAGCGGTCTCATAAGAGCTTTCTTGGAAAGTAATGCTGCTGTCTCAACAGATGTAGCAACACCGACTCCGACAAGCAGCGGAGGACATGCATTCAGTCCGTAAGATGTCATAACATCAAGGACAAATTTTGTAACTCCTTCGTATCCTTCGCCCGGCATAAGAACCATAGCTTTTCCTGGCAGTGTACATCCGCCACCTGCCATGTATGTATAGATTTCGCACTGATCACTGTCCGGTACGATATCCCAGAATACTGTAGGTGTTCCTTTTCCTACATTCTTTCCTGTGTTATACTCATCAAATGTCTCAACACTGTTATGACGAAGCGGTGCTTCAAATGTAGCCTTTACAACTGCTTCCTTTAAGAGTGCTTCCAGTTCTCCAATGAGTGGGAAGTTTGTTCCGCATTTTACCCAGAACTGTAATACTCCTGTGTCCTGACAGCTTGGTCTGTTCAGCTCTTTTGCAAGAACCTGGTTCTTCTGCATTGTCTGATAAATAACCTTTGAAAGCGGGCTGTCTTCTTTTTCTGCAAGCTCGTCAATCTTTGCTTTGATGTCATCCGGCAGTACTTTACCAATATAGGAAACAAAGTTCGCCATATAAGTAGTAAGCTGCTCTACCTGTGCTTTTTTATCCATTTTTAGGTCTCCTTTCATTACTGCTGCAATTTCCAGTAACTTTGATGATTAGGTTAGTTCATTGTTTTATAGTTTCTTTTATATCTCACTCCAACAACATATCTTCTTACGGGAAGAATGGAAATGCGATTGGAAGGATAATCATACTTACAACTGTTGCAATGATGATCAATGGGAATCCTGCTTTTACATAGTCCATAAACTTATATCCACCGGCTCCAACCACCATTGTATTTGCTGGCATTCCGATTGGTGTCGCATATGCGCAAGAACCACCGATTACACAAGCCATCAATACAGCTCTTGGATCTGCTCCCATCCCCTGTGCGATTGAGAGACAGATTGGAACCATCAGTGCTGTTGTTGCTGTATTTGACATGAAGTTTGTCATGATACAACACAGCAGGAATACAACAAGTGTCAGGATATATGGAGATGGGTTCGCACCCAACGCTCCAATTACTTTATTAGCGATCACTTCTCCGGCTCCTGTCTCCTGAAGAGCAGATGCGAGGGAAAGTGTACCACCGAACAGGAAGATTGTCTTAAGATCGATTGACTTAAGCGCATCCTTCTCTGAGATAACTCCTGTAAGAATCAGAAGCAGTGCTCCGATTCCACCGGAAATACAAAGCTTGATACCGATTTTATCTTCGAAAATCATTGCCAGCAATGTAAATACCAGGATAATCAGTGATAACCACTGTTTCCATTTCGGCACATTATCGAAATTCTTTGTTGTATCAAAAGCTCCGTCATCCTTCACATCGTGACTTGGAAGCAGTCTGTAACCAATTGTTGCGTAGAAAATAATTCCTACGATCAGGATCGGCATACCAACAATTGCATACTCGAAGAATCCGAATTTTAGTCCGATTTCACCGAGTGCACTCTGTGCGATTAGATTTCCCGGTGCACCGATCAGGGAAAGATTTCCTCCCATTGCTGCTGCAAATACAAGCGGCATCAGAAGTCGGGATCTTTTGTATCCTGATTTTGCTGCAATTCCGATAACTACCGGAATCAGAACTGCTGCAGTTCCTGTGTTTGACAGGATTCCGCTCATCAATCCTACGATCACCATAATCGCAATGATCAGCATTCTTTCTGTCTTGGCGAACTTCGTAACAATTCCTCCGATTTTATTCGCCATTCCTGTTTCAAATAACGCACCTCCTACGATAAACATTGCTACAAAAAGGATTACGTTACTGTCAATGAACCCTGCAAAAGCTGTTTTCACGTCTAAAACCCCAGTCACTACAAGGCCAATGCAGACAATCATTGATGTTACTCCAAGCGGTATCTTTTCTAATACAAACATGATTACCGCAAACAGGAGAAACAGAAGAGTTATTGTTGATGGACTCATATGTTTTCCTCCATTCCTTTGTTTCTGTTTTTCTTTTACTTCTTAACTTTTTCAGCTATTATTTTTAGCTTCGCTTTAAGTAATTTCCGGCCGTTTCGATTACCTCTCTGCTATGGTTGTATTATAGAAAATACAATCGAAAATGTACATTCTGAAAAAAATATGGTACTATAAGAAAAAACTATGGAAACCTTTAGTACGCAATAATTTAGATATAGGAGGTTTTTACAAATGAAACTGACACAACTCGAATATTTCTGTGTTGCTGCAAGATACCACAATATCACACGCGCATCCAAAGAGCTTTTTGTTACCCAGCCTTCGGTATCTAACGCGATCAAAGCTTTGGAAGAAGAATTCGGCGTGAATCTTTTCTATAGAAACAATAATAAACTGACTCTGACACCGGAAGGTGAAAAGTTCTATCAAAATGCCGAAGAACTTTTGGCTCATGCGGATGCTGTCAGATCTGAACTGCACGAACTCCGTAAGCAGATTACACCTGTCCGCATCGGAATCCCGCCAATGCTTGGAACCATTTACCTGCCGGATATGTATCTTTCTTTGAAGGAAGAATTCCCTGACGTAGATTTCCGCCTATATGAATATGGATCGATCAAAGCCTGTGAACTTGTTCTGGAGGAGAAACTTGACCTCGCGATTGTCAATGCAGAACAGTCTGCGATTGATAAATGCAACCTTCATATTATTGATAATGAAGATCTGCTCTTCTGCGTATCAAAGGATCATCCACGTGCAGAACAATCCACGCTTCTTTTAAACATGCTGACTGATGAGCCATTGGTTCTGTTTAACACTGATTCTGTTCAGGTTATGACACTGACCCGTCAGTTCAAGGCCGCAGGAGTAAACCCACACATTGTTCTGAACACCAGTCAGATCACAACACTGATCAACATGGTAAAAGCAGATAAGATTGGCTGCTTTTTATATAAATCTATGGTAGATATGTACCCTGATCTTGTCGGGATACCTGTCTTTCCTGCAATTGAACAGCGCATTGGTGTTATCTGGAGAAAAGGAAAGTATCAGAACGCTGTGACCGAAAAGGTTATTAGATATTTGAAGAATTATTAATCGTTATGCCAATCAATTTATTTAACAACTCATTATTTTTAAAGGCGGATACATTGTACTGTACCCGCCCCTTATAGATTTTAATTCTCTTTTTCTGCCATTTTCTTTAAGTCCTCTTTGCATTTCCCACTGAGAAACCGCATCCAGCGAATAATACCTGACTCATTTCTATCTTCTATTCATATAAGAAATCGACGACAACGTCTGCAGGTGCGCCGGACAGATATCTCTGCATGCCAGTGATTTCGAACATTGCTTCGCAAAATGTTCTTCATACTGTTTCTCCAATGCCCGCTTTCGATTCAGACTGGAAGAATGCAGAAGATACGCATTATTTACAAACTCTGCGCCATAGAAATCATCTTTTGCCCCAAGATAATTCGGACATACTTCCAGACAAAGTCCACATTTCAGACACTTTGCTGCCGAATACTGATGCTCATGCTCTTTCGGATCTGGATGTTTCCGAATTCCAAGGTACATCAGTGCTTCCTTCTGGCGTTCCCATATTACAGATCTGTCAACAATCAGATCTTCCACAACCGGAAATTTTGTAAGTGGTTCCAGCCTTAAAATCTCTGTATCATCTGTATTAATGAACACGCCACATGCCAA
>ERZ857840.4716-NODE-4716-length-10151-cov-2.794770_pt1 | contig 10151 bp, 7 predicted proteins | sample MGYA00519760_ERZ857840 | MGnify/ENA primary metagenome ERZ857840 (study PRJEB31778, sample SAMEA3449371) | human gut metagenome | biome: human gut; feature: human-associated habitat; material: faeces | place: United Kingdom | collected 2010/2012 ... | reverse complement strand
TACACCGGTTCCAACTTCTCTTCGTAGGCCTTCTGCAGGGCTACTCCATTTACGGATTCTCCGTGCCAGACAAACCGGCTGTCCGGGCGGATGGTACCCAGCATCTTGCCCACCGGCTCATGCCCGTCCAGCTCCAGAACAAAGCTGCCATAGGCATAGCCAAACAAATCCTCCATGGTGACCTTCTCATCAAAGTCAAAGCCGAACCCGTTGCCAAAGGCCATTTTCATCACTGCCTCTGCCGGGCCGCCCATACCGGGGGTGTATGCGGCCACCGCCGCGCCGGTGCGCAGGAGCTTGGTCACCAGCCGGAAATGGGCCAGCAGAGACTGGGGATCGGGCAGCCCGGCCTCGTTGTACTGCGGCTGCAGCAGGCAGACGGTGTGACCCGCCGCCTTGAACTCATTGGATACAATGTGCTGCACCTGCTCCGTGGTGACAGCAAAGGACACCAAGGTTGGCGGCACATCCAGATCTTCAAAGGTACCGGACATAGAGTCCTTCCCACCAATGGCGGCGATTTTCAAATCCTTCTGGGCCTCAAAGGCGCCCAAGAGGGCTGCCAGGGGCTGGCTCCACCGCTTGGGATCCCGGCCCACCCGCTTGAAATACTCCTGGAAGGTGAGGTATACATCTTCGTAGGCTGCGCCGGTGGCCACCAGTTTGGCGGCGGACTCCACCACCGCCAAGTACGCCCCGTGATAGGGGCTCCTCTCGGTAATAAATGGGTTGTAGCCCCAGGACATGAGGGAACATGTATCGGTGTGTCCCTGCTCCAGGCTCACCTTGTGGACCATGGCCTGGATGGGGGTCTGCTGATGCTTGCCGCCGAAGGGCATGAGCACCGTGCCCGCGCCTATGGTGGAGTCAAACTGCTCCGCGAGTCCGCGCTTTGAGCAGATATTGAGGTCGTCGGCGAGGGCAGTATAATTCTCCGCAAATCCGCCGTTTACCTGCCTGCCGTAGGGCTGAGGCTTCTCGGGGGCGGCGGTTATATGCTTCTCCGCACCGTTGGAGTTTAAGAATTCACGGCTGATATCAACTATGGCCTTGCCGTTCCAATTCATAACGAGCCTCGGTTCGGCTTTGACGACGGCTACGGGCACGGCCTGTAAATTCTCGCTGTCGGCAAGGGTCAGGAATCTGTCGACATCCTCGGGGGCGACAACGACCGCCATTCTCTCCTGAGATTCGCTTATTGCAAGCTCCGTGCCGTCAAGACCTTCATATTTTTTGGGCACTGCGTTGAGGTCTATCTCAAGCCCGTCCGCAAGCTCGCCTATGGCGACTGAAACGCCGCCCGCGCCGAAGTCGTTGCAGCGCTTTATCATACGGCAGGCCTCGCCGTTTCTAAAGAGCCTCTGGAGCTTGCGCTCCTCGGGGGCATTGCCCTTCTGCACCTCTGCGCCGCAGGTCTCAAGTGATTTGAGAGTGTGTGATTTTGATGAGCCTGTCGCTCCGCCGCAGCCGTCTCTGCCCGTGCTGCCGCCGAGGAGGATAACGATATCGCCCGGGGCGGGTCTCTCACGGCGGACATTCTCTGCGGGGGCGGCGGCTATGACCGCGCCGATCTCCATGCGCTTTGCGGCGTAGCCGTCGTGATATATTTCATCAACAATGCCCGTTGCGAGACCTATCTGATTGCCGTAGGACGAATAGCCGTCCGCAGCGGTGGTCACTATCTTGCGCTGCGGCAGCTTGCCCGGCAGGGTCTCGGAGACCTTTTTGAGCGGGTTCGCTGCGCCTGTGATACGCATTGCGCCGTAGACATAAGAGCGCCCGGACAGGGGGTCGCGGATGGCGCCGCCGATGCAGGTGGCCGCGCCGCCGAAGGGCTCGATCTCGGTCGGGTGGTTGTGGGTTTCGTTCTTAAAGAGCAGCAGCCAATCCTCGTCACTGCCGTCAACATTGACCTTTATCTTAACAGTGCAGGCGTTTATTTCCTCGGATTCGTCGAGCTTGTCGAGTTTGCCGTGCGCCTTGAGATATTTCACCGCCACGGTGGCGATATCCATAAGGCATACGGGCTTTGTGCGCCCGAGCTCACGCCTGACTGCCATGTATTCGTCATAGGCGCTTTGGAGCAGCTCATCCTCGAATACCGCGCTGTCGATATGGGTGAGGAACGTGGTGTGGCGGCAGTGATCCGACCAATAGGTGTCTATCATCCTGATTTCGGTCATAGTAGGGTCACGGCGCTCCGATTTGAAATAATCCTGACAGAATTTGATATCGTCTGTATCCATGGCGAGGCCGTAGCGGCTCACAAAATCCGCAAGGCCGTCGCTGTCAAGCGCGGTGAAGCCGTCAAGGGTCGCAACGCCGGAGGGGATATCATACTTTATCTCCAATGTATCGGGCTTCTCGAGGTTTGCTTCACGGGCTTCAACGGGGTTGATGACATATTTCTTTATCGCCTCAAGCTCGGCGGGGGCAACGCTGCCGTAGAGCATATAGACCTTTGCCGTGCGGATGAGCGGGCGGTCGCCGCGAGAGATGAGCTGGATGCACTGCGCCGCGGAATCCGCTCGCTGGTCAAACTGACCGGGAAGATATTCGACGGCGAAGCAGGCTGCGGAGTCGTCCTCAAGCTCGGAATATGTGATATCAAGCTGCGGCTCGGAGAAGACCGTGCCGACCGAGTAATCAAACAGCTCCTCGGTGATATTCTGAGCGTCGTAGCGGTTGATAACGCGCACGTCGGTCACGCTCTTTATCTGCAAAAGCGAGTTGATATCCGAGAGCAGCGCTCTTGCCTCGGCGGCAAGCTCTTTTTTCTTCTCGGTGAATATACGATAGACCATGTTATTTGCCCTCCCTTGCTTTGAGCGCTCTCGTTCCGATATCCTTGCGGTAATATGCGTTTTTGAAGCTGATCTTTTTAACTTTTTCATATGCGGCGGCTATTGCGCCCTCAAGCGTCGGCTCGACCGCCGTAACGCCGAGCACCCGCCCGCCTGCGGTCAGGAGCTTATCGCCACTGAGCTTTGCGCCCGCAATGTATACGCTGCTTTTAACGGCGGGGTCAATTTCAAGCTCAAACCCGCTCTCGTATTTCTGCGGGTAGCCGCTCGATGCCATAATAACGCAGGCGGCAGAGGCGTTTTTGAATTTTACCTCGGTCTTGCTGAGAGTGCCGTCGGTCACGGCTCGCATCACGGTGAAAAGGTCGCTCTCGAGCAGCGGCAGCACCACTTGGGTCTCCGGGTCGCCGAAACGGCAGTTGTATTCAATGACCTTGGGGCCGCTCTCGGTCAGCATAAGCCCGAAATAAAGGCAGCCCTTGAAGGTGCGTCCCTCGGCTTTCATCGCCTTTATTGTCGGGATAAATATCTCTTTCATGCATCTCTCGGCGATGTCGGCTGTATAATACGGATTCGGGGCAACCGTGCCCATACCGCCCGTATTCAGCCCCTTGTCGCCGTCAAGCGCACGCTTGTGATCCATTGAGGATACCATCGGTATCAGCGTTTCTCCGTCGGTAAACGACAGCACCGATACCTCGGGGCCGCTCAAAAATTCTTCTATCACGACTCTTGCGCCGCTCTCACCGAAAACTCTGTCGCTCATCATCGAGCGCACGGCGGCTTTCGCATCTTCGCGGGTCTCGGCTATTATAACGCCCTTGCCGAGCGCAAGCCCGTCCGCCTTGATGACCGTCGGAACGGGCGCAGTCTCAAGATAGGCAAGCGCCGCCGACTCATCGTCAAATACCTCGTATGCGGCGGTGGGAATGCCGTATTTCTTCATCAGATTCTTTGAGAATACCTTGCTGCCCTCGATTATCGCCGCCCTTTTGTCGGGGCCGAAGCAGGGGATGCCCGCGGCGGTCAGCTCGTCGACCGCGCCGAGGCAGAGGGGGTCGTCGGGGGCGACAACGGCGTAGTCTATTTTATTCTCAACGGCGAATTTCACCTGAGCGGCTATATCCTTTGCGCCGATATCGACGCAGACCGCGTCGCTCGCAATGCCGCCGTTGCCCGGCAGGGCGTAAAGCTCGGTTATTTCGCTGCTCTCACGCAGCTTTTTGATTATGGCGTGCTCGCGGCCTCCGCCGCCGATTACCATTACTTTCATTTGCAAAACTCCCTATCAGTGATGGAAAAGTCTCATGCCGGTGAATGCCATTGCCATGCCGTATTTGTTGCAGCAGTCGATAACGAGATCGTCGCGGATCGACCCGCCCGGCTCGGCAATGTAGGTGACGCCGCTCTTGCGGGCGCGCTCGATATTGTCGCTGAACGGGAAGAATGCGTCGGAGCCGAGCGACACGCCCGATATGCTTGAGAGATATTCGCGGATATCCTCGTCGGTGAGGGGAGCGGGTCTCTCGGTGAAGTATTTCTGCCAGACTCCGTCGGCGCAGACATCCTCCTCGTTGCGGTTGATGTAGCCGTCTATGATGTTATCGCGGTCGGGGCGCTTGATATCGTCCCTAAACGGGAGCGAGAGCACCTTATCGCACTGGCGCAGGAACCATGTATCCGCCTTTGAGCCTGCGAGGCGGGTGCAGTGAACTCTGGACTGCTGACCCGCGCCGACGCCGATAGCCTGACCGTCGTAGGCGTAGCAGACGGAGTTTGACTGTGTATATTTAAGAGTGATGAGCGAGATTATAAGGTCACGCTTTGCGCTCTCGGGGATATTCTTATTCTCGGTGACGACATTTGAGAGCAGAGCCTCATCTATTTTGAAGTTATTCCTGCCTTGCTCGAAGGTGATGCCGTAGACCTGCTTGCGCTCGATCTCCTCGGGGATATAATCGGGGTCGATCTCGACTATATTATAGCTGCCCTTGCGCTTTGATTTGAGTATCTCAAGAGCCTCGGGCTCGTAGCCGGGGGCGATGATGCCGTCGGAGACCTCGCGCTTGATAAGCTCGGCGGTCTTGACGTCGCACACGTCCGAGAGAGCGACCCAGTCGCCGAACGAACACATACGGTCGGTGCCCCTTGCCCTTGCGTAAGCGCAGGCGAGCGGGGAGTCGTCCAGACCCTCGATATCGTCGACGAAGCAGGCTTTTTTGAGCTTATCGCTCAGCGGGATGCCCACTGCGGCGCTCGTGGGGCTGACATGTTTGAACGAGGTGACTGCGGGCAGCCCGAGGGCGGCTTTCAGCTCCTTCACAAGCTGCCAGGAGTTGAAGGCGTCAAGGAAATTGATATAGCCGGGCTTGCCGTTAAGTATTTTTATCGGCAGCTCGGAGCCGTCTGCCATATATATTTTTGCGGGCTTTTGATTGGGGTTGCAACCGTATTTCAGCTCGAATTCTTTCATTTTTGACCTCCTCAGCGGTTTTTATTTATCAGCTTGTCGGTGTATTCGCCGCTGCCGATATCGGTGTAGCGGACGTAAAGCGAGATCTTGTTCTCTTCATTGAGGCTGTCCCAAAGCTCGGCGGCAAATCCGTCGATATCGTCGGGAATGGCTATGCGTTCGGGCTCGCCGCAGAAGGTGGGCAGCGGGTCGCCGTCGCAGATATAGGTGTGGATGAAGTGGCCGAGCCCCGCCTTTGAGGGGTAAGCGTAGGTGTAGCGGCAGCAGTCCGAGCCGTCGGGGTCAATGCTTTTGAGGATGCTCATCTCGTAGTCGAAGCCGCCGTCTAAATGAAGAATGCCGCTTATCCTCGGGGTGAAATTCGGTGAATCGGGCTCGAAGCAGCGGGTAGCGAGCGCCTCGGAGAAGCTCTTGCCCTCTGCCATCAGGTCACAGACCGTGTCGGTCTGGTCGCCGTTCGTGACCACGAGGTCGCCGCCGCTCTCGCGCACGGCGTTATAGATTATCAGCGAGGGATCCTCGACCTTGGAAGAGTCAAAAGGCTCGGTTCTGACGGTCGCGCCGTCCTTGATAAAGATGCGGTTGCGGCTGTTTTGGCTTCTGCCCATTATGAAATAGGCGGTCACGGCGTATCTGCCGTTTGCCGAGGTGCCGATGATTATGCCTCTGCCTGCGTAGGCGTTGCCCTTGAGCAGATCGGCAGCGGAATCTGTTTTATATATGTTCATCATCTGTTCTCCTTAATACTTTCGCATACTATTTCAGCCGATTTCGGCAGCAGCTCCCATTCGGCGTTCTCCATGACCCGCCTCTGGAGCGTTTCGGGTGTGTCGTTTTCCTCAATATAAACGGCCTTCTGCATTATTATCTTGCCGCCGTCGGGTATTTCGTTGACAAAATGCACGGTGGCTCCCGTGACCTTTACGCCGTAATTCAGCGCTGCCTCATGCACCCGAAGCCCGTAGAAGCCCTTGCCGCAAAACGACGGTATCAGCGAGGGGTGCACATTGATTATCCGCTCGGGGTAGAGCTTCACAAAGTTCTCGCTGAGGATGCACATGAAGCCCGCGAGGATTATAAGCTCTATGCCGTTCTCTTTCAGGGCTTTGAGTATATCGGCTTCAAATTCCTCCTGGCTGCGCCCGCGCTTCTCACAAACGCAGGTCGCTATGCCTGCATCCTCGGCGCGCTTGAGGGCGTAGGCGCTCGGGCTGCTCGATATGACGAGCGTTATCTCGCCGCTGTGAAGCGCTCCGCTGCGCTGAGAATCAATGAGAGCCTGCAAATTCGTGCCGCCGCCCGATACGAGCACGGCGATGGCGACCCTGCTCATATGAGCACCACCTTGTCGGTCGATTTGATTATTTTGCCCAGGATATAAGCGTCAACGCCGTTTGCCTTCAGCGTTTCAACCGCTTTTTCGGCGTCCTCGGCGGCGACTACGGCGCTCATGCCGACGCCCATATTGAATGTATTATACATATCGCGTTCGGGGATGTCGCCCGCCTTTGCGATAAGGTCGAATATCGGCAGCGTGCGAACATCGGCTTTCTTTATCTCAGCCCCGAGGCCGTCGGGAATGCTGCGGGGGATATTCTCATAGAAGCCGCCGCCCGTGATATGCGAAACGCCCTTGACTTTTACCGCTTCAAAGAGCGCCAGCATGGGCTTCACATATATTTTTGTCGGGGTCAGCAGCGCTTCGCCGAGCGACTTGCCGCAAAGCTCGTCGAGAGGGGAGGTGAGGTCGCAATTCTCGACGTCGAATACCTTGCGAACGAGCGAAAAGCCGTTTGAATGCACGCCGCTTGACGGCAGGGCGATAACCGCGTCGCCCTCGCACATGGATTTGTTATCGGGTATCTTCGTTTTATCGACTATGCCTACGGAGAAGCCCGCAAGGTCGTATTCGTCGGCGGGGTAGAAGCCCGGCATCTCGGCGGTCTCGCCGCCTATCAGGGCGGCGCCGCTCTGAACGCAGCCCTCGGCAACGCCCGCAACTATCTGAGCTATCCTCTCGGGCACGTTTTTGCCGCAGGCGATGTAATCAAGGAAGAAAAGGGGCTTCGCGCCGCAGCAGATGATGTCGTTGACGCACATTGCGACGCAGTCGATGCCGACCGTGTCATGCTTATCCATAAGGAATGCGAGCTTGAGCTTGGTGCCGACGCCGTCCGTGCCGCTCACGAGGGTCGGGCGCTCCATGCCGTTTGTGTCAAGCTCAAAAAGCCCGCCGAAGCCGCCGACATCGGAGCAAACTCCGCTTGTCAAAGTTCTTGCAATGTGGCTTTTCATAAGCTCAACGGCCTTGTAACCCGCGGTGATATCAACGCCTGCCTCGGCGTAGGACTTTGACTGTGAATTCTTCATGCTTTACTCCTTGTTCTCGGAAATTTTGGTTTCAAAGCGGTTTTTCATCGGCGCCTGCGGTATCTCCGTCGGATACATCCCGTCGAAGCAGGCGGAGCAGTAGCCGCCGCCGTTTATGCCCTTGGCTATCTGCTTGACGCTCTCGATGCTCAGGTAGCCGAGCGAATCAACGCCTATCTTCTTTGCAATCTCGTCCACCGAGTATTTGCAGGCGATGAGATTCTCCCTCGAGTCGATATCCGTGCCATAGTAGCAGGGGTTGAGGAACGGGGGAGCGGATACCCTCATGTGTATCTCCTTTGCGCCCGCTTCACGCAGGAGCTTCACTATCCTTGCGCTGGTCGTGCCCCTGACTATCGAGTCGTCTATCATAACAACTCTTTTGCCCTTAACGACCTCGGCAATGGGGTTGAGCTTGATTTTGACCTTGTCCTCACGGCTCTTCTGACCCGGGGCTATAAAGGTGCGGCCGATATATTTATTCTTGATGAAGCCTATCTCATAGGGAATGCCCGACTGCTTGGAGTAGCCGAGCGCCGCGTCGAGACCCGAATCCGGCACGCCGATGACGACGTCCGCCTGAACGGGATGCTCGAGGGCGAGAAATGCGCCGGCTCTGAGCCTTGCGGAGTGCACAGAGCAGCCGTCTATGACCGAATCGGGGCGGGCAAAGTAGATATATTCAAACACACAGAGTGCGCCGGGCGCTTTGCCGCAGTGATCCTCAATGGAGCGAACTCCGTTTTTGTCGAATACCACTATCTCGCCGGGTTTAATGTCGCGGATAAATTCTGCTCCCACAGCGTCAAGGGCGCAGCTCTCGGAGGCGACGATGTATCTGCCGTCCTTGGTGATGCCGTAGCACAGGGGGCGGAAGCCGTTCTCATCGCGCACGGCTATCAGCTTCGACGGGGACATGATGACGAGCGAATATGCGCCTTTTATCCTGTCCACCGCGTGATTCACCGCCTGCTCTATCGACGGCGCGGAGAGCCTCTCTTTGGTAATAATGTATGAAATGACCTCGGTGTCGCTGGTCGTGTGGAATATTGAGCCCTCAAGCTCCAGTTCACGGCGCAGCTCGCCCGAATTTATCAGATTGCCGTTGTGGGCGAGCGCCATTTTGCCCTTGATGTGATTCACCACTATCGGCTGAGCGTTGCTGCGTTCGCTTGAGCCTGTGGTGCCGTAGCGAACATGGCCTATGGCGATGTTGCCCTCGCCGAGACGGTCGATTATATTTGGGGTGAAAACGTCGTTTACAAGCCCCGTGTCTTTATAATCGGTAAAAACGCCGTCGTCGTTGACCACTATTCCGCAGGATTCCTGACCCCTGTGCTGCAAGGCGAAGAGGCCGTAATAGGTGGTGCTTGCAACATCGTTTGTTTCACCCGAAAAAACGCCGAAAACTCCGCATTCTTCTCTCAAATTGCTCATTATATCCTCCGATTCAGTCGCCGAATACTCTCTTCATCATCTCGTTGTAAGCGTCCTCAACTCCGCCCATGTCGCGGCGGAAGCGATCCTTGTCGAGCTTCTCACCCGTGGTTGCGTCCCAGAAGCGGCAGGTGTCGGGCGATATCTCGTCCGCAAGCACTATTTTGCCGTCGGGCAGCCTGCCGAATTCGAGCTTGAAGTCAACGAGCTTCACGTTGAGCGAGAGGAAATATTCCTTGAGAACGTCGTTGACCTTGAAGGCGAGGGCTTTGATTGTCTCGATCTCCTCCTCGGTGGCGAGGCCGAGGGCGAGGGCGTGATATGAATTGATGAGCGGGTCGTGAAGCTCATCGTTTTTGTATGAGAATTCTATCGTGGGCTTTTTGAATACTATGCCCTCCTCAACGCCGTAGCGCTTTGCGAACGAACCTGCGGAGATATTGCGGATTATGACCTCGAGGGGAACTATCGAGACTTTCTTAACTACCGTCTCACGGTCGTTCAATTCCTCCACATAGTGGGTGGGCACTCCGTGCCGCTCCAGCAGACGGCAGAGGTAATTTGACATCCTGTTGTTGATAACGCCTTTGCCCGCGATGGTGCCCTTTTTGAGGCCGTCGAGAGCCGTGGCGTCGTCCTTGTAGGAGACGATAACAAGGTCGGGGTCGTCGGTGGCGAATACTTTCTTTGCCTTGCCTTCATAGAGCTGAACGGTTTTTTCCATTTTGATTACCTCCGTGGTTGATTTATAATGAATTGATTCTTTTTTCTATATCCGAGTCCTTATCGAGGACCTTCTGAGCGTCCGCTTTCCTCTTGGCTTCGAGCTTTGCGGCAAGCCCGTCATCCGAGAGGCTGAGAATTTCAACGCATAATAAAGCGGCATTGACTGCACCGTCTATGGCGACCGTCGCTACGGGAATTCCCGATGGCATTTGTACGGTCGAGAGCAGTGCGTCAATACCGCCTAAATCTCCTGACTTTATGGGTATACCGATAACCGGCAGGGTGGTGTTTGCAGCTATAGCCCCCGCAAGGTGAGCCGCCATGCCGGCTGCCGCAATTAT
>ERZ857840.4712-NODE-4712-length-10163-cov-9.995944_pt1 | contig 10163 bp, 10 predicted proteins | sample MGYA00519760_ERZ857840 | MGnify/ENA primary metagenome ERZ857840 (study PRJEB31778, sample SAMEA3449371) | human gut metagenome | biome: human gut; feature: human-associated habitat; material: faeces | place: United Kingdom | collected 2010/2012 ... | reverse complement strand
ATTCAGCAAGCGTGTACTAATAGGTCGAGGGCTTGACCACAATTCGCTTGAGACTTTTAAGTCAACGAAAAAATGTTAGCAGTGATTATTCAGTTTTGAAGGCACGTCCTTCTAAGAAATACTGGACAGAGACACAGAAATGTGTTATACTGATTCAGTCAAATCGGTCGGTGTCGATGACGGTAAGGTTCCACCTGTTCCCATTCCGAACACAGAAGTTAAGCTTACTTGTGCCGAAGATAGTTAGCTGGAAACGGCTTGTGAAAATAGGTAGTCGCCGACTTAACTGAAAGCTCTGAGATGAAAGTCTCAGGGCTTTTTTGTTGCATAAAAATATGGCATGATTTTTGGTTGTAATGCCAATAGGTCAGGGCTTGACAGAAACACTACTATGTAATACAATGTAGATAAGCTACTACGCATTACATACTAGCAGAGAGGAGGACTTATGGAAAACAATGCACAACTTTTAAAGGGTGTTCTGGAATATTGTGTCCTGAAATTGATTGCGCAAGAGCCGACCTATGGCTATGAGATCGTGATGCATCTGAAACAGGTCGGATTTTCTGACTTGAGTGAAAGTACACTCTATCCGCTGCTATTGCGCTTGGAGCAGCAGGGAAAGGTTACGGTAGAGCGCAGACCTTCTCCCAAGGGGCCGAGCCGAAAATACTACATTGTAACGGAAGAAGGGCGGCAGGCGCTTCTTGAGTTCCGGCAGGATTGGAGCCAGCTCTGCCAGCTGGTGAAAAAAATTTTTAAGGAGGAGCCAGATGAATAAGTATTTTGCATTGCGAAAAACAAACCGGATGCGTACCGAGTTGCTGACTGAAAAAAGTCAGGAGCAGCTTAAAGAAGTGATTCGTTATCTTCGCCGGGTCAGCTGGGACTTCTGTGGTATCGAACTTGTGCGCAGCGATTTGCTTGATATTGCAATCCAAGCCAACAAGGAAAATCAGGAACTGTTTCATTCGATTTCGGACGCAAAGACCTTTGTGGAAGAGGTCAAGCCAAGCTTGAAAACACTGAGAGCCGGAGATTACTTCTGGTATGTTGCACCGCTGTATTTCTTTTTTGAGTGGGGCGTGGAAGGCTTGCTGCTCTATCCGGTAATTGGAAATTGGGTTTTTGAACTATCCGTAGGGTATCTGATGCAGCTTGTTGTTGCAGTGGCGGCGTTTTGCGTACTTTTCCGCCGGATGATGGAGCAGGTAGGCTTTCCGCCGCGAGAGCATTGGCTGAAATATGCTGCATGGCTGGTGCTTTATATCGTGATTTTATATGGAACGGGCTGGTTCTTTACCCAGATCGCGGGTAAGATTGTACTGCTGCGACTTCCGATTCTTAGCTATTCGGTCTTTTGCCTGCTTCTGGGTGCGGGGCTGTATGCGGTACATTTCTGGAGATATGGAAAAGATTCGCGTCTGAGTGCTCGCATATAAAGCAAAAAGCGACTTCGCTGCACTGTGCATAACAGTGCGACGGAGCCGCATACCTTATTAGGTAGTTGCCGACTTAACTGAAAGCTCTGAGATGAAAGTCTCTGGGCTTTTTTTGTTACATGAACATAAAAACACATAGCCGCAAATTTGCAGGAAAAAGCGCTTTTGCCTCGTGTTACAAGGTGAAAGCGCTTTACAATTTTGCAAAAAGGATGCGATTGATCATGAAACGATTCCACCGCCGCTGTCGGCGGCTATGTATTCTGGCAGCGCTACTTGTGCTGCTGGTACTATTTTTGCGGCAGAACGTTCTGCTAGATACTGCCAGCCGACACGCGATCTTACTGGACGCCCAAAGCGGGCGGGTACTGGCGCAGAAACGTGCTGACGAGCGTACTGCACCGGCTTCCCTGACAAAAATGATGACTGTACTGCTGGCCATTGAGACTGAGCCCGATCTGGATAAACAGGTAACACTGCCCGAGGATATTTTTCCAGCCTTACAGACCGAAAAAGCATCTATGGCGGGCTTTGTACCCGATGAGACTGTCACGGTGCGTGACCTGCTCTATGGTGCGATGCTGCCCTCCGGCGCAGAATGCTGTGAGGCGCTGGCGCGGCTGGTGAGCGGCAGTGAGGATAACTTTGCCGAACTGATGAACCAAAAGGCTGCAGAGCTTGGTATGAAGAATACCCATTTTACAAATGCAACCGGTCTGACCGATACCGAGCACTATTCCAGCGCGGCAGATATGGCAAAGCTCTTGCAGGCAGCGCTGCACAATACGACCTTTCGCACAATTTTTACAACCAAGCACTACACCACTACGGCGACTGCACAGCACCCGGAAGGCGTTTCGCTGACCAGCACACTACTGGGCAAGCTGGACGGAACAGAGCTTCCGACGGGAACGCGGATCGAAGGCGGCAAAACAGGGTATACCGCCGCCGCAGGGCTGTGTCTGGCCAGCCTTGCCATCGTGAACGGAAAAGAGTACATCCTTGTTACGCTTGCCGCGCCCGGAGACCACGGGACGGAGCAGTACAATATCCGCGATGCAGTGCATGTGTACCGGAAACTAGCGGATAAAAAATAACCGCGCTTCACAGGGCTCGCCTTGCAAACCGGGTGCTCCGGCGGTACAATAGGGACATTCTATCATGGAAAAGGATGTTTGACTATGCGAGATGAAGCCATTGATCTGTGCGGACAGGTGGATTTTACCCGTACCGACGCTATGCCGCTGCTGGAGCGGGATACGCAGTTCCACTTTGCCTGTGCGGGCTGCGGCAACTGCTGCCGCGGGCGGGAGGATATCGTGCTGTCCGGCTATGATCTGTGGCGCATTGCTGCTCGGTTGCGTCTGCCGCCGCAGATCGTGGCACGGGGCTACTGTCGCAGCAGCATTGGCAGGGTGAGCCATCTGCCGGTGCTGCGGCTTGCCCCGGTCAAGGAAAACCGCAATAACTGCCCCTTTCTGACCGAAAACCACTGCGCCATCCATGAGGCAGAGCCGCTGGTATGTGCGCTGTATCCGCTGGCGCAGGAGATCAGTCGGGCAGGGGAGGTTCACTACTTTTTACAGCCCACCGGCTGCGGCGGGCAGGTGATCGAAGCAAGGGTGCAGGATTACCTTGCCCGCTACGATGTGCCTGCCCGGGAAGCCATTGATGTGCGCTGGGCGCAGACCTGTATGGCGCTGGAAGATACCGTGGAGCGGTTAGAAGAAGTGCTCAGCCCGGTACTGGTGCGCCGGATGCAGGCTAAACTCTGGCAGGCGCTGTATTTTGGTTACGATTACGCGCAGGACTATCTGCCGCAGCTGGAAGCAAACTTGCAAACGCTGGACACAGAACTGCACAAACTGACGGAGTATCAGAAAAAACGAAATAATCATTCAAAATAATTGATGGATGACTTTACTTGAATCGATAATAAAGGCCGTTTTCAGGCAAAAGTGGATTGTTTTGCCAGCGATTCTGTGTTATACTTCACGAGTGTAAAGCGAACCTTGTTTGATCCGCTTACAATATCGGCCCGGAGTGCGGCGTCCTGTTGGCTGCAAGGGCTGGAGATAGAGGAGATCATCAATATGCGTAAAATTACTCGTCGTTCCTTCCTGACTGCTGCCGCTGCCTGCGGTGCAGCAGCTGCTCTTTCTGCCTGCGGCGGTTCTTCCTCCGCATCTTCTGCGGCAGCATCCTCCACGGTTGCTTCTGCATCGGTCGCTGCGGCTTCCAACGGAGAAAAGTTCACCGTTGGCATCTGCCAGCTGGTGCAGCACGCTGCACTGGATGCCGCTACGCAGGGCTTTGAGGACGCCCTGACCGCTTCCTTTGGCGAGAACGTCACCTTCGACTTCCAGAATGCACAGGGCGATTCCGCTACCTGCGCCACCATTGCCAACGGCTTTGTTTCCTCCGGCGTGGCACTGATCATGGCCAACGCTACCCCGGCTCTGCAGGCTGCACAGGCTGCCACCAACACCATCCCCATTCTGGGCACCTCCGTTACCGAGTACGGTGTGGCACTGGGTCTGGACAACTTCTCCGGCACCGTGGGCGGCAACGTCTCCGGCACCTCCGATCTGGCACCGCTGGATCAGCAGGCAGATATGATCGTGGAGTGGATGCCTGAGGTCAAGAAGGTTGGTCTGCTGTACTGCTCTGCCGAGGCCAACAGCCAGTATCAGGTAGACGAAGTGCAGAAGTATCTGGAGGCCAAGGGCGTAACTGCTACCCAGTACGCTTTCTCGGATTCCAACGACCTGTCCTCCGTCTGCCAGAAAGCTGCGGACGAGAACGATGCGCTGTATGTGCCTACCGATAACACCGTTGCCGCCAATACCGGCATCGTGGACGGTATCTGCCGCCCGGCTAAGAAGCCTGTGTTCGCCGGTGAGGAGGGTATCTGCTCCGGCTGCGGCGTAGCTACCCTGTCCATCAGCTACTACGACTTGGGCTACACCACCGGTGAGATGGCAGTCAAGATCCTGAACGGCGAGAGCGACATCTCCACCATGCCCATCGAGTACACCGATGTGACCAAGAAGTACAACAAAGCTGTCTGCGATGACCTTGGCCTGACCGCACCGGAAGGCTATGTAGAGATCGAAGCCTGATAACAGCAAAACCGGAACAATATAAAAATAGCGGAGAAGAGTGGATTCTTGCTCTTCTCCGCTTTCCCGTATCAAAGCGGGAGATAAAAAAGTGTAATGTTTAGGAGGAAATTGTTTTGGAGATCATTGCAAGACTTGCAAACCTGCCGGGCGCTTTACCGGGTGCCTGTGCGCAGGGGCTTATCTGGGGTATCATGGCCATTGGCGTGTACCTGACCTACCGTATTCTGGATGTTGCCGACCTGACCGTGGACGGCAGCTTTGGTACCGGCGGCGCGGTGTGCGTCATGTGTCTGCTTTCCGGCATGAATGTCTGGGCAGCATTGCTGGTGGCTGTGCTGGCCGGCCTTGCTACCGGCCTTGTCACCGGCCTGCTGCACACCTTTATGGGCATTCCCGCCATTCTGGCCGGCATCCTGACCCAGCTGGCGCTGTATTCCATCAACCTGAAGATCATGGGCAAGGCTAACCAGTCCATCAATGTGGACAAGTACGGCCTGCTCATCTCCCTGCGCTGGGTCAAGGAATTTGCCCTGCATAACCCCATCATCATGGTTATCCTTGCTACGGCGGTGGTCATCGGGGTGCTGTACTGGTTCTTCGGTACGGAGCTGGGCTGCGGCATCCGTGCTACCGGCTCTAACCCTGCTATGTCCCGCGCACAGGGCATCGACACCAACTTCAATATCGTGCTGGGTCTGGCCGTCTCCAATGCGCTGGTGGCTTTGTCCGGTGCGCTGCTCAGCCAGTATCAGGGCTTTGCAGATGTTGGCATGGGACGCGGTGCCATCGTCATCGGACTGGCTGCCGTTATTATTGGTGAGGCCGTGTTTGGCCGCATCTTCCACAACTTTGCCCTCAAGCTGGCTTCTGTTTCCATCGGTGCCATCATCTACTATATCGTCATTCAGCTGGTGCTGACGCTGGGCTTTGACGCAAACCTGCTCAAGCTGCTCAGTGCTTCCGTGGTGGCAGTGTTCCTTGCTGTGCCGTACTGGAAGGGCAAATACTTCTCGAAGCCGGTCAAAAAGGCAAAGGAGGACGCAAAAAATGCTTGAGATCCAAAATGTTTCCAAAACCTTCAATGCAGGCACGGTGAACCAGAAAACCGCCCTGAATGGTCTGAACCTGAAGCTGAACGAGGGCGATTTCGTCACCGTCATCGGCGGCAACGGTGCAGGTAAATCCACCATGCTGAATGCCGTGGCCGGTGTGTGGCCGGTGGACGAGGGCAAAATTTTGATCGACGGTGTGGACGTCACCCGTCTGAGCGAGCATCAGCGCGCCGCCTACATTGGCCGCGTGTTCCAGGACCCCATGACCGGCACTGCCGCCACCATGCAGATTGAGGAAAATCTGGCGCTGGCAGCCCGGCGCGGCAAGCGCCGCACCCTGCGCATCGGCATCACCAAGGCCGAGCGGGAGCAGTACCGCGAGTTGCTCAAGACCCTTGATCTGGGCCTTGAGGATCGCCTGACCGCCCGCGTGGGACTGCTTTCCGGCGGTCAGCGGCAGGCGCTGACTTTGCTGATGGCTACCATGAACAAACCCAAGCTCCTGCTGCTGGACGAGCACACCGCCGCACTGGACCCCAAAACGGCACTGAAGGTACTTACCCTTTCGGCACGCATCGTGGAGGAGAACCACCTGACCACCATGATGATCACCCACAACATGAAGGATGCCATCAAATACGGCAACCGTCTCATCATGATGCACGAGGGGCACATCATCTACGATGTGGCAGGGGAGGAAAAGCAGAAGCTGCACGTCTCCGACCTGCTGGCAAAGTTCCAGATCGCCAGCGGCGGCGAGTTCGCAAATGACCGCATGATCTTGTCCTGAAGAGGGATTGCGATGAGAAAACTTTGGAAACGAGCAGCGGCGCTGGTCGTCAGCGCTGCATTGGCCGGTGTGATGCTTCCCAGTGCATTCTCGGAAGAAGCAACGGATGCGGTGGAAGCGAAACTTACAACGATGACTTTGCGGGAAAAGGTTGGGCAGCTGTTCTGGGTGCGCCCTGAAACGCTGGACTTTTCACTGAATCCTGAAAAAAAGACGCTGACGCAGACCATGCGGCAGAATCTGGAACAGTATCCGGTGGGCGGCATCGCAGTTTTTAAGAAGAACATTCAGGACGAGAACCAGCTTTCCTCCTTGATCGCGGATTTCCAAAGCGCCTCCAAAATACCGATGATCGTGGCCGTTGATGAAGAGGGCGGCGCGGTAGCCCGGCTGGCAAATCATGAGGCCTTCTCTCTGCCTAAATATACGAGCGCCCGGGATATTGGCAAAACAGGCGACCCGGAGCAGGCCCGCCAGATGGGACGGACGATCGGCGGCTACCTGCGATTTTACGGGTTCAATCTGGATTTTGCGCTGGTTGCGGATGTGGATTCCAACCCGGCTAATCCGGTCATTGGCAGGCGGGCTTATTCCACCGATGCGCAGCAGACGGCGCAGATGGTGGCCGCTGCAGTGGAGGGCTTCCACGAGGCCGGGATGCTCTGCACGGTAAAGCATTTTCCGGGCCATGGGGATACCGGACAGGACAGCCACTACGGAACAGCGACATCCTACAAGACCTGGGAAGAAATGAAAGCGATGGAGATGCTTCCCTTTGAGGCTGGGATCGCCGCCGGGGCCGATGTGGTTATGACGGCGCACATCACGACCCCGAATGCGACCACGGACGGCCTGCCGGCATCGCTGTCCTACACGATGATAACCGAGCGGCTGCGCGGAGAATTGGGCTTTCAGGGCGTGATCGTAACCGATGCACTGGAAATGAATGCCATCAAAAACCACTTTACGCCGGCGGAATCGGCTGTGGCAGCACTTCGAGCCGGTGTGGATGTGCTGCTGATGCCCAGTGATCTGCGCGCGGCCTTTGATGGTGTAGTTCAGGCAGTGGAGGACGGCACGCTTTCAGAAGAGCGCCTGAACGAAAGTGTCCGGCGGATCCTGACCCTCAAACAAAAGGCTGGCCTGGATCTCAGCGGGTCGTCTGCAGCAAAGCAGCCTATAGCGGAGAAAACCTCCGATACGAAGTGCAGCTTTTCGGGCTGGCTGAAAAAGCTGTGGTATGGGGCTGATACCGCAGCGTGAATCCCACAATATGTACAAAACAGGCTCCCTGCCAATGGCAGGGAGCCTGTTGTTGTATGCGGGTTACCGCTTGATATCGTAGTTCATGTTCATCAGGTTGCGGATGGTGCTCACATCATCGGTAATGTTGGCGTCGCCGTGGATGGTGTGCTTGATGGCGCTGCTGGCCACTGCAAAGTTGATCATATCCATGGCCTTGTAGTTGTGCAGCATGGCGTAGATCAGGCCGCTGGCAAAGGCATCACCGCCGCCCACGCGGTCCAGAATGTTAAAGGTGTACAGCTTGCTCTCGAAGGTGTGACCCTCGTACCACATAAAGGCCTTCAGGCTGTTCTCGCTGCCGCTGTGAGCGTAGCGCACATGGCGGGCGATGCACTTCAGGTTGGGGTAGCGCTCAATGAACCGCTGGAAGATTTCGTCCTGCTGCTCGTAGCTGGGCTGCAGGGGCACGCCGTCCTTCCAGTCACCCTTGCTGTGGTCGTTTTCGTCCTTCCACAGGTGGTAGGGCTCAATGCCCAGCAGCACATCCACATAGGGCAGGCACTCGGTACAGAAGTCCCGTGCCTCCTCCCAAGTCCACAGGGTAGAGCGGAAGTTGCCGTCAAAGCTCACGGTCAGGCCCTTCTTCTTGGCAACCTTCAGCATATCAAGGATCAGGCTGCGGCAGTTGGGCGCCAGCGCCGGGGTAATGCCGCTGAGGTGCAGCCAGTCGTAGCCCTCCAGCAGGGCGTCCAGATCCACCTGAGAGAAATCGTACTCGGTAATGGCGCTGTGTTTGCGGTCGTAGATGACCTTGGAAGCGCGGATGCCGTAGCCGGTCTCCAGATAATAAGTACCCAGACGGTTAGAGGGGGTCTCGTCCGGCTCGGTCAGGATCATGGGGGTGCAGTGCACATCGTTGGAGCGCAGCCAGCGTACAGCGCTTTTGCCCAGACTGTTGTTGGGCACTACGCTGAAGAAGGTGCTGTCCACGCCAAGGTTTGCCAGCGCCAGCGCAATGTTGGCCTCGCTGCCGCCATAGCTGGCCTCAAACCCGGAGGCCATGCGGATTTTTTCGTAGTTCGGCGGCGTCAGGCGAAGCATGATTTCGCCCATCGTGATGAATTTTTTGCCGTTTTCCATGTTTTGCAGAAGCGGATTATAGTGGATCATCGTTTGCAGCCTGCCTTTCTGCTTGCGTTGGTATCAGTATAGCATGGTTTGACGGGGGATTCAAGCGGCGGGGCAGATGAGAACACAAAACCCCCCCCCGCCGACGGAGCGACGGGGAGCACGTGGATAACGATGGGGGAAAAGGCTTACTTCGCGTTGTCGGCGGCCTCCTGGAGCGCGCCTAGGAAGGAGCCTATGTCGATGGTGCAGCCGGTCTTGAGATCGACGTCGTCCGGCACCTGCGTGTGGTGGCCGTCGCCCTTGTCGTAGGTCGGCATGGTGACGACTTCCTCAACCGTCTTGCCGACGCACCAGTCTTCCAGCGCCTCGGCCTGCTCGAACCACTCCTTGCCGATGCCGGAGGCGGCCTTCATGCCGTAGCCGTCGCCCAGCTCCTTCTTGGTCGGGTGCTCGCCGGTCAGTTCGCCGGTCAGCGCGCCGGTTGCGTCAAAGCCGACCTTGTTCTGCGCGATATCGAAGCTCACGGCGGTGATCTTGCCCGCGTCGTCCAGCTCCAGCGCGCACATGGTCGTGTTGATGGTCACGCTGCCGGCCTTGTCGGCCTCAGCGCCCGCGCCGGACATGGTGGTGACGGAACCGAGGCCGGAAGCGGCCAGCGCGCCGGCAGAGAGGGAAAGCATCAGCGCCGCAGTCGCGGCGGTCATCGCAAACTTGTTCATAATCGTACCTCCAAAATAAATGATCTCGGGTGATGGACACCTGTATGTTTATCGCATCTCCCCGCGGATGGAGGCACGATAAATTACTTGATGATGACGTAGGCGCGGCGGCCGAGCGCATCCCAAATGGCGGAGATCACCTTGGGGGCGCGCAGCGTTGCGCCGGTGGAAACGTCCGTATCGTCGGCAATCTGCCCCGGCAGATACAGGTCGCTCACGCTTGAAACGGTCTTGCCGACCAGATGCTCAAGCAGCTGGTCGAACTGGCCGCAGACCTTGGCGGCCGCGTCGCTGTCCGGCGCGAGATAATCCTCGTTTTTATATTGCAGCGTCGTGTAGTGAAGCTCGGTGAATGTGTTGTCCTGCAGGGTGAATTCTAGCGCGACCTGCTCGCCGCCGTCCTCCATGTAGCTGCCGTGATAAACGCCGTCCGCATAGGGCTCGGCCTCGGGCAGCTTCGTCGTATCGACGATCTTGTAGGGGTGGCGGTTCAGCCCGTCCCAGAGGGCGGAAACCAGCTTGCCGGCCTTCATCGTCGCCGTCGTCACCGCGTCGAGATCTTCCACGATGTCATACGGCGAATAGAGATCGTCGATGGCGGAAACGCCCTTGCCGACGAGATAATCGGCGAGCTGGCGGTATTGGCGGAGGATGGCCTT
>ERZ857840.4709-NODE-4709-length-10172-cov-2.367599_pt1 | contig 10172 bp, 10 predicted proteins | sample MGYA00519760_ERZ857840 | MGnify/ENA primary metagenome ERZ857840 (study PRJEB31778, sample SAMEA3449371) | human gut metagenome | biome: human gut; feature: human-associated habitat; material: faeces | place: United Kingdom | collected 2010/2012 ... | reverse complement strand
CGAATTCAGACCTCTTAATAGTAAGAGGTCTGTCCTAAGCTGATTATGAACGTTTGATATCAAGTACTTTGTACTGGATAACTCCTGCCTGTGTCTCAACGTCAACGACATCATTGATTTTCTTTCCGATCAGTGCGTGACCTACCGGAGACTCATTGGAGATCTTTCCTTCCAGACTGTTCGCCTCTGTAGAACCAACAATCTTGAACTCCATCTCTTCATCAAATGTGATGTCGTAAACCTTTACTGCACATCCAACATTGATCTTATTAAGATCAACTTCATCCTCTACTACAACTTCTGCATTCTTCAGGATTGCCTCAAGCTCCTCGATACGGGCTTCGATATCTCTCTGCTCGTCTTTCGCTGCATCATACTCAGCGTTCTCGGAAAGGTCTCCCTGCTCTCTTGCCTCTTTGATCTTACCTGCTACTTCTTTTCTCTTTACTACTTTCAGATTCTCAAGTTCATCCTCAATTGCCTTTAATCCGGCATAAGTAAGTAATCTTTTTTTTGCCTCTGCCATTGTTCCTGCTTCCTTTCTACTTCCTTACCGTCACTGCCTGTTGCAATAACGTTTCGTTTCCTACAACATTTACAGATTCTCTGCAAATCATTTTCTGTCTATACTTTTCATGCATTCAAAGTTCCTTCTCTATATTTTGTCTACAAATATTATAATGTGAGTTTTAAAATGCATGTCTGCTGTCTTTTTCTCCTGAACGCCAATCGTTGTATCAGCGTCCGTCCGCAATTTCAATATTATACTCAAACTCGCGCTTTCTGTCAAGCAATTTCACTCTCACAGGTCACTTCTGCGTAGTGTATGAAAAGCCTTTAAAACCGCCTTTTTCCGAACTTTTTCCATTCTGTTTTCCAACTGTTTTCCGAAGTCCCGGAGCTTCTTTTCCTATAGTCTCTGAAAGAGCAGTTCTTCCAGTTCCTGATAGGACTCTACGCGGTTGATTTCTTCACGCAATTTTGCAGAACCTTTCAATCCCTTTGTATACCATGCCACATGTTTTCTCATCTCGCGGATACCAATGAATTCACCTTTGTATTTCAACTGTAATCTGGCATGACGAAGCATCATATCACGAACTTCTTCTTTTCCCGGACGTTCTGGTAATGTGCCTGTCTCTTCATATGTGATCATCTCGGAGAAGATCCATGGATTCCCCTGTGCTCCTCTTGCGATCATGATTCCGTCACACCCTGTCTGTTTTACCAGCTCCTCTGCTTTCTGTGGGCTTGTCACATCTCCGTTTCCAATTACCGGAATAGAGACAGCTTCTTTTACCTGACGGATGATATCCCAATCTGCCTGTCCGCTGTAATACTGTTCTCTTGTCCTTCCGTGCACGGCTACAGCTGCTGCCCCGGCCTCCTCGATGATCTTCGCGATCTCAACCGCATTAATGCAGCTGTCATCAAATCCTTTTCTTATCTTCACAGTAACCGGCTTATCAATTGCCTTCACCATTGCACTGACGATTTCATAAACGAGCTTCGGATTCTTCATAAGTGCAGAGCCTTCTCCGTTACGTACAACCTTCGGCACCGGACATCCCATGTTAATATCCATGATATCAAACGGACGCTCTTCCACACGTTTTGCCATCTCACTCATAATCTTCGGATCTGATCCAAAGAAGTGACACTGGCTGTTCATCCGGATGGATCTCCAGAAGTGATTCTGTATTCTTATTATTATATAAAATCGCTTTTGCGCTGACCATCTCCATACACAAAAGACCTGCTCCCTGTTCTTTACACAACACACGGAATGGAAGATCTGTCACTCCGGCCATCGGTCCTAAGATGTAACGGTTTGGCAGCGTCACATTTCCTATTTTCAACTGTTTCATCATATTCTATTCTTTCTAATCTATAACTATTCTTCTTATTTGACTTTAGTATCATAGTAAATAACTGCCGAAAAGTCAACGTACACGATCTGTTCTTTCGCATTCACACAAAAAGTCTGAATAAATCCGGCAATCACAAAGCTTTTGCAATCCTCCGTTTATTCAGACTTTTTTATCTGTCTTTTAATATCTCTTGATTTTTCTTGAAGCTGTCTTCTCAAATTCTTTCTCGCGAATGATCAGACTATAAATCTTTTTATATGCCGGTGCACCCTGATTGTATTCATCAATCAGTTTTTGGAGTTCTACACGGACTTCCTCTTCTCTTTCAAGTCCCTGTTTTTTTGCGTACTCTTCATCCGGATATATTTCTGCCTCGATCACTCCTTTTGCTTCTCTTACTAATACTTCCTGTACCAGTCTTGAAGAACTTAATTTATTCTCAAGTTCTTCCGGTGAGACATTTTCTCCATTCTTTGTAATGATCAGGTTTTTCTTTCGTCCTGTCAGATAGATAAACCTTTCTTCATCTACATATCCAAGATCCCCTGTGCAAAGCCATCCATCTTTCAGTACGGTTTTTGTTTCTTCCGGCATCTTGTAATATCCTTGCATTACACTGCTTCCGCGAACCCACAGTTCTCCATCTACAGTCTTTGCCTCGCAGTTTGGAAGAAGTTGTCCTACTGAATTCTTTTTTACATTCCATGCAACGGTTGTACTGATGACCGGTGAACATTCTGTCATTCCATATCCCTGGAGAATCTGGATTCCAAAACGTTCGAACAGCTCAATATACTCCGGATTCAGGTATGCCCCTCCACTGCAAATCGTATGGAACTGAGATCCAAATACTGCTTCTTTTACCACTTTTTCCGGAAGGTCTTTTACGTCTTCTAATTTTTTCGCAAAAGTTTCAATCATAAGAGGTACCATCAGGATCATATTCGGCTTAAATAATTTGATATTTTTTGCTACACGCATCAAAGAGTCATTGATACAGATAATTGCACCGAGAGAAATTCCTTTCAGGATATCCATACTCAGGCAGTATGCGTGGTGAATCGGTAAAACTGACAGGATCACATTTCTCTCTGGGAGCTTCATATCCAGACATGTCGCGTTCTCAACGAGATTTCTGTGTGTCAGCATCACACCTTTGCTCTTTCCTGTTGTCCCTGATGTGAACATGATCGTACAGAGTTGATCCGGAGTAATCTCTGTTTTTTCTACTCCTGTGTCCTCATCTATCGTTTGTTCCATCATTGATTTTGTAAGAGAAAGTATATTGCCCTCATTCGCTTCCTTCTGCATAGAAAGGATGTACTTCAGTTTTGTACACTTTTCTTTCGCTGCTTCGATCACATCTTTACGGATCTCATCCACAATCAGGATTGTTACATCTGCACGGTCGATAAGTTCACACAGTTCTTCTGCCGGAAGTGACACATCCAACGGTACTGCAACATTTCCGCCGTCCACAATTCCAAAATAGGAAGCAATCCATAGATAAGAAGTCGCACCGATCAATGCGATATGACTTTTTGGATCTCCCAGTTTTTTCAATAATGCTGTTATTCTCTCACTGTCTTCTTTCAACTGTGTGTATGTCTTTGCCGCAATTTCATTTTTTCCTGTTTTGTAACGGATTGCGTCTTCATTTCCAAAACATTTTTCTGCATTTGTAAGAATATCGCGAATTGTTCTATATTCCATTTTCTTTTCCCTCTACTTCAAAGACTCAAGATACGCTACAGCTTCTCCGACTGTTCGGATATCTGCTGCCTTGTCCTGTTCAATCTCCACATCCATCTCGTCTTCTATTTCACCAAGCATGCTCATAAAATCAAAGGATGTGAATCCAAGATCTTCCATAAAACGTGATTCCGGCTTGATGTTTTCCTGTTCAATTTCTACATAATTACAAATAATATCTACTAACTGCTCAAACATGATTTTTTCCTTTCCATTCTGTCCTGATCGTGATTCTCAACATGATCCGGATCATCTTTCTTTTATACAAGCTTTATAATTTCTCCAATTGTAAGTTCAGGATTTTCTGCTCCCTTGAACATAATTTTACATAAATAGTAATACAGATATTCCAACTCTTCTCTTGAGATTGCTTTTTTCTGATGTTCAAAGTTGAAATCCAATCCATTATCCTCCGGTCGGTGCATGACTGTCAGATACATTGCCTGTGTTGTCATTCCATTTGGATACCATTTTGTCTTATATTGAATTCCTCCAAGATCTTCCAGTCCTTTCTCCTGCAATGTCATCGGCTGGTAAGTCAAAGACATCGGCTCATACGTCAGTCCTTTCTGTGGCTGTGGATATGTCCTGGAGCGATATGCGAAATATTCTGTCGGGTCATAATTTGCATGACGGAATAATTCATTCTGCTTATCACGGATTTCATATACTGCATCGATAAACTTCACATCTTCTGAAAATACGGTACGAAACGGGAACGAATGAATTCTTGTTCCACCGGATTTCTTTTCTTTTAATGTAGCCCTTCTGGCAATCGCATTATTGATCGATACATCCTCCTGTCCATTCATTTTCTGGAAGTAAGTACGTAATCCCATCAATAAAAGACATGCCAGGGATACCCGGTACTTTTCGCAGAAATCCATCAGACGTTTGGTCGGTTCTGCTTCCAAATGAAAGATATCCAATGCAGAACTCACATCATCTGTCGCATTAAATGCAGAACGAAGCTTTGGATTTTTAAACATTTCCCTCGCTGCATCCAGCTTATCTGTTCCATTAACACCGTTATAAACCGGCTCTGATGCTTCAATCAGTTCCCTGAAAAATTCTCTGTCTCGCTGCTGTGCTTTACTTCCGGCTTCATATGCGAGATCCTTCTTTACCTGATCTATGTAAGAACACATATCCTTTGGATATGGGACGCCTTCATATTTTGCATTACAGTACAGCTCAATAATATCCTTCAGAAATGTGATCAGCGACTGAGCATCTACCACCATATGATGTCCGAGGAAATACACTCCGTTGAATCCATCTGAAGTGCGGATCATTTTAATTTTCGTCATCAGTGAATCCTCGAATGGAAATGGGACAGTTGTCCATTTCTGCATCGTATCAGCTGCCTCTTCCATAGTCACATTGGAGAAATCAACGAACTCTATCTCCCGTTCTTTTCTGTCCTGCTCTGCACTTACAACATACTGATATACATTCCCCTCTTTGTCCTTTGCAAAGCGTATCCGCATCCCTTCATTTCTCTCATATGCTTTGTAAATGGACTCTCGGAGTACATCCCAATCCAGATCTGTGCCAATTGTCAGGCTTGTGCCAATATTCAGTACTGCCGCATTCGGACAAAATGGTAGATAATACAAATGAAATTTTTGCGCTACCGTCAGTGGGTATACAGGATATCCTTTTCTTGTTTTCATCATTCTATGATTCCTCCTATAAATGAATCCATTGCTCCTTCATAAGCTTCTCTGTCTTTATAATAACTTTCGCAGTGTCCTGCCCCGTGGATGATCAGCTTCTGTTTTGGAGATTTACAATTTTTATAAATTTCTTCAGACATACTGCATGGAACAAATGTATCTGCGTCTCCATGGATCAAAAGGACAGGAACTTTTGCTTTTCTGACTTCACGGGCAGAATTGCATTCATCCAGTCCATATCCTGCCTGCTTTTTATTCACCGCATCCGCAATCTGTATCATTGGAAACGCCGGAAGATGATACATACTGTGAAGTACATGTGTAAACACTGCCTTGGGCGAAGTAAACGGACAATCTGCAATAATTCCTTTTACCTGCTGCGGCAAATCAAGCCCGCTTGCCATCAATACTGTGGCGCCTCCCATAGAATTACCATGCAAGAGAATCTGAACATTTTCTCCTTCCTGTCCAATCACCCATTCAATCCATCGATATGCATCATAACGGTCCTTACATCCGAATCCAATGTATTTCCCTTCACTTTGCCCATGTGATCTCTGATCAACAAGAAGAACGTTATAACCACGCTTCAAATAATAATTTGAAATACTTCCATAATCTGCAAGCCCCTGGCTCGTGTAGCCATGAAAACAGATCACTGCTTTTTTGCATTTCTTTTCTTCGACATTTCCTGATCCCCGGAAATACGTTCCATGAAGCTTCAAACTGTCTTCCGACCGGATCCAGACATCTTCATGAGGCTGCTCCATCATCCACTCCCTGCATTCCTTCATCTTTGAGAAATACTGATCCCAGTCTACCCCGGACATCTTCATCGTGCGTTCTGTCTTTGCGTTATAACGCATCATTGTTCTTCTGTAAAAGTATGCACTTCCACCTGCCTCTGCTGATACGATTCCCACCAGTCCTGCAAGTGCAAGAAGTTTTCCGTAATGCATCATCTTTTTCACCTTTGCTTCCTTTTTACAGTTATTTCTGTTTCTGTGTTTTCTTTATTGCATTCTGTTCTGCTTTTCTGCTATCAATCAGTTTTTTCAGATACAAAGCTTTGTCAATGTTGCCTTCTACTTTCAATTTTCCCAGTGTTACTGCCAGAACCGGATCCAGCTTTCCCTCATTGATCTTAAATAATGTCTCTGCCGAACAAGTAAAAATCGCATCTCTGTCATAATACTCGTATGGTTCCACATACAGCTTTCCTTCTTTTACCTCTGCATAAAAGATTCCCTCTGCTTCTCCTGTTATATTAAACTGATATGCAAGATGTTCATTCACAGTACTTACGTCTGCTTCCATCATCATCCCTTTTACTTTTGAAAACATGTCTGCGTATGTCATTTTTCTCTCCCTCTCCTTTTCAGCTTTTCATTTTTCGACTAGCGGTCGATTTGCTATGTTTTTAATCTATCACTTTTTCGACCTGTGGTCAATTATCTATTTCAGACAATCTTTTGTTTTAAAGTGTCCTTTTTTTGTCCTCTTTTTTATTTCTATTTTATTGGTTCTTCCGACTTTATTGTGTTATACTTAAAAGGATATCGGTCAATTCCCGTAATCTGGAACTGGCCAAATATACTTACGAATATACGAGGCGGACTTCTATGCCAAAACAATTAAAATACGATAAGATTCTGGATGCTCTTCAAAAGCTTCTGGAAACCAAAGAACTTTCTAATATCTCTGTCAGTGAGATTGCTCAGACTGCTGAAATTGGAAAAGGAAGTATTTATTATTATTTTTCTTCCAAAGATGCAATTCTTGAAGCACTGGTAGAACGCAATTATGAAGCTCCAATAACAACAGCAAGACATCTTGCAGAGCAAAGAGAGATTTCACCTTTCACACGCATGGCTCTGATCTTTCAGGCCTGCCGAAATTCCTCTGCGGCTTTTTTAAAGACACAGCCATCAACTACAAAGGCTGCACCGGAGCGGGCTTTTCTTCATCAAAAGTACATGAATCATCTCATCGTTTCACTCAAGCCGGTTCTTGCTTCCATTATTGAACAAGGGATTGCACAGGATTTAATCCGCTGTGCTGACCCTGTTTCTCTTGCTGAGATCGTACTGATTATACTGACTGTTAAGATGGATAACACCTTAGTACCTTCAACAGCAGATGAGATTGAACAGACAATCTCTGCTCTTGTCTCTCTTTTGGAAAAAGGAACTGAGAATCCTGCGGGATCGCTAAACTTTCTGATGGCACAGCTGTAAGCAGTTTTCTGTTCGCGGCACCTGCATTACACAACATATCCCACCATTTTGAATTGCTGACGGTGATATGATAAATCATGAGACGAAAGGAGTGTTTTTATGATTATTCGTCCTGTTTTTAATATATTATTGCTCCCTGATATCACTTATTTTTTTAAACGTGATTTCTTTCCGGGGGCTGCTGCAGACCAGATTGAAGTCGGTACAGATATTCTGTTTCCATTTTTGAAAAATGAAGTGGATGAGACTACTGTTACTATAGATGATATTTACCCAATCGGTATGTCTGCGAGAGTCGAATCTATCGGTGATGATGACAGCATCCAGATTCGTACATTAGAACGTGTCAGTCTTGATGATATTGAGCTGGATGAGAACGGACAGATTACAGCTACAGCTTCCATCCGCCCGGAAGTAGATGATCTTCCTTTAGAAGAAGAGAAGCAGACTTTCACAAACCTGCGGAACTCGCTTCTGAAATTTGTTCAGAATTATCAATGGGGGATCTGGGCAAGAAGCTACATTATCCAGAGAAAGAATATCTATGACCTTGGTTCTGCTCTTTCAGATTATCTGAACATTACTTCCGAAGAAAAATATGCAATTGTTGAGACAGATTCCCGCCGTGAGCGCTGTGAACTGATTGAGAATGCGATCAAAGAATTCATGGAAGTTGCCAAAGTTTCTTCTGAAGCACAGGAGGCACAGAAAGGTGACCAGGAGCAGCTTTACAGAGAGGTTGCAATTAAGAAGCAGATCGATTACCTTCAGAAAGAATTAGATGAGATGCACCCGGAAAACATTTCCGATGTCCGCGCTTTTGAAAAAAAGATCCAGGAATCCGGCATGAATAAAGATGCCCGTAAGGAAGCGGACAAAGTCCTGAATCGTATGAAGCAGGAAGGAAAAGACAGCCATGAGTATGGCATGCTGTACGATTATCTGGATTTTGCCACAAGTCTTTCCTGGAAGACAGAGGAACCTGCTGAAATTGATTTGAACGAGGCAGAAGAAATCCTGAATGAAGACCATTATGGGTTGAAAAAAGTAAAAGAGCGAATTATCCAGCAGCTTGCTGTTATGGCTCTTAATAAGAAACAGTCTGGTTCCATTTTATTGTTTGTAGGTGCGCCTGGAACTGGAAAAACCAGTATCGGACAGAGTATTGCCCGTGCGCTTCACCGTAAATACGTGCGTATCAGTCTTGGTGGAATCCGTGATGAAGCGGAAATTCGAGGACACAGAAGAACCTACATAGGTGCTATGCCAGGCAGGATTATGGAAGGAATGAAGAGAAGCGGAGCTGCAAATCCGGTTATGGTACTGGATGAGGTGGACAAGCTCGCCAAAGATTACGGCGGTGATCCGGCAAGTGCTCTTCTGGAAGTGCTGGATCCGGAGCAGAACGGAAGCTTTACAGACCATTATATGAATGTTCCTTATGATCTTTCCAATGTGCTTTTTGTGTGTACAGCCAATTCCACCGATACCATTCCTGAGCCATTGCTCAATCGTATGGAAGTAATCCAGTTTCCTGGATATACTGCAGTAGAGAAGTTTCAGATCGCGAGACGTCATCTTTTGCCGAAAGCAATGAAGAGCATGGGAATCAAAGCCCAGAATCTGAAGGTGACAGATGAGGCAATCCGCCGCATTATTGAAGAGTATACAGCGGAGGCTGGTGTCCGCGGACTGAAGAAGCAGATGGATGTGTTATGCAGATATGCAGCTGTGATGCTGGTAAAGGGTGAGCAGAAGAGCATTACGGTAAGTGAGAAGCGTGTAGCAGAATTTTTGGGACATGGAATCCATCATGAGAAGATTCTGGAAAACCCAGTGCCTGGAGTTGTAACCGGTCTTGCCTGGACCAGTGCCGGCGGAGAAATCCTTTTTATCGAAACTTCTTTTACAAAAGGCGATGGAAAGGTGATCATTACCGGACAGCTTGGAGATGTGATGAAAGAGTCGGCGCGTACCGCGATCAGCTATGTGCGGTCGCTGAGCGGACGTTATCATATTGATGCCGAGTTTTTTGCGAAGAATGATATCCACATCCATATCCCGGAAGGTGCAGTGCCGAAGGATGGCCCTTCAGCCGGCATCACAATGGCGACAGCGATCTTATCGGCTGTCACGGAGATTCCGGTGCGCGCGGACGTGGCGATGACCGGTGAGATCACCCTGCGCGGTCGGGTGCTGCCGATCGGAGGATTGAAGGAGAAGCTGCTCGCTGCGAACCGCGCCGGTATGCACACCGTGATTGTTCCGGCTGAGAACAGGCTGGATGTCGGGGAGATTTCCGAGGAGATCAAACAGGGCATGGAGATTGTGTATGCGGAGTCGATGCGGGATGTACTGAAGGTGGCACTGGAGCGTGCGTGAGAAAGGAGCAGATATGGTAATCAAACAGGCGGAATTGGAAGCAGTATGTGGAATCACAAGTAAGCTTCCGGAAAATGCATACCCGGAGGTTGCATTTGCAGGAAAATCGAATGTCGGGAAGTCGTCTCTGATCAACAGCCTTGTGAACCGCAAGGCGCTGGCGCGCACGAGCTCTCAGCCGGGAAAGACACAGACGATCAATTGCTACCGGATCAATCAGGCAGAGTATCTGGTCGACCTGCCGGGGGACG
>ERZ857840.4702-NODE-4702-length-10178-cov-7.940038_pt1 | contig 10178 bp, 8 predicted proteins | sample MGYA00519760_ERZ857840 | MGnify/ENA primary metagenome ERZ857840 (study PRJEB31778, sample SAMEA3449371) | human gut metagenome | biome: human gut; feature: human-associated habitat; material: faeces | place: United Kingdom | collected 2010/2012 ... | reverse complement strand
CGGAACGGACGGAGACGAGCAGGGGGTTCTTCAGATCGCCGAACTTCTTGCCGTTAATTTCTTCCATCTTGCCGACGAATTCCATGATCTGCGCCATGATCTCGTCGTTGATCTTGCGGCCGTCCTCATAGTACTGAGTGCAGGCCTCGGTGGTGATGGTGAAACCCTGGGGAACGGGCAGACCGATGTTGGTCATCTCAGCAAGGTTCGCGCCCTTGCCGCCCAGAAGCTCACGCATGCTCGCGTTACCTTCCGAGAACAGATAGACATACTTTTTGCTCATAGGTTTTCCTCCATTTAAAAATGTATCGCTGAGTGATTTATTATCAAGCCATATTATTATAGACAGAAAATCACCGACTTTCAATAATAAGTTGTGAAATTTTTGTCGAATCTCATTCTTTTTTCTGCCGCGCGGCATTCTTTGGTGCGGATTCGTCCCGTTTTTGCCGCGCGGATACAGATTTTCTTGCAAGCGCCGTGTTTTTGCGATATACTATTTTTATATTTGCGCCGCCCGCCGCGCGCAGAGCAAGAGAGCATGGAGCATTCAATGGAGCTTTTGGAATTTGCAAAAACCGATACCGCCGCGCGTCTCCGCGCTGCCGCCGGACGCGGCGCGCTGCCGCACGCGCTCATCTTCAGCGGAAGCGGCGACCGCGTTGCCGCCGCGCGCTATGCTGCCGCCGCGATGGAGTGTACCGCCCAGCATAAGCCCTGCCTTACCTGCCCCGCCTGCCGCAAGGTGGTGCAGGACATTCACCCCGATGTTTCGTTCGTGCGCGACGCAGAGCACAAGGAGCTTTCGGTCGACACGGTGCGCGCAATGCGTGCCGATGCCTTCATTCGCCCGAACGAGGGCGCGCGCAAGGTCTACATCTTTGAGGACTGCACCATCCTGACCGAGAAAGATCAGAATGTTCTCTTAAAGCTGGTGGAGGAAGGCCCCGCCTACGCGGCGTTTTTCTTCTGTGCGGAGAATCCTGCCGTGCTTTTGCAAACCATTCGCTCGCGCTGCGTGGAGGTCAAGCTCTCTCCGGTTTCGCAGGAAGCAGACGCGCCGGGTGAGCGCTCGCTGGAACTTGCGCGTCTGATCGCCGAGGGGTCGCATGCGTCCCGCGCGGCGTTCCTTGCAAAGCTGGAAACGCAGAAGGTGTCGCGCGACGATTTGTCCTCGCTTTTTGAGGAAACGCGCTTGCTGCTCTCGTCCGCCCTGCTGGGGCAGTATGGCGTGAGCGTACCGGAGTGTGAAGTGAGGGCGGCGCGGCTGCTTGCTTCTCGCTTGACAAAAGCGAAATTACTCGGCACAATAGATCTATTGCAGGAATATCGCAGCAAATGCACCTATAACGTCGGCGTTGGCCCCACACTGGGCGGTTTCGCCGTTGAATTGGAGGAAATCCTTTGACAGAAGTGATCGGAGTCCGCTTTCGCGGCGGATGCAAAGAATATTATTTTGACCCGCACGGCATCGCAGTCGAGCCCAATGAGTTCGTCATCGTCGAGACCGCGCAGGGGCTCGAGTACGCCCACTGCGTCTCGGGCAACCACGAGGTAGCAGACGACGCTGTTGTCCAGCCGCTGCGCCCGCTTGTTCGCGTGGCGACAGAGAACGATGACCGCACCTATGCCTACAACAAGAGCCGGGAGAAAAACGCCTTTGAGGTCTGCCAGAAGAAGATCTTAGAGCGCGGGCTCGACATGAAGCTCGTGCGCGTGGAGAGCAACTTTGACGGCAGTAAGATCATCTTTTTCTTCACGTCTGACGGGCGCGTAGACTTCCGCGAGCTTGTGCGTGACTTAGCCGGCGTGTTCCGCGCGCGCATCGAACTGCGGCAGATCGGCGTGCGCGACGAGGCAAAGATGCTCGGCGGTCTCGGCATCTGCGGCAGGCCCTTCTGCTGCTCGCAGTTTCTGGACGATTTTGTCCCCGTGTCCATCAAGATGGCCAAGACGCAGAACCTCAGCCTGAACCCAACCAAGATCTCCGGCACCTGCGGCCGCCTCATGTGCTGCCTCAAATATGAGCAAAACGCCTATGAGGACGCGGTGCGCCGCTGCCCAAAGGCAGAATCGTTCGTGGCAACGCCCGACGGTCTCGGCAACGTGAGCAGCGTGGACATTCTGCGCGAGCAGGTACTCGTGCGGCTCGACGGGCAGAACGAAGGCCCCAAGCGCTACCGCACCTGTGAAATTCAGGTGCTGCGCAACGGCAAGGGCTCGCGCGACGGCATCGAGATCCCCACGACGCTGCCTGAGCGCTATCAGGAGCCCGAAGAGGAAGAGCTGCAGCTCACGCCGAGCTTTTTCTCCTCCGCCAAGCCCATCGTTCCGCCCGAACAGTGGACGCCTCCTGCCGCAAAAGACGATGCGGACGCAGAGGAAGAAACCGAAAAGCGCCGCTCCCGCCGCGGCGGCAGAGGACATCGCGGCGGCAGAGGCCGCGGCAAGGGCCATGCAGAGGGTGGCGAAAAGGCCGAAGCCCAGGAAAAGAATGCAGAAAGCCGCAGCGAAAAGCCGCAGCGCAGCGAGAAGGCAAACAGCGGACGCCGTGAGCGTCCCGACCGCAGCGCCGAGAAAAACGGCGAGCGCCGCGCCCCGCGGCAAAATAAGCCGAACAACGAAAATCCCGACGCGCCGAAAGCGCCGCGTCCGCCCCGTCCGCCGAAGGCTGAGGGCGCAGGAGAGGGCGGCGAGATCAAGCCGCGCCGCCGCAGTCATCGCGGCGGCAGAGGCCGCCGCAGAAGCGGCGGTCAGGGCGGCGAAAATCCCGCGCCGAAGAGCGAATCGTAAACAAGAAATAGAACCGCCGCGAAGCACAGTTGTTTCGCGGCGGTTTTGCCAAAAGGCGGAAAGGAGTCATTCTCATGCTGTATCATGCCTCCCCTATCGGCGGTCTCATCGTCCTCACGCCGCACATCTCCAACCACAGCCGCCCGCTCGTCTACTTTTCGAAGAAACGGGAAAATGTGCTGGTCTATCTGAGCAATGCCGTTGAAAAATACTGCCGCGATACCGGCTTTGTCCACACGGGCCGGTGGGAAAAATGGGGGCCTTACGGCTTTGACTTAGACGGCGTGCAGCGGCTGGAGGAATACTACCCCAACGCGCTGGTGGAAACCTATGCCGGCGTCTCCGGCTATATTTATGGCGCGGAACCGACGAAGGCGGCGCCCGTTTCCGACGTGCCGTTTGCGGTCGCGTCCGAAGAGGCGGCAGCGGTTGTCTCATGCGAGTTCGTCCCCGACGCCTATGAGGCCATTCTCCGCGCAGAGCGGGAGGGGCTGCTGCACATTTTGCGCTATGCGCAGACCGGCGAGCCGTTCCGCGCATGGGTACGGCAGACTATGCTGAAAGAATATGAAAACGCAGCAGAACATCCCGACTACCGACACTTTATCGAGGGGAAATTCGGCATCTTTGGCTGACGTTTTCGCGCAAACCATCCCTTTTCATTTCTCCTGCGCCGTGGTATACTTTTGCCGAAAAGCAACGAGGAAAGAAGAGAGGATCAACCATGCTGAAATTCAACAAGGTGCTGCTCGCCAGCGACTTTGACAACACACTCGTCTACACGCAGGGTGCGCTGGAGCGCGGCGAGGACATTCCGCCGATGAGCGCGCGCAACCGCGAGGCCGTAGAATACTTCATGCAAAACGGCGGCTATTTTTCGATCTCCACCGGTCGTGCGCTGCCCGCCTTTGCCCGCTATGCGCAGGATCTTCCCTGTAACGCGCCCTGTGTGATCGCAAACGGCGCCGCCATCTACGACTTTAACAAGGATTGCTATGTGGAAACGGCGTTTCTCGATGCAGACATCTACGATCACGTCGACGCGCTGCTCGCCCGCTTTCCGGGCCTTTGCTTCGAGATCTATCACGACGACCGCCGCATCCACGTGCTGCACCCCAATGACTTTGTCCGCAACCACGAGCATCTGACGCGCGCCAAAACCGTGGAGGTACAAAGCTTCCGCGAGGTGGATCTGCCGATCATCAAGCTGCTCTTTGAAGAGGAAAAGCCGCTCCTGGACGAGGTGCGCAGCTTTATCCTCGCTCAGGAATGGGGCGCGCGCTATGAGCTGATCTTTTCGAGCGACCACCTGCTTGAGCTGACGCGCCGCGGCGCGACGAAGGGCGGCATGATCTTAACGCTCGCCAAGCTGCTCGGCGTTGCGCGCAAGGATATTTACTGCATCGGCGACCACAACAACGATATTCCGATGCTTGCCGTTTCCGAGATCGGTTTCGCGCCCGAAAATGCCATCTCCGAGGTCAAGGAGTGGGGCGCGCACATCGTCTGCCACTGCAAGGACGGCGCGCTGGCCGACGTGGTGGAGATCCTTGACGGGCGATACTGATTTCAAAAAGATGGCAGAGCCGCTTTTTTCTTTTCCGTTACCCTTTTTCGTACAACTTTTCGTTTGCTCACGCATATAATAGCCGGGTGAGTGAATAGCAGAAAGGAATGATACGATGAAGGAGAAAGAGATGGAGATTTGCTATGGTGACGTGGACGATATGATTTTCGGCAATGAGGGCTACGTCAGCGAACGGTAAATGATCAAAAAAGGCTCCATGCTTTGCACGGAGCCTTTTATCGTAATTCACAGTGCCTTTTCGATCGTGCCGCCGCCGAGCACCTCGTCCCCGTCGTAAAAGACAACGGCCTGCCCCGCCGTCACGGCGCGCTGGGGCGTGAGAAGCGCAACATGCGCGCCGCCATCGGGCAGCGGCGCCACAACCGCGTCACATTCCTTCTGCGAATAGCGCGTTTTAACGGTACAGCGCACCTTGCCCTCAGGCGTGCCCGTGATCCAGTTCACACGCGAGGCGAGCAGCGCCGAGGAGAACAATTCTTCATTATCACCGAGAAGGACGGTATGATCTTCGGCATTTTTGGCTATCACATAGAGGGGACGGTCAGCACTCACGCCAAGTCCCTTGCGCTGCCCCGCCGTATAGCATTCAAGACCGCGATGACGGCCGAGCACACGGCCGCTGCCGTCCACAAAGTCGCCCGGCTGCGGCGTCACGCCGCCGTAGTCGCGCAGAAAGCGCACATAGTCCCCATCGGGAATGAAGCAGATGTCCTGCGAATCCGCCTGATGGGCGTTGGCAAGCCCGGCTTCCTCCGCCTTTTCGCGAAGCTCCGGCTTTTCAAAGCTGCCGACAGGCAGCAGCAGATGCGCAAGCTGACGCTGCGTGAGCTGATAGAGCACATAGCTCTGATCCTTGGTACGGCTCTCGCCGCGAAGCAGGCGGTAAATGCCGCGCGTTTCGTCATAGTCGACGCGGGCATAATGCCCCGTTGCGATGTAGTCAAAGCCCATTTGGAGCGCACGGTCTAAAAACGCGCCGAATTTCAGACAGCGGTTGCAGTCGATGCAGGGATTCGGCGTGCGTCCCGCGCAGTATTCGCTCACAAAGTGATCCATCACCTCGCGCGCAAAAAGCGCCTGCTCGTCGAAAACGTAAAACGGTATGCCGAGTCCCTCGGCGATGCGCCTCGCGCCGTCCGTATCATTGCCGCAAAGCGCAAGCGACGCGCCTGCGCAGTCATATCCCTGCTTTTGCAGCAAAAGTGCGGCGGCGGACGAATCCACGCCGCCGCTCATGGCGATCAAAACTTTTTTCTTCATCGGCTGTCACTTAATCCAGATATTTTTGTAAAAATGCCTCGCCCGAAAGTGCGTCGGACATCTCCACGAGCGTAGGGTTGAAGCCGCCGGCATAGTCGCTGCCGCGGTCTTTCAGGCGCACGCGCCCGGCTCGCACCGCCGGAAGCGAAATCGTGAAGAGCGAGCCCTTCCCCTCTTCCGACTGCGCCACGATCCTGCCGCCGTGTCCCTGCGCGATGCGCTGGCAGATGGGCAGCCCCAAGCCAAGGCCGCGCGGGGGCATGGGATCCTGCCCGCCGTCGATGAAACGGTCAAACAGGTGAGCAAGCGTGTCGCTGTTCATGCCGCAGCCGCTGTCGGCCACGGTGATCTTAACGTTCCGCCCCTCCGTTTTCACACGCACGCGGACACTGCCGCCCTGCGGCGTGAATTTGAGTGCGTTGGAGAGAAGATTGAGCAGCATCTTGCGGATCGCCGCGGCGTCAAGGCCGATGATCCGGCTGTCGCGGTCGGACAAAAAGGCAAGCGTGACGCCCTGCATATTGAATAGAAAGTCTACTTCCCCGCATACGCTGCGGCAGACGCCTACAATATCGTCATCGTAAAGTTCAAAGCGTTTCCTGTCGAACAGCTGCCCCGCGTCAGTCAGGTTGCTGATCACGCGGTAGAGCCGGTAATAGCTCTGATAGAACGCCGCAGCGGTGCGGTCGGTCTTCGCGTCTTTTTCCCGCATGTCTGCCGGTACCAGGCGGTCAACTGCCGTATAGACCGTTGCAAGCGAGGTGCGCAGCTGCAGCGCAATATTCGGCAGCATGTCCGAAAGGATCTTCAATTCTTCTTCGGTATAATCCCGCATGGCATCTCCTAATGGTCGAGCAAAGTCCCTGCGGATAGCATTCACCGCAGAACGCAAAGCTTGCGTGGAAAGAATTTCATACCACGCAATGCGTGGTGGTATACACTGAGCGTAGCAAAATTCTTTTCGAAAAGCAAGGAATTTGTGGAAATTGTGAAAATTCTGCAATTTCGTGCAAAAAGGTCTTGCAAAAAAAAGCTCCCGCTGTATAATATTAAACGTACCAAACATTCGATATATTCCGCAAGATGAAAGGAAGTAAGTTTCTATGAGCATTAAAGTCGGTATCAACGGCTTCGGGCGCATCGGCCGCATGGTCTTTCGCGCCAGCCTTGACCATCCCGAGATCGAGATCGTCGGCATCAACGATCTCTGTCCCGCCGAGTATCTGGCCTATATGCTGAAATATGATACCATGCACGGCAGATTTGCCGCTGAAGTAAAGAGCAACGACTATGGCATCGTCGTCAACGGCCGCGAGATCCCCGTTTTTGCCGAGCGCAACCCCGCCAACCTCCCCTGGGGGAAGATCGGCGCTGAGTATATTGTCGAATCCACGGGCCTGTTCCTGACAAAGGAAAAATCGCAGGCGCATATCGACGCAGGCGCAAAGAAGGTCGTCATGTCCGCCCCGTCCAAGGACGATACGCCGATGTTTGTCTGCGGCGTGAATCTCGATTCCTACACGAGCGACATGCAGTTCGTCTCCAACGCTTCTTGTACGACGAACTGCCTCGCCCCCATCGCCAAGGTCTTGAACGACAACTTCGGCATCAAGGACGGTTTGATGACCACCGTGCACTCCGTCACCGCCACGCAAAAGACCGTAGACGGCCCGTCCCTGAAGGACTGGCGCGGCGGCCGCGCGGCCACGGGCAACATCATTCCCTCCTCCACCGGCGCCGCCAAGGCTGTCGGCAAGGTCATTCCCTCCCTCAACGGCAAGCTGACCGGTATGTCCATGCGCGTTCCCACGCTGGACGTTTCCGTGGTCGATTTGACGGTCAACCTTGAAAAGCCCGCCTCCTACGACGAGATCTGCGAGGCGATGAAAAAAGCGAGCGAGGGCGAGCTCAAGGGGATCCTCGGCTACACCGATGAAGCGGTCGTCTCGTCCGACTTCCTCGGCGATCCCCGCACGTCCATCTTCGACGCCAAGGCCGGCATCGCGCTGACGGATACCTTCGTCAAGGTCGTCAGCTGGTATGACAACGAGGTCGGCTACTCCAACAAGGTGCTCGATCTCATCGAGCACATGTACTCGGTCGATCACGCGGCGCATTAACTTTCTTTTTTCTGTTCCTGTTTTTTTGGTAAAAAACGGGACGGTGCTCCTCTGAGGCAAGAGGGATCTGGTGCGAGATCCCTCTTGTTTTTTTCGCATTTTCGGTGGTATACTGCCATCGTTGCAAATTCTATAATGAGGTGAACTATGTTTCAGGGTTTTACGCCGGAGGCCGTCGAGTTCCTCTGGGGCATCAAATTCAACAACAACCGCGAGTGGTTCCTGCCGCGCAAGGAGGAATTTCTATCGCTCGTCGACCGCCCGATGCGCGAACTCGGCAGCGAGCTTTTCGACGCGATTAGCGCGGAATATCCCAAGCAGTCGCTCCGGCTGCATGTCTGCCGCGTTTACCGCGATGCGCGCCGGCTCTTCGGCCGTGGGCCGTATAAAGACCATCTGTGGCTCACGATCGAGCGCCCGCACGAGCGCTTTGAGGGCGTGCCCGCGCTGTACTTTGAACTGGCGCCGAACTATTTCAGCTACGGCTGCGGCTATTGGGACGCCGCGCCCGCCACGATGGCGCGCCTGCGCCGCCGCATCGAGACGAATCCCAAGGCGCTTGAAAAGATCGTGCGCAAGCTGAATAAGTCCCGCTTCACGCTCTCGGGAGAGGCGTTCAAGCGGCCCAAGGGCGACGTTGGTACGCTCTTAAATCCGTGGTACAACGCAAAGCACATCGCCGTCAGCTATGACGATAACCCCGAGGGTGTGCTCTTCACACCCGAGCTCAAGGACGAGGTGCTCGCGGGCTTTCGCGAGCTGATGCCGCTCTATCTCTATCTTGACTCGCTCTCGGGCGATCCTGAGCCGGCAAAGGAATAACCGCACAAAGCAAAAGAGTGACAGCCAAAAGGCTGTCACTCTTCTTTTTTACTGCAAAACCTTCTTGTTGCCGTGGGTGGCTTTCATGCGCAGCTCTTTGTTGAGGATCGTCTTGCGGATGCGCAGGTTCTTGGGCGTGACCTCAAGCAGCTCGTCGTCGGCGAGGAACTCGAGGCACTGCTCCAGGCTCATCTGCTTGGGCGGGACAAGGCGCAGCGCGTCGTCCGAGCCGGAAGCGCGCATATTCGTCAGCTGCTTCTTCTTGCAGACGTTCACGGACATATCCTCGTTGCGGTTGCACTGGCCGACGATCATGCCGGCGTAGACCTCGACGCCCGGGCCGATGAACAGCACACCGCGATCCTGAATGCCGCCGAGGCCGTAGGCCGTGGCCTCGCCGGTCTCGAACGCGACCAGAGAGCCGGTCTGGCGGCGCTCGATATCACCCTTGACGGGCGCGTAGGAATCCAGAACGGAGGCCATGATGCCCTCGCCGCGCGTGTCGGTGAGGAATTCATTGCGGTAGCCGAACAGGCCGCGCGTGGGGACGAGGAATTCCAGGCGCATCCGGCTTCCGACCGGCGTCATGGAGGTCAGCTCGCCCTTGCGCTGGGAGATCTTGTCGATCACGGAGCCGACGGAGTTTTCGGGAACGTCGGCGACCATGCGCTCGATCGGCTCGCAGAGCTTGCCGTCGATCTCCTTGTTCAAGACGTGCGGCGTGGAGACCTGGAACTCATAGCCCTCGCGGCGCATCGTCTCGATCAGGATGGACAGATGCATCTCGCCGCGCCCCGCGACGTTGAAGGAATCCGTTCCGACCTCGCTCACATGCAGCGAAACGTCCTTGAGAAGCTCTCTCTGGAGCCGGTCGCGGAGGTTGCGGGAGGTGACATATTTGCCCTCACGGCCCGCGAACGGCGAGTCGTTGATGGAGAAGGTCATTTCGATCGTCGGATCGGAGATCTTCACGAAGGGCAGGGGATCGGGCTGCTCCACCGGGCAGATGGTGCGGCCGATGGTGATATCGGAAATGCCGGAGAAGGCGACGATCTCACCGGCGGAAGCCTCCTGAATGGGATTCTTGCCGAGGCCTGTGAACTCATACAGCGCGACGATCTTGGCCTTTTCCTTCTTCGACGGGTCGTGATAGTCGGTGACCAGCACCTCCTGATTCTGACGGATGGTGCCGCGCTCGATGCGGCCGATGCCGATACGGCCGACGAACTCGTTGTAGTCGATGGTGGAGATGAGCATCTGCACCGGCGCGTCCGGGTCACCCTTCGGCGCGGGGATGTACTTGAGGATGGTTTCAAACAGCGGGCGCAGGTCTTCGCTCGGCACGTTCGGGTCGAGCGTCGCGGTGCCGGCGCGGGCGCTGGCGTAGACGACCGGGGTATCGAGCTGGCTTTCATCTGCGCCGAGGTCGATCATCAGGTCGAAGGCCTCGTTGTAGACCTCCTCGCAGCGCGCGTCCGGGCGATCCATCTTGTTGATAACGATGATGACCGGCAGGCCGAGCGCCAGCGCGTGCTGGAGCACGAAGCGGGTCTGCGGCATCGGGCCTTCAAACGAGTCGATGAGCAGCAGAACGC
>ERZ857840.4700-NODE-4700-length-10192-cov-3.413140_pt1 | contig 10192 bp, 3 predicted proteins | sample MGYA00519760_ERZ857840 | MGnify/ENA primary metagenome ERZ857840 (study PRJEB31778, sample SAMEA3449371) | human gut metagenome | biome: human gut; feature: human-associated habitat; material: faeces | place: United Kingdom | collected 2010/2012 ... | reverse complement strand
GCGATTGGTGCATCAACCCCGCGCACATGATGCAGGGCTCGAGCGTCACGTACACCGAGCAATCCGAAAGGCGCCAAGCATCGAGCACGCGCGCCGCTTCCTGCATGGCAAGAAACTCTGCATGGCCCGCGGGGTTCTTCGTCGTCTCCCGTAAGTTGCACGCTCGGGAAATCACGCGCGGCTCGGCTAAGGGGCGCCTCGTCCCTCGGTCTATCGGCTCGTAGACCACCACAGCGCCGATAGGCACCTCACCAAGCGATTCCGCACGTCGAGCCTCCGCGATGGCAAGCCTCATGTAATCTTCGTCGTTCATGCGCCCATTATAAGGCACAACAAGGCCCCGGCCAAAGGCGTTGCGCACGCGTCACGAGGAAAGGAAAGAACCTGCGCACTACCTTATAGTCGGGGCCAAAGGGTGCCCCGCGGCCGCACGGGCCTCGATCGAGAGGCCCTACATCGCGTGATCGAATCGCGATGCTGGGGTGCTGCGGCCGCATCGGGGCTCATAGTCGATCAGCTACTGCCTCTCATCTCCCTTCTCCCTTTTGCGAAGCGCACCGAACGCTGCAGCGCCGACTGCGCCCGCGGCAAGAATCGCCAGGGTTGCCACACATGCGATGGACATCGTCTCATCGCCCGTTTTCGCGAAGCGCACAGGGGGCTTGCCGGGCGTACCAGGAGTCACTGCGGGAACAGGCTTCGTGTACGTGTTCTTGAACGTCGGAGGCGTTCCGTTCGGCCAGGTCACATTCGCAACCAGGTTGCCCTTGCCATCATCGGTCACGACAACGGTCACCTTGTACGAGCGGTCGTCGTAGGTGATGCCAGTCTGCCCGTCGTTCATCTCGACCAGCGTGAAGTCGTATGTTCCGACCTTGTCGAAGTCGATCGCGGGGAACTCGATGCGGCCGTCAGCGGCGTTCTTCGCCTCGTACGTGCGACCGTCGGCGCCCGTCAGCTTGAAGGTGAACTCGCCCGCCGCGAGCGTGCGACCCTCGAGGGTCTTCGTCGCGCCGATGATCACCGTCGTACCCTTGGCCTTATAGGCGTTCTTGAAGACCGCCCCATCGGTGCCATCGATGGCAAAGTCAACCCTCAGCTCGTTGTCGATCTCCACAACATCGGCCGTGACCTGATACGTCGTCGCGTCATAGGTGACGCCGGCAGCCGTAGTGCCCGCGCCGATCTCGCGCATTGTGTAGATGTGCGTGCCCGCCTCGGTGAACTCGATGTCCGAGAACACCACGTTCCCGTCAGCATCGTTCGTGCCCGTGGAGGCGACCTTGCCGTTCTCGAGCAGCTCGAAGGAGAACTCGCCCGCGACGAGTGCTCGACCCTCAAGGATCTTCTTCGCCACAGGAGCCGCGAAAATCGGGTCAGGATCGGGGATGACTGGCGGCGTGTAGGTATACGTGTTGGTGAAAGTGCGCAGCGGCGTGCCCTTCACGTAATCCTGCACGTTGGTCACATTCGCCGTGACGTTACCAGCGTTGTCCCTGGTCACCGTAACCTCGAAGGTGAAAGCGGGATTCGGGTCGTTCGTTACGTCAGCGTGCCCGCCCGCCTTCTCGGTGATGGTGTAGTGGAACACGAGCGTGTTGGCGTCAGCAGGCGGATTGTCGGTCGTCGGGCCGTCGCCCGCAGGCTTTGCCGCAGGAACCGCCGCAGCATCTGCCGCAGGGACGTCGCTCGCTACCGCCTTGTCAGCTGCGCTCGGCTCGTTAGCGGCGTCAGCAACAGGAGCGCTGTTAATCACGATAGGACCGTTGTCGAACAGGCTCGCGTCGAACGTGATCACGCCGAAGTCGACCGACCCGTCGGCATCATTGTGCGCCGTCGTCGCCACAGGCATCGGAGCATTCGCCTCAGCAGCGATCAGCTCGAAGGTGAACAGCCCCGTCATATCCGGCATTTCGACCGCGGAGTTGTTCGTGAAGCGCTTGAACGCGTTCACAGGAATCTGGTTGTCGTCATACTCGAAGCCGGCGACATTCGTGAACTCGCGCGTGTTGGGCGTGGTCGTAAGCTGAGCGGTCGCCACAAGCTTGCCCGTATGGACGCCGTTTTCGTCAAGGTCGGTCACCGTCACCGTGAACTCGGCAGCATTGCTCGAGTACTTAACGCCACCGATAATATACCCAGCGTTTATTTCGGTCACACGATACTTGTAGACTCCGACCTGGTTATACGTGATGTCCCCGAACGAAATCGGAGCATGGCCCGTAGCGGGGTCAACCATGTCGGCGCCGACCGTCACGATGGTATCGCCTGGCAGCGGAGCGCCCATGGTCAGCGGCTCGAGAAGGAAGCTGAATGCGTCATTGGCTTCCCAATCGCGCCCCTCGAGCACCTTGTACAGCCCGAATCCCGCTTGGGTATCGAACGTCGCAGGGTCAGCTGCATAAGCATTCGTGAAAGAAACCTTGTTGCCAGCCGCGCCGTCGACCGTGGTCGTTATCACAAGCGCGCCCGCGTTGTCGGAAGCAACACTGATCGCAACGCTATGCATCGTCTTGTCGTACGTCATGCCAGGCGCCCCGATGGAAGGCACGTTCTCGAACACATCGAAGGTGAACGTCTTGCCCGCGTCGTCCTGCGTGAAGTGCAGGTCGGTAAGCAGGGTCGCCTCGTACGCAACACCCGCAGCACGGGGCTCGGAATTCACAAACGTGCGCGTGCCGTCGCCGCCGAGCAACACCGCAGCGGCGTCATTGGTGCCAGCGATGTGGAAAGTGAATTCGCCCTGGTCCATATCGCGACCGTTGAGCGTCTTGCTCAGGACGAGTCCAGCGTAGTCGCCTTCCGCCGTATAACGGTTGGTGAAGTCAAGCGAGTTCTCGACCGTCCGCGTTGCCGCAAGCACGCCGTTGTTGTCGGTTACCGTCACCACAATTGTGGCAGTATGGCGATCGAACGCCATGCCCTGCGTGCCATCAGCGGGAATCCGCTGGCTGTTCCACGAATTCTCGCGCACCATGAAGGTGTACGTACCCGGCTTGGTGAACGTTGCATCGCCGAAGGAGAAGTCGACCGCTTGGCCGTTCGTCCCTCGCAACGCAACAGCGTCGGTACTCGTTAGACGAACAGCGCCGTTCGCGATGGCAGACTGCGTCGCGTCATCGCCAGGGAGCAGCACGAACCCGAAGGTCTCGTTTGGAAGCATGTCGCGCCCAGCGAGGGTCTTGGTGCCCGCCGCGAAGTCCTCGGCGGGAACGTTCACGGATTCAGGCGTATAAGTATTGCGTAAAGTTGCGAACGACTCGACCTGAGAGCCTTGCGCTGCGTCGGCAAGCTGGTAGCTCGCCGTCCAAACCACAACCGGCTCATCGTCGACTATCTCGCTCGCAATGTCTACCCTGACGACCCACGTGGACTCATCGTAGATCATCCCAGTCTGAAGCAGGGACGCGTCAGCGTCGACAACGTTGATCCAGTTGCCAGCACCATCCGGCACCAACTCGGTGATGCGGTACTCGAACGACTCGCCGATCATGTCGCCCGTGAAGACGATGTCCCCAAACGTCACGCTGCCGTCGGCGTTAACTGCGCCGATCGGGTTTGCGGGCATCGGGGCCCAATCAGTGACCGGCTCGATGCGGAAGTTGAACATACCGCGCGCAAGGGGATTCGTACCCGAGTTGTCGGTGTATTCCTTCTTCACCGCGGGATTCCACTTCGCTTCCCTCGCGGCGAATTCGTTGGTGAACGTTGCGGCGTCGACGCCGTCATCGGACTGGACGCTCGCGCCGTCGTCATCGGCGATTTGCACCATGATGCTCGACACATTCAATATGCCCTGGTGGATGGCATCGTCGCCCTGCCCCGCAAGCTCTTCGGTCACCGTGACGACCACGCGATAGCGCGCCTGCGACAAGGACATGCCAGCTCCGGCGCCCACTCTCTGATCCTCGCTGATCTCATAAACGTACGTACCGGGCTTCGTGTAAGTGATGTTGCCGAACGTGCCAGCCGCATAACCGCCGTCAGCCAAATCCTGCTTGGTAAGGATAAGCACGCCATTAGGCTCGCCATTCTCGTCAAGCGGCATCGGAGCGTCGTCGGTCGTGGGGGTAAGGATGAAGCGGAAAGCATCGTTGTCGGTCCAGCTACGACCGGTCAGCATCTTCTTGACGGCAAGGGCATCGTCATTATCGAGCGTGCCGCTCGGACGATAAGCGTTCGCGAATTCAGCCGTCGCCTGCGTACCAGCAGCGATCGTTCCCGTCGCAGCTTGCGGGTCGTTGTTCTCCGCGGGAGCTATCTGGTCGAAACCAGTCGTAGGCTGCTCGCTGACCAGGTATTCCCAGCCCGCGCTCAAGCCGCGGATGATGAGCGTCTCGCCGTCCTTGAGCGAGTGCGTCGCCTTGCCGGTGTTGTCAAACGCGATAGTGAACGCATCACCCACGGGCTCATTATTCACATCGCGGACTTCGGCGGGGAATTCCTGCCCCTCCGCCTTGTCAATCTCGATGGTAAAGGTGAACGTGTCGTTGGCAAAATCGGCACGATCGTAGCCCTCGGGGACGACCAGCGATTTGGAGATAGCCAGCGTGCCTGGCTTCTCGATGACGAGCTTTCCGTTGTTGCCCAGATGGCAGGCAACGCTGCTCCCCGACCACAGGGGGTTGAGCACCGTCGTCGCCGTCGCCGTCGGATTGCTATCCTTAGGCGTGCGCAGCTCATCGATATAGGTAATGCGCGGAGTACCTGGCTTGAATACCGCGTTGCCGGAAGCATCGGTACCGATATAGCCGAACAAAGATTCAGAGATATTACCCGGGAACTGGATGGCGCCCGACTGCGGCTTCGCCTGCCCGTTGCCAATATCGTACCAGCTGCGCTTGTAGTAATACGTGCCGTCTGCGTTCAACGCACCCTTGGCGGGCACCGTGCACGCCTCATCCGTATAGATCGGCGTTTCCTCGGTCATGTAGTAGTAGCTGTTGGACTTCGCCGGGGTGAACGCCGCCAGGACGTCGCCGTCTTCGCCGCCGCTCCACTTGTTCGCATAGAACGCCACACCGTCGCCGGCCGCATTCGCCTCGATATAGGCGGCAAGCGCCGCATCAGGATTCGCCAAGGCGCTCTCCACGTCTTCCTTCACGCTCGACTCGAAGAACACGCGAATGGGGAACGTCATGTCGACGTTGCCCGTGCCTGCCGATTCGTCAATCTGGAAATGACGCAGCGGGATAAGCGCTGCCGGAATCTTCACTTCAACCAAATCACCCGTCGCCAGATTGTCCGACTTGGTCACTGTGATGACAATCGAGCTCAAGTTGCCCGAAGGATAAAGCACGTTGCCCGCTTCGCCTGAGAAGGTGTACGTATCGACGTTTCCGCTCGTCGATTTCACCGAATTTTGGAACAGCTGCTTCGCGAACACGATCGTCGTGAACGAATCAACCTTCATATAGTCGCCAAGCTGGTCAGTGAAGGTGATGTATCCCGAAGTCGAAGGATTATAGCCCTGCTCCACTTCGGTGGGATGACCCGCCGAGCTTGTGATCTCCTGGGAAATCTCGTCGAAGAGGGTCTTCAGATCGGCCGCGTTCGAAGCCGCTTTGTAGAAGTCGGAATTGGTCGCACGTGCGCCAAAGTTCCAAACCCATCGGCCGGACTCCCAAGGCCATTGGCCATCTTGCCATGCGTAGCTGGCCGTAGGATAGTTGCTCGACACGGCGTGCATGAACTTGTTCTCACGGCTAGTGCCGCTGTTCGTAGGATCGGGCGCGGGGTTCGCACCACTGAAGATGCCGACGGAGTAAATGGTCGCCCCCGCATCCTTCATCGACTTAGCAGCGGCAACGGCAGAACTCGCCACACCACTTTCGAAACCGCTGCTGCTCGTCGGCGAACCGTCGGTGAAGAACACCACGATCTTCTTGGCGTTCTCGCGACCCGAGGTCTGGCCATCCGCAAGTTCCAACCCATAGTCAGCCTGCGTCGCACCGGCAGGCTTAATGGCATTGACGGTCGACTTCAAGTCATCCGCCAGCGAACCGACACACGAGGTCAGGTTCTTCATCACCTGGCTGTAGTTGTAGGTGTACCTGCCATCGCGATAGGTATCGTTACCTACCTGATTGTTTTTCTTTCCCGCAAACTTCACGAGCGAAACCTGATGCTGCTGGGCAGGGTCGCTTATGTTCTTGTTCTGCTTCGCGATCTCGTCGATGAACGAGTTCGCCGCAGCCTTGAGCGCATCGATCCTCTTCGTGTTGTCGCCATTACCCATGGAATCGTCCATTGAGCCCGAGGCGTCGAGCACCAGCACGATATCGAGCGGCTGCGCGATCTTCGACTTCAAGTTCGACGTGGACGAAAGCGCCGAAAACGCTGTGAGGAAATCCGCCTCGGAGCTTTTCTCGATCGTTATCGTTCCGTCCGCCCCTGTCAGAGCGATGCCCTCGGTCGACACCGTCTTGTCGGTCCAAATGCGGCCGACGCTCTGGGTCGAGTAATCCAGACCCCAATCCCTCCACGTGCTCGCCGTATTGGGGTCGGCCACCGTGTCCTTGTCGCCTGCGGCATAGGGCGTGGTTCCTGCGCCCGACGCGCCCGATCCCGCAGAAGCGCCTTCATCGGCGAACGAAAGCGTCGGCATGCCGACGGTCAGCGCGAGAAGCGCTGAAAGCAAGATGTTACGAATCTTGGTGCGTTTCATGATGGAACCTCCGTCCCCCTTGCCTCGGAATCCTCGCGTGCTCGACGTTGTCTCGCGCCAGAAACGGCACCTTTCTTATTCCCGTCTTCATTCATTGCTCCTCTCCTCGTATACGCGCATCTAATTGCGCACTACTACCCTTCCATCATGAAGGGAAACGGGTGAGGGGGTAACGTTCGTAGATGCGCAAGGGGGTTTCGTATATACGAAACCCCCTTTGTGAGTTCTCGCTATCTATTCGCATCGAATGTCCGCATTTTCGAAAAGGAGCAGGACACGAAGTATCCCGATTTTCGGCGATTTCGGCGACTTGGCCAAATGTCCCCCTTGAAAAGGTTGTTCACGATATCGCAACCATTCACCTCGTTTTCACCCTGTATAATGTCGCTCAGAGGAAAGTTGTTCAATCTGTAGCAGAAAAGGCATTTTATGAACGCCATTGCGAAAAATACCTTTATCGCGATGGTTTCGCTCGCGCTCTTCTACTTCATTTTTCTCGAGAGCAACTCGTTTTACCTCTCGAGTATGTCGTCCTTTTCGTTTGAGTCCAGGTTCGCCACAACGATTGTCCCCATAATGGGACTCAATGCCCTGGGATTCCTCTGCTATCCGCTCTACAGCTTGAAGCTTTCTCGAAGAAAGCGGCGAGGCACGGCCCTCGTTTTCGCCATCCTCTGGATCGCCTGCCTCGTCATCGCGGCAACAGTTTCTTCGCCCATTGCCATTGTCGGGGCTGGCTATCTTTCGTTTTTCATTATGGGCGTACTCGGCGGCAACGCCTATTTCGGTGTGGCGATGATGCTCGCGCAGAGCAATCGACTGATTACGAGTGTCGCGCTCGCGCACGCCGCAGGAATCCTCCTCCATCTGATTTGCTTTCACATTCCACTGGGAAGGGCGGGAGACGCTGCTTTGCTAGGCCTCGGCATCATCGCCTTCTCGCTCGTGGCGCTCTTCGGCTGGCCATCGCTTCAGGTACCCCGCGAGGGGGCAGCGGTGGACCGCATGGGCAACCCGATATATCCTCGCAAAATTCTCGATCTTCAGGGAGCCGTCGCACCGCCCAATCTTCAGGAACCGCGAGGGTTCGCTATCCAGCTTGTCGCGCTTACTATTCTACTCGCGGTGCTGTTTAACGTCCTCAACAGCGTAACTTCACTCGGAACCCCCTGGGTCAACCAATACGCCGAAGTCTGGCCGCGGCTTGTTGTTGCGGTCTGCGGAGTCGCTGCAGGCGTTTTCTTCGATATTGATCGCCGTCGCCATATGGGAACGGTGGTTCTTTGCGTCGCATTCCTCGCAATGGCCGCAGCGCTCGCCGCGGGGTCGGGCTTGAATATCACGGTCTGCCGCGTTGTGTTCTACGCAGGATCGGGAATCTTCGCCGTTTTCTACTTATCACTGTTCATCTGGCTCGCGGCTTATATGCGAGTTCCCCAACTTTGGGCGGGAATGGGGAAAGTTATCAGCAACGTTGTCGCGCTGGTCGTCACGATTCCTTCGGCCGCCCTCGCGCAAGCCAATGACCAGGCGCTCACTTCGCTCGCCTTTGTGCTGTTCGCGGCTGTTCTCATCTTGATGACGCGCGCAGGAATGCTCGCCCCCGACTATGAAGAGCGAATCTCATCGTATTCCAAAAAGTTGGTAGACGCCGAAGAAACGCCCGACCATGAGAGTGCGAAGGATACCGGCCGAGAATCCCCCGAGATGGTTCCCCCTCGAACCCCTGAGGAGGCCCTTGCGGCGTTTTGCGAATCGTATGGACTCACGAAGCGGGAAAGCGACGTTCTCGCTGCAGTGGTCTCGGATGAGCGGCCGCTCAAGCACGTCGCAGCAGAGCTGGACGTGGGCTTGCGCACTGTTCAGCACCATCTCACCTCGCTGTACAAGAAGACGGGCACCCAAACGCGCACCGGCCTGACCGCGCGTTTCATCGAGGAGTCGCAAAACGGCGCGCAAGCAAGGGAGAGCCACGAGGAGCAGCCCAGCGAGGCAACGAGGGGAGCGAGCGCAGAAGGTGCCAGCGGCGAATAACGCAACCTGCGAAAGTTCCGCATCGTAAACGACCTTCCCCCTTCGCAAGGAATCGGCGGATTGCTTACGCGGGGATTTGGAAGCGTTGCTTCTCTTCAGCGTCGGAAACTTTTTTCGCATGTGCCAACGCTCGGTCTCGAGGATGCCGGAGCGTCATCACGGAATCAATTCCCCACTAAAAAGGCCTGACGGCATTAACCATCAGGCCTTTCATTTTGAAATCAGTTGGGTCCGAAGCGTGTTCGCACCCGTTTCGCGCTAGCCGATCTTGCAGACCCAGCCGTGCTTGTCCTCGAGGGCGCCGTCCTGAATGCCCGTGAGCGTTTCGCGAAGCTTCTTCATCACCGGGCCGATCTCGGTGCAACCAGCAGGGAAGACAACTTCTTGGTCGGCGCCGTTGACCTTGTTGTCGATCTGACCGACTGGGGAGATAACCGCCGCGGTGCCGCACAGGCCGCACTCAACGAACTCGCCGCCGGCAACTTCCTCCCAGGTGACATAGCGCTCGTCGACCGTCATGCCCAAATCCTTCGCAACCTGAACAAGGCTGCGACGCGTGATGGAAGGCAGGATAGAATCGGTGTGGGACTTCGGCACCACGAGCGTACCGTCCTCCTTCACGAACAGCACGTTTGCGCCGCCCGTTTCCTCAACGTAGGTGCGCGACTCGGAGTCGAGATAGAGGTTCTCGGCATAACCGCCGCGGTGCGCCTCCATCGTCGGGCGCAGCGACATGGCGTAGTTCAAGCCCGCCTTGATGTTGCCCGTGCCATGCGGTGCGGCGCGGTCGTACTCGGAGACACGCAGCTTGATCGGCTTCAGGCCGCCCTTGAAGTACGGACCGACCGGCGTGACCAGGATGCGGAAGGTGTACTCAGGAGCGGGGGCAACGCCGATGACCTCGCCCGAACCAATCATGAACGGACGCACATAGAGCGTAGCACCCGAACCAAACGGCGGCACCCAAGCGGCGTTCGCGCTCACAACGGCCTTCACGGCCTCGACGAACTTGTCCTTCGGGAAGCCGGGCATCTCGAGACGCTCGGCAGAATTGAACATGCGCTCGGCGTTCATGTCGGGGCGGAAGCAGACGATCGAGCCATCTTCGGTGGTGTAGGCCTTCAGACCCTCGAAGACCTCCTGGCAATAGTGGAAAATGCCCGCACACTCGGAAAGGTGCAGGTCGTGATCGGTGGTCAGGCCACCCTCGTCCCATTCGCCATCTTTCCAATGCGCTTCAAAGCTGTAGTCGGTCTTATGGTAGCCGAAATCGAGGCTGCCCCAATCCAGGTCTTTTTTCTCGACGGTCATCGTTTGCTCCTCATAAATACTGGCGCGAATTCATATACGCATTTTGCACGATACAACGAACTTTAGCCGCGTAAAGCAAAATTTGCCGAACGGACATATTGAACCGCTATGAATTGCTCGGGCGAGGCGAGGGCGAGACGCTGGGGGGGCGGGGTCGCAAAGGCGGGGCGCCGCCGCGGA
>ERZ857840.4697-NODE-4697-length-10201-cov-4.789375_pt1 | contig 10201 bp, 8 predicted proteins | sample MGYA00519760_ERZ857840 | MGnify/ENA primary metagenome ERZ857840 (study PRJEB31778, sample SAMEA3449371) | human gut metagenome | biome: human gut; feature: human-associated habitat; material: faeces | place: United Kingdom | collected 2010/2012 ... | reverse complement strand
CGTGTGACGGTCAAAAGCCGTCCGAGGGTTCGAATCCCTCCCACTCCGCCATAAAAGCACCGAGAGCATAAGCTTTCGGTGCTTTTACTATATCTTTTACGCGAGAATAAATACCGCATAATAGAAATGCATAACGCTCTGCTAATACGGATGCTAATATAGCTTTTTCAGAAGCGTATTCATTTTACTTGTTGCGCCCTCCTGCATATCCGTCAGAACGTGCGAATATGTGTCCATTGTAATCCCGATGGAAGAATGTCCGAGCATGGCAGAGACGATTTTTGCAGGCACGGCATTTTGCAGCATGCTTTTCAATATTTGTGCGATATCCGTTGATGGTGTTCGGTGCAAGCTTCGGTTCGCAGTAAACTTTCAGCCAGTAATTCAGATAGCCTGCGACCGTTAAACGAGAAAGATTATTTGAAAATGAATTTTCAACCATGTCAATCCGGGTTCGTAAAACGCGCTGTGCTTCTTTTTTAGCTGGAAAGCCACTTTCCCACTTTTGAAGCCATTACCATCAACGCGCGGTCGACCTCATAAAACGAGGTTCCTGCTGGTTCACATCGTAATACACGACCGATAGCGGGCTGCCCTCATATGCGAAAAAACTTTGTCTATTTTTCAAAAAACATCCCCCGGGGGAGCTTCACAATCAAAAAATGCTTTGATAGGATAAAGGCACAGTTCATACACTCCCAATCCTCGAATGCAAAAACGGTATCGCGCTATCTTGGGGAAGAAGTAGCGTGATGCCGTTTTTGCAGCAAATTCGAGCATGAAGAAACAGCACTGGGAGCAAGTACAAATGAAAGGTGAAAGATGATGAAAACGACAACTCGCAACCTCGCGGCGCTGCTTGCCGCGCTGATGCTGCTTGGACTGTGCGCTTGCAGCGCACAACAAACGCCAGCCGAAACGACGGATACACCGGCTGCAACGAATGAAACAGCTTCAGCCACGAAAACGGAAGAAATCAGCACCGAACCTGAAACCACGGATGCAGAAGCCGCCACTCGGACGATCACCGATGGGAATGGCCGCGAAGTGGAAATTCCGCAGACGGTTGAAAGTATTGTTTGCGTTGGCGTAGGCGCGCTGCGCTACTCCTGCTATATGCAGGCACAGGACTTGGTTGTCGGCGTTGAGGATTACGAAACCAAGGCCGGAATGTCTCGCCTTTATAACTATGTGAATTTTGACAAGTTTGGCATATTGCCGGTAACCGGCACGAACGGCGAACCGTTTGTCGAGGAAATCATCCATGTTGGTCCGCAGGTCATTGTCATGTCCTCGTATGCAAACGTTGACCCCGACGAGCTGCAAAGCAAAACCGGGATTCCGGTTGTTATGGTTCCCGGCAGCGACACGACCCTTGATGATAAAGCGTATGAAACGCTGCGGATTCTTGGCGAGCTATACGGCAAGGAAGATCGCGCCGAAGAACTGACAACCTATCTGCATGGGATCGAAGACGATCTTGCTGCCCGTACGGAGGGTGTTGCAGAGGAAGAAAAACCCTCTGTCTACGTTTGCGGCGTATCCTTTAAGGGCGCGCACGGTTTCGAGGGTACAGAAGCGTTCTATGGCCCGTTTGAGCTGATTCACGCGAATAACCTTGCAAATACGACCGGACAGACCGGCGCATTTGACATTGACACGGAACAGGTTCTTGCATGGGACCCGGACGTGATCTTCGTTGACTTTAACGGTATGGATTTAATCAAGGAAGATTATGCAACGAACGCAGATTTCTATAACAGCCTGACGGCTGTGAAAGAGGGACATGTTTACTCGCAGATTTCGTTCCGCTCCAGCGCATCGAATCTGGAAACTGCACTGGCCGATGCGTATTATGGTGCGACCATTCTCTATCCGGAGCAGTTTGCGGATGTGGATGTAGAAGCGAAAACCGGAGAAATTTTTGAAATGCTGCTGGGCAGCAACCCTTATCAGGACCTAAAGGATGCTGGCTATGAATTCAGACCTGTCACAATCGGCGAATAACGATTCCGGCACGGCCTATCGCCGAAATCAAGTCAAAAGCTGCTGCTTTCTTGGAATACTGTTTCTCAGTCTGCTGATTGCGCTTGTGCTGTCCTTGCGGGCAGGCTCTTACAATACACCGATTGCAGAGTTGGTCAAAGGAGTCTTTGGAAAAGCAGCCGACGATAAAATCAACCTTGTCGTTCGCAACAACCGGTTGCCCCGGATCTGCACGGCACTGATTGCGGGTGCTGGTCTGGGACTTGCCGGTTGTGTGATGCAGGCAATTCTCCGCAATCCGCTTGCATCTGCGTCCACGTTGGGTGTTTCACAGGGCGCTGGCTTTGGCGCGGCGTTTGCAATTATCGTGCTGAACATGGGCGCAGTAGGAAACCTTGGCAGCGTTGCAATTCCGCTGTGCGCGTTTGTTGGCAGTATGGCCGTTGCACTGGTTATTTTGGGCTTGAGCCGATTTCGTCAGGTTTCCACACAGGGAATTGTCCTTGCAGGCACGGCGATCAGCGCCATGTTTTCCGGTGCAACAACGTTAATGCAGTATTTCGCAGATGAAATTCAGCTTAATACGCTGGTTTTCTGGACGTTTGGCAGTCTTGGCAACACGAACTGGGGAGACGTTGGAAAAATGCTGATCGTGCTTGTTGGCGTCTCTTCCTGCTTCTTCCTGCACCGTTGGGATTATAATGCGCTGTTGAGCGGCGAGGAAACAGCCGTCAGTTTAGGAATTAACGTGAAGCGGCTTACGCTTTCCAACATGGTACTTTGCTGCCTGCTGTCCTCGGTGATCGTGTCCTATATCGGTCTGATCAACTTTATCGGCTTGATTGCGCCGCATATTGTCCGCTTGGTTGTTGGCAACAACCACGTCTATCTGCTGCCCGGCTCTGCGATGGCGGGCGCACTCATTCTGCTGCTGGGCGATCTGTTTGCGCGTGTTGTCATCAGCCCGATTATCCTGCCGATTGGCGCAATTACCTCGTTCCTTGGCGGCCCGATGTTCCTCTATCTCCTGTTCAAAGGAGGAGATCGGAAATGCTGAGCGTTGAAAATCTTGCCTACCACTACAAAGGCAGACCGGCGGTTCTCAAAGACGTGAACTTCAAAGTGAACACGGGAGAGTTTCTGGCGATTCTGGGTAACAACGGCGTTGGAAAAAGCACGATGCTGAAATGCTTTAACAAAATTCTTACACCAGACGATGGAAAAATCATACTGGATGATGAAAATCTCCTGCAAATGAATGCCAGACAGGTCGCACAGCGCGTAGCGTTTGTTGCGCAGAGCGTGCCAAGCATCCAAATGACGGTTCATGACATGGTCATGCTGGGACGAAGGCCCTATATGAAATGGGGATTTACGGAAGACGATCATCAGATCGTTCATCATGCAATGGCCCAGCTTCGGATTGAACCGCTGCGCGGACGCTTTCTCAATGAACTATCCGGAGGGGAACGGCAAAAGGTGATGCTGGCGCGTGCGCTGGCGCAGCAGCCGAAGCTCCTGCTGCTCGATGAGCCGACGAGCAGTTTGGATATTCAAAATCAGTATCAGGTTTTGCAGATTGTGCGGGATATTTGCCATGAACAGCATTTGACAGCGATTGTTGTCATTCACGATCTGAACCTTGCGCTGCGGTTTTGTGACCGATTCGTTCTGTTACGTCAGGGCGGTGTCTATGCCTGCGGCGGGAAAGAAGTCTTGGACAGAGATGCGCTGCGGGATGTGTACCATGTAGACGCGGAGGTCGTAGCAGTTCAAAAACAGAGTATTGTCCTTGTTGATGAAAAGGACGCAACACGTTCATAAAAGGGAGAAACAATATGGCACATAAATTAGATTCAGAAAAAAAGCTCTGGGAAAAGGCCGCAGCCTTTCACGGCCATGTATGCCCCGGCCTGACGATTGGCTACCGTGCGGCGCTGTATGCGATTGATCTGTTGGGATTGACATTTTCGGACGATGAACAGGTCGTATGCATTACGGAAAATGATGCCTGCGGCGTTGATGCGATTCAAGCAATTCTTGGATGCAGCATCGGAAAGGGCAATTTACTGTTCCATATGCGCGGCAAACAGGCATTTTCGTTCTATAATCGGAAAACCGGAAAGTCTGTCCGCCTTGTCTTGAAAGCAAAGCCGCGCGACATGACGCGGGAAGAAACGTTCGACTATTATCATAGCTGCGCAGATGATGAAATGTTTGATGTCAAGGAAACCAAAATCCAGCTTCCGGAACAGGCCAGAATTTTTGATTCCTATGTCTGTGATTGCTGCGGTGAAACAACCGGTGCAAACTGGATTCGGCTGTCCGGTGACAAAAAGCTGTGCTTGGACTGCTATGAGACGTATGACCGATTTGACGTTTGAACGTTTTTCGGTTGACCACAAATATGACCCTTTACAGCTTAGACAGGCAATAAAACAATAGACTGACTGATACGAAATTCTACGGATTCTGAACGTAAAATTACAGATTTATACGAAAAATATTTCTAAAAACGTGATTGCCAGACTTCGAATCCACCTTCCCCCACCAAACTCCGCATCGAAAGATGCGGAGTTTTGCTTTTATCCATTCCGAATAAAAACCAGCACCGGCCTGGGCGCGACGGGGTTCGTGCGTGGGCCGGTGCTGGTTTTCTTTGCGGACGGGAATCTTTTTGCGGTTTTTCTGCTGCACACTATGCGTCGGACGGCCCTTTCAGCAGGGCCGCACAGCCTTGCTCCAGTGCGGAGAGGAGGGGCTTTGCGGCGGAGGCGGAGGGGGCGGGGGCGGTGAGGTAGAGTTTGAGTTTGGGTTCGGTGCCGGAGGGGCGGAGGATAAGCTTGGCACGGGGCTCCAGGCGGAATTCGAGGACGTCGGCGCGCGGCAGGCCGGTCTCCTGTGTCAGGTAGTCCGTGACGCCGGCGACGCGGAAGCCGGCGATGGTCTCGGGCAGGTCTTCCCGCAGGCGGGCCATCCGGGCCGCCATCTCCTGCATGGCGTGCGCGCCGGAGAAGCAAACGCTTTTCTGCGCGCAGGCAAAATAGCCGAACTCGCGGTAGAGCGCGTCCATGGCGTCCGACAGCGTCATGCCGCGCCTGCGATACCAGTCCGCCGCCTCACAGACGAGGAGGACGGCGTTCACGCCGTCCTTATCGCGTACATGCATGCCAGAGAGATAGCCGTAGCTTTCTTCAAAGCCGAACACGAAGCGCTCCGGATGCCCCTCCCGCTCGAGAAGGCCGATCTGCTCGCCGATGAACTTGAAGCCCGTGAGCGTGCGGCGCAGCTCCACGCCGTATTTCTGCGCCACGGCGTCGGCCATATCGGTCGAGACGATGGTCGTGACGGCGACGGGGTTTTCCGGCATGGCGCCGTTCTGCAGCCGCTGCCGGCAGAGATAGTCGAGCAGGAGCACGCCGATCTCGTTGCCCGTGAGCAGGCGGTATCCGCCCGCTTTGTCTGGGACGGCCACGCCGCAGCGATCACAGTCCGGGTCCGTGCCGATCAGAAGATCGGGATGCACGCGCGCGCAGCAGGCAAGGCCGAGCGCCATAGCCTCGGGGATCTCGGGGTTGGGATAGGGGCAGGTCGGGAAATGACCGTCCGGGTCCTTCTGCGCCTCGACGAGCGTCAGCCGTCCGACGCCGAGCGTTCCGAGCAGCTTCTCCACGCACTCCAGGCCGGAGCCGTGGAGCGGCGTATAGACGACGCTGAGGTCCGAAAGCGCGCCGCTGCCCATGCGCAGGGCGAGGACCGCGTCGACGAACGCGTCCAGAACGGCGTCCGGGATCCAGCGGATCCGGCTTGCGGCGAGAAGCGAAGCAAAGCTTTCCGTCTTGCGCCCGTCAAAGTACGAGTGTGACTGCAGCTTTTCCGCGATCTGCGCGGCTCGGTCGGGCGTCAGCTGGCAGCCGTCCGGGCCGTAGACCTTGAAGCCGTTGTACTGCGCGGGATTGTGGCTGGCGGTGATGCAGATGCCGACGCCGCAGGAAAGCGTCCGCACGGCAAAGCTCAGCGCCGGGACGGGCTCGAGCCGCGGGTAGAGATACGTCTCAATGCCGTTCGCGGCCAGCACGCAGGCGGTCTCCCGGGCAAAGCGCTCGCTGCCGATGCGGCTGTCATAGCCGATGGCGGCGCGCCGGGGAAGACCGGCAGCGTTCAGAACGTCCGCCGTGGCCTGCGCGGCGCGGCGGACGACGTGGATGTTCATGCGGTTCGTGCCCGCGCCGAGAATGCCGCGCAGGCCGCCGGTGCCGAACTGCAGCTCGCAGCCAAAGGCGTCTTCGATCGCATCCGGATCTTCCGCCATCGCCAGCAGCTCTTCTTTTAAGTCTGCGTCCAGCGATGGCTGCGCCAGCCATTCGGAAAAACGGGAGCGGGAAAGGTCCATGGAATTGCCTCCTTATTGTGCATAGTGTCCAGGTGGGGCTCCAAGAAAACCGGCCGATGCAGGTGCATCGGCCGGTTTGCGGTTGGATCAGAAATTCAGGGTGCCAGAGGTGATGCACTGGCCGGACTTGCGGTCAAAGAGCATGATCTGGTCACCGGTAACGGAGAGCGGGACCTCGGTGCCGATGGTAAAGAGCGAGCTGCCGAAGACGACGCCGGTCAGCAGGAAGCCGCCTACGCGGACCTTGATCGTCGACTCCATGCCGGTGGGCATGGCGCCGTAGATCTCGCCGCGGAGGTTCCCTTCGTCCGCGATGTCGAGGAACTCCGGGCGGATGCCGAGGACAAAATCTTCGTTCGTGATCTCGGGAAGCTCCGCAAGGGAGTCGTCTTCCTCGTCGACCTTTGCGATATGATAGCGGAAGACCTCATCCTTGTTGCCCTTTTCGACGTAGCCCTTCTGCGCGGCCTTCTCCTTGAGGTCGGCGGCTTTCTTGGCGGCAGCTGCGTCGCGGTCTGCGAACCACTTGGAAAGCTCGAGCGCCTTTGCCGGGCAGAATCTGGCTGTCAGCCCACCGAGGACCGTGAGGGTCAGCGAGCCGTCGGCTGCCTGCTTGCCCTTGGCTTCGACAAAGTTGATGGACGGGTTGCCGACGAAGTCGGCGACAAAGAGGTTCGCCGGGTGATGATAGACATCCAGCGGCGCTTCATACTGCTGCAGAACGCCGTTATTGATGAGGCAGATCTGCGTGGCGAGCGTCATGGCCTCCATCTGGTCGTGCGTGACGTAGACGAAGGTCGAGCCGGTCTCCACGTGCAGACGCTGCAGCTCATAGCGCATCTCGAGCCGCAGCTTCGCGTCGAGGTTCGACAGCGGTTCGTCCATGAACAAAACCGTGGGCTCCGGCGCGAGCGTTCTTGCGATGGCAACACGCTGCTGCTGGCCGCCGGAGAGCTCGGCCGGATACCGGTCCATGAACATGCCGATCTTGACGATGCGGCTGACGCGGCGGACGGAGAGGTCGATCTCCTCCTTCGTGAGCTTTCTCGTCTGTTTGACGACGCTGCCGTCCCTGCAGAAGCGGAACTCCTCGTCCAGCGTGCAGCCGGCGTCCTTCGCGGCCTTATGGGCTGCGTCGACCTTTGCCTGCAGTGCGGCGATCGCGGCGGCGCAGTCGGCTCCGTTTTCCAGATGATAGCCGAAGAGCTTCTTCGCCGTGTACTGCGAGAGCGTAAAGGCGTCGATGAGCTTGAGGACGGCCTTCTTTTCTTCCAGCTTGCCGTCCTTGTCGCGGCACTCGTCCAGAACTGCGGTCACATCGGACGGAGTCTGGAGGATCTGAGCCAGACGCGCAGCGTTTTTGGCCTCGAAGTCGATCTTCGGGAGCTCCTCTTTGATGTTGGAGAGGCCGAAGGAGATGTTCTGGTAGACCGTCATGTTGGGCCAGAGCGCATAGTTCTGGAACAGGAAGCCGACCTTGCGCTTGTTGGCCGGGACGTTGATGCCGAGGTCGCTGTCAAAGACGACCTTGTCGCCGATCGTGATGCGGCCCGACGTCGGGGTCTCCAGACCCGCGATCATGCGGAGCGTCGTGGTCTTGCCGCAGCCGGAGGGGCCGAGCAGCGTGACGAACGCGTTATTCTCAATGGTAAGATTCAGGTCTTCCACAGCGTAGAACTTGGCCCAGCGCTTGGTGACGTGTTCGAGTTTGATTTCAGGCATGTGCTTAACCTCCTATTCCCTTGTCAAGGCTTGCTCCGGTGATCTTGTTCACCAGAGTGTTGCAGATGAGGATCGTGATGATCAGAATCAGGTTGATGCCGCTGGAGAAGGCGTACAGGCCCATCTCATCGAAGTAATCGAGCGTGGTCGAGAGGATGAAGCCCTGCACACACAGCAGCATGAACAAAGACAGCTCGCGCAGGCAGGTCATGAACGGAAGCAGGAAGCCCGAGATGATCGAGGACTTCTGGATCGGGATGATGATCCGCGTCATGCGCTGGATCCAGGGGATATCCTGGATGATGGCAGCCTCTTCGATCTCGCCGGAGAGCTGCAGCATGGAGTTGAGCGAGCTTCTGCTGGCAAACGGGATATATTTGACCGTGCCCACGATGATCAGCAGCGTGTAGGTGTTGAAGAGGTTGAGCTTCTCGGTGGAGAACAGGATAAAAAACGCGACGCCGACGGCGATGGACGGCATGAGGTAGGGCAGGAAGGCGACGGAGTTGACGTAGTTGGCCCAGCGGCTGCGGCGGTTTTTGGAGACGGCGTAGCCGATCATCGTGCCGATGGTGCCGGCCAGCAGCGCGCAGGCGACGGAGACGAGGATCGTGCCCTTGAAGGCCCTCCAGATGGTCTCATTGTACAAGATGCCCTTCTGGCCGTACATGCCGTTTTCGGTGACGTTCTCGCTCGTGAGCCACCACTTGGTCGTGAGGTTCGAGGCATCGCCCGTATAGAGGAAGGAATAGTCGCCCGGGTTCGGCAGGAAGGTCTCAAAGGCGAACGAGATGATGGGGAAAATGCTCGTGAAGAACGTGAAGATGACAAGGATGATGGCAATGATGTACTTGCCGTATTTCCCGAGCGTGATCTTGGAGATCTGGCCGGATTTGCCGGTGACAGTGGTGTAGTTTTTGCGGCTCCGGAGAGACAGCTGGTTGAGCAGCATGATCGCCACGCCGAAGACCATCATGATGATGGCAAGAATGCTCGCTTCGCCCGTGTACTTGGAGTTCATCGAGACGTACTTGGTCGACAGCGTGCTCAGGCCCAGATAATGCGGCACCGGATACGAGCCCATGGCGCTGCCGAAAACGAGCAGGATGGTCGACAGGATCGCAGGCTTGACCATCGGGAGCGTGATGCGGAACATGGTCTTCCACTTGGGGGTATCGAGGATGGTAGCAGCCTCCTCAAGGTTCGCATCCATGTTGCGGAAGATGCCGCCGATCAGGATATAGGCAAACGGCGCGTAGTGCAGGCCAAGGACCATCAGGCTCGGGAACAGTCCCTTGCACCACCATATCGGCATGTTGATGCCGAACAGAGCGGCAAGCAGGCCGTTGGACGTGCCGGTAACGGCGTTGGAATTGAACAGGTTCTGCCACACGACGGCGAGCGTCCACTGCGGCATGATGTACGGGAAAATGAAAATGGAGCTTAAGTATTTTCTCCAGGCAAGGTCGGTTCTTGTGATCAGGAAGGCGAACAGACCGCCGTATAAAATGGAGACGATGCAGGTGCCGACGGCAAGAAGGACGGTGTTGAGAAGCGGCGTCCAGAGGTTTGTCTTTGCCATGCGGCTGGTGAAAAGGTCAATGTAGTTGACCGTGGTGAAGCCCGATGCCTGCCCGGTCAGGTGCGCGTCGATGGTGCCGGCGTGGATTTTGAAGGTGTCTTCCACGATGGCGACGATGGGCGCGACGGTGGTGAAGGTCAGAACGATGCCGAGCAGGAGCAGAATCACGTTGTGGGGCTTGGAAAAGAAGGTTTTGACCTTGTTGAGGGCAATGGTGGTTTTGCTGGCGCGGAGGGTTGAGGATTGGTTCATGGCGTACTCCTCCTTCTTTCACGGAATTTCAGGGAAGCGGGGTTATTTTGGAAAGCGCCCTTGGATGCGCGATCCAAGGGCGCTCGGGTGCTTGTTGTGATTCGGGGCAGAAATTTAGCCTGCGGAGTATTTGGTCAGCATTTCGATCCAGCTGCCGACGGTGAAGGCAACGTCTGCGCAGTATTCCGGATCTTCCAGAACCAGCTTGCCGTTGGTGGTCCACCAGTCGTAGCCGCGGTCGTTCTTTGCCGCGAACTCAACGGTCG
>ERZ857840.4695-NODE-4695-length-10207-cov-2.343381_pt1 | contig 10207 bp, 7 predicted proteins | sample MGYA00519760_ERZ857840 | MGnify/ENA primary metagenome ERZ857840 (study PRJEB31778, sample SAMEA3449371) | human gut metagenome | biome: human gut; feature: human-associated habitat; material: faeces | place: United Kingdom | collected 2010/2012 ... | reverse complement strand
GCGTTTCAGGGCAGATGAACGCAAGCATCGGGGCTTTGCCGGGCAGCGCCGTATTCACGACGATATCTTCTACCTTGCGGCGCAGCACCAACATCTCGGCGTTCGACGTACTGCGCAGGTCAAAGCCGATGCTTACCTTGTCACAGATAGCGTTAAGCGAGCCTGCGCCGCCCATAAAGCGGGTAGTCTTGATGCTGCCGCCCAAAAGCGGGTTGCTGTGCAGTGCGTTGATGGCATTCACAATAGCGGCACCGGCATCAATAGCGTTCACGCCCAGATGCGGCTGGGAGCCATGCGCTGCCAACCCACGGATTTCGCCTTCCATCAGGGTGCAGGCCGTCCAATTGATCTGCGCTATAATCTGACCACTGCGTGCCATATCCTTCGGCATTACATGATAACCCAAAGCGTACTGCACATCATCCAGTGCGCCTGCCTCCAGCATTGCCAATGCGCCTCTGCCGATTTCCTCCGCAGGCTGGCAAAGAATCTTCACGCGGCCGCAGGCGAGGCCCTGCTCTTGCAGCAGCTTGGCTACGCCCAAAGCGATAGTCATATGCGCATCATGACCGCAGGCGTGAATAGGCGCCAGCGAACCGTCCTCGTTTTTAAAGAGCAGGCAATCCATATCGGTGCGCACTGCTACCGTAGGTCCCGGCTTGCCGCTGTCGAGCACAGCGGTAAGTGCTGTAGTATTGCCAACGTTTTCTGTTACGTCGTAACCTAGCTTACGCAAAAAATCTGCCAGAAAGGCTGCCGTCCTAACTTCCTTGAAGGCAGGCTCAGCCAGAGCATGCAGCTTGGGCCATACTTCATTAATATATGCTTGAATATCCATAAAATTACCACCTTTGCATAGACAAAAGGCCAACGGCAAAGCTCCCGCAGGAGTTTTGCACGTTGACCATGAGCTCATTATTTGTTATCCCAGCCTAAGTATACAGAACCGGGGAATTTCTTCTCGATGAATTCTGCATTTTCCTTAGATTGATATGCTTCCTGGAAAATCTTCAGACGCGGATCGTTCAGGTCCTTTTCCTGTACAGCAACAATGTTTACATACAGAGAATCCTTGGTTTCACGCAGGATAGGATCCTTGGCAGGGTCCAGGCCGGCGCTGATAGCGTAGGTAGTGTTGATAGCTGCGCAGGTCAGATCATCCAGACTGCGGGGAATTGCTGCAGCCTCCAGCTCGATAATTTCGAAATGATGCGGATTTTCGGTGATATCCTTAACGCTGGTAGTAACATCCTTCGGGTCTTTAACCTTAATCAGGTTGTTGGCAGCGAGCAGCAGAATGGCACGGCCGCCGTTGGTCGGATCGTTAGGAATACCGATTTTTGCACCGTCGGGAATGGTGTCGCCGGGTTTCAATTTTTTAGAATAGATGTTAATCGGGAACAGAGCGGTGTTGAAGGCTTTAGCCAGCTTGAAGGAAGGCTCCTTCTTCATAGTTGCCTTCAGGAAGGGCTCGTGCTGGAAGCAGTTAGCCCAGATTTCACCGGAAGCCAGAGCGGAGTTAGGAGTTACGAAATCGCTGAACTCTTTAACCTCAATCTTCAGGCCCTTTTTCTCGGCAATCTTCTTTACGTTATCCATAATAATAGCATGAGGACCGGGGTTTATGCCTACGATAACCGGCTTATTCATATCTACCTTGCCGTCATCTTTAGAACCGCCGCAGCCTGCAGCTACAAGAGCAAACATTGTCAGTACGCCCACAAGAGCGTATTTTAAAAACTTATTCATTATACATTAACCTCCCCAGCAGTTTACTAGACTGCTAAAACAAAATACATTGCTATTATATGCTTTTGCCATAGCATAGTCAAGAAAGAAAAATGTATACTATTTTACACTTTTTAAAAGTTTTGCAGTGCAAAAAAGAGGCTACCACAATTTCTTGTGATAGCCTTAAATGTTCAGTTGCAGTCCAAACTAAACGGATTATTTAATTTGAGACATAACCTCTGCAGCGAAGTCCTCTTGTTTCTTTTCGATGCCTTCGCCCAGTTGGAAACGGGAGAATGCCAGAACTTCAGCGCCTGCAGCTTTTACCAGTTTGCCAACGGTTTGGTCCGGATCTTTAACGAACTCTTGGTCAACCAGGCATACTTCTTTGTAGTATTTGTTGATACGGCCCATAACCATCTTCTCGATGATTTTTTCCGGTTTGCCTTCGTTTTTAGCTTGCTCGGACAGAACTTCTTTCTCGTGTTCCAGCTCAGCAGCCGGTACTTGAGAGCGTTCCAGATAGCTCGGGTTAGCAGCAGCAACATGCATTGCAACGTCTTTACCCAGTTCAGCATTGCCGCCTTTTAATTCAACAAGAACGCCGATTTTGCCGCCGCCATGGATGTAAGCAGCAACAACGCCTTCCGGAGCTTCGTACAGAGCGAAACGACGAACGGAAATCTTTTCGCCGATTTTAGCAACGCTAGCGGTTACCAGAGCTTCAACGGTTTGGCCGTCCAGCTCGGAAGCCAGCAGAGCTTCTACGTCAGCCGGTTTGGTAGCTACGATATGAGCAGCAATTTTTTCAACGAGTTCTTTGAAGCCGTCGGTTTTAGCCACAAAGTCGGTTTCGCAGTTAACTTCTACGATTGCACCGATCTTGCCGTCAGCGCTAACGAAAGAGCCAACAACGCCTTCAGCAGCGATACGGCCGGCTTTTTTAGCAGCAGCAGCCAAACCTTTTTCACGCAGGAAGTCGATTGCTTTGTCCATATCGCCTTCTACAGCGGTCAGTGCTTTTTTGCAGTCCATCATGCCAGCGCCAGTACGCTCGCGCAGTTCTTTAACTAATGCAGCAGTAATTTGAGCCATCAGTTATTCCTCCTCAAAATGTAATATATTAACGTTAGGATTATTCAGCTTCTTCGGTTGCCGGAGCTTCTTCAGCAGCAGCTTCTTCGGTTTGCATACCTTGACGGCCTTCCAGAACAGCGTCAGCCATTTTAGCAGTCAGCAGTTTTACAGCGCGGATAGCGTCGTCGTTTGCAGGGATTACATGATCGATTTCGTCCGGATCGCAGTTGGTGTCAACGGTTGCAACGATAGGAATGTTCAGTTTGTGAGCTTCCAGAACAGCGATGTGCTCTTTGCGGGGGTCAACGATGAACATAGCGCCCGGCAGTTTTTTCATGTCTTTGATACCGCCCAAGTATTTGGTCAGTTTTTCCATTTCATGTTTCAGGCTGATAACTTCTTTCTTCGGCAGCAGGTCGAAGGTGCCGTCAGCTTCCATAGCTTCCAGTTTGCGCAGACGTGCAATACGGGTTTGGATGGTTTTGAAGTTGGTCAGCATGCCGCCCAGCCAACGCTCGTTAACGAAGAACATGTTGCAGCGGGTAGCTTCTTCTTTCATAGCTTCTTGAGCTTGTTTTTTGGTACCAACGAACAGAATGTTTTCGCCAGCAGCAGCAACCTCACGGATGAAGTTGTAAGCTTCGTCAACCTTTTTTACGGTTTTTTGCAGGTCGATGATGTAGATACCGTTACGCTCGGTGAAGATGTACGGAGCCATTTTAGGGTTCCAACGACGGGTTTGGTGACCAAAGTGTACACCAGCTTCATAGAGATAATAGCCATTTTTGTTTCCTCCTGTTTTTTCCTCCGCAGGAATGGGTTATAATTCTTCTCTACGCGGCAAAACGTAGCAACAGATGAATTTTCCTGCGTGTGTTATTTTTACACCAAAATATTCTACCATAAATTCCGCAAGCAGGCAAGAGATTTTTACTGCTTGCGGAGGGTAAATGTTAAATTTTTTACATTATAATGCTGTGCTTACAGAATATACCCCAGATATGCCGCATAGCACATCAGCATCAGCGCCCCGGCCCAGCGTTGCAGGCGCTGAGTACGCAACACGCACAGCCACAGAAGCACTGCCGCACCAAGCGCTACATAGGTATCAAAGTTGAAGGCAGATGCGAAGGGAATGTCGATGATAAGCGAGGATAAGCCTACTACGAAAAGGATATTGAAAATGTTGCTGCCGACGATATTACCGATGGCAATATCCGCGTTACCGCGGCGTGCCGCCGCTACAGAGGTGAACAGCTCCGGCAGCGAGGTGCCCAAGGCCACAATCGTCAGGCCGATAAAACGCTCGCTAAGTCCAGCATAGGTTGCAATAGAGGTTGCTGCGCCAACGGTAACATTACTGCCGGCAATAATCAGCGCCAAGCCGCCAACTGCACCCAAAATGCAGCGTCCCAGCGGCAAACCGGGCTCTTCCAGATCACTGTCGACATTGCTCTTCATCGCCATGGTGTACAGATACATCATATATGCGGCAAAGGCTACCATTAGCACGCCGCCGTCCGCCAGACTGATACTGCTGTCGCGTCCCTGATAAAACAGCAGTGCGGTAACACCAATCATGAAGGGGATTTCGATGCGTACGGTAGAACGCGCTACCGCAATCGGTACGATAGAAGCCGCAAGGCCTAAAATAACAAGTATGTTAAGAATATTACTGCCTACGATATTACCGATGGTAATATCCGCATTACCCTTAACCGCCGCCGCGATACTTACCGCTGCCTCCGGTGCGCTGGTGCCCATCGCCACGATAGTAAGGCCGATTACCAGCTGCGGAATGCCAAAGCGCATGGCAATACCTGCCGCGCCCTCGACAAACCAATCCGCACCCTTACCGAGCATCACAAAGCCTAAAGCCAATAAAACAAACTGTAAAGCTATTTCCATTTTCTTCCTCCTTGATTTGCAGCCGTCCCTAAAAACAAAAAAGCGAGACATTGCTGCAATAAAATTACAACAAAGTCTCGCTACTTAGTCACAAAGCCGGATTGCCAAAGCAATCGTACTGACGACAGAGTGAACACGCCATGCGTGCAAGCTACTCCCTTTATATGCTTAGTTTAGCTAAACGCAGGGAGTTTGTAAAATTTAGCTTCTTTTGAACAGCTTGCCGAAAAGCGGCGAAAGCAGTGATAAAAGTGCTGCCACCAGGAAGAACAGGCACAGCGGACGCTGGAAGAAAATAGCAAAGCTGCCGTCGCTCATAATCAGCGAGCCGACAAAGTTCTGCTCTGCCATACCGCCTAAGATAATGCCGATGATAATCGCCGACATGGAAAAGCCCAGCTTATTCATAAAGTAACCTAAGAAACCGCTTGCTACCATCAGATAAACATCGTTCAGGGAATTATTGTAGGAATAAGTACCCACGAAGGTCATCATCACGATAATCGGCAGCAGAATGTGTACAGGCACGTTAACAACCTTCATAAAAAGTTTGATTAACGAAAAGCCCATAATACCCATAATCACGTTAGCTAAGAGCAGACCGATGAAGATAGCGTAAACATCAGGTGCCTTCTCCACAAAAAGCAAGGGACCGGGCTGCAGGCCCTGAACCATCAGCGCGCCCATCATAATTGCCGTTGCGCCGTCGCCGGGGATACCCAGCGTCAGCACAGGGATGAAGGCACCGCCTGATACAGCGTTGTTGCCTGCCTCGGAGGCTACAATGCCCTCGGGCTCACCGTTGCCGAAGTTCTTGCTGTGCTTAGACCAGCGTTTAGCCTGATCATAAGAAACAAAGGAAGCAATATCGCCGCCGGTACCGGGCACACAGCCGATGAAGGTACCGATGAAGGAGGAACGCAAAAGCGTGCTGAACACCCTCTTGATATCGTCAAACGAAGGCAGCAGACGGTCCAGCATCATGTGCTGCTCCTTGCGTTCATTATGATAATAATCCTCAATACTGCTCAACACCTGCGCAAAGGCGAACACACCGATCAGCACAGGGATAAAGGATACACCGCCCATAAAATAGTTGGAGTCCAAAGTAAAGCGGATTGCACCGCTCATACCGTCAATGCCGACGGTCGCCAGGAACAGACCGATAAGACCGCCCATAATACCCTTGATAACACTGCCGGAGGAAACACTCGTAATAATGCTGAGGCCGAAAATAGCCAGAGCAAAATATTCCGGCTTGGAAAACTGCAGTGCAACCTTCGCCAGCTGCGGTGCCAGCAAAATCAGGCAGATAGTACTGAAAATACCGCCAAAGGTGCTGGCCAAGGTGGAAAGACCGAGAGCACGTCCGGGCTGCCCCAGCTTCGTCGCCATCGGATAACCGTCCAGAGTAGTCGCTACGGAAGCAGGCGTACCCGGAGTCTTCAGCAGGATTGCCGAAATACTGCCGCCGTAAATCGCACCGCAGTAAATTCCCAGCAGCATTAGAATGCCGCCGATACCGTGGAACGTAAATGCCAGCGGAAACAGCAGCGCCAAGCCCATGTTAACGCTCAGCCCCGGCATACAGCCGAAGGCAATGCCCACCAGCACGCCGAAGAAAAGTCCCAGCAGATTCATGGGGACGAAAATCATATTTAATGCGCTCATTATATCAACCATCAGTATGACCCCCTACTCCATGAAAACAGATTGCGGCATCTGCGTATGCAGCAGCATGCCGAAAACAAGATAAATAAACAGCAGACTAAGCACCGTTGTCAGGCCGATTACCTTATAATTGCGATAATCCATAAGACGCATAACAGCCGGAATCATAAGTGCCGCTGCCGGATAAAAGCCGAGAATGCTGATAAGCACGCAGAACACAACAACAAGTCCCATCATTAAATAAACGCGCTTGTTGCCTGTCGAAGAAAGCTGCACCTTCACACCATGTAAATCAGTTTTATTGATAAAGGTATAAAGCAGCAGCAAAACCGAAACAGCGCCCAGCACCGCCCCCAGCGTAAAAGGCCAGAAGCCGGGACCGGGGCCGTTCTCCGTAAACTCCAGCGGAAAGGCTGCAGCCGCCTGCATAATCAGACCGCCGATAACAGCGCCCAGCACGCCCACTATATAATTACATACTGCCATATTATTCATATAAATCATCCTTAAACAACTCCGCCATCAAAATTGACGTCAATTCGATGCCAGACTAAATTGAGTAACCGAAACTTTATTGCAAAGTTAAGAGCAAACTAAAATGGATAAATGAACTCTTATTGCAAAGCTAAGAGCAAACTACATTGAGTAACTTAACTCTTAACATAACGTTAAAAGCAAACTAAATTGAGTAATTAAATTCTCATGCAGAGAAATAATAATTGCAGCGAGTAAGTGTTTGGAACCACCGAAGGGCCGAAACTGTCTGAGCGCTATGCAAGCTAATATTGTATAATTTTTTAGCTTAGCGCGAGTTTTTCGGCACTTCGTCTTGGTTCCACACGAAACGAGCGCCCGCAATTCTTTTGAACGGAATGAGATTTAATTACGAATCTTTAACTTTATTACGCCTCTTTGGGGCCCACACGCTTAGCCGCCGCCATAATCGCCAGACGACCATGCTCAAAAGTCAAACCGCCCTGGAAGAAAACATTAAACGGCTCACGGCACGGACCATCGGCACTCAGCTCAATAGAAGCGCCCTGTACAAAAGTACCCGCAGCCATAATAATCTCATCCTGATAACCCGGCAGCGGACTCGGAACCGGCTCAACGTGCGCATCAACAGGAGAATTGCCCTGAATAGCAACGCAGAAATCGCACAGACGCTGCTTGCTCTCCAAGGTAATAGCCTGAATAATATCGCTGCGGCGTTCCTCCGGCAGCGGCTTAACATCATAGCCCAGGCCCTTGAAAACAGCAGCCGCAAAAATAGCAGTCTTAACAGCCTGCACCACAATATGCGGAGCCAAGAAAAGTCCCTGATAGAACTCACGCGCGGTATCGCCCAGAGTTGCGCCCATCTCGCCGCCCAGACCGGGAGCAGTAAGACGGTAGGAAGCATTCTCTACCAAATCCGCACGGCCGACAATATAACCGCCGGTAGGAGCCAAGCCGCCGCCCAGATTCTTAATCAGAGAGCCTGCCATCAGATCAGCGCCAACCTCGGTAGGCTCCTGCTTCTCGATAAACTCGCCGTAGCAGTTATCAACAAAGCAGATAACATTCGGGTTAGCTTCCTTAGCAGCACTGCAGATACGGCCGATTTCAGCAACGTCAATAGTCTTACGTTCGCTGCTGTAGCCGCAGGAGCGCTGAATATGAATCATCGTAGTCTTGGAGGTAACAGCGTTTTTTACAGCCTCCAAATCAACATGGTCGCCCTTCATCGGCAGCTCCTTATAGGTTACGCCCAGGTCAACCAAGGAGCCGGGAGTTTTAACCGGAGAGCCGATAATAGTCTGCATAGTGTCATAAGGAGCACCGGTTACGGCAATCAGCTCATCGCCTGCGCGCAGGTTGCCCAACAAAGCAACTGCCAGCGCATGTGTACCGCTGACGAACTGAGAACGCACCAATGCAGCCTCGGTTTTGAACAGCTCTGCGTAAATCAGATCCAGAGTATCGCGGCCCACATCACTGTAGCCGTAGCCTGTAGTAGGCTTCAAGTAATAGTCGGAAACCATGTTATTACGGAAAGCCGCAATAACCTTTTCAGTATTGTACAAAGCTGCTGCTTCCAGCTCTGCGGTATGTTTAGCAACCTCAGCTAAGGCTGCCTGCTCTAATGCATTGTAATCAACCAAAATTCTCACCTGATATTTTTATATTTTTCGGCATAACGCCAATTAATCCTAAGCCTTGGCATCTGCAGCAAGATACTTGGCAAACTGCTGTACCTGCTCCGCGTCCAGAAGCACCTTCAGCAGTGTGCCCTCCGCCAGATATTCCTGCTCCAGTACAGTGCCTGCATCATGCAAGCGTCCTACCGCAGCGGAATCGCTGTAAGGCACGAGGAAGCTCTCCTCTACCGCCTTCAGCTTCAGGTTCTCCGCAATCAGCGCCAGCAGGCCGTCAAGATTATAACGTGCCTTGGCGGAAATGCAGATGCTGTTTTCTTCCTTACTCAAACGCTCTGCCAGACCGGAATCCGGCGGCAGCTTATCAATTTTGTTATAAACCGTGATAATTGTCTTATCCTTGGCACCCAGCTCATCCAGAACCTGATAAACAGCAGCAGCCTGCTCCTTATACAGCTCGTGGCTGACATCAATAACGTGCAGCAGCACGTCGGACTGCACAACCTCCTCCAGCGTAGACTGGAAGGCTGCAACCAGCTGATGCGGCAAGCGTTGGATAAAGCCGACAGTATCTGTCAAAATGGCCTGCTGCTTATTCGGCAGATCTAACTGGCGCGTAGTCGGGTCCAGCGTTGCGAAAAGCTGGTCCTGCGCGTAGATATCCGAATTAGTCAGCGTATTCAAAAGCGTGGATTTTCCGGCGTTGGTGTAGCCCACAAGGCTTACCGTAGGCACACTCGCCTTCGCGCGTCCTGCTCGGTGCAGAGTGCGCACACTCTTAACCTTGCCGATGCATTCCTTAATATAAGCAATGCGGTCACGGATGCGACGGCGGTCAACCTCCAGCTTAGTTTCGCCGGGACCGCGGGTACCGATGCCGCCGCCAAGACGCGACAGCGCCAGGCCCTTGCCCATAATACGCGGCAGCGTATATTGCAGCTGCGCCAGCTCAACCTGCAGCTTACCTTCATTAGTATGCGCACGTTGGGCGAAAATATCAAGGATAAGCGCCGTGCGGTCAAGCACACGCACACCCATTGACTGCTCAATATTACGCTGCTGTGCCGGCGAAAGCTCATCGTCAAAAATGCACAGGTCTACGTTCTCCTGCTGCACATAAAGCGCCAGCTCCTGCACCTTGCCGCGGCCGATAAAGAACGCCGGGTCCGGCTTGGGGCGCTTCTGCAGGAATCTTGCCACAACCTCCGCACCGGCAGTATCTGCCAGCTGCTTCAGCTCCTCCAAAGAATCCTCAGCCGTCCAGCCGCTGCTGTTGGGAGCACCATATTCCATGCCCACGATAATCGCACGCTCGGTTCCCTGCGCCAGGCTTGCACTGCCCGTCTGCTTATCAAGGATGCGCTCCACCATCGCCGCCAGATTCGGGAAGAACACTCCCTCCGCCTCCTGCAGCGTCAGCGGTCCGTAGCATTCCACCTGATATTGCTCGTTATCGTCAATACCGGTAATCATGCCGAAGCTCATCTGCGACTGGCTGATATCAGGCGAAGTAACGCCGACAGCAATCATCGCATCAAAACGGTTATTCTTCAGCGCGGAAATATCCACACCGCTGAGCAGCGGATTGCCGTTGGGATGAGTATGCACACAGCGCACACCGCTCAAACGGCTGGCACCGCGTCTGCCCTCAACCGGAGGCAGCTCCACACTCTGATCATTGC
>ERZ857840.4694-NODE-4694-length-10208-cov-2.685315_pt1 | contig 10208 bp, 10 predicted proteins | sample MGYA00519760_ERZ857840 | MGnify/ENA primary metagenome ERZ857840 (study PRJEB31778, sample SAMEA3449371) | human gut metagenome | biome: human gut; feature: human-associated habitat; material: faeces | place: United Kingdom | collected 2010/2012 ... | reverse complement strand
CAGCCTTTCTCCCATCGTCGCAATAATAAACAGCACCGCTCCCATCAAGCCGCCGATGCAGGTGCCGCTCTTGCGGATATTTTGCAAATCATCGCCCACGCGCTGCTCCATTTTCGCAATCAATACATCCCTGTCATAGCTATGCAGCTTAGCCAAAACCAAATCATATACCGTATCATGCTGCATTGACAAGGCCTGCAGCAGCAGCTCCTTCAACGCACCGTCCAGCCTGCTCTGCTCCGTATCGCTGTCAGCCAGCAGCTGCAGCCTCTTTTGCAGCAAAGTCAATAAAATATCTACGTCCTGCGTTTGCAGCAGCTCTTTAAAAGCCAGTGCCTTCGCTTTTACCAACTGTGACAGCTTGCTGTTGAGCCAGTCCGCAAAAGCAATATCATGACGATAATCCTCCATGCGCGCCAACAGCCAATTATCAAGCTGTCGCCGCAGCTCACTTGCAGGATCTGCCAATGCGTCCAAAGCTTTTTCCAGCTCCTGCACAAAAAGCGGCACCAGCTTTGCTGCCTGCCCGCTCACAAACAAATTACGCAACAGACTGTCCTTGTTATATTCTTCCTCCGCCATCTGCGCCAAGCCTTCCAGCAAAGCGGTAAATTCCGGCTTATGCAGAATCTGCTTGGCCTCCTGCGTCAGCAGCTGCCAAATACCGTTAAAGCTGCCGTTGGCCACAGCCTTCTGCAGTGCGTCCACCAAAATCTCCGGAATACGCAGGCTGGCAATATACTTAGGCAGCTCCGAAAGCAAAAGCTGTTCTACCTGCCTTGTATTGAGCGAGCGCAGCGCATGCTGCGCCAACGGACGTACCGTCTGCCACAGGCGCTCCACATTCTGCTGCTGCGCAAAATGTACCAACAGCAGCTTGGCAAAATTTTCCCTGCCGACAGCCTGCATAACATTTTCCGCCGTCAGCAGGTCATTGCTCACGAAATCCGCCAAACCTGTTGTCAGGCGCTCATAATTATTGCGCAGTACATCGGTGCCGGGCGCATTGATACCGAGCGGACGCTTAAACAGTGCCGTCACACTCCACCAATCTGCCAAGCCGCCAATCGTCGCAGCCAATGCCGTATGATGTATAAAATCAGCCGCCAAACTGCCCTGCGCCCAAGGCCAGGCGCAGACAGCGGCAGCTGCTGCACCGGCCAGCAGGCAGTGCGCCTGTGTTTTTACTGTAGCCATAATTATTCTCCTATCAACAAACGCTTTATATATAAATTTTTTTCCTGCTATTTTTAATTATAGCACAAAGCAGATTACAGAGTAAGTAAAGCTATCCAACACCTTTAAACCACATAAAAAATAGCCGGTACAAGGAACTCTCACTCACCTTGCACCGGCTATTTAAAATTCTCTCTCTCCTCGTAAAGCAGAAGTGCTTAACCTTTTTGTTTTAACAACTTTACAATTTGCAGAACTTCTTCCAAGCTGATATCTTTATCTTTGGCATCAGCCTGTTCATCTAAATCAACAAAGAAACTGCTCATGTTGCACTCTAATAAGCTATGCAGCTTAAGCAGATTGGGCAGAGTTACAGGAACACGGCCACACTCTATATTACACAGGTGTGTCTGGGAAATCCCCATCTCCTTTGCCAACCCTGTTTGTGTCAGATTTTTTGCGGTACGCAGCAAACGGATTCTGCGACCAATAAGTTTAATTTCCTCTTGCAATTTCCTAGCACCGCCTTTCGGTTTACTTGCAACAAATTTTTTTAAACTAATAAAGCACTTATTTAAAGTTTACCACGTTTTTCAGATTTCGCAAGAGTTTTTTCATATATTTTATTTACTTTCCTCTATATTTTAGTTATGAAGCTATTAAATTTCTAGTGAAATGCTAAAATTATTTTTTATGGTACTCTCGTTTACCTATCGTAAACTTATGTCTACCCCCCAAGAATTTTAGGCTATCAGCCAAGCAGCAACCGGTCACTTGCCATCTCGGAGCCGCTTGCCTTTTCAAACATATCCAACAAATCGGCTATCTGCAAATGCTGCTTTTCTTCTCCCTTAACGTCGATAATTACTCTGCCGTTATGCAGCATAATCAGTCGGTTGCCGTAACGCAAAGCATCGCGCATATTATGGGTAATCATCAGCGTTGTCAGCTGATCACGGGTTACAATTTTTTCCGTAAGCGTCAACACCTTCGCCGCAGTTTTGGGGTCCAGCGCTGCCGTATGCTCGTCCAAAAGCAGCAGCTTCGGTTTTTTCAGCGTTGCCATCAGCAAGGTAAGTGCCTGACGCTGACCACCGCTCAAAAGACCGACCTTAGCAGTCATTCTGTCCTCCAGACCTAAATCAAGCTCCTTCAGCAGCTCATAAAAACGGTCATGCTGATCGCTGGAAAGACTCCAGCCCAAGCCGGGAGTTTCTCCGCGGCGGGCCGCCAGAGAAAGATTTTCTTCTATCATCATACCGGCAGCAGTACCAAGCATCGGATCCTGGAATACACGGCCGATATATTTGGCACGCTTATGCTCCGGCTCTTTGGTAATATCCTCACCGTCAATAATAATCTTGCCCTTATCTATCGGGAATACACCGGCAATCGCATTCAGCGTAGTAGATTTGCCGGCACCGTTACCACCGATAACTGTAGCAAAATCACCGGGCTCCAGATGCAGAGATAAATCCTGCAGAGCCTTCTTTTCATTGATAGTTCCCGGGAAAAATGTTTTGGAAACGTGTTCTACATGCAGCATTTAACGCACCGCCTTTCTGGCACCGAATTTACTTTTAATCAGCGGCATGGACAAAGCAATTGCCACCAGCACTGAGGTAAAGAGCTTCAGATCGTTTGGCGGCATACCCATAGCCAGTACAACTGCAATTACAATACGATAAACAATGGAGCCTAAAACTACGGAAATCAAGCAGTTTTTAAAGCTGCGTGTACCGAAAAGCACCTCGCCGATAATAACGGATGCCAGACCGATAACGATTGTGCCGGTACCCATACCGACATCGGAAAAGCCGTTGGACTGTGCAACCAGAGCACCGGAAACAGCAACCAGAGCGTTACTGATGAGCAAGCCAAGGATAATCGTTACATCGGTATCTACGCCCTGAGCACGGATCATCTGCTGGTTGAAGCCGGTAGCACGAATAGCAGCGCCAATCTGCGTACCAAAGAACCAGTACATGAAGCAGCCCACCAGAACAGTTACAGCCAGACCAACAACAAGCGTCGTCTGCGCCATTGACAGGTCCATCATAGACTTGGCAATTTTAAAGGTAGTATCAACACCAAGCAGGGATAAGTTAGCCTTACCCATAATGCGCAGGTTAACGGAATACAAAGCAATCATTGTCAAAATGCCGGCCAACAGAGCAGGTATTTTCATTTTAGTATGCAAAATGCCGGTTATAATACCTGCCAGCATACCGGCAACGCAGGCACCCAAAAGTGCGGCCAGAGGACCGAAGCCTGCAACCATCATGGAAGCAGCTGTTGCCGCGCCCAGCGGAAAGCTGCCTTCTACCGTCAAATCAGCAATATCCAGCACTCGGAATGTTACATATACACCAAGAGCCATCAACGCCCACAGCAAGCCCTGTGCCACTGTAGGTATCAACAAACTAATCATTTCCCAATTCCTCCCAATCTTCTTAGCGAAAAAAGAGCCTGCTTTTTTAACGGCAGGCTCCAAATTTTAATTATTTAATAACATCTGCACCCTTAAGCAAATCTTCAGGAACCTTCAAACCAATCTTAGCTGCTTCCTTAAGATTGATGGTAGGCTTAAATTCTTTTTGTGCCTGAATAGCCATATCAGCCGGTTTTGCTTTACCGCTCAGAATATCAGCAGCCATCACACCGGTTTGGAAGCCGAGCTGGTAATAATCAACACCCAATGTTGCCAGACCACCGGCTCTTACCATGCCGCCTTCACCGCAAATAACCGGCAGTTTTGCTTCGGTTACACTAATCAGAGTAGGAATAGCGGAAGCCAATACATTGTCGGTAGGCACATATACTGCCTGTACATCACCTGCCAGGCTACGGGCAGCCTGTTGGATATCATTAACAGTAGAAACAGTAGCTTCCTTTACGGTAATTCCCTTAGCAGCTGCAGCCTTCTTCAGCAACTCAACCTGCAGTTGGGAGTTAACCTCACTGGAGCAATAAATTGTGCCGATGGTTTTAGCATTCGGAACCAGCTTCAGCAGCAAATCCAGCTGCTCGGAAACGGGGTTCATATCAGTTGTACCGGTTACATTAGTGCCCGGTTTAGCATTATCCTTAACCAGCTTAGCGGTTTTGTAGTCAGTTACCGCAGTAGCAACGATAGGAATATTACTGGTAACATTTGCTACCGTCTGTGCCGCAGGAGTTGCAATAGCACAAATCAAATCAACCTTATTGTTTACAAAGCGATGAGCAATGTTCTGCAGATTAGACTGGTCAGCCTGAGCATTTTGTTTGTCAAAAGTAATGTTCTGACCTTCCTTATAACCCTTAGATGCCAGACCGTCAATAAAACCCTTGTTAGCTGCATCAAGCGCCTCATGCTCAACCAGCTGTACAATGCCTACATTAACTTTTTCAGCCTTTGCACCTGCTTCCTTTTTGTCACCGCCGCAGCCTAATGCCCCCAAGGCGAGGGTCAGCATCAGACCGGCTGCCAATGCTTTAATTTTGTTGCTTTTGAGAGAAATCATTTTCTACCATCCTTCCATGCTACAAATTTCGTATAAATGTAGTTAAGGTTATTTTATGCTTTTATACTTTATTTGTAAAGTTTTTTGAAAAAATTTCCTCATTTCTGTTTTCAATGTATATTTACTGTATAAAAAGTTACATGTTCTGCTGTGAAAAGTAAAACTGCCCCACACCTATAGTGTGAGGCAGTCAATCCTCAATGAAATTATTTCAGCAAAGCCTTAGCCTGCTCTTCGCTGACAATAAGATGCGTAAAAAGACCTGTTGCCAAAGCACCCACCAACGCCTTATTACCGGCATTCAAGCCAATGCCTATCAGCTTCTTGCAACGGCGCAGCTGCGCCAGCGGAATATGCAAACAGTAATCATTATTACCGCTGATGAATTCACCGCGCTGATTATAATAATATGACAAAAAGCTTCCTACGGCCTTTTGCTGTTCCAACGCATTACCGAAACGGGTTGCCGTTGCTTCATCGGGCACGGCAGGATAATCGCAAACTGAAACAACAGCAGCATCCAGACTTTGCCATTGCTGTAGAAGCTGCTGATAGACAGAACGGCTTTCCAACTCGGCGCGTTCCTCCTCGGAATCAGGAAAAGCACTGCAGCCAAGCATATAACAGCTTCTGCCACAGGCGCTTGCCCATATTTTCACCAGCTCATCCGGATGATAACCCTTATTAGGAAAATTCGCCGTACCGATCAGCGGATATACCATACCGTCCTGCGTATAACTGCTGCAGTCCGCAGCCTTCAGCACAACCTCGCCCAAGGCATAACCCCAGCCCAGAGCCAAGCTCTTGTCAGCCGTTGTTTCAGCCATAAGATAATGCATAGCCTGCGTCAATGCGTCCTGTTCATCTGTAAGCACACAGCCACCGGCCAAGGCATATTTAGATTGCAGACGCTGCAGCAAATCCGCCTTTCCCTCATCTCCGGCACGGATTTCGATATGCACAATTCCCAGCTCACGCGCTCTTGCCAGCATCTTGCTGACAGATGGACGTGACACATTAAGGCGTTGCGCAATTTGCGCCTGCGTCAGATTGCTTTCATAATATAAACGGGCAGCAGCTACAAGCTGTGCCCGTTCATGAACCGATAGCATTTATTTAACTTCTTCCATTAATTCGAACAGGATACCATCCTTCATGATGAAAGCAATGCGGGTATGCTCATCAGCCATCCAGGGCTCAACAATAACCTTATTTTCTGCCAGCTGCTTATCAAGGTCATCAACCTTATAAGCTACATGCACTAAGGTCTGCAGCTCTTCCGGCAACGGAGTATCTTTTTCGAAACGCAGGTATTCAATATGAAATTCATTGGTATCAGGAGTAATGAGATGCGTTTTTATGCCTTCTGCATAAATCTCGCCTTCTCTTGCAACATTCGTCGGTACGCCGACATGCATAAATTCTTTCATTTAATCCACATCCTTCTGCCATAACTCATAAGCATGGTAAGCTGTTTCCGGCGTTGCGTTTTCGTGTACAACCATACGGATTGCACGCAGCATAGCCTTCGGTGCGGCAGCCTGCAAAACGTTGCGTCCCATATCAACACCGGCTGCGCCTTCGTTTACGGCACGATAAGCCATTTCCAGTGCGTCGCGCTCAGGAATCTTCTTGCCGCCGGCAATTACGATAGGTACGGGGCATGCAGCAGTAACCTGTTCGAAGTTATCACAATAATATGTTTTGATGATATGTGCGCCGGTTTCGGCCAGCAGACGTGTAGCCAGGGAGAAATAACGCGTAGTACGCTCCATCTCCTTGCCAACTGCTACAACACCGAGAACAGGAATTGCAAAACGTTCGCCCATATTTACATAATAAGACAAATTGCGCAGGGAGTCAAGCTCACCTGCAGAGCCTACAAAGCATTGAACTGCCATGCAGGAAGCATTCATGCGGATAACATCTTCTATTTCAACGCCGACATTACCAAAGCTCATATCGTCCTTGAGTACGCTAGTGTCAGCAGTACAGCGCAGAGCAACAGCCTTGTGATGGTTAGCGGGAATGCAGGTACGCAAAGCACCTCTTGTTGCCATCAGGCAATCCGCATATTGCATCAGCGGCGGAATTGTCAGATCAAGACGTTCCAAACCTGCGGTAGAGCCCATGATATAGCCATGGTCAAAGGCCAGCATAATAGTGCGGCCGTCATCAGCAAAAATCTGTCCCAGACGAGATTGCATGCCCCAGCCTGCGGATGCGTGCCCCTTTACCGGGAACGGACGCTCCGGCGGAGCAATGCCGATGCCATAATCTTTTGCCAGTACATTACCTTCTTTATCTGCCATATTCAGTCACCTGCTTAATTTCTATAGTACGGAGTGCGGCACGGAGCATTCCAGTAGCCAAGCAGCTCGTCATCCATACGCGCAATGAACATCTGGAAGCCTGCGGTTTCCTGTACGGTAAGGATTTCGCCTACAGCACTTGCCACAACCTCAATACCTTTTTCTGCCAACAGCTTATGGCAGGCACGGAAAACAATCAGCTGTTCCATCAGAGTAGTAGCACCGCTGCCGTTGATAACGACCATCAGCTTTTCGCCTGCTTTTACGTCCAGATCCTTTAGCAGAGCGTCCATCATAATTGCAGCTGTTTCGTCAGCAGATTTCATCGGCTGAGTACCGCCACCGCCTTCACCATGCTGGCCCATGCCGATTTCCATAGTGCCTTCGGCAATATGAGCGATTTCCATACCGGTTGCGGGATGAGTAGCACCTTTAGTAGCAACAGCAATAGTTGCCATGTTATCAGCAAATTTCTGTGCAATAGCAGCAACCTCTTCCAAGGATTTGCCTGCAGCAGCTGCAGCACCGGCAATCTTGTACAGAGGAACGCAGCCAACCAGACCACGGCGGTCGTCAGCGTTTTCGCGCGGAGCATTGGCAACGTCTTCCTGAGTTACAACCTTAACAACATTAATGCCCAGTTTTTTCACCTGTTTCATGGTCAGGTTGCCGGTCAGCATATCACCTGCATGGTTGAGTACAACGAAAAGTACGCCACGACCTTTATCAGCCATCTTAATTGCTTCTACGCAAGCCTGAGGACCGGGTGCAGCAAAAATATTACCTGCAACAGAAATATCAATCATACCTTCGCCGACAAAGCCGCTGATAGCAGGCTCATGGCCGGTTCCGCCCAAGGTTACGATAGTTACACGGTCTGCCTCTGCCAACTTCTTGTTTACAATGAGGTTTCCCTGCTCCAGAGTGATGATATCAGGATTAGATAACACAAGACCTTCCAATAATTCACTTGTCAGATTTTCCGGATTGTTAATGAATTTTTGCATAATGACGCCTCCGTTTTTATTTATTTTATTGTTTTTTAAGCTTGCGCTTTATCAGCAAATCAAATTGCCGCAGCCATTGCTGTCAGCAGAATAGAAATAGACGTTGCACCTGGGTCCTTAGTACCTAGGCTGCGTTCACCGACGTTTTTAGCACGGCCGAAGCGTGCTACCATGTCAGCAGTTTTTTCTGCGCCCTCGGCTGCTGCCTTGCCCATAGCAGCAAAGACAGCCTTCGCATCACCTTCGGCAGTCATACCTGCTTCAAGTGCAGGATACAGAGCATCAACCATCGTCTTATCACCGATTTTAGCTTTGGAAATATCCTCAAAATCCTCTTTAGCCTGAGCCAGCATAGCTTGAAGCTCTTCCAAAGAAACTTCCTTAGCATCCTCAGGTGCAGCATCGGCAAGTCCGCCAAAAACAGTGCCCCATAAAGGTCCTGCACTGCCGCCGTTGCTGTTCATAAAAGCCATGCTCAAATCATCAAGCAAATCTTTAATATTAGCACTATCATGCGCTTCTACCTTGTTTTTCATGGATTCTGCCATACGCGCAATAGTAACGCCATGGTCACCGTCACCGGCTACGCTGTCCAGCTCGCACAGCATTTTGCTTTTTTCTTCAAGCTCAACTGCTGCTGCCAAAAGCATTTTTTCCAGCATTTCTAAAGTAAGCATAGTTCATCCGCTCCTTTCGTTATCCTCATTGTAGCATTTGTCAGAACATATGTAAACAATATTTCTGAAATTTATTTCTTTTTTACTTAAAAAAATTCGTCGCACAAAGCACGACGAACTTAAAATTTTCAATATCTGGTTATCAGTCACAATTACATCAGGCTGGAAGGATCAACCTGCTCGCCATAATGAATAACTTCAAAATGCAGATGCGGACCGGTGCTGTAGCCGGTGCTGCCGACATAACCGATAATCTCGCCTTTTTTCACATATTGTCCTGCACGGCAGACAACACGGCTCATATGACCATATGCTGTCTGATAGCCATAATCATGGTTTATACGTGCATAAATTCCATAACCGCCATACCAGCCTGCCTGCTGTACATAGCCTGCTGCACTGGCATAAACCGGCTCGCCATAATCAGTGGCAATATCAATACCAGGATGCCAGTCACGGCCATAACCGCCAAAGGGATTAGCGCGACCGCCGAAAGAAGATGAAATATAACCGCCACTGGTAGGCCATTGGCTCGGAGTAACCTCACGACGATAGTTCTCAGCTTCAATAGCGCTCAGCAAATTTTCCAAATCAACTTTTTTCGCATCGGCCTCAAGACCGATGTTCTTTTCCTGCTCCAGTACAATGTTTGCCGGATTAGCAGAGCCCAATACAGGACCGCCCTGACCTGCGTAATCGGAAGCATTGCTCTTAGGAGGAAGCTGTGCACCGCTTTTTTCCATCTGGCTGCGAACCTGATCTTCCAGCTTAGACAAAGCTGCCAGCTTCTTCTGGTTAGTTTCTGCCATCAGGCGTAATTGTCTGATAGTCTGCTCCTGCTCGGATTTAGTCTGCTTATAAGCAGCCAGCTCCTGCTTCTGCTGCTCGTTTTGCACAGCAAAATGAGCCAGTACACCGATAGTACAGGACACAAAAACAAGGAATGAAGCAACTGCTGTCATAGCATATTTCAAATGAGTCTTTTTTACATGGGTTTTAGCGATATTCTGACCGTCTGCCGGAATAAACCAGAAGGTGAAATGCTGATTGCGGCGCCATGTACTGCGCAGCGCATGATAGCGTGCTTTCATACGTCCTACAACCCTACGCTTTTTAGCCTGAATACGCTCAACAAGCTCCTGCTGCTTAGCCTGCACCTTATTTACAAAGCTCATAACCTGCAGACGCACACGACGATCGAACATAGCCAGTTGAATTTTTGCAACAGCTGCGGCAACAGCTATTACGGCCTTCACCTGAGCAATAATCGCAACTATTTTTTCTAAACAGCCATTGTATAATAACTGCACTTTTTCTAACAGCTTGGCAACCAGTTCGCTTGCCTGTGCTTTACAGTGATTATATAATGATTGCACTTCTTCTGCCAGCTTAGCATACAATTCGTTTACTTTTTTTCCGCAACAATCATATAATGACTGCATTTTTTCATTACAGCGCTCCAAGAAATCCTGACTCATTCTGATACTCCTTTTATTTTTAATATCTATTAAATCACTATGTTTTATTCTT
>ERZ857840.4692-NODE-4692-length-10213-cov-5.119019_pt1 | contig 10213 bp, 6 predicted proteins | sample MGYA00519760_ERZ857840 | MGnify/ENA primary metagenome ERZ857840 (study PRJEB31778, sample SAMEA3449371) | human gut metagenome | biome: human gut; feature: human-associated habitat; material: faeces | place: United Kingdom | collected 2010/2012 ... | reverse complement strand
GGGGAGAAAACAACCGAACGAGCTTCTTGCGAAGTAAGGTTGTTGTCTTCCCGTCTTAATTTGTCTTCCCGTCTCCTTCTCAATCATTGTCCGGCACAACATCCGTCCTCTCGTCCGCCTTGTTGCCCTTGACGCGCCCGACGACACGGACTTCCTTCTTCGTGTATGTTCTGAACACATTCGCGGCATCGCCGTCCATCTTAGCCTTGATTTTGCCCGTCAGGAAGTTGGACTCCACGATAACGCCTCTGCCGTTAGCCGTTTCGATGATCGAATCGACCTTGGGGAACGTCGCGTATTCGCGTTCATACGTGTCGTGCTCAAACCTGAGACAGCACATCAGCCTGCCGCAGGTGCCCGATATCTTCGACGACGACAGCGAAAGATTCTGTTCCTTTGCCATCTTGATCGAAACCTGCGCGAAATCGGAAAGGAACGTCTTGCAGCAGAACGGCCTGCCGCAGACACCGATACCGCCGATGAGCTTTGCTTCATCGCGCACGCCGATCTGTCTCAGCTCGATACGGGTTCGGAATATGGACGCAAGGTCCTTGACGAGGTCGCGGAAATCGACCCTTCCGTCCGCCGTGAAATAGAATATCAGCTTCGCGTTGTCAAACGTGTACTCAACGTCGACAAGCTGCATGACGAGCTGATTTTTCCTCACCGCCTCGATGAACTGCGGCTTTGCAGCCTCTTCAAGCTCCAGATTGTGCGCGAATCGCTTTGCATCCTCGTCGTTCGCCTTGCGTATGACCGGCTTCAGCGAACCGACGATCTCGCTCTCCGGCACATGCCTGTTGCCGATGGCAACGCTGCCGTACTCCACACCGCGCACCGTCTCGACGATGGCAAACTCGCCCTCTTTGAAATCGATGCCGTTCGGCGCGAAATAATAAACCTTGCCCGTGCCGCGAAACCGGATGCCGACGATCTCTCTTGTCGCGTCCGCGTCCTTTGCTTCCGCCTCTTCGGGCGCCGTGTTGTTGTTCTTGATATCTTCCATAATATAATAATCTCCGGGAATTTCAGTCTATTTCAGCTTTGCCGCAAATGTCATAAGCAGCAGATTTATGTTCGCGTTCTCCCCCGCCCTGACGACCGCCTCGGTCGCGAGGTCAAAGAGATACGCATTTTTTCTGTCCGTGATGCTTTTTGCATATTCCGCCGCCGCATCACGTGAAAGCAGCCGCGTAGCCCGTCCGAACCGTGCGTTCATAACGTCGGCAAGCGCGGTCATCAGCAGAGTGAAAAACTCCTTCACGCCGTCGCGGTTCAGCTTCATCGAAAGCAGGAACGCCATCGCGTCCGATTTCGACGTACTGACCAGAACCGGCATGAAATCAAGGCATAGCTGCCGCTGACGGCTGAAATCCCTGCAAAGCAGCTTAAGCGCCTTGCCCGGACTGCCCTCCGCCATATTGATCGCCTCGTCGATCTGTTCGCCGCCGCTTTTTTTGCTCTCGCTCATGAGGAACCGCCGTATGTCGGCGTTGTCTGACGGCGCGAGCGAAATAATGCGTGTGCGTGACACGACCGTTGGAAGCAGACTTTCTTTTTTGTCGGCAACGATGAAGAACAGAACGCTTGCCGGCGGCTCCTCAATGAATTTGAGGAGCGCATTCTGCGCCTGTACGGTCATTTTCTGCGCGTCGTCGATGATGTAGACCTTGCGGTCGCCGTCGTTCGGCATGAAAAACAGCGATTTTTTGATGTCTCTCACCGTCTCGACGCCCATACTCGCCTTTTTGTCGGGCGAAAAATAAAACAGATCGGGGTGACTGCCCGCAAGCGCCTTGACGCAGGACGGGCATTTGCCGCACGGCGGCTTATCGCCGGTACAAAGCACCGCAGCAGCCGCAAACCGCGCGAAATACGTTTTGCCGCAGCCCTCTCCGCCCTCGATGAGGTACGCATGTGACAGCTTGCCCGAAGCGATTTCGGACAGCAGTTTTTCCTTTTCCGTTCTGTTGAAAAGCATCATATCATTCATATCAATAATATATCACATCTCCGCCGCAATTGCAAGTAATATTTTGTCGCCCGCCTCCCAAACCCACTGCAAAAATCGCGCCCGACCGCAAAAAAAACGGAGCGGCATCCCGCCGCCCCGTGAAATCATATGACTGTTTCAGTCTGCATCCTCTTGTCCGTTGTAATACAACATATCCGGATAATCAAACAGATGATATCCGACCGCCGATATTCTGAAATTCCCCTTGCCGTCGCTGACAAGCGAAACCGTCTCGGAATATCCCATCGGATGCGTTTCATCGTATATCGGAACGGTGAACAGCGCCTCGGCTCGTCCGCTTTGCGCATCGACAAAAGCCACCCGTTCGCTTGCGGTGACCGTACCGTTGAATTCGTAATAATTCAGCCTGAGATTCAGCAGTCCGAAAGACGGGTCATCGGTCAGCCCCGCTCTGTCGCCCGCGTTGTAGCGTCCGAGAAGCGCCTCGTATTTCCTGACAAGCTCTTCATCGGCAACAACTTTTCTCAGCGCGGCAAAATCGTCGTTCTTGACGGCGCGCACAAGCTCCGTTACCGTTGCAAGTATCGCGTCATAATACCTGTCGCAGACCGCATTTTCGTCGTAATTCTCAAGAATCAGCCTGCTGCCGTCGATCGCATTCATGACCGAATAGCGCACCTCTCCGGAATCCGCAGTCGTCTTAATGATACGGTACTCCTCTATCTGCTTTGAAAAAATATTTCTGAACCCGGTCACACCCGTTTTCGTTCCGTCGCCGTTGTACAGATCATAACCGTTTTCGCCTTTGACAACAAGCATGCCGTAAAACGGAACCACCTCGGGAAGCTGTCCCGAAAGAGCGACCCTGCCGTCAATGTTCCTGATCTCTCTGCTGCCGTCGCTTTTTTCGAGCAGCGCGAAGCGGGTAGGTCTGTTGTCAGAGTCACTGTTGCTGTAATTAAGTCCTTTGACCGTTGTATATTCAAAGTCGGTGAGCAGCGTAAATGCCAACGTAACACCTCCGGCACCGAAACGATCATAGCCTTCGGCGAGAGCATACCGAACATTCTCACCCGAACCCTTACTGACGGCACAAATATTGCCGACAGAAAAACCGCTGAGCTTCTCGTAAGCGAAGAGGTGAGACTCCGTACTCCCGTTCTCGGCGCGTATTTCCGTAATTTCGCCGTCCTTCTTAAAGGCGACATATCCTCCGTCAAGTATAATGTATGAATCAAAATCGAAACCGGTGAGCATTTCGCCGCCAAACATCAGCCCGCTTTTCGTTTTAACTCCGCCCGATGCAAAAGCATATCGTACATCGCGCCCCTTATCGAGACGGTTTGAAACAATAGTGAACCTTCCATCCCACAGCCGCTCCGCGACCCTGTATATATCTGCGAATTTATCTCCGTTGTAGGTCCATGCCTCTTCGACAACATTGTCGTTTTTCATTGCAAAACATTTGGCATCGTCAAGATCGTCAAACGAGTCGAAGTCAAAGTCGTTCAGAAGTGTGCAGTCGATAAGAATATCTCCGAGCTCATCATCAACGATCCTTTTGCCGCCCGTCGCGAGCGCATATCTCGCTTCCCTGACCTTCGAGCCTTCGCGCGTCGGGACATATATCTTCACAACGGAAACCTTTGCTTTCTGTTTTCTTTCCTCAACGCGGTACGCCTTGTCTCCGACCCTTTCTCCGGAAAAATCACGCACCTCGGCAATATTGTTGTCCCTGAACAAGACAACATATCCCGATTCCAGCACATTAACGTCTTCGAAGTCGAAATCCGTTATAATTCTTCCGTCCTTCTCCAGCGCATAACACGGTCTCCCGTTTTCGTTCTTGCCGCATGCAATATAAACATTTCCGTCCCCGACCTGCCGCCCAAGCTCGTAATCCTTCGGGGTCACGGCATCGGAAACCTCCTCCGAAGCAGAGCCGGAAATCTCTCCGCTCTGTTCAATACTGACCTCCGGACCGCTCACCGCCGACACATCTCTGTCCCCGTCACCGCATCCGGCAAGCAAAACCGCCGCCAGAAGCGCCGACATAATGATCGCAATAAAATGCTTTTTCATAACACTTTCCTCCGGATTTTATTTTTGTATACTAATACTGTGTATGTCTCGGAAACCAATATTCATATTCCGACGGAACACAGCCGCTGTCGTTTTCGCCCCTGCCGACTCCGCAGTAAAGCTCCGCCACACGATACCCGTCGCCGTCCCTGACAAGCGAGAGCCACGAATGATACCTGATCGGATAGGTCGGCGGCGGCGACGTGTGCGGTATGTCGAACGCCAATGCGAAATATCCGTCCTCCTCGTCCGCAAAGACCGGAACGACTCCGGTAAGCTCGCTGTTCTGGCAGCTCAGAGCGCCGTCAAAGCCCTCATAAAACTTTCTGAAGTCAAAAATATGTTTTCCCTGCGGATTTCCTTCATCATCACCGTCGCGGTATTTCAAAAACGCATCCGCAAGCTCTGCCGTCCCGTATTTTTTCACGCCGTCGGCATCGTCGCCAATTACCGCCCGCGCAAACGCGTTTGCCGCATCATAAAGCTCCGCCCGATACTTTTTGTCGTTGCCGTCAAAGTCGTAATCCATGTCGATAACGCCGTCAACCGCGGCGACACGCCGCAGGTTTCCGCCTCTGTCTTTCAAAACGCAAAACAGTGCACGCCCGACCCTTCTTTCGGAGCGGAACCCGTCGTATTCATGCAGAATCGTGATGTTTCCGGCATAATCGAGGATCTCGATCCCGTCTTCGGTTCTGAATACCAGCATATCCGAAACCGTTGTCACATCTGCCGTTCCGCCCTCTCCCGTGACATTTACGATTTTAAGCCGGCCGCCCTCGTTTTTCAGTGCAAAGTTCCCCTTGTAAAGCACAAAATCGCCGCTTCCCGTTTCGGTATCCGCCAGCACTGCTCCGTCAATATTCATTATGACCGAAATGCATCCGCCGCTTTCCAGTGCAATCAGCCTTTCCGACAGCATATACGCCGTCTCAAAGCCTGCCTGTTCGCCGCTAAACAGCGCGGCTCCGTTTTCTTTCATGATAACGGAAAGCCCGTCGCCGTCATACAGCGCATATATACCGTTGGTCAGCTTTTCCGAACGTGTGTATACAAAATCGGTCGTGATCTCCGGCGCGACCGCGAGATTTCCGGCAACGACTTTTTCCGCGCGACCGACCGCAAGCGTTTTTTCCGAATGTCTGCGCTTCAGCATGCAAAAACCGTCGTCTCCGATCCTTCCCCACACAAGATACGCATCACCGGCGCAGAATTCGCCGTTATCGTAATATATATCGCCCGCGCCGTCGCTGCGTTCCAGCACAATATACCTCGATGTCGAATCCATGACGATCCTGTAATTGTCATATTCAAAGTCCGTGATCGGCTCCCCGTTCTCAAGCAGTCCGATCCTCGTGACTCCGTCCGTCTCCTTTTTCACGACCGCGACGGTTCCCTCCAGCCTCTTCAGCACACTGTATTCCGATTCCGGGACCGCTTCCGAGCTTTCACCCGACACGTCGTCCCACGATATTTCGCCAAACGACGGCTCATTTTCCGACACGTCGTCCGAAACCGCTTCCGGCGCCGCCGAGCTTTCCGAAGCAGCACCGCTCACCGCCGACACATCTCTGTCCCCGTCACCGCATCCGGCAAGCAAAACCGCCGCCAGACAGCAAAGCAAACCCATTTTTCCGAAAGCGTTCATAAAAAGCACTCCTTTTTTGTGAATTTGTCTTGTCAGACTCGTCCCTTCTGTTGTTTATCGCGTATTCATCGCGCAATCTGCCGATATTGCCATTTTATTATACAACAATTGGTTCGGAAAATCAAGCGGCATAGTCAACAACTATGTCTGCTTCATTTTGTACATAAGCGACAAAACACGTTTGCCCGTCGGAATCACCGATCCCGTTGCCGAATAATTGCCGCGCATTTAGCCGCAGGCATACAAAATACGTTTCCGGACGTCAAAAGCCGCGCATTTCCTTTGGAAACTATGAATTTCCTATTGACAAAGCGCATATATTTTGTTATAATCAACTTGAAAAACAGAAAACGGCGTACCGTGCGCCGTATAAAAGAAAGGAAAAAACACAATGAAAAAATTGCTTGCAATTCTTCTTGCGCTCACACTGGCTGTTTCTCTCTGTGCTGTTTGCGTTTTCGCAGACGACGAAGCTGACGACAACACCGTAAAAGCCAAGAACATCACGTTTGTCTCCGAAGACGGCGTTGTAAACGCTGTTCCTCAGGGTGGCTCAGACCTCACCGCACTTATCGACGGCGATACCGTTGCCGGTGCTTCCTCTTTTGCAACAAAAGGCATCGTCCTCTTCTGCAACACCCATGCCACCAATGCAGGAGAATATCCTGAATTCAGCCTCGTCGTAGAGCTTGAAAAGACCGCAACCATAACCGGCGCTGTCATCTCTCTCTATGAAGAAGCAAACTCCATGATTGGAGTTCCCGCAAACGGACAGGTCACCGTTTCCTATTCCGATGACGGAGAGGATTACGATCTTCTCGGCGAAGTCGACCTCGAGTGCCTCGATTCCAATAACGACTGGGAAACCAGCGCAAGAACCATTCAGGTCGAAACCTGTGATGTAAACTTCGATGAAATCTTCAGCGCGAAGTTCGTCAAGTTCACCTTCACCTATGGCGATTCCCCCTTCGACGATGCAAAGGTCATCTGGGAATGGATGGGTCTCTCCGAAATCTCTGTCAAGGCTGAGGATGGCAGCACCGTTGTTGTCGATCCCTCCGAAGAGCCCTCCAAAGAAGAGCCCTCCAAAGAAGAGCCCTCCAAGGAAGATCCCAAGCCCGGCACCACAACAAAGAACGCAGCTGCAGGCAAGTCCTATGTAGTTGAAGGCGCAAGCGCAGACAGCTACCTCGACAACGGCTCCAAGCTCACCGACGGCGCGCTTCCCGAATCCGCTTCCTACAGCGATCCCGCAATCGTCGGCCTCGTTTCCAACTCCGATTTCTATAAGGAAAACGGCTTCTCTCAGGTCACCATCGACCTCGGCGCAGAAACAAAGCTCACCGGCTTTGCAGCCTACATCAGCAACCTCAAGGACGCAGGCGTTGCGGCCGCTTCCTCCGTCATTTACGAATACTCCGTTGACGGCACCAACTTCATCGAAATCGGCGAAGGCTCCTATGATGTCGATATCGCAACCGAAGCAGGTGTCACCGCAAAGAACACCATCGATGCTGACGTTTCCGCAAGATATGTCAGAGTCAAGTTCGTTGCAGGCGAAGGCGTCTGGATGATGGTCTCCGAAATCGAAGCATACACCACCGTTTCCGGCGGCAAGCCCACCACCGAACCCACCTCCGACAGCGGTATCATCGCTCTCGCAGTTGTCGCTTCTCTTGCCGCAGCAGGCGCTGTGATCATCAAGAAGTCCAGATAACGGATAACCTGAAAACCGGATGCCCTCCGGCAGACAATTCAAAAGCATTTGTACCGCAGAGTCACCCTCTGCGGTGCTTTTCATTTTTCCGCCATCTCTTGATTGACTTCCGTCGGTTTTTATGATACAATACCGATACAGTATAATTCGGAAGGGAGAAGAACCGCTTTGGGCATCATCAACGTACTTGACACACAGACCGCCAATATGATTGCTGCCGGCGAGGTCGTTGACCGTCCCGCGTCCGCGATAAAGGAAATGGTGGAAAACTCCGTCGATGCCGGCGCAAAGAACATTTCCGTCGATATCAAGGGCGGAGGTATGCTTTTCATCTCCGTTTCCGACGACGGCTCCGGCATAATGCGCGACGACCTTCCCAAAACCATACTCCGCCACGCCACAAGCAAAATCCGCACCGGCAGCGACCTTGACGGTGTGCGCACCCTCGGCTTCCGCGGAGAGGCTCTCGCCGCGATTTCGTCCGTCTCCCGTCTTGAAATCATTTCAAAACGCCGCGAGGACGACTTCGGAAGCCGCCTTTCCTGCGACGAAACGGGCGTTGAGCTGTATGAAACCGGCTGCCCCAACGGTACGACGATCACCGTCCGCGACCTGTTTTACAATGTTCCGGCACGCCGAAAATTCATGAAAAAAGACTCCTCGGAAGGCTCCGCCTGCCTTGCGGTGTGCGAAAAGCTGGCGCTTTCCCACCCCGAAATTTCGGTGTCGTTTTCGGTTGACGGGGTGAGAAAATTCAAGACCTCGGGCGACGGCAAGCTCTTTTCTGTAATATATACCCTTTACGGCGCGGAATTTGCGCGCACTCTGCTGCCGGTCACCTCCGAGCAGGACGGCATCACCGTGGACGGATACGTTTCAAAGCCCGAAAGCCCGCGCGGGAGCCGCGCAATGCAGTCTTTTTTCGTAAACAACCGCTATGTACGCTCCAAAACCGCCCAGGCGGCGGCAGAGGAAGCCTACCGTTCATACATACCGTCGGGCAAGTTCCCCGCGGCAATAATTTTCGTTGACCTGAACCCGAACCGCGTCGATGTCAATGTACATCCCGCAAAGACGGAAATCAAATTCGCCGACGAGCGCAGCGTTTTTTCGGCAATCTATTATGCCGTACTCGGCGCAATAAAGCCTCAGCCCGCCGTGAACGAAAACACCCCGCGTGCCGAAACAGGTTCACCTTCAAAAACCGCTCATTCACCTTCGGATGACCGCGATTTCCCGTCAAAAAACCGCGTTTCGGATGCAAACCCGTCCGACGGAATTCCGGCAAAAGTCCGTTTTGAGCCTGAAAGCGGCAAATCTTCCGTTTTGGGGAAGACTGCCGTATCTTCTTCCGTTTCGCCGTCGTACAACTCAAAGCCCACGCTTGACAGAAAAACGACGGCCGTACTTTTCGACCCGTCTTTTGCCGACAGCGAGCTTGAAGCGGTGATAACAAATCCCTCGCCTGTGATCGCCGTCGCAGAGCCTCAGACGGATAAAACTGCCTCCGCACCGGAAGCTTCATCCGCATTCCGCGCCGACGAAAAAACGCCGGTTTCCCTTGCAGTGCAAGAGGATCCGGCAAATCATCCCCCTACTTACGAGACACAACTTTCGCTTGACGTACCCTCCTCGGAGCAGAAAACATCTGTTCCGGATTTCCGCGTTGTCGGCGAGGCGTACCATACATATATATTTGCCGAGCTTTCCGACAAACTCCTCGTAATCGACAAGCACGCCGCGCACGAGCGCCTTATTTATGAAGAGCTGAAAAGCCGCAGCACCGCTCAGTCCCAACAGCTTCTTTTCCCCGTAACCCTTTCGCTTCCGGCTGAGGAATGCGAAATTCTCCTTGAAAACACTGGGTTTCTCAGGGATTACGGCTTTGAGCTTGAACCGTTCGGAAGCGGCTTTGCCGCCGTCCGTGCCGTTCCGGCAAGACTGAAGGACATCTCCGGTCTTTCGGAGCTTCTGGAGGGCTTTGCCCATGAGCTGGCTTCCTCCGCCGCGCTTCCGTTTGCCGATAAGGTGGACAGAGCGCTTTACACAATGGCTTGCAAGGCAGCAGTCAAGGCGGGGGACAAAACGCACGAAGAGGACGCTGTATACCTCGTCCGCAGAGTGCTGGAAACAGGTGTGCGCTACTGTCCGCACGGCAGACCGTTTATAAGGGAGATACCGAAACGGGAAATCGAAAAGTTCTTCGACAGATAGAAAAACGGGCTCTCAACACACGTTGCCGGAATGGTGCCGACGCATTCTCCGACAGCATTTCAAGAAGTGAGAAATGCCGTTGCCGCAGTGCTTTTCGGGATTTTCAAGAACAAAAAACCGATATAAAAAACAATAAAGGCTTCACCGCGTGATCCGGCGGCGTTGCCCGAAAATACTTTGAGGTCAATATGTCTTTCAAGCTACTGAAAACAGAAGGCGCCGCACGCCGCGGCGAATTCACCACCGTACACGGCGTCATTCAGACGCCGGTATTCATGAATGTCGGCACCTCCGCCGCAATAAAGGGCGGGGTCTCGACTCTCGACCTGAAAAACATCAAATGTCAGGTGGAGCTTTCCAACACATACCATCTCCATGTCCGTCCGGGCGAAGACGTCATATATAAGCTGGGCGGAATCCATAAATTCTTTAACTGGCAGAAGCCCGTTCTCACCGATTCGGGCGGATTTCAGGTGTTTTCGCTGGCAAAGCTCCGTAATATCTCGGAGGAGGGCGTACATTTCCAGTCACACATGGACGGGGCGCACGTTTTCATGTCGCCCGAAGTGTCGATGCA